>LDZU01008740.1_pt1 | contig 187521 bp, 192 predicted proteins | sample 615531 | NCBI WGS metagenome assembly LDZU01 (sample SAMN03408293, study PRJNA278302) | terrestrial metagenome | isolation source: oil reservoir sample SB2 | place: USA: Alaska, North Slope, Schrader Bluff formation | collected 2011-09 | reverse complement strand
ACCTTCTTATTATCTCCAATTGATTAAGAAGATTCCCTTTGAGCTAACCCAAGCAAGTGATAAAAAGGTGGTAGACTTTTATTTGTCATATAACCGTTAAAGAATTAAAATCAAATTGGTTAACTGTATCAATTAACTCTCACCTTGCAACTTTTTTCTATACGCTATACAATACTCTTTACGAGATACAATTCACGAGATACAAATTATTCTTGCTTAAATAAAGAAAAAATATTATAATAATTGAAAATATTTATTACTTATCGTTCTTTTATAAAAAAAATATTCTCCGAGCTATTACACCTAAAGTAAAAATGATGGTGGATTAGCCGATAGGGAATGAGAGGAAACTCTTATTCCTCCCGTGTTTGGAAAGGAGGATTGATATTATGAGTTAAACTTATTAACCAACACCAAACACAGTGTTGGTTTTTTTGTTTGAATGGTTTTAAATTTAATTAAAAGAAAGGAAAGAAAAATCAATGAAAAGAAATATTATTTTTAAGGCAGTATTTTTATTTGCCATTAGTATGATATTAATTAATTCAGTTTATGCCAGCCCTATTCACCTAAAATTAGCCACTACTACCAGTACAGAAAATTCAGGGTTGCTGGGAGTTTTGTTGCCTCCTTTTGAAGAAAAATATAATATTAAGGTTGATGTTATTGCGGTTGGTACAGGCAAAGCTATTAAATTAGGAGAAAATGGAGATGTAGATGTTATATTAGTTCATGCTCGAGAAGCAGAAGATAAGTTTATTGAAGAGGGTTTTGGAGTAAATCGTAGAGATGTTATGTATAATGATTTTATTATCCTTGGACCATCTGATGACCCTGCGAAGATTAAGGATGAAAGCAATATAGTTTTAGTTTTAAAAAAGATTGCTAATTGTGGTGCTTATTTTGTTTCTCGGGGTGATGATTCTGGGACTCACAAAAAAGAAAAGAGTTTATGGCAAAAGGCAGGAATTGCTCCAGAAGGGGAATGGTATATGGAAATTGGGCAAGGGATGGGGGTGACTTTACAGATTGCTGATGAAAGACAAGCTTATGTCCTTTGTGATAGAGGTACATTTTTAGCCTACAAGGGTAAGATAGATTTAATTATTCTCTCCGAAGGAGATCCTCTACTCTTTAATCCCTATGGCATAATGGCAGTTAATCCCGCTCGTTATAACCAGGTTAAATATATGGAAGCAATGCAATTAATTGCCTGGGTAACTTCAGTGGAAGGTCAGAAAATAATTGGAGAATATAAGAAAGAAGGAGAAATTCTTTTTTATCCAATGGCAATTGAATAGTCATTAGCATAGAATTAGCGTATAGGGGGTAGCGTTTAGCGTATAGAAAAACAGTAACATGTCCTTCGGCCTGATCGGGGAGCAGGAATCTAGGGCAGTTCTATCTACATATATAAATTAAATTAACTAGCAAACTGGTTAACTGGATAACTAATACATACGAGATACTGGTTTTTGACGCTATACTCTATACGCAATACCCGATACGAATTTATTTATTGAGGTGCTATTTTGGATTTTATTATCGAAGGAGTACGAAAAGCCTTTCAATTGATTTTTTCTTTAGATAGAGAAATATTTAATATAGTCTTACTTTCACTAAGAATCTCTTTAACTGCTATAATACTGGCTTCGTTTCTAGGTATACCCCTGGGATTTTTAATAGGGGTAAAGGATTATTGGGGGAAGAAATTTACTATAGCTTTAGTGAATACTCTGTTAGCCCTACCTACAGTAGTGGTAGGATTAATAGTTTATTCTGTAATTTCTCGCAGAGGGCCATTAGGAGTCTTTGGTTTACTGTACACTCCTTCTGCTATGATTATCGGTCAATTTATTTTAGCTACCCCTATTATTATTGCTCTTACTCATTCAGCAATACAGGGAATCGATAGAAGAGCGAGAAGTACTGCTTTGACTCTGGGAGCAACAGAAATTCAATCTGCCTGGACAGTGATTAAAGAAGCTCGCTATGCGGTGATAGCTGCAGTAATTACTGGATTTGGAAGAATAATTGCTGAAGTAGGAGCTGCTATGATGTTGGGAGGGAATATTAGAGGGACTACTCGAGTTATGACCACAGCCATTGCCCTCGAGACTTCCAAAGGAGAGTTTGGTTTTGGTATTGCTCTGGGAATTATTTTATTATTTATTGCTTTTAGCATAAATATTTTACTACATTATTTTCAAAGTAAGAAAGTTTAAATATAAAATATGAATAAAACAATACTTAAAATTAGAAATATAAAAAAGATCTATAATAATAAAACAGTATTAGATGTTGATTGTTTAGATTTTCAAGAGGGTAAAATTTATGCCATTGTAGGCCCAAATGGGTCAGGCAAAACTACTTTGCTTAATATTTTAAATTTATTAGAGAATCCAGATGAAGGTCAGACATTTTTTTATGGTCAAGAAATTAATTATAAGTCAAATTATCATATTTTAGGAATTCGACGACAGATGACTTTGGTAAATCAGAATCCTTTCTTATTTCATTCCACAGTCTATGATAATATTGCTTATGGATTAAAAATAAGAGGAATACCGTCTAAAATTCAGCAAAATAGAGTCAGAAATGCTTTAAGTATGGTAGGACTCTCTGGTTTTGAAAAGAGAAAAGTTAATCAATTATCAGGGGGAGAAGCTCAGCGAGTAGTAATTGCCAGGGCTTTGGTGATAGAACCAAAAATTCTTTTTTTAGATGAACCTACTGCAAATATAGACCAAAGACATATAGATGTAGTAGAAAGAATTATTAAAAAAGTAAATAAGGAGACTAAAACAACTATAATATTTACTACTCATGACCTTTCCCAGGCCTATCGTTTAGCTGATGAGGTAGTATCTTTTTTAGAAGGCAAAATAATTAAAGAAGTTCCAGAAAATATTCTTCGGGGAGAAATAATAGAAAAAGATGGTTTAAAATGGTTTAAAGTTGCAAAAGATATAAAGATAGCTATAGTGACTGAAAAAGTTGGAATGGCATATATTTATATCGACCCCAAAGATATAATCTTGTCTTATCAGCGGTTTCAATCAAGTGCCAGAAATTCATTTTCGGGGAGAATAATAAAGATTGCCGAGAAAAATCATTTAATAAAATTGGAAGTAGATGTAGGTGTCAACTTAGTAACCATTATTACCCGAGAATCATTTCAAGATATGAATCTCAATTTAGGAAGCAAAGTTTACTTAACTTTTAAAGCTTCAGCAGTAAAACTTTATTAATTTTAAGAAAATATAATGATTGAAATCCAAAAAAGTAGACAAAATGGTAAGGTAAGGGCATGATGCATCGTGTCTACAGGAGAAATTAGGCAATAATATGGCGAGGGCACAATTCATTGTGCAAACATAGGGGTTTCAGAGGGAGTTTGCTCTCCTGATAATCTTGGAAAATAACATGTTTAAACAATTAATAATAGGAGATGAATAGCTAATATGGCAAAACCTTTATTTAAAGTTAGTACCCCCCAAGAAGTAATTAGAGAATTAAAGAATCATTTAAATTTAAAGGAGATTATAAAGAACAATATAGAAATAATTGATATTAAAGATTCCCTGGATAGAGTCTTGGCTGAAGAAATTATCCCTCCTTGTAATCTACCAGGTTTTACTCGTTCAACAATGGATGGTTATGCTCTTAGGGCGGAGGATTCTTTTGGAGCGACTGAGAGTCTCCCTTCATATTTGAGACTTATAGGAGAAATAAAAATGGGCAAAAGACCCGAACTTAAGATCAATCGTGGAGAAGCAGTAAAAATTTCTACTGGTGGAATGTTACCAGAAGGTGCGAATGCAGTAATAATGTGGGAATACACTTCTAAGATTGATGATACCACTATTGAGTTACGGAAGCCAGTTGCGCCAGGAGAGAATATATTACGAGAAGATGAGGATCTAAAGGCGGGAGAGGTCTTATTAAAAGAAGGTCATAAATTACGGCCCCAAGATATAGGAGTATTGGCTGGGATAGGGAAGGTAAAAGTAAAGGTTTTTAAGAAACCTCGAGTAGCGATTATTTCAACGGGTAATGAAGTTATTCCTCCTCAGGATGAGCCACAAATAGGAGAAGTAAGAGATATAAATTCTTATACTCTTGGTGCTTGTGTAAAAAAGGCAAATGGGATTCCTATATACAGCGGAATTGTTAAAGATGAAGCCAATTTTCTCGAACAAGAGATAAGAAAATCTATAGAAAAAGATAAAGTAGAGGTAGTAATCATATCTGGAGGGAGTTCGATGGGGACTAGAGATATCACTCTTGAGGTCCTTAGTAAATTAGGAAAGCCAGGAGTGTTGGTTCATGGTGTATCTGTAAAACCAGGGAAACCTACTATAGTTGCCATAGTGGATAATAAACCCATATTTGGCTTACCAGGTCATCCAGTTTCAGCTATGATTATATTTAGTCTCTTTGTCCAACCATTGATAAGTTGGTTACAAGGAGGAGATTATAATGATGATTTTCACCAAAAAATTGAGGCTGAACTTATTTGTAATGTAGTATCAGATCCTGGACGGGAGGACTATATTAGAGTCGTTTTGTGGAAAGAGAATGGTAAATTTTATGCTAAGCCGATTTTAGGAAAATCAGGATTAATCTCTACAATGGTTCACGCTTCAGGTTTAGTAAAAATTGGATTAAACATAGAAGGACTAAAAAAAGGTAACAAAGTAATGGTCAAATTATTTTAATATATCGAGCCAAAAGCTTAAATTAAAAAGCGAAAAATCCTATTCGTATCTCGTATCTCTTATGTATTAGTTATCTGGTTACCCGGTTTGCCAGTTAAGGATTAGTTAACCAGTCATCAGTAAGAAGGGTGTATAGCAATACGCCTCTACTTACTGAAAACTGTAAACTAAAACTTGTTTTAATACTAGCGACTAACAACTATTCACTAAAGACTAAATAAGGGGGAGAAACTGATTTGAAGAGAAATATTTATTTGAGTAAATTGACCTTAGAAAAGGCACAAGAAAAATTTAATAGAGCTTTAACAGATCTCGGAATTAATCAACCTTCAAAAGGAGAGAAGGTTTCAACCGAAAACTCTCTTAAACGAGTTACAGCTGAACCAATTTTTGCTAAAATATCTTCTCCACATTATCAAGCCGCTGCTATGGATGGGATAGTGGTTAGAGCGAGAGATACTTATGGTGCCTCTGAATCTTCTCCTCTTAGATTAAGAATTAATAAAGACTTTTATTTTATAAATACTGGTAATCCTATACCTTTTGGATTTGACGCAGTGATAAAAATCGAAGATATTAATCCAGTAAGCAAGGAAACAAATCATAGAGAATTAAACAAAGAAAATATTAATGAATTGATCAAGAACGAAGAAGATGAAGGTATTGAAGAAATTATAATATTTTCTCCAGTTCCTCCTGGGCAGCATATACGTAATATTGGAGAAGATATAGTAGCCAATCAGTTACTCATTCCTATTAATCATTTAATTCGTCCCATAGATATTGGATCCTTATTGAGTGGAGGGATAGGGCACCTTTTAGTGCGCCAAAAACCCAAAGTAGCAATTATCCCTACAGGAGATGAATTGATTCAATTAGGAGAGAAAATCACTCCTGGAAAAATTATCGAATATAATTCTAAAATGATTGAAGGTTTAATCTCTGAATGGGGAGGAGAAGCTAAGGTTTGTGAAATTGTTAAAGATATTCCTGGTGATTTAAAGAAGGTTTTGCTTGAGGCTACTATTGAAAATGACATTATCGTGGTTATCGCTGGTTCCTCCGCCGGTTCAAAAGATTTCACTACCGAAATTGTTAAAGATATAGGGGAAGTATTAGTACACGGAGTGGCCATTATGCCTGGGAAGCCAACCATATTAGGAATTGTTAATAAAACCCCTTTAATTGGTCTCCCCGGTTATCCTGTTTCTGCAATCATATCTGCTGAGCAGTTTTTAAGACCTTTAATATTTAAAAGATTAAATCTACCTGTACCAAAACGGCAAAAGGTTAAAGCTCGAATGGCTCACCAAGTAGTTTCTCGATTGGGAGATGAGGAGTTTTTAAGAGTGAGATTAGGGAATATTGCCGGAAAAATAATGGCTTATCCTTTACCCCGAGGTTCAGGGGTAATAACTTCCTTAGTGGAAGCAGATGGCATAATTTGTATTCCTTCACTAAAAGAAGGTTTAGCTCTCGAAGAAGAAGTATATACTGAACTTTATAAGGATATGGATACCATAATGAATAATATTATTGTAACGGGTAGTAATGATCTTATTTTAGATATTTTAAGAAATGAGTTGCAGGATAATTTTCCTAATTATCGGTTAGTTTCATTTAATGTAGGTAGTATGGGAGGATTAATCGCTTTAAAACAGAATCGAACTCATCTTGCTACTGCTCATCTCTTGGATCCTGAAAGCGGAGAATATAATTTTCCTTATTTAAAGAGAATACTTCCCCAGAAAGAATTAATGGTAGTGAATTTAGCTTATCGGGAGCAAGGGATGATGGTAAAAAAGGGGAATCCAAAAAATATAAAAGAATTGCTTGATTTAACCAGAGAAGATGTCAAATTTATAAACAGACAGAAGGGGTCGGGAACCAGGATATTATTAGATTATTTATTAAAAAATAAAGGTATTAATCCTTTAGATATTCAAGGTTATTTCCAGGAAGAGTATACCCATTTGATGATAGCTTCTGCGGTGGCGGAGGGTAATGTGGATGTAGGAATGGGAATTTTGTCGGCAGCTAAGACCTTTGGTTTAGATTTTATACCAATAGCTAAAGAGAGATATGATATAATTATACCCAAAGAGTATTATTCTTCTTTAAAAATTCAAAGGTTATTAAATATTATTAGATCAGATAAATTTAAGAAAAAAGCTTTGAGTCTGGGTGGATATGACCTTTCTCAGGGTGGAAAGGTGATAAATGAATGAATCAATTGGTGGATAGTTTCGGGCGAAAAATTACCTATTTAAGGGTTTCTATTACTGACCGTTGTAATTATAGATGTATTTATTGCCAACCTGAAGAACAATTTAAATTTATTCCTCATGAAGAAATTTTAAGGTATGAAGAAATTATAGAAATTATTCAAGAGGCAGTAGACTTAGGTATCACTAAAGTTAGAATTACGGGTGGTGAACCTTTAGTAAGAAAAGGGGTCGAAAATTTTATAAAGGAATTAAAAAAAATTGAAAAATTAGAAGATATATCTTTAACTACTAATGGATTTTTTTTAGCCGAGTATGCTAAAAAATTGAAAATGGCGGGGTTAAACAGAGTAAATGTTAGCCTGGATTCCCTCCAGAAAAATAAATACCGAAAAATTACTCGGGGAGGAAATTTAGAGAGAGTATTAAAAGGGATTGATTACGCCTTTAAGGAAGGATTACTTCCCATTAAGATTAATACTGTACTGATGAAAGGAATTAATGATGATGAAATAGAAGATTTTACAAGATTCACCCTGGAAAGACCAATAAATATTCGATTTATAGAATTAATGCCTTCCGAAGAAAACCTTATAGATAATTATAAAGATAAATTTATCTCAGTATTAGAGGTTAAGGAGAACTTAGCAAAGAAATATTCATTTAATCCTATTGATATTGGTTCAAGCAATGGACCAGCAAAATATTACCAAATTGAAGGCGGGAAAGGTACCATAGGTTTTATTACCGCTCTAAGCCAACATTTTTGCCAATCTTGTAATCGGATTAGGTTGACTTCTGAGGGGAAGATCAGACCCTGTCTTTTTTCTAATCAGGAAGTTGATCTTAAAAAAACTATAAGAGAGTTGAAGGACATAAAAAATAATCAGATTTTGAAAAGTAAAATAATAAAGGAAAAAATAGAAATGGCAGTAAAAATAAAACCAAAAGGTCACGAAATTAAAGAGGGAAGTTTAAATAATATGACTTTTAAAATGTCACGAATTGGGGGTTAGTAAAGTGCAGGCAAAAGAATTAAGTCACTTTAATAATGAAGGAAGAGCTCGTATGGTAGATGTGGGAGATAAAGAGGATACCAGGAGGATGGCAATTGCTCAAGGTGAAATAATTATGCAAGCGGAAACCTTAAAGTTGATTAAGGGAAGGAAAATTGCTAAAGGAGATGTATTGGCGGTAGCTCAAATAGCTGGTATTATGGCAGCTAAACAGACTAGTCAGATTATTCCTATGTGTCACCCTTTAATGCTTACCAGTGTGGACCTTAATTTTGAGATTAAAGAAAAAGCTCGCAAAATTGTTATAAAATCAAAAGTCGAGACCATAGGTAAAACAGGTGTAGAAATGGAGGCTTTGACTGCGGTTGCAGTAGCTGGGCTTACTATATATGATATGTGTAAAGCAGTAGATAGGGGTATTACTATAAAAAATATTTATCTGATAGAGAAGACCGGAGGAAAAAGCGGGCATTATCAGCGAATTGAATAAGCAAGATTAAGTGAACAACAATTAAAAGTGAACCAAAAAGATAGGGGATGGAATATAAATGAAAATGAATAAAAAAGTAAAAGGAAAAATTTTAGCAGTATGCCGAAGTGAGGAAAAGGGGACAGTAAAAAGAGAAATAGGAGAAGGTTTACTTATCGAGGATTTCGGTTTAAAAGGCGATGCTCATGCAGGTAAATGGCATCGGCAAATTAGCTTATTGGGAGTAGATAGTATTAACAAGATGCGAGGCAAGGGATTTATAATACAATATGGAGATTTCGCTGAAAATTTAACCGTGGAAGGCGTCGTTCTGCACCAGCTACCATTAGGGACAAAGTTGAAAATTGGAGACAATATTTTATTAGAAGTTACCCAAATAGGGAAAGAATGTCACCAGGGTTGTGAAATTAGAAAAAAAATTGGAGATTGTGTAATGCCCCGAGAAGGCATTTTTGCTCGAGTTTTAAAAGGAGGCAAGGTAAAAGCAGGGGATAGTATCGAGGTGTTATTAAATGATTAAGGTAGGAATCTTAACTGTAAGTGATAAGGGGGCACGAAGAGAGAGAGAAGATCAGAGTGGAAAAGTAATTAATGAAATAGTTAAAAAAATCAAGGGAGAAACTAAATATTATCGGATTATCCCTGACGAAAAAGATATTATTCAAGATGAGTTGATAAAAGCTGTTGATGAATTGCATCTGGATTTAATTTTAACTACCGGAGGGACAGGTTTGGGAGAAAGAGATGTTACTCCAGAGGCTACTTTATCAGTTATAGAAAAAGAGGTTCCAGGGATTAGTGAAATTATTAGAAGTGAAAGTTTTAAAAAGACCAGCCGGGCGATACTGTCTCGTGCAGTAGCAGGAGTGAGAAAAAAATGTTTAATTATAAATTTACCTGGCAGCCCTAAAGGGGTAAGAGAATCATTGGAGATAATTTTAGATACTATCCCTCATGGTATAGAAATTCTTAAAGGTAAGGCTACTGAATGTGCAGGGCAAGAGAAGGGAAATTAGGTGATAGTTGGTGAAAATTGTATTTTTAGGTACAGGTTCTGGGATGCCTACTATAAAACGCAATGTATCTTCAATCGCCCTTGTTTTTACTAACAGTAATAAATTATGGTTATGGGATTGCGGAGAAGGTACCCAGCATCAAATACAAAAAACTTCTTTAAAATTATCTAAATTGGAGAAAATATTTATTACGCATTTACATGGAGACCATACTTTTGGTCTTCCCGGCCTATTGGCTTCTCGGGGATTAAGAGGTGGTCAAGATCAGGGAAATGTTCAGATATTTGGACCGAGTGGCCTTGATAGTTATTTGGAACAAATTCAAAATATAACTAAGACTTATTTTCCTTATAAAATTGAAATAAACATTATCCCTCAGGTTTTTTCAGAGGGAATACTTTATGAAAACGAAGAGTATCTGGTTCGATACACTGAGGTATTTCATAATATTAAAACTTATGCCTATTCTATTGAAGAGAAAAAGGGAAAATGTCATTTCTTAATAGAAAAAGCCAAGAAATTTAATATACCACCAGGTCCAATTTATCGGGCTTTAAAAAATGGGGAGAAGGTAAAGTTACCTGATGGAAGGATCTTTTATGGTAAAGACTTTGTAAGTAATATCGAGAAAGGTAGAAAAATTGTTTTTGGTGGAGATACAGTTTTTTGTGAAAATTTGGTGTATATATCCAAGAACGCAGATCTTTTAATTCATGAGGCAACCTTTTCTCAACAAGAAGAAGATTTAGCCAAAAGAAATTTTCATTCAACCACATCAGTAGCTGCCCAAATAGCCAGAAAGGCTCAAGTGAAACAGCTCATATTAACTCATATAAGTCCTCGGTATAGTTCAAATAATAAATTAACAATAAGCGAAAAGGATTTACTTTGTGAAGCACAGAGCATATTCCCCGAAACTTTATTAGCTGAAGATTTTATGGAATATAATATTTAGAATATGGAATTATGGATTGTAAAAATAAAAAACTTGAAATATATTAATTTTTGAGTTATTCTTTATGTTAACAATATTTCTGCCTTATTGCCTTCAATATTTACGAGGATATTATAAGTAATATCTATAATAAAAGGAGGAAGATTTAAAATGAAAGTAGTAATTGATAAAGATCTATGCACGGGATGTGGACTTTGTGAGGATACTTGCCCCGAAGTTTTTGAGGTTAAAGATGGGGTAGCAACATTAAAAGTTAGTAAGGTACCAGATGACTTAATCGAATCATGTAAAGAGGCTGCTGATGGTTGCCCAGTAGAAGCTATAACCTGTGAATAAGAAAAAGAAAATAAAATATATAAATAAAAAAGAGCAGATTAATCGAATCTGTTCTTTTTTATTTTAGCAATGTTAGTTCCCCTCCCAAGTTCTCATTTAATTTAAAAAGATAAGATGCAAATAAAATGAGAACTTGAGTTGCTTACCAGCATAATGTTGACAATAATAGTCATAAATAATATAATTTCCTAGTAAAGTGAAGAAGTTTATGTTAAATATTATTTAAAAGGAGAAAGAACTATGAAGTTATCTACTCGAGGAAGATATGCACTTCGTGCTATGATAGATTTAGCTCAGATTCAATGTAATGATTCAAAACCGATTTCTTTAAGAGATGTTTCTCTGAGGCAAGGTATTTCATTACAATATTTAGAACAATTGTTTAATAAACTAAAGAAAGCGAATTTAGTAGAAAGCACTAGAGGAGCAGGCGGAGGATATCTATTAGCCAAAGAAGCCAAAGAGATTAGTGCTGGTGATATAATAAGGGCAGTGGAAGGACCGATAGTTTTAGTTGATTGCCTTCTAACTGGGGGAAAAATTAAAAAGGATGCACCAAAAGAATGTAAAAAGATAGAAGATTGTGCTATCAAGATATTATTAGAGAAGATAACCCAGCAGATAAATCAAACTTTAAATAAGACTACTTTAAAGGATTTGTGTAAAATAGCTCAAAAAATAGAAGAAGGGCGAAGAGATGGAAGATAAGATAAAAGCAGTAGCTTTGTTCTCTGGGGGTTTAGATAGTATTTTAGCAATAAAAATTATCCAGGCACAGGAAATAGAGGTAATAGGAGTAAATTTTAAGAGCCCTTTCTTTGGTTTGGATAAAACTTTGGTAATTGCGAAGGATTTGAATGTAAATTTAGAAATAATAGATATTACCGAAGAGCTTCTGAAGATATTAAAAGAACCCAAGCATGGATTCGGAAAGAATATGAATCCCTGTATAGACTGTCATACCCTTATGTTTAAGAAGGCAGGAGAATATATGACTAAAATAGGAGCTTCTTTTATTTTAAGTGGAGAAGTCTTGGGGGAAAGACCGATGTCTCAGAATAGGAGTAGTTTAAGTATAATTGAAAGAGAATCAGGATTTGAAGGCAGAATTCTTCGTCCATTATCTGCTCTATTATTACCAGAGACTATTCCCGAAAAAGAAGGATTGGTGGATAGAAATAAATTATTAGATATTTCTGGCCGCTCGAGAAAAAGACAGATAGAATTAGCTGCTAATATGGGAATAGAGAATTATCCTTCTCCTGCTGGAGGTTGCAAATTAACTGAGCCGGCTTTTTCTAAGAGATTAAAAGATTTATTTACTCAGGAAAAATATTCTTTAGAGGAGATAGAGCTGTTAAAGTTAGGTCGACACTTTAGATTAGGCAGAGATGTTAAGTTAGTAGTGGGGCGTAACAAAAATGAGAATGAGAAAATACAAAAATTTTTTCAAGAAGGAGATTTGCTTTTTAAAGCAAAAAATTTAAAAAGTCCGGTTTCTTTATTAAAAGGAGCTTATCGAATAAACGATGATTTTGTTAGTAAATCCTGTCAGATTACTGCCAGGTATTGTGATAGAAATGGAGAAGAAAATGACGAAGTGTATATAAATTATTTTGATAAGTTTAAGAAATGTATTAAAACAAAAAAAGTAAAACCGATGAAAGAAGAAGAATTAAAAGTTTTGAGGATTTAAATATATAAAAAATAAAATAATACAAAGGAAATAAAATATTAATGAGTAAAAATATAAAAAAGAAAGTAATGGTAGCTATGAGCGGAGGAGTAGATAGTTCTGTGGCAGCTGCTTTATTAAAAGAAGAAGGTTATGAAGTTTTTGGTTTTACTATGAATCATTATAAAGGAAAAAATGATTTAGAAATAGCCCGCCAAGTTGCCCAAAAATTGAAAATTCCCTGGAGTATTGTTGATTGCACAAAAGAGTTTAAAAAATTGGTGATAGATTATTTCTGCAGAGAATATTTAGCAGGTCGCACTCCTAATCCCTGTGTAGTTTGTAATTTAAAGATAAAGTTTGGCTTATTGCTGAAGAAAGCGAAATCTTTGGGTATGGATTATTTTGCTACAGGTCATTATGCTATTAATGAGTATGACCAAGAGAGTAATAAGTTTTTACTAAAAAGAGGAGTAGATAAAAGTAAAGACCAATCTTATTTTCTTTACCGATTAAACCAAGATATATTGCCCTATGTTTTATTTCCTTTAGGCGAACTTAGGAAAAGTCAATCTCGAGAATTAGCTAAAAAATATGAGTTCAGTAATTATAAAAAAGAAGAAAGTCAAGAGATTTGTTTTATTAGGGAGGGAGATTATAGAAAATTTTTTAAACAAAATGTTTCTGAAAATATAGAGCAGGGTAAATTTAGAGATAAATCCGGGAATATATTGGGGTTACATCAAGGTATACCCTTCTATACCATTGGACAAAGAAAGAAATTGGGTATCTCTTCTAATGAGAGGACATATGTAATTAAAATAGATTATCGAAAAAATGATATCATTTTAGGGGTGGAAAGAGACCTGTATCAAAATAAAACAATAGTTAAAGATCTAAATTTTGTATCTGATATTAAATTTTCAGGACCTATGAAAGTAGAGGTTAAAATAAGATATAATAGCAAAAAATCTTCTGCAATTATTTCCCCTTATGGCAAGAGTAAAGTGTTGATTAGTTTTTATGAGCCCCAAAGAGCGATTACTCCAGGACAGTCCGCAGTTTTCTACCAAGGTGATATAGTAATAGGAGGTGGGATAATAGAGAAATAGTAAACTTTTGCTTTGCTATTTAAACTTTTATCTTCTTTTATCTTCTTTTATTTCCCCTTAAACCTACAAATTTAAATTGCCTTCCAAAAAAGTTAAAAATATTATTTTGAAATTTGTATTTTTATTTTTTAAAAAAATTTGCAATTACCAGAAATTTATGTTATATTTCCTGTATACAAAAATGTATACAGGAGAATATAATAAGTGCAGTTTATTCGAATAGGCGAAAAAATTATATGTAAAGAAAAACTAAATAGAGAAATTGAAAAGATTTTAGAATTAAGAACTAAAGGGATAACTCAGGAGGGAGTAGCTCGTAAATTAGGAGTGGAAAGAACCTTTGTTTCTCGATTAGAAAGTTTAGGCGAGATAAGAAGAGGTAAGAAGATTGCCCTCGTCGGTTTTCCTATTAAGAATAAAGAAGAATTGACTCATTTAGCAGAGGAACTGGGGATTGAATATGTCTTCCTTTTAACCCAAGAAGAACGTTTTGAATTTATAAAGAAAAAAGGAAAAAGTGAATTGTTTAATGAGATTATAGAAATAATTGTAAACTTATCAGATTTTGATTTGATTATCTTTCTGGGTTCAGATATGAGGGTGCCAGTGGTGGAGAAAATATTTAGTGTACAGGTAATTGGTATTGTTATTGGTCATTCACCCATCAAAGAAAGCAAATATGTAAACCCTAAAAGAATAATAGAAATTGTGAGACAGGTTAAGAATTAAAAAATTATGTTTGAGCATCGTAATTTCAAAAATTCCGATGCTCTTACAAGGATACTTTTACCCGTTTTCACGGGTACAAGTTTAAAAAACAATATATTCTAACAAGATTATCAGGAAAAGTTTTATATAAAATCGAAATGGAGTAAAAAAGAGATAGAGAGAGGTTTTGCGGGGAGTTTACTCCCCTGACAATCTTGATTTTTATTTTTGTATTGGTTAAGGAGGTATTAGAATGAAAAAAGTTTTGGGAGTTAGCCTTGGTTCTTCGAAGAGAGACCATAAAGTGGTAATAGAAGTGTTAGGAGAAAAGGTTGAGATCGAAAGAAGAGGAACTGATGGTGATGTTAAAAAGATGATGCAAATATTTCAGGAATATGATGGGAAGGTTGATGTCTTTGGCTTGGGAGGAACAGATTTATATTTGTATTCTGGGCCACAGGGTAAGAAATATACTATAAAGGAATCAGAGAGAATTGTAAAAGTTATCAATAAGACTCCAATTGTAGATGGTACAGGGATAAAGTATGTTTTGGAAAAGAGCGTAGTAAAATATGTTGATACTCATACTGACATAGTTTTTACAGGAAAAAAGGCTTTGGTGCCAATTACTGTAGATAGATTTGGAATGGCTGAGGGTTTGATGGAAGCAGGATGTGAGATGACTTTTGGAGATTTGATATTTTGTCTAAACATACCCATCCCACTTCATTCTTTTAAGAGTATTGAAATTTTAGCTCGGTTACTTTTACCTGTGTTGGTTTATGTTCCAATAAAATATTTATATCCCACTGGTAAAAAACAGGAAGAATCAAATTTAAAGTATGTCAAATATTTCCAGGATTCCGATATCATAGCTGGTGATTATTTAGGTATAAGTCAATATATGCCCACAAATATGGAAGGGAAAATAATTATCACCAATACTGTTACTAGCTCTAATGTGGAGGATCTTAAAAAGAGGGGAGTGAGCTATTTAATTACCACTACCCCAGAATTAAATGGAAGGTCTTTTGGAACTAATGTATTTCAGGCTACTCTGGTAGCAATATCTGGGAAGTCTCCGGAAGAGTTAAAGCCAGATGATTATTTAGAATTAGTAGAAAAAATAGGTTTTAAACCAAGGATAGAAAGACTAAATTAAGTACAAATCTGATATTAAAAAAGGAGAAAAGAAATGGCAATTTTATTAGAAGATAGAATAAATGAACTTCAACAAAGATTGAAAAAAATGAAGGAAGAAAAAAATTATTTTTACCTAAAAAGCATTGATGGTGCATCTGGGTCAAGGGTTACTATTGATGGTAGAGAGATGATAATGTTTGCTTCTTATAATTATTTGGGACTGATTACTCATCCCAAGATAAAAAAAGCTGCTATTGAGGCTATTGAAAAATATGGAACTGGTGCTGCTGGGGTTAGGTTGTTGGCAGGAACTACCAAGGTTCACGAAAAATTAGAAGCAAAGATTGCAGAATTTAAAGGAGCGGAGGATGCAGTTACTTATAGCAGCGGGTATGTAACTAATTTAGCCGCTATAACTACTCTTTGCCAAAGAGGGGATTTAGTTATAATTGATAAATTAGATCATGCCAGTATAATTGATGGCTGTCTGCTTTCTGGAGCAACTCATAAATCATTCATACATAATGACATGCAGAGTCTGGAAAGAATTTTAGCCAATTCTGAAAAGTATGTTAATAAATTAATTGTAGTTGACGCAGTATATAGTATGGATGGGGATGTATCTAATTTACCAGAAATATCTCGTTTGGCTAAAAAATATAATGCTAAAGTTATGGTAGATGAGGCTCACTCTATAGGTGTATTAGGAAAGACTGGACATGGTATAGAAGAACATTTTGGCCTTAAAGGTGCTGTGGATATTCATATGGGGACATTAAGCAAGACTATTCCCAGTATCGGAGGTTATTTAGCAGGGGATAAGGATTTAATCAGTTATTTAAAACATAATTCTAGGCCCTTTATATTTTCAGCAAGTCTTCCTCCTGTAGCAGCTGCAACTGCGATTGCTTGTTTTGAGGTTATTGAAGATGAGCCTGAACGTATAGAGAATTTACAGAGAAATGTCAAACACTTTAAGAATGGCTTAAATTCAATGGGCTATAATACTATGAATAGTACAACAAGTATTGTACCTATCTTAGTGGGTGAAGAAAAAGAAACATTAGAGTTATGCAAAATGGTTAATGATGAAGGAATCTTTATTTGTCCTATTCTCTTCCCCGCAATTCCTAAAGGGACCAATCGACTTAGAGCACATGTACTTGCTACTCATACTTCTGAAGATATTGATAAAGCCTTAGATGTTTTTAAAAGGGCTGGGGAAAAATTAGGTTTAATCTAATAATAACTAATAACCGAATATAACAATAAAAGTTAGTGCAAAATTTAGTGGGGTAGCAAATTTATTTGACAAGGGAATATTAATATCTTATAATTTCTATTAAAGATTATTATAATGTTATAAATATAAGCACTATTATTTCAAAAGTTTGATAGTGCTTATATTTTAGAGCATCGGAGTTTTAATAAATTCGATGCTCTAAAATATATATTTTTTAAATAAGAAATGGATTTTAGCAAGTTTGCCAGGGTCAAGAAAGGTATTTTATAAAACCCAAAAGAAATAACAAAAGGCATAAGGATTTCAAAGGGAGTTTACCTCCATGACAATCTTGCAGTAATTGTAGTTTTAAATATATCATGATATCCACTAAGGAGAGAAATAATGCTTGAAAAAAAAGTAATGTTAACCGAAGAAGGCCTAAAAAAAATTGAAGAAGAACTTCGGTACCTTAAATCTGTAAAGAGAAAAGAGATTGCTGAAAAAATTAGAAATGCAATAACCTTTGGTGAAATTGCTGAGAATGCAGAATATAATGCTGCCAAAAACGAACAAGCCTTTATCGAAGGCAGAATTTTAACTTTAGAGAAAATTATAGAAAATTATGAATTAATAGATAAAGAAAAAAACCTGGATTTTGTATCACTAGGGTCGGAAGTTTTAGTTGAAGATTTAGATAAACATAAAAAGATTAAGTACACTATTTTAGATTATGTAGAATCTGAACCTGATTGCGGAAAAATATCAATTTCCTCACCTATTGGTAAGGCACTTTTGGGAAAAAAGAAAGGTGATGTAATAGAAATTAGAGTTCCTGCGGGACATCTCAAATATAAAATTTTGGATATTAAATAATATAAGTTATAGAAATTAGGAAAATTCTTATATCTCAAATTAAATAATATAAAAAATATTGATTATAATAATGAACAAAGTTTTTTAAAATAAAAATGCTTTGTTCATTATTTATTTTTAAACTCTTTATAATGTGGTAAAATAAATATAAAATGATTTAATTTCATTATTAAAAATATCACGGAGGATGTTATAATGAATTTAAATTTGAGTAAAAATTTTTAGCTAATATGATGAATATGAGGTGAACTAGATGGACACAAAGAAGAGCATAACAGAAATAATATCTAATAAATGGGAAGAAATAGAAGAATTAAGGAAAGAGAATATAGACCCTTTTGGACATAGTTTTGTTAGAACTTGCAAAATAAGCGATTTAATAGAAAAAAATAAAAATATAGAGATTGGCGAATGCAACCAAGAAGAAATCTCTATAGCAGGTAGATTAATGGCTTTGAGGAGACACGGGAAAGCCATCTTTGGCAACATCGAAGATATTAGCGGTAAAATACAAATTTATATCAAGTCAAATGAAATTGGAGAGAGCGCATTTGAAATTTTTGGGAAGATAGATATCGGAGATATTTTGGGAGTAACTGGTTTGGTCTTTAAAACCAGAACTGGTGAGATTACTATTTTGGTGAAGAAATTTACTCTTTTATGTAAATCTATACGCAGCTTACCTGAAAAGTGGCATGGCTTAAAAGATGTAGAGATAAGATACAGAAAGAGGTATTTAGATCTAATAGTAAATTCACAAGTCAGAGAAATTTTTATTAAAAGAAGCAGATTAATACAATCTATAAGAGATTTTTTAAATGATAGAGGTTATTTAGAGGTAGAAACACCTATAATGCAACCAATTCCTGGCGGAGCTACAGCTCGTCCTTTTATTACCCACCACAATGCCCTTCATAGAGATTTTTATTTACGAATTGCCCCAGAATTATATTTAAAACGTTTGCTGGTTGGGGGGCTCGAAAAAGTATATGAGTTAAGCCGCAATTTTAGAAACGAAGGTATTTCCACTAAGCATAATCCAGAATTTACGATGTTAGAATTATATGAAGCATATGGAGATTATCATACTATGATGCAAATTACTGAGGAATTAGTATCTTATACAGTCAAAAATGTTTCAGGAAGTTTAGAGGTGGAATACCAGGGGAACAAGATTAATTTTGCTCCACCCTGGAGAAGGATAAGTATGTATAAAGCAATCGAAGAAGCTGCAGGTGTTCAAATTAGTAAATTAACCCCTGCAGATTATGAAAAAATTATTAAAAAACATAGTTTAAATATAAAAGGTGATGTAAACAAAGGCGAAATTGCCAATGAACTATTTGAAAAATATGTTGAACCTACTTTAATTCAGCCAACTTTTGTTCTTGATTACCCGGTTGAGCTTTCACCTCTTTCAAAACAGAAGAAGGATTATCCAGAATTGGTAGAGCGTTTTGAATTGTTTATCAATTCAATGGAATTAGCCAATGCCTTTACTGAATTAAATGATCCAGCGGAACAGAAACGTCGGTTTGAAGAGCAGGTTGCCAAAAAAGAAGCTGGAGATATGGAAAGCCACTTTATGGATGAAGATTATATTGAGGCTTTGGAATATGGAATGCCTCCCGCTGGAGGTTTAGGTATAGGTATTGATAGATTAGTAATGTTACTTACTAATTCTAATTCAATTAAAGAAGTTATACTCTTCCCGCAATTAAAATCAAAAGAATAAATTCGTATATCGTATGTAGTATATCGTGATGAATAGGGTGGTGTATATAGCGTTTAGGGCATTAGATATAGTGATGAGTAATAAGTAATGAGTAATAAGTAATAAATAATAAGAAAAGAAAGTTGGCAGGTTAATGTTACCTGGTTAATTGGTTAAGAAAATAAAAGATAAAAATTAGCAGTCGGGAACCAAAATTTAGAATCCATTATTCAGAATTACTTTCTAACCCAGCTAAATAAATGTAATTGAAGAATTGATATTAAACTAATTAACTAACAAACCAATTGACTAGCTAACCAAGTACTAACGACTATCCACTATCGAATATATTAACTGGCTAACCGGGTAACTGGTAAACTGGATAACTAATGTAAATGGTTAATTGGTAAATTGGAGAATTGGAGAATTGGTTAATTAGAATATATGCGATTAGATAAATTTTTGAAGATAAGTAGAATAATCAAAAGAAGGACAGAAGCTAAAAAAGCATGTCTCGCTAAATGTGTTAAAGTTAATGATCGAATTGCTAAAGCTGGAGATGAAATTAAAATTGGCGATGAAATAGAAATTAATTTTGCTCACAAAATACTACAAGCAAGGATATTAGATGTCCCTCTGAAGAACATTCCAGCAGAGAAAGCAATTTCCTTGTATGAGGTAATAAAAGAAATTAAAAAGGAAAAAAATTGAAATTTTAAAAAACAATCGGGCAATCAGAAGTCAGAATATAATCGTATGGGGTACGCAATACGCTATACGATATAAGAACGACTAAAAAAGAGGTTTTAATCAAATGGAAGAATTATCAGAAAAAATAATAAAGCTGTTAGAAGAGAAAAAAGTCCAGGAAGTAAAAGAAATTATCGACGACCTCTACCCCACAGAATTTGCAGAAATAACTGACTATTTATCATTAGAGCAAGTTGTTGAAATATTTAAATTACTTAAAGACGACGAAAGAATTGCTGAATTACTTTCAGAATTAAGTTCAGAATTACAAGCAAGTATTATGTCTGCCCTGGGTAAAGAGAAAGCTTCTGATATCTTAGAAGAAATGGATGCTGATGATGCAGCTGATTTTTTAGGGGAAATTGCTCCTCAAGAGTCCAGAGAATTATTAGATTTAATGCCCAAGGAAGAAGCAGAAGATATCGAAGAATTATTAAAATATAAAGAAAATACAGCTGGAAGCATAATGACCAATGAGTTTGTTGCTCTTACTGAGGATCTTACTGCGGAGGAAGCTATAAACAAGATAAGAGAGCTTAGTCCAGAAGCAGAAATGATTTATTATGTCTATATCGTAGATAAAAGAGGAAGGCTGGTTGGAGTTATATCTTTACGAGATTTAATTGTTGCTGATCCCAAGGCCAAGATAACGGAAATTATGGAGGAAGATGTAATTAGTGTCTTGGATACCGACGACCAGGAAACTGCAGCTCAAAAAATGTCAGATTATGATTTTTTAGCTTTACCAGTTGTGGATGAAAAGGGGGTCTTAGTAGGGATCATTACAGTCGATGACATTATTGACGTAATGCGCGAAGAAGTTACCGAGGATATCCATAAAATGGTTGGTACATCTGAGGTATATGAAGATAAACTTGTTAAGGCAAGTTCATTAGATAGAGCAAAGGCGAGGGTTCCCTGGTTATTTGTGTGTATATTTGGAGATATTATTTCTGGTTCTATTATAAAATTTCATTCTGAACTGTTGCAAGCAGTAATAGCTATGGCTTTTTTTATACCTATAATTATGGATATGGGTGGGAATGTAGGATCCCAATCTTCCACCATTACTGTTCGTGCTTTGGCGACTGGTCAAATTAGAGCAGATGAATTATGGAAAAATATATGGGCTGAATCTAAGGTAGGATGTATAATAGGTTTGATTGCAGGAGGAATTATTTCTATTGTTGCACTTACTTGGCAAAATGATTATTTATTGGGAGTGATAATAGGTATATCATTATGTATAACTATGGTTACTGCTGCTACTGTGGGGGCGTTATTACCATTAATTTTTACAAAAATTAAAATTGATCCTGCAATTGCTGCTGGTCCCTTTATTACTACTGCAATTGATGTGAGTGGTTTATTAATTTATTTTAGTTTAGGTACTTTTTTATTTAGATATTTTGGTGGATAGAAGATGGGGGCATTTATTTAAATTAGACTAAAATATTAAAAAAGAACTTTATTAAATAAAAGAAAGGAGAAACAAAATGAGTGAAATCTTTGAAGTATATGCGAGAGAAATATTAGATTCAAGGGGGAATCCTACTGTTGAAGTGGAGATAGAATTAGAAAGTGGGGCTGTGGGTATAGCTCAAGTTCCCTCAGGTGCCAGTACTGGAGCGTATGAGGCTATTGAATTAAGAGACGATAATCCGAAAAGATATTTAGGGAAAGGAGTTCTTAAAGCGGTAGAGAATGTGAATGAAATTATTGCTCCCGAAATTATCGGATATGATGCCACAGATCAATTATTAATAGATAAACTGTTAATTGAACTCGACGGAACTCCCAATAAAAGTCGCTTAGGAGCAAATGCTATTTTGGGAGTATCCTTAGCTACTGTAAAAGCAGCAGCTAATTTTTTTGGGTTACCCTTATATTACTATATTGGTGGAGTCAATGCTAAAGAACTTCCTGTCCCTATGATGAATATATTAAACGGTGGAAAACATGCTGATAGTGGAGTAGATTTACAGGAATTTATGATAGCCCCGGCAGGCGGAGTAAATTTTAAGGAAAGTCTTCGAATGGGAGTAGAGACCTTCCATACTTTGAAGAAAGTACTAAAAGGAAAAGGATACAATGTAGCAGTGGGAGATGAAGGGGGATTTGCTCCCAATTTAAAATCTAGTGAAGAGGCGATTCAATTAATAGTAGAAGCAATAAAAAAAGCAGGATATGAACCGGGTAAAGATATTTTTATAGCTTTAGACCCTGCTGCTTCAGAATTTTACGAAGATGGGAAATATGTATTGTCTCGAGAGAGAGTGGCTAGAACTTCCGGTGAAATGATAGATTATTATGCTTCCTTAGTAGATAAATATCCTATAATTTCCATAGAGGATGGTCTTGCTGAAGATGATTGGGAAGGGTGGCAAAAACTTACTCAAAAATTAGGTCATAAAATACAAATTGTAGGAGATGACCTTTATGTCACTGATAAAAAAAGACTTAGTCGCGGGATTGGACTAAAAGCTTCCAATTCAATTTTAATAAAATTAAATCAGATTGGGACTCTAACCGAAACCTTGGATACTATTGAAACAGCAAAGAGAGCAGGTTTTACTGCGGTCATTTCTCATCGTTCTGGAGAAACAGAAGACACAACTATTGCAGATTTAGCAGTAGCAACCAACATTGGGCAGATTAAAACTGGTTCTCTTTGTAGAACAGATCGAATTGCTAAGTATAATCAATTATTGCGAATTGAAGAACAATTAGGCGAATCAGCAGTTTATCGCGGGAAGGCAGTATATAATATAAAATGATATCAATCAGGTTAATATTTCGTTCGAAAATAGTTTGGGCCATAATTTTAATTTTAGCATTTTACATAGTTTTTTTATTTTCGGATAAATATGCCAGGATATTACAGTTAAAGGAAGATATTAAAGAATTAGAATCAGAGATACAAGACTTAAAAGCAAAGAATGAAAGTTTAGCAGAAGAGATAGAATTGCTAAAGAGTGATAAATATATAGAGAAAATTGCTCGGGAAGAATTGGGACTGGGCAAACCCAATGAGATTATTTTAAAAACCACGGAAAAATAGAATTAGTATCTCGTATTTAATTAGATAGTTGATTGGTTACCTGGTTAGTTAGTTGAAGAATTAATATAAACTAACTAACCAGCTAACTAAGCAACCAACTAACGATGCTGGGTTCTAAATACTAAGAACTTGACCAACTAACAAATTTATAAACATAATAATTATTTGTGAGCTATTGACGAGTAAAAAGATTTATCATATAATTAATTGCAGTCTGCCGGAGTGGCGGAATAGGTAGACGCACAGGACTTAAAATCCTGCGGATCGTAAGATTCGTGCCGGTTCGATTCCGGCCTCCGGCACCTATCCTAAATTGACTTAACTAAAAAACAGTGTTAAAATAGTTTATGGCGTTGGAATTTCAAAGGAATACCAATGCTAAAAAGTGAATTATGTTTTAAATGCAGAATTGAATTTAACAAGATTGTCAGGGAAGGTATCGTATAAAACTGAAAAGAAACAACCAAAGGCATAATAGGATTTTAGAGGGAGTTTACTTCCCTACAATTTTGAGAAATAAGAAAGTTAAATTAAAAAACTATTATAATACGACGCGGGGTGGAGCAGTCAGGTAGCTCATCAGGCTCATAACCTGAAGGTCGGTGGTTCGAATCCGCCCCCCGCAACCAATTTTTAAAGACCTCTTAATCAAAATGATAGAGGTTTTTTGTTAATTTAGGCGGTGTAGCTCAGATGGCTAGAGCATGCGGTTCATACCCGCAGTGTCCTGAGTTCGAGTCTCAGCACCGCCACCAAAGAATATATAGTACCAATTAGATTAAAGGCCTTTCAATTGCAAAGGCCTTTAATTACAAGGGGACTAAAAATGTTGGAAAAGAAAGTATTGGAGACAATAAAAAAAAATAATATGCTTTCTTTCAATGATAGAATTCTGGTAGGAGTATCAGGTGGTCCCGATTCAGTTACCCTGTTAAAAATTTTATTGTCTTTTCAACAAGAGTACAATCTTTCAATCTATATTGCTCACCTCAATCATATGTTAAGGGGCAAAGAATCAGACAAAGATGTCGAATTTGTTAAAAATTTAGCCCAAGGTTTAAATCTACCCTGTGAAGTTGAAAGTTGCAATTTAACTAAAATTGCCCAAAAGAAAAAATTAACCCTTGAAGAGGCTGCTCGGGAATATCGCTATATGTTTTATTTTAGAACTGCTGAAAAATTTGGGGCGAATAAGATTGCTTTAGGACACAATGCTGATGATCAGGTAGAAACTGTTTTAATGAGATTTCTAAGAGGGAGTGGGCTGGAAGGATTAATGGGAATCCCACCAGTTCGAGGTAAAATAATAAGACCTTTAATAGAATGTACCCGAGAAGAAATTGAAGAATATTGTCAGGAACATAAAATTGAATATAGAATAGATTCTACCAACAAAGAAGCGATATATTTTAGAAATAAGATAAGATTAGAACTTTTACCCCTTCTTGCCCACGAATATAATGAAAATATTAAAAATGTTATACTGCGCTTACAGATTATTATTAGTGAAATTTCAGAGTATCTCCAACAAAAAACAGAATTAATATTTAAAGAGATAGCAGAAGCAGAAATCCAAGGAAAGGTAATTATCGATTTAGAAAGATTAAACTCGCTCCCCCTGGTTTTCAAGAGAAGGATTATCAGGAAATCTATAGAGGTGATAATAGGAAATTTAAATTCTATTAGTTTTGCCCATAATGATGAGATATTAAGGCTTATTGAAAATCAATCTGGTGAAAAGGAAATTTATCTTCCCAATAATTTAAGAATTAAAAAGGTTTACAATCAACTAATAATTTATAAAAATAAAATTTTTAAACCTCATCCCATAGATAAATCTACTTTTTGGGAATATAATTTATCTGTCCCAGGTTACACAGAGATTAAACCCCTTGGCATAAAAGTGGAAACTAAAATATTGGACTTTATAAATGTTAAAACTTCTTTGCACTATAATAGGGAAAAATCTGATTCGGAATTTGCAGAACTTATTGATTATAACAAAGTTAAACATCCTCTAAAATTAAGGAATAGAAGGACAGGGGATAGATTTTACCCCTTAAATATGAGAGGCGAAAAAAAGGTTAAGGATTTTTTTATTGATAATAAAGTTCCTAAAAGTAATCGGGATTTAATCCCTATCTTGGTTGATGGGGATGGTAAGATCATATGGATTGTGGGGATGAGATTAGATGAACGGGTAAAGATTACTTCTAATACTAAAAAGGCACTACATATAAATATAAAAACAAAGAATAATTTATGGTATCAATTTTCAAAAATATCTGTACTATAAATTATAGTATTTTAAAATAGGTGATTTAAAAATAAAAGGAGGGAAAATATGCTAAATAATAATGAAGTTGATGAGATATTAATTACTGAGAAAGAAATCAAAGAGAAAATTTTAGAATTAGGGGAAAAAATAACCGAAGACTATCAGGACAAAGATCTTGTCTTTGTTGGTGTATTAAGAGGAGCAGTGATCTTTATGGCTGATCTGGCTCGAGCAATCTCTGTACCTATGGTATTTGATTTTATAGCTATTTCCAGTTATGGTGCGGCGACTGAATCTTCTGGTGTAGTTAGAATATTAAAAGATTTAGATGAAACTATCGAAGGCAAAGATGTCCTAATAGTAGAAGATATAGTCGATACCGGTTTAACTCTTGATTATCTAATTCGTATATTTAAATCACGTAAACCTGCCAGCTTAAAAGTCTGCACTTTTTTAAATAAAAGTGCCAGAAGAAAAGTAAGAGTTAAGGTTGATTATTCAGGGTTTGACATCCCTAATAAATTTGTAGTAGGCTATGGTTTGGATTATGCAGGAAAGTTTAGGAATATCCCTTATGTTTTTACTCTTAATCCCAAAATATACAAGGGAGAATTAAAGTAAGTAATTAGTCGTTAGTGAATAGTCGATAGTATTAGTACAGCGTTTAGCGTATAGGATAAATCAATAAGCTTAAAGCTAAAAGCCATAATTAAAACTTAAAACTTTTTTGTATTTCAAATAAAGTATTTTTTTAATGTAGGGGTCGGATTTATCCGACCCGTGTTTACGGGCTTGATAAATCAAGCTCCTACATCTGTCATTCCCATAAAATTTGCAATTTTCAACTTATTACTTATTACCGTATTTTAACTGGCCAACTAACTAAATGTGAGATACGATTCACGAGATATGATTGATATGTTTGTTTTTATTTAAAAATTATGTTAAAATTATTTTGCGATAAGCTTATTAATATTAAAGTATATCAAAAATATTATAATAAAAGGAGAAGTTATTCTTAGATAAGATGCCAAATTTTAATAAAGGAAATTTAAAAGGAAATAAAAATTATAGAAATATAGGTTTATATTTGCTGGTATTGATTATAACAGTGTCAATTATAAGTTCATTTTTTGAGCCAAAATCTTCTACTCAAGAATTTACCTATTCCCAATTTTTAAAAGAAGTAGAGGCAAATAATGTATCTATAGTGACCATTACAGAGAATTCTATCACTGGCAGTCTAATTGATGGCACAAAATTTTCTACATATTCACCCAATGATCCCGAATTGATAAATATTCTTCGAAGTAAAAATATAATAATAGAAGCTAAACCTCCTGTGGAGGTATCCTGGTGGATGCGTTTACTTTCATCTATCTTGCCTATGCTATTGATCATTGGGGTATGGTTATTTATGTTACAACAGATGCAAGGTGGGGGGAATAAAGTTATGTCTTTTGGCAAAAGTAGAGCCAAACTTTTAGGAAAAGAAACCCCCAAGGTAACCTTTAAAGATGTAGCTGGAATTGATGAGGCAGAAGAGGAGGTTGCGGAAGTAATTGAATTTTTAAAGAATCCAGTAAAATTTAAAAAATTAGGTGCTAAAATACCTCGAGGAATCCTGCTTTATGGACCACCAGGAGCAGGTAAAACCTTACTAGCTCGAGCTATTGCTGGCGAAGCCGGGGTACCTTTCTTTAGTATCAGTGGGTCTGATTTTGTAGAGATGTTTGTAGGGGTTGGTGCTTCTCGAGTAAGGGATTTATTTAAACAGGCGAAAACTAATGCACCTTGTATTATCTTTATGGACGAAATTGATGCAGTAGGTAGACATCGGGGGGCTGGCTTAGGCGGAGGACATGATGAGAGGGAGCAGACCTTAAACCAGTTGTTGGTGGAAATGGATGGTTTTGATCAGAATTTAGGAATTATTATGATTGCTGCCACTAACCGCCCAGATATTTTAGATCCAGCACTATTACGACCAGGTAGATTTGATCGACGTATTGTGGTAGACCGACCTGATATATTGGGTCGGGAAGCAATTTTGAAAGTCCATACCAGAGGGAAGCCTTTGGCTAAAGATGTGGATATTAAAGTTTTAGCCAGAAGAACTCCGGGATTTGTTGGTTCTGATTTGGCTAATATGGTGAATGAAGCAGCTTTATTAGCTTCAAGAAAAGGCAAGAATGAAATAGGAATGGAAGAATTAGAAGCAGCTATAGACCGAGTTATTGCTGGGCCCGAAAGAAAGAGTAGATTAATTAGCGAAAAAGAAAAGGAGATAATCGCCTATCATGAATCAGGTCATGCCTTAGTGGCTAAACTTTTACCTAATTGTGACCCCGTGCATAAAATTTCCATAATCCCTCGGGGTAATGCTACTTTGGGTTATACTTTGCAGCTTCCTACTCAAGATAGGTATCTAATTAGTAAAATAGAGTTAATGGATAGATTAGCAGTTCTATTAGGAGGAAGAGTAGCTGAAGATATAGTATTTAAAGATGTTACTACTGGAGCTCAGAATGATTTGGAAAGAGCTACTAAAATTGCTCGTCAGATGGTAACCGAATTTGGTATGAGTGAGAGTTTGGGTCCTATTACTTTGGGGAAGAAAGAACATCAAATATTTTTGGGTAGAGATATTTCCGAACAACGTGATTATAGTGAAGAAATTGCTAACAAAATCGATAAAGAAGTTAGAAAAATTATTGAAAGTGCTTACACGCGAGCCAAAGATATTTTAACAAAAAACAAAAGAAAATTAAAAAAGATTGCCCGTAAATTGATAGAAAGAGAAACCTTAGATGGAAAAGAATTAGATAATTTGTTAAATGGAATAAAATTGGTCAAATTAAATGAGTTTAAGGCAAACTTTTTATTAATTTAAAAATAATAATTAGACGTTAGTGAATAGTAGATAGTATATAGCGAAAAACAAAAAGTGCAAAACAAAATTTTTATCTTGAGCAAAATACATTAAAACGAGTAATATGTAATGTGTAATAATGTTTAATAAGGAAAGAGTTAGATAGTTAGCGCTAGTTAGCTATTTGAGGAGTAAATATATTGAAGAACTAATATAAACCAATTAACCAATAAATCAGTTATCTAGGCAACCAATTACCAACGACTATTTACAAATCACTAAGTTGAGAGGTGAAATAAAATGGAAAAGGAAGATGTTAAACGAGAAAAAGAAGAAGATAAAGAAGAAGTAGAGAAGAAAAAGAAGGAAGAGTGGCTTAAAAAAGAGAAGATAAGGATGATCGAACAAAGAAAAGAATATATGAGTTACATAAAAGGAGTAATGCGGAAAAAAGGGTTTAATCCAAAATTAAAAAAGGATAAATTTTTAGGTGGAGTGAGAGGAAGAGGATAAGAACAAAATATTGAAAATTTTTTATAGAAAAGAAGGAATTTTGGAATAAGATGTAGTATATAGTTAATTACTAATAATTATTTGCCTTTTTGTATAAAGATGTTAGTACCATGAGATAAGGAGTGATTTTTAATTTTTGGAGTTAATGATCAAAAGAGCAAAAAGGCAAACAAAATTAGAAAGGAGGTGTAAAAAGGGATACAAAACATAAAAAGAGTTAGAGTTAATTTTTTGATAAATTAAAAAATATTAAGGAGGAGAACAATTAATAATGAGAAAAAATATTTTAATATTAATTTTATCTTTAAGTCTAATAATGGGGTTTAGTTTGGCAGCTATTACAGCACCAGTAACACTACAATGGAATTTAGGTACAGAGCCCCCCACCTTAGATCCTGCTTTAGCTACTGATACAACTTCGGTTGATGTAATAGAACAGCTGTTTTTGGGCTTAACCGATTATGATGATGAGACTATGGAAGTTGTCCCTGAACTGGCTACCTCTTGGGAATGTTCAGAAGATGGACTGGTTTGGGCTTTCCATCTAAGAAAAGATGTAAAATGGACTGACGGAAGACCGGTTACTGCTCATGATATAGAATATGCAGTTAAAAGAACTTTAGACCCGGCAACTGCCTCCGATTATGCCTATGTACTCTATATTATTAAAGGAGCTAAAGAGGTTAACACCGGCGAAATAAAAGACCTGAACTATATAGGAGTAAAGGCAATAGATGATTATACTATTCAGTTTGCTTTAAATCATCCTGCCGGTTATTTCCCCTGTATAGCCGGTATGTGGGTGACCAGACCTGTTCCCAGATGGACTATCGAAAAGTATGGTGATAAATGGACTGAACCAGAAAATATCGTCACCAATGGTCCTTATCTCCTAACAAAATGGGCCCACGAAGATGAAATAATTTTGGAAAAGAATCCTGATTATTTTGATGCTGATAATGTCCAGATAGAAAGGGTTCATTGTGTGATGATTGTAGAGGCTTCTACTGCTATGGCTATGTATGAAGAAGGAAAATTGGATTCTGTAGGAGTTCCTTTAGATGATATGGATAGGGTAAAAGCAGATCCAGTATTAAGCAAAGAACTGACCATTGCGCCTTATCTTTGTACTTACTATTATGGATTTAACAATAGTAAACCGCCAATGGATAATCCTTTAGTCCGCAAGGCATTTTCTGCTGCTATTGACAGGAAGAGCTTAATAGATTACGTTACCAAAGGTGAGCAGGTACCTGCCACTACCTTCACCTGCCCGGGTATCTTTGGTCATGTACCTCCTGAAGAAGGAATTGGAATAGGTTATGACCCGGAAGCAGCAAGGAAATATTTAGCTGATGCCGGATATCCTGAAGGTAAAGGCCTTCCAGAAATTACTTTAATGTTTAACACCTCTGAAGGGCATCGGAAAATTGCTCAGGCTATTCAGCAGATGTGGAAGGAAGTATTAGGGGTAGAAGTTAATTTAACTAACCAAGAGTGGAAGGTATATCTTAAGACTTTAAGTGAGGACGCTCCCCAGATATTCCGCTTGGGTTGGTGTGCTGATTATCCTGATGCCAATAACTGGCTTTACGAAGTTTTCCACTCTACCGATAGTGAGAACAGGATTAAATGGCATAATGCGGAATTTGATAGGGTAGTAGAAGAGGCAGCAAGAGAGTCCGATTCAGCAAAGAGGTTGGAACTTTACAAGAGAGCAGAACAGATTCTTTGTGAAGAAGAAGCCGGTATAGCTCCAATCTATTTCTACACCATAGTAAATCTTACCAAACCTTACCTTAAACGTACTTTTGCTCCGATGGGTGGAGAACATTTTAGAGATTGGAGAATTACAAAATAGCAGAATTTAAAAACATCGATTTGTTTTAGTTTCTTAAAATAGCCATGCATCCTTAAATAAAAATATGAGGATTGCATGGCTATTTTTCGGCTTTATTTTTTATCACTTTATGATATAATATTTTGGTAAAATTCCAAGAGATAAATTAATTATTTTTTTATTTATCTGATGCTATAATAAAACTTAATAAAAATTGAAAAGAAAAGGAGGAGAAGTATGATCAATTTTGTTATTAGGAGAATTTTATGGTCAATACCGGTTTTATTGATAATATCTTTAGTAACTTTTGGTTTAGGTCATGCTATTCCTGGAGGTCCCTTCGATAAAGAAAAACCATTACCAGCTGAGATTATCGCCAATTTAGAAGCTTACTATGGTTTAGATGACCCTTTATGGAAGCAGTATACAGATTATTTATGGAATGCCCTTCACGGTGATTTCGGCCCTTCTTATTCTTCTCGAAGTAGGACGGTAAATGATATTATAAGCACACATTTTCCCGTTTCAGCCCAACTGGGGGTATTAGCTTTAATTGTAGCTATGGTGGTGGGAATTCCTCTGGGGATGATTTCTGCCCTAAAACAAAATTCTTTTATAGATTATTTCTGTATGTTCCTTGCTTTATTAGGGGTTTCTGTCCCAGCGATGACTTTAGGGCCCCTTCTAATCTGGTTTTTTGCTTTAAAATTGCATATCTTACCTGTAGCGCGATGGGGGACCTGGCAGCAAGCGATTTTACCTGCTGTTACCTTAGGTATAGGAAGTGCTGCACTACTGGCTCGATTGACTCGGGCAAGCATGCTACAAGTAATTAGAGAAGATTACATTAGAACTGCAAGAGCGAAAGGAGTTTCGGAGAAAAATGTTACTATCCATCATGCATTGAAAAATGCCCTTATTCCGGTGGTAACTGTAATAGGTCCCATGTTTGCTGCCTTAGTTACCGGTTCTTTAATTGTAGAGCAGATATTTGCTATCCCGGGTTGTGGCAAATATTTCGTAACCAGTATTACCAATCGAGATTATCCCGTGGTTTTAGGTATTATGTTACTTTATGCAGTTATAATAATTGCAGCTAATCTATTGGTTGATATCACCTATTCCTGGATTGATCCTCGGATTAGGTATACTTAAGAATAATAAGGTAATAAGGAGGAAAGATTATCTTGGAAGTGAAATTAAAAGAAAAAGAAAAGTTTGAGGATGAAACAGTTATTTCGGAAAGACCTGAGGTAAATCTATGGAAAGATGCCTTTCGAAGAATGTGTAAAAATAAAATGGCTGTACTGGGTGCGATAATTATTATGGTCTTGTTTATTATTGCTGTTTTTGCCCCTTACATTGCTCCTTATCATTATGCCGAAGGCAGCCTAAAAGATAATTTTGCTCGACCAGGGTCTAAATTTTTATTGGGAGCTGATTTTATGGGCAGGGATCTCTTAAGTAGAATTATTTACGGCACCAGAATATCATTAAGTGTAGGAATAGTTGGAGCTGTTACTGCTTTTCTAATTGGAGTGTTTTACGGAGTTGTTTCGGGGTATTATGGCGGGAAAGTAGATAATATTATGATGCGTATTGTAGATATTATGTATGGTTTCCCTACTTTACTATTAATTATTTTATTAATGGTTCTCTTTAAGTCTACTTTTGCCATTGCTACTCCTGGGACCTTTGCTGGATTCCTTAATAATATTGATAGGGCATTTGGGGGGTTATTCTTTATTTTTATTGGTATAGGAGTTACTGCCTGGCTTGGGATGGCTCGAATTTCACGAGGAATGGCTCTCTCCTTACGGGAAAAGGAATTTATAGAAGCCGCTCGGGCGACAGGAAACAGTAATTTACAGATAATGTTAAAACATGTATTACCCAACTTGATAGGCCCCTGTATTGTAAGAGTGACCTTAGCAATACCTGGATATATTACTTTTGAGGCATTTTTAAGTTTTATTGGTTTAGGAGTAAATCCTCCCACTCCAAGTTGGGGGATGATGATTTCAGAGGGATATCAAGCAATGCGTTCTTACCCTCATTTGGCAATATATCCTGGATTGGCTTTAGCTATTACTATGTTGGCTTTTAATTTTTTGGGTGATGGATTGCGTGATGCTTTAGATCCTCGTATGAAATAAATAAATTTAAGATAGATTTTTGCGCCCGTGGCTCAATGGATAGAGCAGGGGCTTCCTAAGCCCTTGGTTGGAAGTTCGACTCTTCCCGGGCGCACCACTTAAAGGATTTTTAAATGAAAATAAATTTAACCGATGAAATTAAGAAAATTTTATTGAATTCTATTGAAAAAAATATAAGACAGGGTAATTTTCATATTAAGGATGTTCCTGAGATAATATTATTAACCCCTAAAAATAAGACTTATGGCGATCTATCCACTAATATAGCTATGCAATTATCCCGAGAATTGAGGTTAAAACCGCTGGATATTGCTAATTTTATTGTGAATGATTTAGATATTCAAGATACAATTATTGATAAAGTTAAAATTGCCGGTCCAGGTTTTATAAACTTATGGTTAAAAGAAAATTGGTTATATCAAACCTTGAATGAGATTAGGGAAAAGGGAGATGATTATGGCAAGGTAGATTTGGGAAAAAGAGAAAAGGTTCAGGTTGAGTTTGTCAGTGTTAACCCTACTGGCCCCTTACATGTTGGTCATGGAAAATGTGCTGCAGTAGGAGATGCTTTATGTAATATATTAAAGGCAGCAGGATATGAAGTAGAAAAAGAATATTATATAAACGACCAGGGAAGACAGATTGATCTCCTGGGACAATCAGTTCAAGCAAGATATAATAATCTTTTAGGAGAAAAGATGGAATTCCCTGTTGACGGATATAAAGGTGAGTACATTGTTGATATAGCCAAAGAGGTTATAGATAAATTTCAAGATAAGTATAAAGGAAGAGACGACCAGGAAAGTCGGGAGTTTTTTAAAGAATTTACTTTGAGGAAGATCTTAGAAGGAATCAAAAAAGATTTAAAAGATTTTGGAGTAGAGTTTGACGTTTGGTTTAGTGAGAGGTCACTTTATGAACAAAATAAACTCCAGGAAGTTATGGAATTACTTAAGCAGAGAGGTTTCCTGTATAAAAAAGAAGGTGCATTCTGGTTAAAAACTACTGTATTTGGTGATGAAAAAGATAGAGTAGTAATTCGGGAGAATGATATACCTACTTATTTTGCTTCTGATATAGTTTATCATCAAAATAAGTATCAAAGAGGGTTTGATAAAGTAATAGATATTTGGGGTGCTGATCATCACGGTTACATAAAAAGGATGAAAGCAGCAATTCAAGCATTAGGTTATCCGGAAGATTTTTTAGAAGTATTAATTGTGCAATTTGTAACTCTCATAAGAGAGGGCAAGGAAGTAGGAATGTCTACTCGAGGAGGGGAATTTGTTACCCTGAGAGATTTAGTCCGAGAAGTTGGTAAAGACGTAGCGCGTTATTTCTTTTTGATGAGAAGTTATGATAGTCATACGGAATTTGACTTAGATGTGGCAAAATCTCAATCAATGGAAAATCCAGTCTATTATATTCAATATGCGTATGCTCGAATATGTAGTATAATAAAAAAAGCAAAAGAATCGGGGATAAGAATTGATAAAGGCGAGAAGGTTAATCTTCAATTATTAAATAAAGAAGAAGAATTCGAATTGATTAAAAAACTATCTTCGTTAAAAGAAGTAATCAAAAAGGTTGCGTTAACTTGGAAACCGCATCTTTTAACCACTTATCTTTATGATTTAGCCTCCTCGTTTCATAGATATTATACTGTGCATCGGGTAATTACTGATGATAAAGAATTAACCAAAGCTCGTTTGATATTAATTGATTGTACCAGAATAGTATTATTTAATACTCTTAAGATTTTGGGAATTTCAGCTCCAGAGAGAATGTGATATAGTCGTTAGTTAATAGTGAATAGTATATAGCGAAAAACGAAAAGTACAAAACTAAATTCGTTTCTTGCATTATGCAGATAGAATTAGTAATGAGTGATATGTAATAGGTGATAAGTTAATATTGTTTAGTTTATAGTTAATAATTGCAAGTTACAAGTTTGCAGACAGGAGTTGGAGAGGTAGGGGCATGGTGTTGCTAGATTAACTGGTAAACCGGCTAACTGGTAAACTGGGCAACTAAATACTAACGACTATTCACTAACAACTAACGAATATGTAGGAGAGGTTAAAAGCAATTGGATAAAACCAGATTTGTAATAATTACTGGGCTGTCAGGGGCAGGGAAGAGTATAGCGGTTAAGTGTTTTGAGGATTCAGGTTTTTTTTGTGTAGATAATATTCCTTCTCAATTAATCCTTAAATTTGCAGAGATTTGTTTAAAATCAAGGGGTAAGTTGTCTAAAATCGCTTTAGTGGTTGATATAAGAGGAGGGATATTCTTTAAAGATTTATTCAAATCACTTAATTATTTAAAAGAATTGGGAATTAATCGAGAAATCCTATTTTTGGAAGCGAGTGATGAAGTATTAATTCGTCGATTTAGCGGTACCAGAAGAAAACATCCATTAAATATCTCCAGCAGTATTTTAGAAAATATCCAGGCAGAGAGAGAACAATTAAAAGAATTAAGATCGCAAGCTGATTTAATAATAGATACTTCAGATTTAACTCCTAAGCAATTGAGTAACGAAATCATTAGAAGTTTTATAAAAAGAAAAAGGCAGGAAATTCAGATAACCCTCATTTCTTTTGGCTATAAATATGGTATTCCCATTGATGTAGATATAGTTTTCGATGTTAGGTTTCTTCCCAATCCTTTTTATATAGAAAAATTAAAAGTTTTGCCCGGGACAAATAAGGAAATTGAAAAGTATGTATCTGAATTTCCGGTAACCCAACATTTTATAAAAGTTTATTTTGATTTGCTGGATTATTTAATCCCTTATTACCTTAAAGAAGGTAAGACTTATCTGTCTATTGCATTTGGATGTACGGGAGGCAGACACAGATCGGTAGTTCTAATAAATAGCTTTGCCAAGTATTTACGGGAAAGAGGGTATAAAATATTTGTAAAACACCGAGATATGGAAAAAGAAGAAATAAAAATCGAACGTGATTTATGAAGATATTTAGAGTCAAAAATCAATTAAATAAAGGACCAAGAATCGTAGTTATTGGAGGAGGAACAGGTCTTTATGTTCTATTACGAGGGTTAAAGAAATTTACCAATAATATTACTGCAGTGGTTACAGTATTTGATACTGGTGGAAGTTCGGGAAGGCTAAGAAAAGAATTAGGGGTTCTTCCGCCTGGGGACATCAGGAATTGTTTAGTTGCTTTAGCTACTGCTGAACCGTTAATGGAAAGGTTGTTCCAATACCGTTTTACTAATGGCAGCTTGAAGGGACATAGTTTTGGAAACTTATTTCTTAGTGCAATGTCAGAAGTGAGTGGAGATTTTATAAAGGCAATAGAAAAATCAAGTGAAATACTTGCAATTCGAGGAAAAGTTTTACCTTCTTCTTTAAAAAATGTTACTTTATCTGCTAAAATGAAAGAAGGAATAGTTGTTAAAGGAGAAACAGAGATAACTCAGAGTAGTAGAGTTATTGATAAGATATATTTAGAGCCTTCACCCGTATTACCCTTACCTGAAACTTTGAAAGCCATAGAGGAAGCAGAAGTTATTGTATTAGGACCAGGTAGCCTTTATACTAGTGTAATATGTAATCTTTTAGTAGAAGGAATACCAAAAGCAATTGTTAACTCTACTGCGGTAAAAATATATGTCTGTAATGTTATGACCCAGAAAGGAGAAACAGATAATTATACTGCTTCACAACATTTAAGGGAAGTAGAAAAGTATTTAGGATCCAATTGTATCAATTATATTATAGTAAATACTGCAAAAATTGATACTGAATTAAAAAAGAAATATGCTCAAGAAGGTTCATATCAAGTAGTTGTTGATAAATCAGAAATATTGAAGACAGGTGTTAAGTTGGTAAGTAGGGAATTATGGCTTGATCAAAATTTGGCGAGACATGATTCAGATAAGTTAGCCCAAACAATTATTGATTTAATATTGGAGAGGAAGAGTTAAGTGTTATTTTTTTATCGAGTAAAAAATGAGTTAGCCAGAATTGTTCCCAAAAATATATATGAAAAGAGAGGTGAATTACTGGCTTTTATACAATTAAGGGGTAGAACTGCTATAAAAGATAAAAAAATGGATTTAAATATTATCTTGGAAGACCCTGCTATAACTCGGACAGCTTATAATTTAATCAAACAAGTCTTTAAAATTCATCCTGTAATAAAGACAGAACATTTGTCTAATAATGAAAAACACTATGTAATTGAAATATCACTTGTAAAAGGATATGAAAGAATATTTCAGGAGTTTAATCAAATCTATGAGCAATCTATAAAAGAGAAAAGATTTATTTTAAATAATAATTTTTTTTCGAAAGTAGCATACTTGAGAGGAGCCTTTTTGGTAAATGGTTTTGTAAATGACCCAGAAAAGATGTATCATTTAGAAATTTCGGTTAATGACGAGATTGAGGCAAATTTTATTCATATTCTTTTTAACTTTTATCATTTAAACTCTCGAGTTAGTTTTTGGAAGAAGAAATGGCTGGTATATTTAAAAAAAGGTGATAGTATCTTTGAATTTCTACGTTTGATTGGCGTTCAAAATGCTTTATTATACTATCAAGATATTAGGGCTAGAAAAGATATGGTAAATACAGTAAATAGATTAGTTAATTGTGAGACAGCTAATTTAGATAAAACAATCTTTTCTGCAGTTGAACAATTGCATAAAATAGATATAATAGAAAGGAAAGTGGGATTAAAAAATATCCCACCTAAATTAGCTAAAGTAGCTGAAATCAGAAAAAAATTACCTTATGCTAGTTTGCGGGAAATGGTTGAAGAGGTAGATTATGAAATTACCAAATCGGGAATTTACCATCGTTTAAAGAAAATTTCTCAAATAGCTGATGAGTTACTCGAAAGCTAAAAAATAGTATATTCTAACAAGATTGTCAGGAAAAGTTTTATATGAAATCGAAATGGAGTAAAAGGGAGATAGAGGGATTTCAGGGGAGTCTACCACCCCGACAATCTTGAAAAAATAATAATAAGGAAGGGGAAATAAAATGGCAAATGTTATTTTAAAAAATTTTACAAAAAAATTTAAAGATGTAACTGCAGTAGATAATGTAAATCTAGAGATAAAGGATAAGGAATTTGCAGTCTTAGTCGGCCCCTCTGGTTGTGGTAAGACCACAACCCTAAGGGCAATTGCAGGATTAGAAGAAGTAACCTCAGGAGAGATATATATTGGAGATAGGTTGGTAAATGATGTTCAACCTAAAGATAGAGATATTGCTATGGTCTTCCAGAACTACGCTCTCTATCCTCATATGGATGTTTACAATAACATGGCATTTGGATTAAAATTGCGGAAATTTCCCAAGAAGGAGATTGATCAAAGAGTGCAGGAAGCAGCTGAAATTTTAGGAATAGAAAATTTATTAGATAGAAAGCCCAAGCAACTCTCTGGTGGACAACGACAGCGAGTAGCAGTAGGAAGGGCTATAGTGAGAAAACCAAAAGTATTTTTATTTGATGAACCTCTTTCGAACTTAGATGCCAAGCTAAGAGTAGCTATGAGAGCAGAAATCAGCAAGCTTCACCGTAGATTAGAGGCTACTATAATTTATGTAACCCATGATCAGGTAGAGGCGATGACCATGGCGAATAGAATATTTATTATGAATGATGGTCGCCTGCAACAATCAGGTTCACCTTTAGAAGTTTATAAAAAACCGGCTAACAAATTTGTAGCTGGTTTTATTGGTTCTCCAGCAATGAATTTTATAGATTCTAAGATTATTAAAGAGAATGGAGACTATTTTATCGATGCAGAAAGCTTTAAAGTAAAACTTCCCCAGTCTTTTTATTCTAAAATATCGGCTTATGAAGGTAAAGAAGTGATTTTTGGGGTAAGACCGGAGGATATTCATGATAAAAAATTCTTTTCTGAGGCTTCACCTTCTAATACTCTGAAGGTTAAAGTAGATGTAATTGAACCTTTGGGTGCAGAGGTCTTTATTTACCTTGCTTGTGGTAAGCATTCTCTAATAGGGAAAATGGATACTCGCACTCAAGTGGAAGTGGAACAAAATATGGAAGTAGTAGTAGATATGGAAAAGACTCATATTTTTGATCCCAAAACTTTATTAACTATAGTGTGACTAAAGTATAATTAATTAAATATATAGTTATTTTCCAAAAAGCCAAAAATATTTTCAAAATATTATATGTATGGTATGCTAAAGATAATATTATAGCAAATTATAATTTTTGGTTATAATTAAGTTGTAGGGGCACAATGAATTGTGCCCTAGCCATATTATTTAATTTATCCTTGGGGCACAATACATCGTGCCCCTACATTAACATTTTGTTTGCTTTTATAGGTTGCAATCAAAATAATACACTATTATATATATTTACAATTTTTAAAAAACAACATTATTAATGGGTTATGATAAATGAGTGAAATATGAAATATGAACTATCAGTAAAACAAAAACAAAAACTAATTCTTACTCCCCAGTTGTATCAGGCAATAAATATATTACAATTGAATTTAGTAGAATTAAGAAATTTAATTGATAAAGAACTGGTAGAAAATCCTTTATTAGAAGTTAATCAAGTGGTAAATTCTGAAGCAGAAAATGTAATCCAGAAGGAAAATTCTAATAGCAAAATTGAAAATAAAGACGAAAATGCGGAAGAAAATAACTTTAAGGATTGGCTAAGTTATCTGGAGGAAAAAGGCAATCAACCCTTTTTAGAAAAATCAATTTTGAAAAAGGAAAATAGTTTCGAGAATTTTATTCATTATGGAGAATCATTACAAGATTATTTATTAATTCAATTAGGTATGACTGTAAACAATAACATAGATTACAAGATTGGCGAGTATTTAATAGGCAATATTGATGATAATGGTTATTTGACTATTAGTTTAGAAGATATTTCTCATGACCTGAATGTAAAAATAGATAAAATAGAAGAAATATTATTTTTAATTCAAAGTTTTGATCCACCCGGAGTTGGAGCAAGAAACTTAGAAGAATGTTTATTGATTCAAGCAAAATATCTGGGTATTAATGATGTCCATATAGAGAAGATAATAAAAGACCATTTAGATGATTTAGCTCGAAAAGCATATCAAAAAATTGCTAAAGATTTGGAAATATCAGTTTCTGGAATTCAATCTTTAGCTGATATAATCAAAAAAAGCTTTGATCCCAAACCAGGGAGGAGAATAGATAATTTAAAGGAAACTAAATATATTATTCCGGATTTAACCCTAATAAGGGAGGAGGGCGGTAGGTATAGATTACTTCTGAATGAGGATTATTTACCTCAAATAAAGATAAATCCTTTATATAAAAAATATTTATGTTTAGATAATATTAAATCTCCAGAGGGTATTGAAGAATTAGTCGGTAGAAAAGATATTTCTGGTCACGAAACTAAAGACACTATTGAATATGTTAAAGAAAAATTGCAATCAGCGAGGTCTTTGATTAAAGGGATAGAACAAAGAAAAAAAACCATATATCGGATTGCAGAGATTTTAATAGATTACCAAAAAGAATTTTTAGATAAAGGTATTTTATATATTAGACCTCTATCTTTAAAAGAAGTTGCAGATAAGTTAGGTATTCACGAATCTACTGTATCCAGGGCGATTCATAATAAAATTATTCAAACTCCACGGGGAGTTTTTAAAATGAAATTTTTCTTTTCTAAAGGAGTAAATACAAAAGGGGGAGATATTGTTTCTACTGACAAAGTAAGAAGATTAATAAAAGAGTTTATTGAGAAGGAAAATCCTTTAAAACCTTGGAGTGATCAAAAATTAACAGAGTTATTGAGTAAGAAAGAGAAGATAAAAATCTCCCGGCGAACAGTTACTAAATATCGGGAGATGTTAAAAATACCATCTTCTAATATGCGTAAAAGATTTGATATTTAGTTAACTGGTTATTTGGTTAATAAATCAATATCAAACAGGTTAACGCACTATCTAACCAGGAACTAGTTAACCAGCTACCCAAAAAGTACTAATTAAAAAAATAAGGAGGAAAAATAATGGCAATAAAAGTAGGAATTAATGGATTTGGGAGAATTGGAAGAAACGTTTTTAGGGCTGGATTAAAAGACAAAGAAATAGATTTTGTAGCAGTTAATGATATAACTGATGCCAAAACATTAGCCCATCTATTAAAATATGATTCTGTTCATGGTATATTGCCAGATGTAAAGGTGGAAAACGATAATATTTTAGTTAAAGAGAGAAAATTAAAAGTGTTAAGCGAAAGAGATCCCTCTAACCTTCCCTGGGAAGGTTTAGGAGTAGAAGTTGTAATTGAATCTACAGGAATTTTTAGAGATAGAGAAGGAGCTTCCAAACACTTAACTGCTGGTGCAAAAAAAGTGATTATATCTGCTCCTGCCAAAGGAGAAGATATTACTATTGTAATGGGTGTTAATGAAGATAAATATATACCCAAAGAACACCATATAATTTCTAATGCTTCTTGTACTACTAATTGTTTGGCTCCTGCTGCCAAAGTATTAAATGATGTTTTTGGTATTGAAAAAGGAACTATGACCACAATTCATTCTTACACAGCAGACCAGAGATTAATGGATTTACCTCATAAAGATTTAAGGAGAGCCAGAGCAGCTGCTTTATCTATGATTCCCACTACGACAGGAGCTGCAAAGGCAGTAAGTTTAGTGATTCCTGAATTAAAAGGAAAATTAAATGGTATGGCTATTAGAGTTCCTACACCGAATGTTTCAGTAGTAGATTTAGCAGTGTTATTAAAGAGAAGGGTTAGTGCAGAAGAAATTAATCAAGCTTTTAAAGAGGCCTCACAGAGTGATTTAAAAGGGATTTTAGACTATACAGAAGAACCATTGGTTTCCAAAGATTTTAATGGCAATGCTTATTCCTCCATTATTGATGGATTATCTACTATGGTAGTTGATGATAATTTAGCCAAGATTATAGCCTGGTATGATAATGAATGGGGATATTCTTGTAGAATTATAGATCTTATAAAATATATTTGGAAATAAAAAATATAGTATCTCGTTAAGATGGTTAGCTAGTTAGCTAGTATACCGGTTATCTGGTTTAAGAATTAAATTATTTCTATTAAATGTATCGAGTATCTCTAATCTTTTAACTTGAGAACTTGTATTTGGAATTAACGAATAAAATTAACTGGTTAAATGGCAAACGGGGTAACTGGGTAACTATTATATACGAGATACGAATAACGAATCAATCAATTGGAGGGTTAAAAGAATGCGTATTCCAGTAATTGCTGGGAATTGGAAGATGAATAAAACAGTAGTAGAGTCAATTGCTTTAGTTAAAGAGCTAACAGATTTTGTTAGGAGAATTCAAGGGGTAGATATTGTAGTTTGCCCTCCCTTTACCTCTCTTTGGGTGGTTAAAGATACAATCAGCGGAACAAATATTCATTTGGGAGCTCAAAATATGCATTGGGAAACTAAAGGGGCATTTACTGGAGAAATATCTCCTCTTATGCTTAAAGATGTAGGTTGTGAATATGTGATATTAGGACACTCCGAAAGAAGAGGATATTTTAAAGAGACTTCGGAAGAAGTAGCTAAAAAAGTTAAAGCTGCTTTTTCAGTAAATCTCATACCAATTGTATGTGTAGGTGAAAATTTAGATGAGAGAGAAAGTGGAAAAACTAAAAGTATAATAGAAGAGGAGATTAAGGCTCTATTTTTGGAGATTGATTCCACTTTAGCCAGGGGAATGATTATAGCTTATGAACCTATATGGGCTATTGGTACAGGTAAATCTGCTAGCCCCCAAGATGCTAATTTGATAAATAAATTTATTAGGGAGTTATTTTCTTCCCAATATGGAAGTAAAATAGGTGAACAGGTAAAAATATTATATGGTGGGAGTGTAAACTCTGAAAATATTAAAGGTTTTATGGATGAGCCTGACATTGATGGTGCTTTAGTTGGTGGAGCAAGTTTAAATGCTTTGAGCTTTTCTCAGATAGTAAGAGCAGCTGAAATACTATAAAATTAACATAAACTTTTTTATAATTTCCCCTGCTTTCGCAGGGGCAGGCCTCGTAAAATATGTACTCATAAAAATGAGTAATGGGGGATACGAAATAAGAGTATTTATCTTGAAGTTAAAATATAATTGTGTTAAAATAAAAATCCAAAATTCAAACTAAAGAAAAAATATATAAATTGCGAAGAAATAATTAGTAAAGGAGCTATAAGATGTCTACTGTATTAATGTCTATTCAAATTATAATAAGTATAGCTTTAATTTTGACAGTAATACTTCAACAAAGAAAATCAAGCAGAGCTTCAGGTATATTTGGTGGAGGAACAACTGCTGACTATGGAGGGAAGAAAGGTAGGGAAGCATTTTTAATAAAGCTTACTGCTATTGTAGCCATACTTTTTATGTTATCTTCTCTCTTACTTAGCTTAATTAAATAAATAGAAGGAATTACTTTATTTAGAATGAATAAACCTATTAGTTCAATTGATGAAATCGAGAATTATTTTATAAATTCAGAGAGAAAATTTTTTTCAGCTACTCACGAAGAAATTGAAAGAGGGTTAACCAGTGACATATATTTCGTGAGAGCTCAAGAAATATTAAGATATCTCCAGTTAGAGAGTACTGTAGTAACGGCAGAGATTTTCCCCCGAGAAGGGGGTATATTTGCTGGCACCAAAGAAGTTTATAATCTTCTAAAAGATAAGAAGATAAAATTGTGGTCTTTAGAAGAAGGGGAAGAGTTCCATTTTAAGGACACAGTAATGAGAATTGAGGGTCCTTATTCTGAATTTGGTGTTTTTGAAACTGTTATTTTAGGGATTTTAGCCAGTAGTTCAGCGTGGGCTACTGCAGCGCGTGAATGTAAAGATGCTGCTGGAGGGAAAAAGGTCCTCTGTTTTGGTTCTCGACATATTCACCCTGCTGTAGCGCCAGTTATGGAAAGGGCAGCTCTAATAGGTGGAGTAGATGGAGCAAGTTGTATATTGGGTGCAAAACTATCAGGGAGAAAACCCCAAGGAACTATCCCTCACACCGTAATGATTATTTCTAAAGATACCGTAAAAGCCGCACTTGCTTATAATGTTAGTATGCCTAAAGATGTTCCCCGAGTTATTCTTATCGATACTTTTAAGGATGAAGCAGAAGAATCTATAAGGGTAGCTCGGGCTTTAGGAAAAGATTTATCGGGTGTGAGGTTAGATACCCCAAGTGAGAGAGGTGGAGTAACTCCAGATTTAGTAAAAGAAGTAAGAGTAAGATTAAATCAAGCTGGATTTCCTGAGGTAAAAATCTTCGTTTCAGGTGGTCTTACTCCAGAAAGGATCAGCATATTAAGTAAAGAACAGGTTGAGGCTTTTGGGGTAGGTAGTTATATAAGTGATGCCAGTCCCATTGATATGACTCTGGATATAAAGGAAGTTGAGGGGAAGCCTATTGCCAAGAGAGGGAGAATCCCTGGGAAAATAGAAAATAATAAATTAAAACGAATGATATAAAAAGTAAATTTGTATCGGAGGAAAAAATTATATGGGAAAAATACTACTGCAGGTTAAGGGCTTAAAAACTTATTTTTATACTGATGATGGTGTAGTTAAGGCAGTTGATGGTGTTGATTTTACCATTAGAAAAGGGGAAACTCTGGGTATGGTTGGTGAATCAGGATGTGGCAAAAGTGTTTCTGCCCTTTCCATACTGCGATTGATTCAAGAGCCTCCAGGGAAAATTATTGATGGTGAGATTTGGTTTAAAGGGGAAGATTTATTAAAGAAAAGTCCTGAACAAATGAGAAAGATTAGAGGGAATGATATCTCAATGATCTTTCAAGAACCGATGACCTCCTTAAATCCTGTCTATACTATAGGTGAACAGATTTCAGAAGCTATAATACTCCATCAGAAATTAGATAAAGAAAAGGCCCTAAAGAAAACTGTGGAGATGTTAAGACTGGTAGGTATACCTACTCCCGAAACTAGAGTTCATGAATATCCTCATGAATTAAGCGGAGGACAAAGGCAGAGGGCAATGATTGCTATGGCTTTATCTTGTAATCCAGATTTATTAATTGCAGATGAACCCACAACCGCTTTAGATGTTACTATACAAGCTCAGATTTTAGAACTGATAAAGAAATTGAAAGATGAAATTGGTATGTCAGTTTTGATGATTACCCATGACTTAGGAGTAATTGCTGAAGTGTCGGATAATGTAGTAGTGGTATATGCTGGTAAAGCGGTAGAGTATGCAGATGTGGTGAGTATTTTTAAGAATCCCCGACATCCCTATACTATGGCTCTCCAAAATTCTATTCCTCGTCTAACAGATAAACAGGGGAAAAAACTGGATGCTATCCAGGGTGGAATTCCTGATCCTTTGGCCTTGCCCTCTGGATGCAAGTTTCATCCTCGTTGTAAGTTTGCCATAGATCTTTGTAAAAAAGAAGAACCAGAACTTGAAAAGATAGAAGATAACCATATTGTACGGTGTTGGATATACAATAAAGATAAGGCAAAAGAATTTAAAGTCAAGCAAGAAGTGGTAAGTATAACCCAAGAGTAATAAATGCTAGAAAGAAAATAGGAGGAAAAAAGTTTGGAAAATAATATATTACTTAAAGTAAAAAATTTAAGAAAATATTTTCCAGTAAGAGGAGGAATATTCTCCAAGATAATAGGATATGTTCAGGCAGTAGATGGTATAAGTTTCGATATTAAAAAGGGAGAAACCTTAGGCTTAGTAGGAGAATCAGGCTGTGGTAAAACTACTACGGGGAGAACAATTATCAGACTTTTAGAGCCTACTGCTGGAGAGGTTGATTTTGAAGGAGAAAATTTTTTTAAATTAAGCAAAGAAAAACTTAGAAAAGTCCGACGTAATATTCAAATTATATTCCAGGATCCTTTTGGTTCTCTTAATCCCCGAATGACTGTTGGTGATATAGTGGGGGAATCATTACTTATCCATAACATAGTAAAGAACAATAAAGAAAAAGAGGAAATAGTTAAGGATTTGTTAGAAACTGTAGGCTTAAATGCTGGACATATAAGAAGATATCCTCATGAGTTCAGTGGGGGGCAGAGACAGAGAATTGGGATAGCTCGGGCATTGGCTCTGAGACCTAAATTAGTAATTTGTGATGAACCTGTATCTGCACTCGATGTTTCTATCCAAGCTCAAGTTATAAACTTATTAGAAGAATTGCAAGAGAAATTCCACCTTACTTACTTATTTATTGCCCATGATTTAAGTGTGGTAAAACATATTTCTAATAGAGTTGCCGTAATGTATCTGGGAAAGATTGTTGAATTAGCTTCTACTTATGAATTATATGAAAACCCTCAGCACCCTTATACAAAGGCGCTTCTTTCTGCAGTTCCTATCCCTGATCCAACCTTAAAGAGGCAAAGAATTGTTTTAGATGGAGATGTTCCCAGTCCCTTTAAACCTCCGACAGGTTGTCGTTTTCATCCGAGATGTAAATATATTAAACCAATTTGTAGACAGGAAGATTGCCGGGATGGCGGAATAGGTAGACGCGCCAGCTTGAGGGGCTGGTGAGCATATTGCTTGTGGGGGTTCAAATCCCCCTCCCGGCACCAATAAATATTTCAGCAAAAAGAGGAAGTTATCACTTCCTCTTTTTGCTGAAAGTTAATTAGTTGTCCGGTGACTTTTTTAAGAAATAAATTGACTAACTAACCAAATTCAGGAAAAAAATATGCATGAAGCTTCGATTGTTCAAAATCTATTAGAAGTTGCTTTAGAGAAAGCTAAAGATTATAAAGCAAATAAAATAACTCTTATTCGAATAAAAGTAGGAGAATTTGCTGGCGTGAATCAAGAGGCTTTAAAGTTTGCTTTTGAAAATTTTACTAAACAGACTATTGCAGAAAAAGCATCTTTGCAGATAATACCGTCTCCTTTATTAGGAAAATGCCAAGAGTGTGATGAAGTTTTTGAGATTACAAAAAATAGTTTTAAATGTTCAAAATGTAATAGCCTGAAGATAGATATAATTTCTGGGCAGGATTTGTATATTCAGGACATTGAAATAGAATAAATTGTTTAATTTTTTAAAAAAATACTTTACAACTAATAAAACAAAATGGTATAATTTTCTCTGTTAATTTAATTGTAGAAGAATTTCCTATTTTTGCAATTTTTCTGTTTATAGGGGGAATTCACTAACGACTAATTTAAGAGAGGTGAAGTAATGTTGGATTTTATTATAACCTTTTTACTTAGCCTGATAGTCTATCTTTTTCTTGTCGCAAGCACAGGTGAAATAGCAGGATTATGGAGTATTTTCGAAATTATACTTGGAATTATTCTTTCCATAATTGTATCGATTATTGCTACAAAGGTACTATTTCAAAAAAGGAGTTATAGGATGTTAAATCCACTTAGGTGGGTAATTTTTTTGATTTATTTAATCGGTCCATTCTTCTTTGCAATGGCTAAAGCCAATATTGATGTCGCTTATCGAGTGATTACCGGCAGAATAAACCCTGGTATAGTAAAGATATCTCCTGGATTAAAAACTGACTTGGGAATTACTATGTTAGCAGACTCAATTACCTTAACTCCCGGAACACTCAGTGTTGATATTGATGAAAAAAACAATGATTTATACATTCATTGGATAAATGTTACCACTTTAAAACCTACCACTTATCATATTTGTGCTAATTTTCCTCATTGGATAAGGAGGATTACCGAATGAATGAATTTTTTAAAATTTTTATTATCCCCGGAGGATTGTTATTAATATTTATGTTACTATCTTTGGTTAGATTAATCCTCGGCCCCACTACCCCTGATAGAATAGTAGCTCTGGACACAATAAATACTTTGGTTGTAGCCGGAATGATACTTGTAGGTGCTGCTTATGAAGAAGTGATTTATGTTGATGTAGCTATTGTATATGCCTTACTGTCTTATATTGGAACTTTATACGTGGCTAAATATTTAGAAGGGAGGACTAAAAAATAATGGGAATATTATTAGCAATTTTATATATTTTTTTAGGAATAGGCGTAATATTTAATTGTTTGGGCTCGATAGGTCTCCTTAGATTTCCTGATGTATACACTCGACTTCATGCCTCTACTAAAGCTACTACCTTTGGTTCAATCTTCACTTCTTTCGCAGTTATTATATATAGTTTTTCCCGTTGGAATGTTAGTGGAGATTCTAAATTTGTAGTTCTGGCTCTCCATGCGATTGTGGCCCTAATCTGTTTAATAATCACCAATCCAACTGGGGCACATGCTATTGCCCGAGCAGCTCATCGAAGTGGTGTAATGCCCAAACAGGCAGTTATAGATCAATTAAAGGAGGCAAAATTAGAATGAATTCCTTTGTTGAGATAGTTCATATTTTTACTTTAACAATAATGATAATTGCTGCCCTTTTAGCAGTGATTTTCAAGAAATTGTTGCCCTCAGTAATCGCTTTATCAGTGGCTAGTTTGCTTCTTTCCTTAGAGTTTTATCTGTTACATGCTCCCGATGTAGCTATAGCAGAAGCAGCAATTGGGGCAGGATTAACTATGGCAATATTTATTTTTGCTATTAGAGGGACTAGGTAGAGGAGGATAGAATGAAAAAGATTATTTTTGGAATAGCCTTTATATTGTTCTTTTCTTTTATGGTTATTACCGCTATAAATATGAGACCTTTTGGAGAACCTACCTTTAGTGAAATGGATGATTATTTTATTAAAAACGCCCAGGTAGAGACAGGAGCAAATAATGTAGTAACTTCTATCGTGTTTGATTACAGAGGTTTTGATACATTAGGAGAAGCTACAGTTTTATTTACTGCAGTAGTTGGGATTGTAGCTTTATTCAGGAGGGTATCAAGATGAAACAGATGTCTAAAATAGTTAGAACTATTACCAATTTGGTCTATGGATTTATTATTATTTTTGGTTTTTATGTGATAGTCCACGGACATCTTACTCCCGGTGGAGGTTTTCAAGGTGGAGCTATAGTTGCTTCTGCATTCGCTTTGCTGTTAGTATCTTATGGCAGTCTAATCACTAAAAAATTCCTCAAGAAGGACTTTTTATCTATTATGGAGAGCAGTGGCTTAACTATGTTTATTGTGTTAGCCTTTTTAGGATTGGGAATTACCTTTTTTTATAACTTTTTAGCTAATATTGGAGGGTGGTTTGGGAATACTCCTGTAATAGGACCTAACCCAGGTGACATAAACACAGGAGGGGTAATTCCTCTTATGAATATTGCCGTTGGACTAGAAGTTTTATCTGCGTTGGGGGTTATAGTTTTACTAATGGCGAGCGGGGCAGAATTTACTAAAAAGAAGGAGAATTCGTAAAATGATAGATAATTTCCCTTTTATTGCGGTAATAATTTTTGTCGGATTGGGGATTTATACTCTTATGTTTAAAAAGAATTTAATAAAAATCGCTATTGGTGTTTGTTTAATTGAAAACGGGGTAAATCTATTTTTGATTACCTTAGGGTATAAAAAAGGTGCGGTAGCCCCTATATATACTCAAGTACCTTCTGGGCAGAGTATGGTTTTACCCACTCCCCAAGCTTTAACACTAACTAGTATAGTTATAGGTATTGCTACAACTGCCTTAATTCTATCAATAGCTATGATGATTTATAAACACTACAGTACCTTAGATACAGAGCAGGTAAGGAGGTTGAGAGGATGAACAATTTACTAAATCATGCTCCTATTTTGATTGTTGCTATACCCTTATTAGCTGCTTTTTTGATACCAATTGTAGGTAAAGTAAATAAAAAAGCTGAGGGTATTACTACTACTTTTGCCTTAGGAATAAGCTTAGCTTTGACTATTATCTTAGCAATTAAAATATTATCAGTTGGTCCTCAGGTTTATGTCTTTGGGGCAAAATCTCCTTCTTTAACTTTACCTTCAGGGTTAAAATTCCCCATTAGAATTATGTTTGAAGTGGATGCTATGGGTATATTTATGGGCTTAATTACTGCTATTGTGTCTTTTCTAGGGGCAATTTATTCTTTAACTTTTATGGGAAAATATGATGGATTAGATAAATATTATTCTTTATTATTGCTTTTAACTGTAGGTATGTTTGGTATGGAATTTACTGGAGATATATTTAATTTTTTTGTATTCCTGGAGATCGCTTCTATTGCTTCGGTTGCTCTAATTTCTTTTAGGGGGACTGATTTAGGGGAACCGGCTGAAGCCGGGTTCAAATATATGGTGGTTAGTTCGATATCTGCTTTAATGGTTCTATTTGCAGTGGGGATATTTTACGGGCAATATGATCTTCTAAATTTTGCAGCAATAGCCAGTGTTATAAAATATTCTCAATTGGATAAAATCGCTTTAGGACTTTTAGTGCCTGTACTAGCTATGAAAGCAGGGGCTGTGCCTATGCATATGTGGACTCCTGATGCTTATTCAGAAGCACCGGCGCCCATTACTATGATATTGGTTGCTGCCAGTCAGGCTAGTTTATATGCTCTATTTAGAGTAACTTTTTCTTTATATAATATTTCTCTTAGCACTTTAACAGTAGGATGGGTAATTATTATTTTTGGTCTTTTATCTATGTTTATAGGAGTTACTATGGCTATTATCCAGAAAGATATTAAGAGACTAATGGCTTATCATGCTATCTCCCAGACGGGTTATATGCTCTTGGGAGTGGGTGTGGGATTAGCAGTATTAGCTAATCCAGCTGCTTTACAAAAATATGGAATTACTGCTATGGAAGGCGGTATCTTTCACATTATGAATCATGCAATGTATAAGGGATTGCTATTTTTAACCGCTGGGGCATTATTTTATAGAACAGGGACAAGAGATCTTAACAAAATGGGCGGTTTGGCTCATTCGATGAAATATACTACCATCTTCTTTATTATTGGAGCAGCAGCTATAGCTGGGCTTCCTCCTTTTAATGGTTTTGCTTCTAAACTTTTAATTTATGAATCTGTATATAGATTCAATCCGCTTTTATCTATAATAGCCATGGTGGTCAGTATTTTAACTTTAGCCTCATTTGTTAAAGTATTTCATAGTGCATTTTTAGGTCCAAAACTACCTCAATTTAAAGAAGCTAAAGAAGTGCCCCGAAGTATGATCTTTGCTATGGCTGCTCTATCTTGTATCATAATATTTTTTGGATTATTCCCAAATTTGATAGTAAAAAATTTAGTACATCCTGCAGTGATGTCTTTGATAGAGCAATTTAAATATACCGGTACAGTATTAGGAGGTATGTAAAAAATGTTAGGATTACTGGAAACAGGAAGTGGTTTTTGGAGTGCCATTATTTGGGTAGTAGTAGTTTTAGTAATTAGTAGTATAGTTATTTATATAAGAAATAAAGGGGAAGAAAGTTATAAGAAAAACACTGAACAGGATAAACCCTTTATTTCTGGTAATCCTGAGCTAAGTAAAGAAGGTTCTCATATTGCTGCAAGCCATATTTATTGGGGCTTTACAGAAGCGTTAAAAGATTACTATAACCCATTAGTAAAAATACATACTGGGAATATAAATGATTATTCGGGTTGGATAATTATAATAACAATAATAATATTAATTTTGGTAGGAGTGAGTGGATAAAGTGAAATTAAATAAGTATTTCGAGAGATCATTATGGGTTTTTCATCTGAACACAGGTTCTTGTAATGGTTGTGATATTGAAATTGTAGCAGGTTTAACTCCCCGTTATGATTTAGAAAGATTTGGGATAAAATTAGTAGGGAGCCCGAAACACGCTGATGTATTATTAGTAACAGGGCCAGTAACTCATAAAATGGCTGATAGAGTAAAACGCGTTTATGAACAGACTCCTGACCCCAAGGCAGTGATAGTGGTGGGGACTTGTGGAACTAGTGGAGGAGTTTTTTATGATTCTTATAATTTATTAGGTCCAGTTGATGAGATTATACCCGTTGATGTATATGTTCCTGGTTGTCCAGTTCGGCCAGAAGCCATAATAAACGGTGTTTTACAAGCCTGGATTAAGTTAGAAAATTTAAGAGAAAGCATGAAAGCTGCTCCCACGAAATAGCATTTTGTATCGCGTATTGAGTATCAAGTATCGCCTAAAGAAAATAACAATGCATAATATGAATGTATGATAAGTAAGGGCAGACCTTGTGTCTTCACGTATATACAGACGGAACACCTGTAGTACTAACTCGTTGTATAGAGCATAATAGATAGGTTTAAGTCTCTTGCGAAATACGATATACGATATACGGCATACCAAAGAAAGGATGGTAAAAAATGGAATATTTGAAGCCTGATGAAATTGTAGAGTTATTTAAAAAGAAATTAGATGAATCAGCAATTATCGATAGCAGAGTGGAAACCAAAACAGCTGGAGTAAAAAAGAATAGCTATAGTGTAATTTGGTTACAGGTAAACCCTATAAGTTTTAAGGATGCTATAAAACTTTTGTGTACTATACAATTTCCTCACCTTGCCATAATTTCGGGGAATGATTTAGATAAGGAAATTGAATTAACGTATCATTTTTCTATTTATTATGGAGGAAGATTTAAAGAGATATCCATCAATTTAGCTACATATTTACCAAAAGAAGATCTGAAAATACCCACTATTACCGATTTAATTCCTGGAGCTCAAACCACAGAAAGAGAATTAAAAGAAATGTTTGGAGTAACTATAGAAGGCCTACCTGATTTACCTAATATTTTCTTACCCCAGGATTTCCCGAAAGGAGTATATCCCTTAAGAAAGGATGAAAAAGGTGTAGAGATAAAGGTAGAAAGAAAAGATGAGGTGAAAAAAATTGAGTAAGATGTCTTATTCTGTTCCTATAGGTCCGGTTCATCCCTCTCTTAAAGAGCCGATGACCTTTAATTTTGAAATATATGGAGAACGTATCGAAAAGGTAAATTTAGCGCCTGGCGATAATCATCGTGGAATAGAATTTATGGGAAGACAAAGAAATCCTATCCAGATTATTTACTTGGCGGAAAGAATATGTGGTATCTGTTCTGCCTCTCATCCTTTTGCTTTTTGCCAAGCAGTTGAGAATGCGGCGGGAATCGAAGTTCCCGAAAGAGCCCAATATATTAGAGTAATTATTGCGGAGTTAGAAAGAATTCATTCTCATATTTTATGGGCTGGGGTTGCTGCCCATGAATTAGGTTTTGACTCTATTTTATATCTAACTTGGAGAGCGAGAGAAGAAGTATTAGATCTTTTAGAGTATCTAACTGGCAACAGAATAAATTATGGAATATTTATGATTGGTGGAGTAAGGAGAGATATCACTAAAGAACACATACCCCGGATTAAAAAGACATTAGAGTACTATAAAGATATCTATGCAAAATTAGAAGATGTATTTTTAAATGATCCAACCATTGCCTTGAGGACAAAAAATGTAGGTATTTTAACCACGGAAGATGCTCTCCGTTTATGTGCAGTAGGACCTACTGCTCGTGCTTCAGGGATAACCAAAGATATTCGTCAAGATCAGCCATATGCTGCTTATGCAGATTTAGAAGTAAAAGCTATTACTCCAGATGCATTAACTGGAGAAGTACACGGTGATATTTATGATCGGATAATTGTCCGATTATTAGAAGTAGTCCAATCAATACAGATTATCGAACAATGTATAGAAAATATACCTTCAGGGGAAATTATTGCCGAGAAGAAATTGGTTAAATTATTGAATCAATTAAAGAAAGCAAAAGGTGAAGGAATTGGTAGGCATGAGGCTCCTCGAGGTGAATGTATTCATTATGTAAAATTGAATGAATCGGAGCTTCCGGAAGTCTGGAAAGCCCGAGCACCTACGTATAACAATTTAATGACCTGGGTTCCTATGCTTATTGGTCAGCAGATAGCAGATATACCAATTGTAATAGCTTCTATTGACCCTTGTATAGCTTGTATGGATAGAGTGACGATTTTAAATAAAGATAATGGTCAAAAAAGTATTCTAGCCAAAGAAGATTTACATAAATTAAGTGTTCAAAAAACAAGGAGGATTACTCCATGACTATTGAGGGACTATTGATAATATTATTAAAAATAATTGGGGCAGTTATAATTGCTTTTTTGGGAGTAATATTAGGTTTGTTTTATAAAGGTATTGATAGAAAGTTGGCAGCGAAGATGCAGGCAAGAGTTGGACCTCCCATAAGACAACCCTTTATGGATTTTTTTAAATTAATGATTAAAGAAAATATAGTTCCAGAGAATGCGGTACCCTGGATATTTAATGGGGTACCTGTTATGACCCTGGTAGCAACTATTACTATTTTATTTTATTTACCCATAGGAAATATTTCTCCCTTATTAAGCGGATATGGGGATATTGTGCTAATTATTTATTTACTGACCTTGCCTGCAATTGGAATGGTGGTAGGTGGTTTTGCTTCAGGTTCTCCTTATGCCAATGTGGGAGCACAAAGAGAAATGGTAATGATGATGAGTTATGAATTACCTTTAGTCACGACTGTAATTGCTATAGGCTGGAAACTAAGCCAGGTTTACCCCCAATTAAATGTCTTTTCTTTGGCTGTGATTAACGCACACCCCATCTGGGGATTGGTTGGACCATTAGGTTTTGTGGGGGCACTTCTTTTGCTGATTACTTTGGCGATTGTAACTCCTGGTGAATTATCAAAAATACCTTTTGATGTCCCTGAGGCAGAAACTGAATTGGCTGGTGGGTTATTAGTAGAATATTCAGGGAGGAATTTAGCTTTATTCAGTTTAGCTGATGCGGTAAAGACAATAGTAATGGTTTCTTTGACTGTAGCCTTATTTTTCCCCTATAATATTGCTCACTTGTTTGATTTAAGTGGTATATTTGCCATAGGTATTGACTCATTATTCTTTTTAGTGAAATTATTATTAATAATGTTTGTGGAAGTAACTTTTATTAGAGTCGCTGCTGCACGTTTAAAAATAGATCAAGTCTCCTACGCTTATTGGGTTCCTTTGTCAATTATAGGATTGCTTGGTCTGAGCTTAATTGTTTTAGATACTATTATGATTTGAGGTGATAAAATGCCAACGCCAATGGGATTTGAATTGTTAAAACAGTTATTTAAAAAACCTGCTACCAATGTATTCCCGATTACTTATTATCCTAAGTCGATATTAAAATTATTAGAGAAAATTAAAAAGGGAGAAGTTAAGATACATCCTCCCGTAGAAATTCCTAAGCAGTTTAGAGGGAAGATAGTCTACGATAGAGATGAATGTATAGGTTGTAAATTATGTATGAAGGTATGCCCTACTCGAGCTATCGAATTTATCCCTGAAAAGAAAAAGATTAAAATTCACATATCTCATTGTATCTTTTGTTCTCAATGTAATGATATATGCCCTAAAAATTGTTTGAAGATGAGTGAAGAATTTCTTCTTGCTGATACAAACAAATCCTCACCTGGGTTAATTGTTGAGTAAGATAATTTAAATTGATAAGAATAAAGGAATTGATAATCCTATAATTTTTTTACGGTATTAAGTTTTTTATCTTTCAATATTCTCATTATTTTATCAGCACTTTTAAGTATTTCGGGACTAATAAGGGTAGAGTAATCGATAAGTTTTGGTTGGATACCAATAAAAACAGTTTCTCGGGCAAAATTTTTTAGGTAGGAAATTAAAAAGGAAAGAGAAATACTATGGGTGGTTAAATGCATTGTATCAATTTTTTCTGGTGGAATTATTCTATATTGACCAGGCTCAAGACCCATTTCTACTACATCAATAAGTACTAAGAGATTGGGTCTATTTTTTTTAATGATTGAAGTGAAATTTTCGGGAGCTATTCCACAGTCTAAAGAAAGCCAATCTTGGTCTTTGAATTTCTGAGCAATAATTGATCCTATTCCATCATCACCTCGAAGAATATTTCCGATACCCATTAAAATATACTTTTTTGAATACATAAAAGTTTCCTTTAAATTTACCAATTTACCGATTGGCCAATTCCCCAATTAATCAATAGGAGAATTGGTAAATTGGCCAATTAGTTAATTAATCACTAATATGTTATCATAGTAAAAAATATTTGACAATATTAAATAATATATATAAATTATAAGATAAAAGAAGGATTTTTACATTTAATGTTGAATATTTATATAAAGTATATTATTAGTGATGGAGAGTATGATAAAACTTTTATCTATTCAAAGGTTAGTATAGGAGTATAATTTAATATGAGAAAGGCAAGCAGGATTTATAAGAGGAAGAGCAGGAGCAATCTGGAGACCCTTATTATATTGATTGGTGCGATAATAATTTTAGGAGTCGCTTTCCATCTAGCCAGAGACAAAAGCTACATTCCTCCTGAAAAACCGGTTATTGCGGAAGAAGAGGAACAGAAAACTTTATCAATAGAGACCCCCGTTGAAATGTCCCAGGAGATAACTGTGGAAAAAGTTAAAGAAGAGGAAAAAATTACCGGTGAGGAAATAGAAGAAGAAATTACCCCCTTGGAAAAACCTCTGGTTACTGAGCCAGTCACAGTCAAAACCCCTGAAGCAGAGTCAGAGGTAAAGATTTTAAAGGAGTCTGAGATAGTTTCAGAGAAGAAGATATATACTGTTCAGGTGGGAGCTTTTTCGAAAGAAGAAAGTGCCAATAATTTAGCTAAAGAAATAAGAAATAAGGGATACCAGACTTATGTAATTAAAGGGAAAACCCTTTATAAGGTTCAGGTAGGGGAATTTAAAACTTTAAGTGAAGCCAAAGCAATTTCAGAGAATTTGAAGAAATTGGGTTACGAAATATGGGTTACAACTAGATAGGAAAAGGAAATATGAGTTTAACGAAAAAAAATATTCCTACCGTTACTATAAATCGTTTATGTATATACCATCGCTGTTTAGAAAAAATAATCGAGGTTGAAGGTAAAGAGGAATCAATATTTATTTCTTCTTCTAAAATTGCAGCTCTGACTGGAATCAATTCTGCCCAAATCCGCAAAGATTTGGCTTATTTTGGTGAATTTGGTAAAAGAGGCATTGGATATCCTGTAATAAATCTTGTTAAAGAATTAGAAAATATATTAGGGTTAGACAGAAAATGGTCAGTTATTATTGCCGGAGCTGGAAATTTAGGTAAAGCTTTAGTAAGGTATAAAGGGTTCCAAAAAAGAGGTTTTTTAATTAAGGGAATTTTCGATAAGGATCCTCTAAAGATAGGTAAGAAAATTGGTCATATTTCTATTTATGATGTAAAAGAGTTGGAAAAATTTATCCGAGATAAAAATATAGATATAGGAGTATTAGTGGTACCTGCTGAATTTGCTCAAGAAGTGGCAGATAAAATGGTTGCAGGTGGGATTAAAGCTATTTTAAATTTTGCTCCTCTTCGACTTACCTTGCCCCCAGAAGTGAAGATACATAATGTAGACCTTTCTTTTGAGTTTGAGGGATTGACATATTATTTGAATCTATGTTAAAATTTTATCGATTATTTTGTGATATATTTCACAAATAATTCATTAAGAATAAAAGTCTTATTTGTTATAAGTCAAGAAAAATAATTTAAAATAATATAACAAGCAAATGTTTCGCGGGTACAAGTTTAAGTTAGGGGATAAACTGGAAGGATTTCCGGTTATCTCTGGTTCTGATAGTCATAATATAGAAGATATTGGACTTTTTTTTATAGAAGATACCAATGAAGAGATTAAAGATTTTTTTACTTTAAGTAATTTTTTAAAATTTACAAAAAGAAAAAAGAAATAAAAAATGAAGAATATTGCTGACCATATTTTTGATATTTTAGAAAATTCAGTAACAGCAGGAGCGACTGAAATTGAAATAATTTTAGGCTTTCACAATAAACGTTTTTTTGCAGGATAATAGATAATGGTAAAGGTATTGAAAATGCTGAGGTAACCGATCCTTTTATAACTTCCCGAAGAGAACGGAAAGTTGGGTTAGGGTTACCGCTTTTAAAGAGAACTGCGGAAAGCACAGGTGGTTTTTTAAAAATATCTAATTTAGAAAAAGGGGGAGTTGTTTAGAATTTGAAATAGACCTTACACATATTGATGCTAAACCCTTTGGTGATTTAGCCAGTGTTTTTATTGATACCTTAATCTGTTGGCCAGCGATTAATTTACCAAAAAAAGAAATTTCTAGCAGTAAAAAGATTAAAAAAATTGTAGATTATTGTGATTTACAGCAGAAAGAAATTAGGGAATTCATCCATCAATCTATAAATGAAGGTCTTAAAGAGCTATGCATTGATACCCAATTTGGGAAATTATAAAAATAAAGAAATTAATCAATTATAGAAAATATTAAATAAGACGAGATATTCAAGGGGATATTTCTTTCAGTTTGATGAGAAGAACAATGCTGAAGAAAAAATGAGGTGATCTCAAAAGAGGAAATTTTTTCTTGAATATCTGGCAATACATAAACAAAGAAGGGGAGGAAGATGAAGAATTTGGAAGAACTAAAAAAAATCAGAGAAAGAGTAAGGAAGGATCTTGAATTGCGAACCGGGAAACATCGAATTAGAATTGTAGTTTGTTTAGGTACTTGTAGTATTGCTGCTGGAGCAAGAGAAACTATGAATACTCTGGTTGATCTCATTTCTAAGAGTAATAGAACCGATATTATAGTTACTACTTCTGGTTGTGCTGGTTTTTGTGAACAGGAACCTATGATTCAAGTTTATGTGGAAGATAAAGAACCGGTAGTGTATGGTAAAGTTGATTCGAAGACTGCTGAAGAAATTTTTGAGAAACACATTTTAAATAATCAAATTGTAGAAAAATATCTTTTTTCAAAAGAGAATATATTGATACCAGTAGAAGAAAGGGATGGGAATACTGAAGTCGAAAAGACCTGGGATAAAATAACTGCCTGCCAAGAGGCAGAAAGATGTCTACGTTGTGAATACAAGAAAGAAGAGGAGAGTGAGGAATTATGACTGTGAAAGATATTGTTAATAAGTATAAAAATAAACGAGAAAATTTGTTGCTAATTTTGCATGAAATACAAAATTGTCATCCTCAAAACTATCTTAGCAAAGAAGATATCGAGCTATTGAGCAAAGAAATAAAAATACCAGTATCTGATATTGTGGGTACTGCTTCTTTCTATAGTATGTTTAGTTTTACTCCCCGGGGTAAGTATATAATCAGGGTTTGTGAAAGTCTTCCCTGTCACTTATTAGGGGCACAAACTATTTTTAAGGCTATAGAGACCAAATTAGGCATCAAAGAAGGAGAGACAACCAAAGATGGACTTTTCACCTTGGAAGGGACGAGTTGTTTGGGAATCTGCAGCGTGGCTCCAGCAATAATGATTAACGATGAGGCCTATGGAAATTTAGATGAAGAAAAGATTGGAAAAATATTGGACCAAATTCGAGAAAAGGAGAGTAAAAATAATGACTAAAAAAGATATTGCTCAAATTTTAGTTGGTATTGATGGAAATACTGTCCTTTCTGGTGCAAGAAAAATAAAGACAAAATTAATTACTGAAATAAATAAACAAGGTCTTTTAGACCAGGTTTCGGTAATTGAAACCGGAAGTATTGGTCCTGTTAATAAAGGAGTAGTTATAGGTATTTATCCCACCAGGGAAATATATGGAAATGTTACTGAGAATGATATTTCTGAATTTATTCAGGAAAGATTTATTAAAGGCAGACCTTACAAAAAATTACTATTACCTGAAAAACTACCAATAGAAATAGATCTTACTGCCTATGACCCCCGAAAAACACAGTATTTCGGAAGAATTGTTCTGGATAATTGTGGAAAGATTAATCCCGAAGATATAAAAGAATATATCGGAGTGGGAGGTTATGAGGCATTAGGTATAGCCTTAAAAGAAAAGACTCCTGAAGAAATTATTGAAATAGTAAAAAATTCTGGACTTAGAGGGCGAGGAGGTGCAGGATTCCCCACTGGTTTAAAGTGGTCTTTTGCCGCAAAAGCAAAAAGAATTCCTAAATATGTCATTTGTAATGCTGATGAAGGCGAACCAGGAACCTTTAAAGACCGTCTTATTATGGAAGGTGACCCTCACAAGATTTTAGAAGGAATGGCTATATGTGGCTATGCTATAGGGGCTAATACCGGCTATATCTATATTCGCGGAGAATATCAGCTTTCCATCCAGAGACTGAAAAAGGCCATAAAAGATGCTGAAAAATTAGGTCTTTTAGGAAAGAATATATTGGGAACAGACTTTGATTTTGAAGTAAAAATCAAAATTGGAGCAGGTTCTTATGTCTGTGGTGAGGAAACCACTCTCTTAAATTCAATGGAAGGTTTCAGGGGAGAACCAAGACTTAAACCACCCTTTCCTGCTGAATCTGGATTTTTGTCTCACCCTACCAATGTAAATAATGTAGAAACTTTTGCCAATATTGCTCCTATTGTTCTGAATGGTGCAGAGTGGTTTAAGAAATTTGGGACGAAGGATTCGCCAGGAACTAAAGTTTATACCATATTGGGCCATATAAATCGTCCAGGCTTAATTGAAGTTTCAATGGGGATTACTTTAAGAGAGATAATTTATGATTATGCAGGAGGCATATCGTCGGGAAGCTTTAAGATGGCCCAAATAGGAGGAACTGCGGGCAATATCCTTTCTTCAGAGTTTCTAGATGTACCACTTGATTTTGAATCTCTCCGGAAGCTGGGTTATAGTTTGGGTTCCGGGGCAATATTGATTATGAATGAAACAGTTTCAGTTGTTGATTTTATGAAATGTTGCATAAAATTCTTTGTGCATGAATCCTGCGGAAAATGTACCCCTTGTCGAGAAGGTACTAAATATATCTATGAAATATTAGACAAAATTAGTTCAGGGAAAGGAAAGACAGGTGATTTGGAAACTTTAAAATTATTAGGAAAAAGCATGAAGGATACATCTTTCTGTCCTTTAGGTCAAAGTGCTCCAAATTCTTTATTAGATACCCTAAAGCTTTTTCCTGAGGAATATAATCAAATTCTGAGAAAGTAATTACAAGCGAAAATCCATAAATAATTTTTTAATTAAAAAGATATAAGACAAAAAATAGTTCTTATTTAAACAAGAGAAGGAGAGGAAATATATAATGAAGGAAGTTAAAATAACCATCGATGGACAGGAGGTAATGGCGCAAGAAGGCAAGACAATATTAGAAATTGCCATAGAAGCAGGCATTAAGATACCTACTCTTTGTGCTATGCCCGAACTCGGATTTACTCCTGGTTCCTGTCGGGTATGTGTAGTTGAAGTGGAAGGTGCACCTACTTTAGTTGCCTCTTGTGTATACCCCGTAAGAGAAGGATTAATAATTCATACTAAGAGTGAGAGGGTTCTCCAAGCTCGTAGAATTGTATTGGAATTGCTGATAGCCAGTCATCCTTTAGATTGTATGACTTGCGAAAAGAACGGTGATTGCGTCTTGGAGGATTTGGCTTACGAATTAGGAGTAAAAGAATCAAGGTTTGGTAGAATTGAAAGAAAATTGCCATTAGACGAAAGCAATCCTTTTATTGTTAGAGATTTGAATAAGTGTGTTTTATGTAGAAGATGTGTAGAGATATGTAACGAAATTCAACAGACTTATGCTATTAATTTTGGTTATAGAAGCTCAAAAACGAAGGTTATTGCTGATGGGGATAATGGTTTAAGATATTCCGAGTGTGTCTCTTGCGGTCAGTGTGTGGCAGTATGTCCAGTTGGAGCTTTAATCGATAAGGCCGCTCAAGGAAAAGGAAGAACCTGGGAATTTACCAAAGTCAAGACCACTTGTAATTATTGTGGATGCGGATGTAATTTTGATTTTAATGTGAAAGAAGGAAAAGTAATTAAGGTTACTTCTAATCCTGAAAGCGTAGTTAATGGAATTAATCTCTGTGTTAAAGGACGTTTTGGTTACGACTATATTCACCGAGATGATCGATTGACTACTCCCTTAATTAAGAAGAATGGTAAATTTGAGAAAGCCAGCTGGGAAGAAGCTTACCAATTAATAAGTGATAAGTTTACTCAGATTAAGAAAGAAAGCGGTAGTGATAGTCTGGCCGTTTTATCTTCTGCTAAGTGTACTAATGAAGAGAATTATCTTTTAATGAAGTTTAGCCGGGCGGTTTTAGGAACTAACAATGTAGATCATTGTGCTCGTTTGTGTCATTCCGCAACTGTGGCTGGATTAGCTCAAGCTTTTGGTAGTGGAGCAATGACGAATTCTATAAAAGAGATCGCCGATGCTTCAGCTATTTACCTTACTGGTTCTAATACCACTGAAAATCACCCCATAATTGCCTTGGAAATCAAAAAGGCCGTTACTAAAAATGGAGCAAAATTAATTGTAGCTGATCCTCGAGAGATTGAGCTTGCCAAATATGCCACTTTATGGTTAAGACAACGTCCAGGTACTGATGTAGCCCTATTTAATGGGTTAATGAATGTGATTATAAATGAAGGATTAGAAGATAAAGAATTTATTGCTCAAAGAACAGAAGGATATGAAGAATTAAAGAAGACTGTTCTCAAGTACACACCTGAAGTGGTAGAAAAAATAACCGGTGTGCCAGCCGATGATATTAGAAAAGCAGCCCGAATTTATGCTACTGCCCCTACTACTTCCCTGATTTACTCTATGGGCATTACCCAGCACACCACCGGTACAGACAACGTTTTATCTACTGCTAACATCGCAATGCTCACGGGTAATGTAGGCAAAGAAAGTGCTGGAGTTAATCCTCTGCGGGGGCAAAGTAATGTACAGGGAGCTTGTGATTTAGGGGCTTTACCTAATTTTTATTCCGGTTACCAAAAAGTTACAGATTCCCAAGTTAAAGATAAGTTTTCTAAAGCATGGGGAGTGGATTTATCTGACAAAGTAGGTTTAACCGTGGTAGAGATTTTGAATGCTGCATATGAGGGAAAGATTAAAAGCATTTTCGTTATGGCAGAAAACCCTGCAATGTCTGATCCTGACTTAAATCATGCTCGAGAAGCTTTAAAGAAAACAGAATTTTTAGTAGTCTCAGATGTTTTTATGACTGAGACTGCTGAATTAGCTGATGTAGTTTTACCCGGAGTTACCATAGCTGAAAAAGATGGTACAATAACCAATACTGAAAGAAGAGTTCAAAGAATAAGAAAGGCTATTGAACCTATAGGTGACTCTAAACCAGAGTGGAAGATTATCTGCGAACTATCTCAAAAGATGGGCTATAATATGAATTATAATAATCCAGGAGAGATAATGGAAGAGATTAGCCAGCTTACCCCTATTTATGGAGGGATACATTATAATCGATTAGATGATGGAGGATTGCAATGGCCTTGTCCTGATGCCCATCATCCGGGAACCAAATATTTGCATAAAGATAAATTCAGCCGAGGAAAAGGAAAGTTCTTTGCAGTAGAATTTAAAGAAGCAGCTGAATTACCAGATGAAGAATATCCCTTTATCTTTACTACTGGACGAGTATTATATCACTTCCATACCGGTACTATAACCAGAAGGTCTAAAGGGTTAAACGAAATTTATCCTGAAGCTTTAGTAGAAATCAATCCCCAGGATGCAGAAGAACTGGGAGTTAAAGAGGGAGAGTTTGTGGAAGTAGCTTCCCGCCGAGGAAAGATTAAAGCTAAAGTACAGGTTACTGAAAAATCAGGAAAGGGAGTAGTATTTATGAGTTTCCACTTCCATGAAGCAGCTGCCAATTTACTTACTAATTCCGCTCTTGACCCGGTATCTAAGATCCCAGAATATAAAGTTTGTGCTGTTAAAATACAAAAAATATCTTAAAACCAAAAATCAAAAAAAGGAGTGAAAAAAAGAATGGAATCAAAAGAAATTCAGGAAGTAAGAAATGTAGAACCAGGTTTTTTACCTCCAGCAGGGGTAGCCAAAGCGGTAATTGGAATAGGCAAAGCAAAAACTAATTTATCAGTAATGCAGATGATTATCTTAGGAATTCTTGCTGGTGCATTTATTGGTTTTGGTTCAGAACTAGCAACTATGATCAGTTTTGATATGGGAAATTTTTTAGGAGTTGGTTTCACGAAGTTTCTCTTTGGAAGTGTATTTTCTGTAGGCCTTATTTTAGTAGTAATTGCGGGAGCTGAGCTTTTTACTGGAAACAACTTAATCTTTGTGAGTGTATTAAGTGGTGATGTAAAGTTAAGCAAGATGTTGAATAATTGGTTTTGGGTGTATTTGGCTAACTTTATAGGGTCATTATTATTGGTATGGATTATGTATGCTACAGGGCTTTGGAAGACCGGCAATTTTGGCGTGGGGGTAAAGGCATTAGCTATCGCTAACGGAAAAGTAAACCTTACCTGGGGAGCTGCTTTTGCTCGCGCTATCGGTTGTAACTGGTTAGTATGTTTGGCTGTATGGTTAGCCATTGCCTCTAAAGATGTAGTAGGAAAGATATTTGGCATTTATTTCCCTATAATGGCTTTTGTTGCCAGTGGATTTGAGCATTGCATTGCCAATATGTACTTTGTACCTATGGGATTGTTATTGAAAAGTAATTCTGATGTGGTAGCAGCTGCTGGTCTTACCGGCAAATTAGCCAATCTTACCTGGGGAGGATTTATTGGAAATAATTTAATCCCGGTAACTTTAGGAAACATTGTAGGCGGAGCTTTCTTTGTCTCCACTCTATACTGGGCAGTCTATTTAAAAAGTAAAAAATAATAATAATATATTATTCTAGTGATGAAAGGGGTCATATCTTTTCTTTAATATAAGATGTAACCCCTTTTTTGTATTCTTAAACACAGTATAGCTCTTTTTGTTTAAAAATATTTATAATATACACTGTGATATTATATACTAAAATAATATGATACACTTGGTTAGTTAGCTAGTTTACCGGTTATCGGTTAACTGGCAAACAAGGCAACTGGGTAACTATACATACGAGATATGAATAAAATAGCTATATTTTTTAGTAACAAAGTGGTATTATATAAAGTTATGGAAAAAAAATATGAGAAAATATATTCCCTAACTGCAATTATATTAGCAGGGGGGAAGAGTAGCAGAATAGGTTCTGATAAAAATAAGTCTATGCTCAAACTAAGAGGGGAGTGCCTTATCGATATAGTTAGAGCAAAGCTTAAGTGTGTAGTAGGGGATAATATTATTATAGTTGGTCCCCCGGAAAAATACCGCCCTTATAAACAAGTAGTGCCAGATTTGTTTCCTCAAAATGGTCCTTTAGTTGGTATATTTTCTGGTTTAAAAGCATCTCCTTCCCCATATAATTTAGTAGTTGGTTGCGATATGCCTTTTTTAGAGGTAAAATTACTTAAGTATATGATAGAAAATATTGATTCTAATGATATAGTTATTCCTCGTTATGGTGATGGTTATATAGAACCATTATGTGCCATTTATAAAAAGAGATGTTTGGATACAATTGAAAGAAATTTAGCTAAGCATATTTTTTCTGTTAGAGCAATTTTTTCTCGCTTAAAGGTGAAATTTATTGAGGAAGAAGAGATAAGAAAATATGATCCAGAATTTTACTCTTTTTTTAATATCAATTATAAAAAAGATATGATAGAAGCGGAAAAGATAATTAATAGTCAGAGAGGAGAAAGAAGTAATTAAAAAAAATTTAAAGTATAAGAAAATCGAAATAGTTCGGATTAGAAATAACCAAAAAGAGGAAATTTCTGATATTGTAGTAAGAGAGTCTAATTTTGCTATTTTTTTAAACGGGAAAAAGTTGGTCACCCTAAAAGGGACTCCTGAAAATTATGATTATCTAGGAATAGGATTTTTATATACCTCTGGCATTTTGCAGAAAAAAGAAGATATTTCCTCTGTAGTTGTAGACGAAAAACAAAAATCAGTTAGAATAAAGGCGAAAAATATTTATTCGCCTTTGGAAGATTCTTTAAGAGATAGTTTAATCCCCCGAAGAGCTAATATTGAAGAAAAATTAATAAGTAAGTTATTACCTGTAAAGTGTTTTTTAAAAGTTAAAAGCGAAATAATATTTACCTTGATGAATGCTATGCAAGAAAAAGCTAAACTTTTTAAGCTTACCGGAGGGGTGCATAGTTGTGCCTTAGCTGATAAGCAGGGTTCCATAATATTGTTTACCGAAGATATTAGTCGTTATAATACTATTGATAAAATTTTGGGAGAGGCATTTTTGAAGGATATACTACGAGAGGATGCCATAATATTAACTTCTTGTCGGATAACCTCTGATATTCTAATAAAAATTGCTTTTGGCAAAATACCTATTATTGCTTCTCGGGCAGCTCCCACAGATAAAGCTGTGGAATTAGCAAAAAAGATAGGAATAACTTTAGTTGGTTTTGTCCGAGAAAAGGGAATGAATATTTATTCTTATCCTGAGCGTATAGAGTTTTGATTTTAATATAGGAGTGTTTTAATAAATTATGACATCAGATGAGATAATTATTGCCATTGATCCAGGAGTAAAGAAGTGTGGATATGCAGTGGTAGATTCTAATTTAGGTGTTCTACAAAGAGAAGTTACGGTGACAGAAAAGATTATAGAAAGCATCAAGGAAAGCTCAAGAGTTTATAAGGTAGAAAAAATTATTTTAGGGAATGGTACTAGTTATAAAAAGGTTGAAGAAAAATTAAAAACACATTTTCCACAATTAAAAATTATTCCAATAGATGAAGACTTTAGTACTCTGGAGGCGAGAAAAAAATACTTTGAAGCACATCCTCCCCGAGGTATTTTTAAACTAATCCCTTTGTCTTTAAGGGTGCCACCTTGTCATTATGATGACTTTGTAGCGGTTCTTTTAGCGGAAAAGTATTTTAAAAATAGACGTTGATGTTTGGTTGCCAGTTATCCAGTTATCCAGTTAAATTATCGATAATAAATAGTCCTTAGACAAGTTTACAGTTCTAGGTTTTTAGCAAGTGAAGGCTATTATACACCAGTCTTAAATAATAACTGATTAACTAATTCTTAACCGGCAAACAGGATAACCGGCTAACTGGGTAACTGTACATACACAATACGAATAAATGGAGGGAATAAAATTGACCAAAGTAAAAGTTTTTACTAATATTTTAAAGGCAAATGAAAATATCGCTCAGAAAAATAGAGATATATTTGATAAAAACAAAGTTTATACTATTAATCTAATGAGTTCTCCGGGTTCTGGCAAGACCAGTCTTTTAGAAAGAACAATTGATTTGATTAAAAATGAATTGAGAGTTGCAGTATTAGAGGGTGACCTTCAAACTGATAATGATGCTCAGAGGATAGAAAAATATGGTATTCCAGTAGTTCAAATAAATACCAATGGAGCTTGTCATCTGGATGCAAATATGGTGGAGAGTGTGTTAGAATCTTTTAATTTTAAAGAGATAGATCTTTTTGTGATAGAAAATGTAGGCAACTTAGTATGTCCAGCAAGTTTTGAGTTAGGGGAACATGATAAAGTAGTAATGGTCAGTATTCCAGAAGGTGATGATAAACCTATTAAATATCCAGTTATGTTTCGCAAGGCAAAAGTTTTATTGGTAAACAAAATCGACTTATTGCCCTATACAAATTTTAATATGTCCAAAATAAAGAAAGATGCAATGAGTATAAACCCCGAGATAAAAATATTTGAAATTTCTTGTCGAACAGGAGAAGGATTAGATATCTGGGTTGATTGGTTAAAAGAGCAGGTAAGGAAAAAGTTTACTGGTTAATTTAGTCGTTAGTGAATAGTGAATAGTCGTTAGCAAGAAGTTAGCGTAGGGTGGGTAGCGTTTAGCGTATAAGATGTTAGTTATTCTGTTACCTGGTTAACCAGTTTGCCGGTTAATTAAATTCATATATGCGGGTAGAAATGCTCTGGATTTCTGCTCCCCGATCAGGTCGAGGACAAGTTTCGCAGGAATGACAGAAGAAATAGCGGGCTTGCCCTCGTGAAAACGGGGAACGCTTGTCCTCTGGGTAACTGGGTAACTTATACATACGAGATACAAATTTAGTTTTAATCTGCAAGTTTATTAGAAAGTAGTTATTCAATGAAAATTAGAGAAAATATAATTATTAAAGGCATTGTCCAGGGAGTTGGATTTCGACCTTTTATTCATAAATTAATAAAAAACTATAATTTATCTGGTTGGGTTCTCAATTCAAATCAGGGAGTGGAGATAGAAGTTGAAGGGGAAGAAGAAGAGTTAAATAGTTTTATTGACGATATTACCGAGAAACTTCCTCCATTGGCGAGAATTGAGGAGATAGAAGTATTTAGGCTTCCTTTAATAGGTTATAAAGGATTTTTTATTAAAAAGAGCAAAGCAAGAGAAGAAAACAGTCTTGTATTAATATCGCCTGATATAAGCATATGCGAAGATTGTTTGCAAGAATTATTTGACCCTCAAAATAGACGTTTCCAGTATCCTTTTATAAATTGCACTAATTGTGGTCCTCGTTTTACCATTATCAAAGACATTCCGTATGATAGAGAAAAGACTACAATGAGTGTATTTAAGATGTGCCCCCAATGTCAGAGTGAGTATGATAATCTGGAAAATAGAAGATACCATGCTCAACCTAACGCTTGTGCTCACTGTGGTCCACAGGTATTTATCTATAATAAAGATAGAAAAAAAATAAAAAATGTTAATCCCATAGAACAAGCTGTCAAATTCTTGCAAGAAGGGAAAATTGGTGCGATTAAAGGGCTAGGTGGTTTTCATCTAGCTTGTGATGCTACTAATGACCAGGCGGTCTTAAGATTACGAAATTTAAAAAAAAGAGAAGCTAAACCTTTTGCCTTAATGTCTTTTAGTTTAGAAAAAATTGAGCAATATTGTGATATGGAAAAAGAGGAAAAAGAATTATTACAAGACAGAGCACGACCAATAGTTTTACTAAGGAAGAAAAAAGACAGTTTAATCTCCTCATTTGTAGCTCCCAACAATAATTGTTTAGGGGTAATGTTGCCTTATACTCCCCTACATTATCTTTTATTAAAGGATAATTTTTTAGCCTTAGTTATGACCAGTGGGAATTTTAGTGAGGAACCCATAATTGGTGACAATCAAGAGGCTTTAGAAAGATTAGATAAGGTAGTTGATTTTTTTTTGTTATATAATAGAGAAATATTTAACCGTTGTGATGATTCAATAATAAAGATTACAAACCATAATAGTGTTTTTTTTCGAAGAGCTCGAGGATATGTTCCCGATCCTATAGCCCTTGATTTTAGGTTAAAAGAAGTCTTAGCTGTGGGAGGGGAATTAAAAAATACTATTTGTTTCTCTAAAGGAAAGTATATTTTTCCAAGTCAATATCTGGGAGATTTAAAAAGTTGTGGAGCTTTAAACTTTTTTGAGGAAACAATAGAGAAATTTGAAAAGATTTTTAGGATTAATCCCCAAATTATCGCCTGTGATTTACACCCTGACTATCTTTCTACAAAATATGCAGAAGAAATGGGAGTAAAGAGGGGAATAGAAGTAGTCAAAATCCAGCATCATTATGCCCATATAGTAAGTTGTATGGCCGAAAATAATGTTAGAGAAAGAGTGATTGGAGTAGCATATGATGGTACCGGTTATGGAGATGATGGTAAGATTTGGGGAGGAGAATTTTTGTTGTGTGATTTAAAAAAATATTTTCGAATAGGTCATTTAAGATATGCTCCTTTGCCTGGAGGAGATAAAGCTATTGCAGAACCCTGGAGAGTTACCTATAGTTACTTATATTCTATTTATGGTAAAAAGGTAAAAGAACTTAAAATAGGTTTTATTCAAAGGCAAAATCATAATAAATTATCAATTATGGAAAAAATGATTGAACAGAAAATAAATTCCCCCCTTACTTCAAGTTGTGGACGTTTATTTGATGCTGTGTCTGCCTTGATTGGCATAAGAGATGAGGTAAGTTACGAAGGGCAGGCAGCGATGGAGATGGAGGCAATTTGTATTTCTGGAATCGAAGAGGGTTATGGATTTGATATTTACAAAGAAAATAAAGAATTTATTGTCAATCCTGAAAATATCTTTAAAGAAATTATTAGTGACCTTAAAAATGGAGTAGGTAAAGGGGTAATTGCTACCAAATTTCATAATACCGTAGCTGATTTTACTGTGGATTTATGTGTTAAAATAAGAGAGATAACCAATCTTAACAAAGTTGCCTTAAGTGGAGGAGTATTTCAAAATCGTTATTTAACCGAAAGAATTATTTTTCTTTTGGAGAAAGAGGGTTTTCAAACATATATCCAGCGAAAAGTACCCCCTAACGATGGAGGGATATCTCTGGGACAGGCAGTAGTTGCGGGAAGCAAATAACGTATCGAGTACCCTGTATCGCGTAAAATACAATAATAAGTGATCTGTAATGAGTAATTAATTATGGGTTACGAGATTATTTAGTTAACCTGTTTACCGGAATGTGTTTAGCTATACCGGGAAAGGTGAAAAAAATATTTAATGATAATACAGCAGAAATAGAAATTGGGGGTATTGTTAAAAGGGCGAGTTTAGATTTAATTCCTCAAGTTGTAGTTGGTGATTATGTGCTTTTGCATGCTGGTTTTGCTATTGAAGTTATTGACCAAGAAAAAGCTTTAGAGATATCTAAGGCCTGGGAGGGGAATATAGATTGAAATACATTGATGAATATAAAAATAAAGAGATAGCCCAAAATATCCTTTGGCAAATTAGAAGGATTTCTAAAAAAAAGATTAATCTGATGGAAGTTTGTGGAACCCACACTGTAGCTATATTTAGAAATGGAATAAGAAAAATGTTACCCCAAAATATTAATCTTATCTCAGGACCAGGTTGCCCAGTTTGTGTAACTCCTATTCAATATATCGATGAAATTATTGCTTTTTCTCGAAAGGATAACTTCATTATAACCACTTTTGGAGATATGATTAGAGTACCAGGTTCAACTTCTACTTTAGAGAAAGAAAAGGCCAATGGTTCTGATGTAAGAATTGTATATTCAACTTTAGACGCCTTGAAAATTGCCTATGATAATCCTGCTAAAAATATTGTCTTTATGGGAATAGGATTTGAAACTACTTCCCCCACCATAGCTCGGGCTATTTTAAAAGCAGAAGAGGAAAAAATTAAGAATTTTTCTGTTTTAAGTGTAGCTAAGATTATACCTCCCGCAATGAGATTCTTATTAGAAAGCGGAGAAGTAAATATTGATGGATTTATTTGTCCGGGACATGTAAGTGCTATTATTGGAAGCAAGCCTTATAGTTTAATCGCCTTCCAGTATGGTGTCCCCTGTGTTATTAGCGGATTTGAGCCTCTGGATATTTTGCAGAGTATCTATTTGCTGATTAGACAGATTGAAAATGGTAGGGCGGAGGTAGAAATACAATATGAGCGAGTAGTTAAACCTGAAGGGAATAAAATTGCTATGGATAAAATTAATGAGGTATTTAAGGTAGTCGATTCCGATTGGAGAGGAATAGGTAACATCCCTCTTAGCGGTTTGGAGATAAAAGATAAATATGGGAAATTCAATGCCAGAAAATTTGCGATAAAAAAAGAGGAAACTAAAGAACCAAAAGGTTGTCTTTGTGGAGAAGTACTGAGGGGAGTTATAACCCCACCTGAATGCCCTCTTTTCAAAAATATTTGTACTCCTGAAGATCCCAAAGGAGCGTGTATGGTTTCCACCGAAGGCACCTGTGCCGCCTATTATAAGTATAACTAGTCGTTAGTGAATAGGATATTTAGTTATCCAATTACCCGGTTAACCAGTTTGCCAGTTAAATTATTCGTTAATTTCAAATACGGGTTCTTAGTTATAAGATGAGAGTTGGTTGATACAGTTAACCAACCTGATTTTAATTCTTCAACCGGACACCGGTAAATTGGGTAACTGGCTAACCAAACATCAACGACTAAATAAGAAAGGGAAAAGATAATGAAGGAAGAAAAAATATTATTGAGTCATGGAAGTGGAGGAAAATTATCTTATAATTTAATAAAGGAACTATTTTTAGCAAATTTTAATAATTCTTATTTAGAAAGACTTGATGACGGAGCAGTATTAAATATTGATGGGTTAAGGCTGGCTTATACTACTGATTCTTATACAGTAGACCCTTTGTTTTTTAATGGAGGAAATATCGGAGAGCTCGCAGTTTACGGTACTGTTAATGATTTAGCGATGTGTGGGGCAGAACCTTCATACTTAAGTTGTTCTTTTATTATTGAAGAGGGATTTCCTTTGAGTTTATTAGAAAAGATTATTTCAAGCATAAAGAAAGCGTCATTAGTTGCGCATGTTGATATAGTGACGGGAGATACTAAAGTAGTGAATAAAGGAGCAGCGGATAAAATATTTATTAATACTACCGGAATTGGGGTAGTAAAAGAAGGAATAAATATCTCTGGGAATAATGCCCAGGTAGGAGATTTAATTGTAATAAATGGACCTATAGGTAATCACGGGATTGCAGTTTTATCAGAAAGAGAAGGTTTAAAGTTTGAAACAGAGATAAAAAGTGATACCGCACCTCTTTCTTCTTTAGTAGCAGAAATGTTAGAAGTTAGTAAAGATATCCATGTCTTAAGAGATCCAACGCGAGGAGGCTTATCTACCACCTTAAATGAAATAGCCCTATCTTCAAAGGTAGATATAGAGATAAACGAAGGTGATATCCCTATTCAGGAAGAGGTAAGGGCTGCTTGCGAAATATTGGGTTATGACCCCTTGTGCCTTGCTAATGAAGGTAAATTGGTGGCTTTTATTCCTTCAAAAATTGCCCCCAATGTGCTAAAAAAGATGAAAGAAAACAAATACGGAAAAGAATCAAAAATTATCGGCAGAGTGGTAAAAAAATCGGAGGGAAAAGTTTATCTAAACACCACTATTGGAGGGGAAAGAATAGTCGATATGTTAACTGGAGAACAATTGCCTCGGATATGTTAATCAATTTGCCGATTCACCAGTTACCCAATTTACCAATTAAAACTCTAAAAATACAAGAGCAAAAGATAAGTATTTTTAATCAGATAAATTAATAAATTGATTAATGCGTTAAAAAATGATAATTTAAGAATAGAGATTTTTAAAATTCGTCGAATAATATATAGAAATACAGTAATTTGTAATTAGTTTATGTTTTTAAATCTGAAAAACAGGTCACTTTTCACCTATTACTCCCTACGTAGCACGTAACTTACCAAAAGACTGGCAAACTAATTTAATTGGAGAATTGGTAAATTGGTGGATTGGTAAATTAATTTATTTGTAAATTTAATTAAAAGGGGTTATAAATATGAAAACGAAAAAGGAAAGTGCTTATGTGAAACTAGCTCGAGAAACAATTGAAAATTATGTTAGATTTGGGAAGATTATTTCTCCTCCCCAAGATTTACCCGATGAGATGATTAATAAAAAAGCAGGGGTATTTGTTTCTCTTAAAAAAAAGGGCAATTTAAGAGGTTGTATCGGAACTTTTATGCCTACTCAGAAAAATATAGCTTATGAAATTATAAGAAATGCCATTAGTGCTGCTGTTGATGACCCTCGTTTTCCTCCTGTCACAGTTTCTGAATTAAATGATTTAACTATTTCTGTTGATGTCCTATCATCACCCGAGGAAGTTTCCGATATCTCAAAGCTTGATCCCAAAAAATATGGGGTAATAGTCAGCAGTGGTTATAAAAAAGGTTTGTTGTTGCCAGATTTAGAGGGAGTGGATACGGTAGAAGAACAGATTGATATTGCTAAACGTAAAGCAGGAATTTATCCTGATGAAAAAGTAAAATTATATCGATTTGAAGTGAAAAGATTTTTTTGATTAGTATCGAGTATCGCGTATCGAGTATCGCGTGAAGAGAGAACAAATTAGGAATCAGAAGCCAAAATATTATTACCATATATTCTATAGCGGGTTGGATTTATCCGACTCGGCTTTACTTATCACTGTATTTTAACCGGTAAACTGGCTAACTAATTTAATTGGTGATTGGGGAATTGGTGAATTGGCAAATTGAAAAGAGGTGATTGATTAAATGAAAGAAGCTCTATTCTATAAATTAGTTGATAAAGATAAAGGTATTATAAAATGCTTGCTTTGTCCCAAAGGTTGCTTAATAAAAGAAGGTCAGGTTGGTTTTTGTCGGTCTCGGAAAAATATAAATAATAAATTATACTCTTTAATTTATAGTAAAGTTTCTTCGTGTGGATTTGATCCTATTGAAAAGAAACCTTTGTATCACTTTTACCCTGGAACTCCAGTTCTTTCTTTAGGAACAGTAGGGTGTAGTTTTTCCTGTTCCTTCTGTCAGAATTGGACCATTTCCCAGGGAAGTATAGAAAATGTTTCGGTAGAAGAACTATCTCCTGAAAGAGCAGTACAATTAGCTCTTGATAATAATTCTCCAGGAATTGCTTATACCTATTCTGAACCTCTAATCTGGTACGAATATGTTCTTGATACTGCAATAATAGCAAAAAAAAATAATTTAAAAAATATATTAGTTACCAATGGATTTATTAATCGAGAACCTCTTCTTAAACTTTTGCCTTTTATTGATGCTATGAATATTGACCTTAAATCTTTTCGAAATTCTTTTTATCAAAAGTATTGTAAAGGAAGCCTTTCTCCAGTATTGCAAACTATCGAGATTGCAAAATCTTATTCCCATATAGAGATTACTAATTTACTTATTCCTGAATTAAATGATCGAGAGGAGGAGATTAAAGAATTAGTAAATTGGCTTGCATCCCAAGGGGAGAATATACCTTTGCACTTTTCCCGATACTTTCCTTGTTACAAGATGAACATCGAAGCAACACCAATTTCAACTCTATATAAGGCTCGAGATATTGCCCAAAAAAAATTAAAATATGTTTATATAGGTAATATCTGGGATGAGGAAGCTAACACCACTTATTGTGGTAATTGTAAGAAAATTCTAATCAAGCGTACAGGATATAATATTATTAATTTAGGTTTAGACAAAACCGGTAAATGTAAATATTGTGGCGAACAAGTAGCCCGTATTTAGATGTTAGGAATTGGTTTTCAGTTTACAGTTGTCGGTTTTCAGTTATCAGTTTACAGTTTATTATGTTTTATATTGCTTCACGAATATGGTGTAGGGGTCGGATTTATCCGACCCAAACCAACAATTTTTGCGGGCTTGATAAATCAAGCCCCTACTTTAACAGGTGAGATGCCTGTCTTACTAACAACTAACGACTATTCACTAACGACTATTCTAACTGGCTAACTGGGCAAATGGATAACTAATGTAATTGGTCAATTGGTAGATCGGCAAATTGGTGAATTGGTCAAACATTGAATTAAACCAGGTATCTCCAATAGATATATATCGATGCGACGATAAGATTAAGAATAACCAGGGGGAAAGCCACTTTAACAAAATACCAAAAAGGTATAGGCTGCTTGTTTTTATCAGCAATGTCGGCGACTATTAAGTTAGAAGCTGTACCTATTAAAGTACCATTAGCCCCAATATTTGCTCCTAAAACAAGTGCCCACCATAGCATATTAAGGTTGGGTCCAAGATGGTAGGATATATTTTTTAATATAGGAATGGCTAAGGCTATTATAGGAATGTTATCAAAGAAGGATGACATAAAGGTAGATAATCCCAGGATAGAGAAACCCAAAAAATTTAGATTTCCTCCCGAAAAAGATAGGAGTTTGGAAGACACAATTTTAATTAAACCATTTTCTTCCAGTGTTCCGGCCAGGATATTTAAACCAATCAAAAAGAAAATTATCTTCCAATCAACTTGCGTATAAATTTTATCGGGATTATCGTGGCTGACAAATAATAAAATTATTGCTCCCAATAAATAGATTATTCCCAGGTTTAAATTGATTAAATGAGAAAAAAATGAGACTATAATAGTAATAGTCAATATCAATAAAGAATTTTTAAATAAAGGAAGGTTGGTAATAGCTTTTTTTTCATCAATTTTGTCAAAATGGGAAATAATTTCTTTGGGTATATTATTTTTTTTAAAAATTTCTTTAAAATAATTTTTAAGGTAAAATGCACTTATTATTATGAGTATTAGGGAAATAGGAGCCATGTGATAAATAAAATCATAGAAATTAAGTTTTGCTGAAGAGCCTATCATTATATTAGCTGGAGTCCCGATATAAGTAGCCATACCACCAATGTTGGCAAAGATAATTTCAGAAATTAAAAAAGGTACGGAAGATATTTCTAATATATTAGTAATAGCCAGAGTAATATTAGCTAAAAAGAGCAGTAAAATAATTTCATCTAATATTGAGGAAAGAAAACCCGCTAATAAAGAGAGGGAGATTAAGAGAACTAAGGGGTTTCCTTTACTGTATTTGGTGGCTTTTATTGCTAAATATTGAAATATCCCGCTCTCTTTTGTTATTATAGTAAAAATCATCATTCCTATAATAATAGTTAATTTATTAAAATCTATATAAGTGATAGCCTGTTCAAATTGTATTAACCCTAAGGCAATAGTCAGAATTGCTCCGAAGAAGGCAGCGGTTGTCCGAATTCTACGATTGGTAAATATTAAAAAGTAAGTTATAATTAGTATGATTAAACTTAGGATTAATTTATTCATTTTTGTCTCCTAAAATCCTTTTTATTAATACTATAATTTAAAGTACTAATACAAATAATAATATAAGAATAACAAGATTTTCAAAATACATTTCTTTTTTAAAAAGAATTTTCTTTTATATTATTGAAATTTCTTTTAAATTGCGATATTAAAAGATACTATGCAAAAATTATAGCATAAATATTTAAATTGTGAACTAGTAATTTGTTTTTAAATATAGGTTAAAAAGGAGAAATGGAAGATGGTGGGAGATTTTATATTTGGGTCATTTTCCAAGAATATTGGAATTGATCTGGGCACCTCTACTACCTTAGTATTTGTTAAGGGTAAAGGAGTGGTTTTATATGAACCTTCGGTGATTGCTTTTGAAGAAGGTAGTAATAGGATATTAACAGTTGGTGAAGAAGCAAAAAAAATGATAGGCCGAACTCCGCGAGGTATATTAACGGTTAGACCTTTAAAAGAAGGAGTAATAGCTGATTTTGAATTAACTGCTGAAATGTTAATGTTTTTTATCAAAAAAGTTCATGTTCGTAATCGTTTTATAAAGCCAACTATAATTATTTGTGTCCCTTCGGGAGTTACTGAAGTGGAAAAAAGGGCAGTGTCAGATGTTGCTTATCAATGTGGAGCAAGAAAAGCATTTTTAATAGACGAACCAATAGCAGCAGCCATTGGAGTAGGACTACCTATCTTTGAACCAATGGGGAATTTGATACTTGATATAGGAGGGGGAACTTCTGAGGTAGCAGTCATTTCTTTGGGAGGAATAGTAGTAAATGAATTAACTAAAGTTGCTGGAGATTATATAAATTCTACAATTGAAAAATATATTAAACAAGTACATAACTTATATATTGGTGAATTGACTGCTGAAGTCCTTAAAATTAATCTATCTGAGAATGAGAAAAACGAAGAAAATAAAAGTTATGAAATTAGCGGAAGAGACAGATTAACGGGTCTACCTAAAATAATTAATATCTCAAAAGATGAATTAAGAGAAGCTTTGTCCGAGCCTATAAGAATAATTGCCAATACAGTACGGTTAACCTTGGAAAAGACACCTCCTGAATTAGTTGCTGATATTTTAGATAAGGGTATAATTATGACTGGTGGCGGCTCGTTGTTATCAGGATTATCACTGCTTTTACAAGAAGAAATGGGTATTGCCACTTTTATATCTCCAGAACCAGAATATTGTGTAATTAAAGGAATAGGAAAAGCATTAGAGAATTTAAATTTTTACCAAAGAGTTTTAATTAGAACAAGCAGAGGAGTTTGAACTAGTCGATAGTTGTTAGTGAATAGTGTATAGTGTAAAGCATGTAAAACGAAAGAATAAAATAGTATCTCGTATCTTGTAAATAAGATAGAATCCAGAATCTTGAATATTAGTAGTAAATAGCAATAACATTTGGTTAGATAGTTGATAAATTAATAGACAGACGAGAAACCTGCCCAATGTGTTCACAACTCGCAACTAGAAGTTTGTACCTGTAATTTTAATCGGTAAATCGGCGGATTGGGGAATTGGAAAATTGAGAAAATTTATTTATCGGAATAATCCTTGGTTAATTTTTATTATTTTAATTATAATAACTTTATTTATAATGACCATAGATTATCATGGCAAGATGTATCTAAAGTGGTTGGAAAGTATTGCACTGGGAGTGTTTTCTCCGGTTAGTCGGGGAATAAGTTTGGTTACAATTAATGTAAAAAATTATTTAGGTTCGATAGCTGAATTCGAGAGAATGGGAGAGGAAAATAAGGAGTTAAAAGAAAAGATTGAATCGGCTCTTCACGAAAATGCTATATTAAAGGAAAAATTAATAGCTTATGATAGATTAAAAAGATTATTAGAACTTAGAGAATCTTTCTCTTATGAAATGATTCCTTCTTTAGTAATTAGCCGGGAACCAGGTAACTGGTTTAATAGTATAATTATTGATAAAGGGAGAATTGATGGTGTTGAAGAGAATATGGCAGTAGCTACTCATTATGGTTTGGTAGGTCGGGTAATTAGTGTTAGTTCTCATACTTCAAAGGTGTTATTAATATTAGACCAACGAAGCGCCGTAGGGAGTATGATTCAGAGATCGAGAGATATTGGAGTGATAAAAGGAACAGAAAGTAATTATTGTTATATGGAATACCTTTCTCAAGATGCTGATGTAAAAATAAATGATATTGTAATTACTTCGGGATTGGGGAGTATTTTCCCTAAAGGAATTAAAATAGGTAGAGTAGTAGTTGTTAAAAAGGAAAAACATGATCTATTTCAAGAAGTTATAATAAAGCCAGAGGTAGATTTTACCAAATTAGAGGAAGTATTTGTAGTAAAAAAAATTGAATGAATAATTATTAGCTATCCAGTTGAACGGTTAGCCAGTTAATTAGTTATTTGGTTACCTGGTTAGTTAGTTAATGAATTAATAATAAACTAGTGAACCAGTTAACTGGATAACTATCTAACTAAGCAACTAACAACTAACGACTAATCTAATAGGAGGAATCATCATTTATAAAGTAATAAAATTAGAAAATGGTTTAAGAATCATAGCAGAAGAAATGCCCTATATGAAATCAGTAGCAATTGTTTTTGGTATAGGAATTGGGTCGAGGTATGAAGAAGATGACCATCAGGGTATTTCGCATCTTATTGAACATATGCTATTTAAAGGAACTAATAAGAGAAAGAATACTTTAGAAATATCTCAAGCCATAGAGAGTATTGGTGGAGAAATAAATGCTTCTACATCCAAAGAGATTACTCATTTATATGTAAAGGTACCTCAGGAACAATTTAAAATTGCTTTCGATGTATTAGCTGATATAATATTAAATTCATTAATAAGAGAAGAGGATCTTTGTAAAGAAAAAAACATAATTATCGAAGAGATAAAAAAATATGAAGATATACCAGAGGAATTAGTAGAAATCTTGCTGGACAAGATAATGTGGAAAGATCACCCTCTGGGAAGGCCTATTCTTGGAGATGTGAAGAGCATAAGCAATATTCAAAGAGAAAATTTATTATCTTATATAAATGAGTTTTATCGGCCCAATAATTTAGTAGTAAGTGTTGCAGGAAATATTAAGTTTGCAGATGTAATTTTACAAGTTAAAAATTACTTTAAAGGAATGGAAAAAGGGGAAATTAAAGGATATCTGCCTGCGAATAGTAATCAGAAGACTATTCAAATAGGGATAAAATTTAAAAAGAGTAGTCAGACTCATCTTTCTCTTGGTTTCCCTGGAATTTCTCGATTAAATCCTGATAAATACTGTATGGATTTATTAGATATAATATTAGGGTCAGGATTAAGCTCGCGACTTTTTCAAGAAATAAGAGTTAAAAAGGGTTTGGCTTATGATATCCATTCATTTATTCAATATTTTAACGATGTGGGTTCTTTTAATATTTATGCAGGTATTGATTCAAACAGGATAAAAGAAACTATCCGGGCAATTTTAGGAGAGCTTAAAAAAATAAAGGAAGATAATTTAAAAGAAGGGGAATTAAAAAAAGCTAAAGAGATGTACAAAGGTTCATTGTCATTGAGTTTAGAAGGAACTTTAAGCCGAGCATTTTGGTTGGGAAATAGAATGCTTTTGTATGATAAGCCCATTACTTTTCAGGAAGTAAAAGAAAGAATCGAAGAAGTAAGGGAGAAAGATATTCAAAGATTAGCTCGAAGTATTTTTATAAAAGATAAAATAAATTTATCCATTATTGGTCCTTTTAAAGAAAAAAATAAAGATGAATATAATTCTATCTTACAAGAATTATTCTAGTCAATAATGTAATGTTCGTTAATTGTTTGGTTAGCTAGTTAGTTGGTTAATTGGTTTATTATTAATTTATTAACTAACTAATTAACTAACTAACCAGGTAACCAATTAACTAATTTAACTAGTAAATTGGTAATCGGTGAATGAAGGAATAGAAATATGCCATTAAAGTTAGGAATAGGAGATGTCATTAGATTAAAGAAGAAACATCCCTGTGGAGGTTTCCACTGGGAAATTACCAGAACTGGTATTGATATTGGCATAAAATGCCTTTGTTGTGGGAGAAAAGTTTTAGTTCCTCGAGTGAAAATAGAGAAAAAAATTAGAGAAATTATTCCTAGAGACTAAAGATTGGTTTAATTATATAGGAATTTCCTTTTCCCATAAGCCTTAATTAGTTTATAATTATGAAACGAAAAAAGGAAAGCACAAAACGTTAAAATGGAAAATTTAAATTTGTAGCAATATATAATTATAATATTAAATTTTTTTCCTTTTATTTCTAATTATATACCGAAAGTTATCAAGTAAAATTCTGTATTTAATACTAACGACTAACGACTATTCACTATCGACTATTTAAGAGTTTTGAATTATAGTTTACTTCACACGATAATCGATGTGCATTACGATATACTAACGGCTAATTTATTAATTAACTGGATAACTAAACAAACTGCTAACTAAATTGATACGCGATAATTTCTTGAAAAACTTGATATCAAAGATATCTGTGATATAATATAAATCGTTTCATATTTCTACTTTCCTTGCTCCTGGAAAATATTTCAGGGGCTGATGTAGTCCAAAAGGAGGAGGTGAACAGATGAGAAGTTATGAATTAATGCTAGCTATTAATCCCCAATTAGAAGAGGAAGAGTTGGATTCTTTAATAAACAAGTTTAAGAAGTTGATTAAGCATGAAAAGGGAAAGGTAACTAAAGTAGATAAATGGGGAAAAAGAAAGTTAGCTTATGAAATTAAGGATTTCCAAGAAGCATATTATGTAGTTTTAAATTTCAATGTAGATGAAAAGAATATTTCTGAATTGGAAAGAGTTATAAAATTGGAAGAAAAAATTATCAGATATTTGTTAATTTTATTACAGAAAACAATCTCTTCTTCGCAGGAAGTTTAGTCAAGTATTAAAGAATAAGTAAAAAAACAGGGGATAGATTAAAGGAGGAACAATATACATTAATGGTAAAATATAATTTTGTTAGAAAACCTCAAAAAAAGGTTTGTTATTTTTGTGCAGAAAAAGTCATTGCTGATTATAAAAACGTAGATTTATTAAAGAAATTTATCAGTGAACAATGTAAGATTTTACCCCGGAGAGTAACGGGGAATTGTGCGAAACACCAGCGTATACTTGCAATTGCCATAAAACGGGCAAGAGAAATAGGCTTGCTTCCATATATACCTAAATAAGTAAACCAATTTATAAGTATATGGCAAATAAAATATTGTTGTGATTTGTAAATGAGATTTTTGAGTTGCAAGTTACTAATAGCGAATTTACAAAAAAGAAATAGGGGGCGTATTTACTTTACGCCCCTTTATTTAAATAATAAATAAAAGAGAGCTCAAAGGACAAATTTTCCTTTGACCTTCTTAGGAGGTTTTTTATTGGAAAATAGAGCACCAACCAAATCGATAGTTGAAGGTGCATTTTTAGCTGCAATTACTGCTATCTTATTTATAATTAGTATATATATTCCCTTGTTGGGAACTTTAGTAAGTTTTTTATGTCCTCTGCCCATTATAATTTTATATTTACGGCACAGTTTAAAGTTTACCATTATTTCAATATTTATATCTGGAATTTTAGTAAGTATTATTGCCGGTCCTTTACAGGGACTTATGATATTACTTGGATTTGGGATATTGGGTGTAACTTTAGGATATACTATAAAAAAAGAATTATCCTTTAATGAGATTATTTTACTTGGAAGCATAGCTTCTTTATTTTCTAAAGTAATGATTATATTGATTGGGATTTGGCTTTTAGATATTAACCTTTTAATATTTGATGTAGAGCAAATAGATAAAATTGTAACCCAATCTTTAAATTTTTACCAGGGTATAGGATTGACTGGAGAGCAGTTAGATTTCCTGAAAGAATCTTTAACTCAAACTTTAAATATTTTTCGAATAGTATTTCCTGCTATGTTGATACTTGCATCAGTTTTTGATGTATTTATAAATTATATAGTTGCCCGAGTGGTTTTAAAGAGGTTTGGATATAATTTACCTGGTTTTAGTTCTTTTTCTAACTGGAGGGCTTCTAAATCTTTTTTTTGGAGTTATCTCCTCGGGATAATATCAATATTTTTAGGAGTCAAATATAACATCCCTCTTTTAAATAAAATTGGTGTAAATGTACAAATATTTTTTACTATAGTATTTTTTGTTTGTGGCCTTTCTTTGGTTAATTTTCTATTGGAACGATATAAAATAAAATCTTTTCTAAAATGGATTATATATATTATGATATGTATACAACCTATTCTCTCCCAAATTATCACCTGGACTGGTATATTAGATATATGGATAGATTTTAGGAAATTAATAGAAGCCAGGGTGAAGTAATATAGTTGAAAGTAAATAATTGGTGAATTGGTCAATCGGTGAATCGGAGAATTAAATAAATATTGCTAAAAATAGCAGAAGAATTTATAATAAAGATTAAGGAGGTTGCCAAATATGAAGGTAATTTTAAAACAAGATATTAAAAAAGTTGGAAAAATAGGAGATGTAGTAGAGGTAAGTGATGGTTTTGCTCGTAATTTTTTAATTCCACAAGGCAAAGCAATTTCCTATACCAAAGGTAATTTTAAACAAATAGAATATTTGAAGAAAAAAGAAATAGATAAAAAGGAAAAAGAATTAAACGATGCAAAAGAATTGGCTGAAAAACTAAAAAATATCTCCTTGGAAATTAAGGTAAAAGCAGGGGAGAAAGACAAACTTTTTGGTTCCGTCACCAGTAAAGATATTTCGGATATTCTATCAAGCGAATACAACATTGAATTAGATAGAAAAAAAATTGATTTAAAAGATCCATTAAAAAAATTAGGAGTTTATGATATTTCAGTTAACTTGTATAAGGATGTAGTTTCTCAGATTAAAGTTAATTTAATTTCTGATTCCGAGTCTGTTGCAGAGACAAAAAAAGAATAAAATCGTGTATCGCATATAGTATATCATAAATAAAATAGAGGTCAGTAGTCAGAATATTAAATAGCGTATAGCCTATTTTGTTAGTTAGTTAATTGGTTGCCTGGCTAGTTAGTTGATGAATTAATATCAAACCAGCTAACTAGTTAACCAGATAACCAGTTAACTAAATTGACTGGCCAACTGGCTAACTAAATACTTGTGACTATTCCCTTACGACTAAATAATTGGGAGAAGTTTATATGGAAATAGGTAGAAATCCTCCTCAAAATATTAGCGCAGAACAAGCCGCTTTGGGATCAATGCTCCTTCAGGAAGAAGCGATTTTACATAGTATGGAGGTTTTAAAACCCGAAGATTTTTATAGAAAGTCTCACCAAATTATTTTCAGGTGCATTCTTGAATTATTTGATAAAGGCAAAGGTGTTGATTTAGTTACTTTAACTGAGGAGCTAAATAGAAGAAATGTTTTAGAAGAAGTAGGAGGAGTGACTTACCTTACTAATCTGATTAATAGTGTACCAACTGCAGCAAATATAGAGTATTATGTCAAAATTATCGAAGAAAAATCTATTTTGCGAAATTTAATTGACAATGCAACCAAAATTATCTCTATGGGATATGAAGAAAAAGAAGAAGCAAAAGTATTATTAGATCAGGCAGAACACTTAATATTTGAAGTTTCCCAGAGAAATATTAACCAGTATTTTGTTTCTATTAATGAGGTACTGCAGGATAGTTTTGAAAAAATTGAGGACTTATACCATAGGGAAGAATTCATCACCGGGGTTCCCAGTGGCTTTATTGAATTTGATGAGCTTACTACTGGATTTCAACCTTCTGAATTTATAGTCGTTGCTGGAAGACCTGCTATGGGGAAGACAGCATTTTGTATGAATATCGCTCAATATGTTAGCACAAATAGAAGTATTCCGGTAGCAATTTTTAGTTTAGAAATGTCAAGATCTCAATTAGTGCAAAGAATGCTTTGTTCAGAAGCTCGAATTGATGCTCATAATTTAAGGAGAGGACGATTAGCTGAATCAGATTGGGGTATACTTTCTGCTGCTGCTGGTAGATTGGCCTCTGCTCCTATTTTTATTGATGACACAGCAGGAATTTCTTGTTTAGAAATTAAAGCCAAAGCTAGACGACTAAAAGCTCAACATAATCTCGGCTTAATAATTATAGATTATTTACAATTAATCCAAACGGGTGGCAGAGTTGAAAATAGACAACAAGAAATTTCAGAAATTTCTCGTTCTCTAAAAAGTTTAGCCAGAGAGCTAAATGTTCCAGTTATTGCAGTTTCTCAATTATCAAGAGCAGTAGAACAAAGAGTAGAAAGAAGACCTCGACTTTCCGATTTAAGAGAAAGTGGTGCCATTGAACAGGATGCTGATTTAGTAGTTTTTATTTACCGAGAAGAATATTATAAACCAAAAACAGATAAAAAAGGAATTGCCGAAGTAATCATCAGTAAACAGAGAAACGGTCCTATTGGTACTGTAGAATTAGCTTTTATAAAAGAGTATGCCAAATTTGAAAATTTAGCAAGAATTTCTGAAGAAGGTTAATGATTGCTACCCAAAGAGCAAACAATATGGGAATGTAGGGGCACGATGCATCGTGCCCAGAGGAAACATTAAGCAATAACAAGGTGAAGGTACAATTCATTGTACCCCTACAATATGATTATTACCAAAAGCCAAAATTTATTGTGAATTTGTTTATAAAGCGGTTAATAAAATAACATTAATTTAATATTAATTTAATTGACAGATAATAAAAAATATAGTAACATTTAGAAGCAAAAATATTTAACCTTTTTTGGGGCCGTTAGCTCAGTTGGCAGAGCATCTGACTCTTAATCAGGGGGTCGCAGGTTCGAGGCCTGCACGGCCCATCGAGATAATGCCCCCATCGTCTAGGGGATAGGACACCGCCCTTTCACGGCGGCGACAGGGGTTCAAATCCCCTTGGGGGCACCAATATATTATTTAAGGATGGGCGGATAGCTCAGTTGGCAGAGCACCTGCTTCACATGTAGGGGGTCACAGGTTCAAGTCCTGTTCCGCCTACCATTTTTTTAATAAGGTTATGATGCCGGCGTAGCTCAATTGGAAGAGCAACGGAATCGTAATCCGTAGGTTGTCTGTTCAACTCAGATCGCCGGCTCCATACGATAGTATCGCGAATTGCGTCAAAATATAGTAATAAGTGATATGTAATGAGTAAAGAGTTTGTGCTCTTAAATTTACAAAAACAGATTTCTTATCACACATTACATAACGGAACTTAATAACAAACTGGTTAACCGGATAACTGGATAACTAATATTCTATAACTAAAGAATGTACACTTATACTAAAAAAATTAAATGATACCTGCTCTGTTCCCTAGATTGTTTACCACCAACTGAAACCTATGAACCAGTGACTAATTTAGCGAGGTAAAAGATGAATAACCTCAAATTGATTTCCCCTAAAGAAGTTAACAGACTTCTTACCAAATATGATTTTAAATGCAAAAAAAGGTTGGGTCAGAATTTTTTAGTAGACCAAAATACCTTACAAATAATTATTGATTCGCTAAAATTAGATCAAGAAGACTGCATTTTAGAGGTTGGTACAGGTATTGGCACTCTAACTTCTGCATTATCCCCTCGAGTTAAACAGATTATATCTTTTGAGAAAGATAAAAAATTGGCACCCCTTTTAAAAGAAAGTCTTTATTCTCTTGATAATACAGAAGTTATTTTTGAAGATATTATGAATTTTGACCTGGTTAAATTTTTTGAGAAGAAAAGAAAAAAAGGCGAAAAAATAGAAAAAATAGTGGGTAACCTCCCTTATTATATCTCTCTTGCTTTAATAGGGAAGATCCTTGAACTTAATAAATATCTTAAGCTTGCGGTATTCCTGGTACAAAAGGAAGTAGGAGAAAGATTATTAGCGAAGGCAGGAAGTAAGGAGTATAGTATATTATCTGTGGTAACTCAATATTATTCTCGAGCCGAAAAAATACATTTGGTGCCTCCTACAGTATTTTACCCTAAGCCTAAGGTAAATTCTATGATAATTAGATTGAATATTTATACAGAACCACCGATAAATGTTGGTGATGAAAAATTATTTTTAAGTATTGTTAAAGCCTCTTTTCGGCAAAGGAGGAAAAGGTTAATCAATTCTCTATCAAATTATTTTTATGATAAAATTAATAAGTTAGAGATAAAAAGTATTTTAAAAAATATAAACCTTGATAAAAATCGACGTGGGGAAACTCTGACTTTGGAAGAATTTGCCGCGCTAAGTATAGCGATGAGGGAAAAACTTTCATCAGAAGGATCCAACATCTGAATTCTTGACAATCTGCAATACATATGATAACTTTATCATATAAAATTTTGTTTACATTTAAAATAATTTGAAAAATATAAAGATTGACAATCAGGTTGGTAGGGAAAGAAAAAATTATAATGAGAGCTAAATCAATAAATAACAAATTAGAAAATATAAATCAAAAAAATTTCTATTTAACTTTAATGGTTATTTTACTTTCCTTATTTTTAATTATTTTGTTAACTCAATTTTCTTCTCCTTATGTAATTAGTTCTTTTGCCGCGAGTACCTCAAATTCGATTAATTCACCAGTTTACTTAGCCTATTTTTATGAAATTGGGTGCCACGACTGTGATAAAGTTAAAATTATATTGAAAGATATTTCCTTAAAATATTCTGATAATCTAATCATAGAAAGTTTTGACATTAGTCTAGCTGAGAATATGGAATTAGCTGAATCTTTGGGTGAATTGTATCAGATGCCTGAGGAGGAAAGACTTTTAGTCCCTGTGATATTTATAGGAGATGATTATCTTTTTAGAAGTACTATTACTTATGATAATTTAGAAAAATTAATCCAGAAATATTCAACTATAGAAACTATCCCTCCCTGGGAGAAGGTGAAGGAAAAAGATCTTACGGCTCAAGAAAGATTAATTGCCCGCTTTCAGTCATTCGGATTGGCTGCGGTAGCAGTAAGTGGTCTAATTGATGGTATAAACCCTTGTGCCTTTGCTACTATCATCTTTTTTATTTCTTATCTTACTCTTATCAATCGAAAAGGGAGAGATATTCTCTGGGTTGGAGGGATGTTTACTTTATCTGTATTTTTGACTTATTTCTTAATCGGTACCGGTGCTTTAAAGATGATAACTTCATTATCTTTTCTCCCTTTAGTTCGAAAAATATTTGTTTTAGTTACTGCTATCTTTGTCCTAATCCTGGGTATAGTCAGCCTATATGATTATCTTCAGTTTAAGAAAAAAGGAACTACTAAAGATGCAAAACTCCAATTACCTCCATTTTTAAAGAAGTTAATTCATTCTACTATTCGTAAAAATATAAAATTAAGTAATTATATTTTGATGGCTGCAGTAACTGGTTTTATAGTATCCCTTTTAGAATTAGCCTGCACGGGCCAGATTTATCTTCCTACTATTATGTTTATCAGTACTATCCCGAATATGAAGATTAACGCCTTATTTTATCTATTATTCTATAATCTAATGTTTGTAATACCTTTAATTATGGTCTTTTCTTTTACCTATTGGGGGACTTCTTCGGCACAGCTGGCTAACCTTACTCAGAAGAATTTTGGAAAGATTAAGATGGCGATGGCTTTGATATTTTTTGGATTAGCCGGGCTGCTGCTTTATAGCGGAATTTTTTAATAATAATAAGAATATGATAAATTTGTAACTTATATTTAATATTAACGTATAATTGAATAGACAAATTGGTGAATCGGCTAAACGGTGCATTGGTTCGTTGATGAATCAACAAAGAGGTGTTTTGATATGGTCTTTTCTTTAAGGAATAAAAATTATAATATTTTAGTTATCTTATTAACTATAACTTTTTTGTTTTCTTTTTGCTTATCTGCTTTTTCTAGCGATTCTTCTTTTAGAAAAGGTTTCCCCGCTCCTAACTTTACTCTTAGTACTGTAGATGGAGAATCTTTTAATTTAGAAGATTATAAAGAAAAACAGAAGCTTCTTATTCTGTATTTTTGCAATAATGAAAATACGGATTCTGTCTGTGGGATAGAAGAATTAGCCAAATATTTCGAAGAGCATATAATTGAGGAAAAATATCAGGTGATTATGATAAATACACGGCGAGATTTAAAAGAAGAAGATATTGTTCAGATCAAAGAATTTTGGACTAATAAAAAAATATCTTTTACTATACTGTTAGATGATCAGAACGAAGTGAGCAATCTCTACAATATTGAAATTTTACCAACTACTATATTCTTAGATAAGAATTTAATAGCAAAGAGGGTCTATCCCGGTCTTCTCTCTAAACAACAAAATTTAATGTTCCAGTATCTCACTTATTTCTTAGCTGCCAAAGAAAGGGGAACTCCCCAAAAAGAGAAAAAGGATGATAGTTGTAACGGTGGAGTGTGTCCTCCACCAGCTGGCTATTAATATTAAATAGACAGTAAAATAAGAATTTTTTAATAAGGAGAACATGACGTGAAGAAATTATTATTAATATTTATAATAGTGGCATTTATGGGGTTTTTATTTGCCGGTTGTTTTTCTACCCCCCCAATAGAACCAGAACCAGCCGATCTGGTGGTTCTGGTGGAACTTTATATGGCTATAGGCTGTCACAACTGTGAACTTGTTGAACCAATATTAGAACAATTAGTAGTAGAATATGGTTACGACCAGATGGTACTGGTAGAAGAAGCAGTTAATTGGAGTGAATATACTACTCCAGAAATCTCTGAACGATATGACTGGTATATTCCTCCTGGAAGTACTGATAGATATATACCCAATATCTTGTTTAATGGTTTAAATGAAAATTGGATTCATGGTTATGCTAATTATCAAACTATAAAAAGTAAAATCGATGCCGAATTAGCTAAAGGTTCGGAAATTGTTATTACTACTTCCAGAGATAGCGATACAAATACAACAACTATTGCCGGCACTATTGAAAATGTGAGCTCTTCTACCTTAACTAATTTAGAGATAAATGGAATGGTTTTTAAAGAACGACAAAATATAAATTTAAAATATTCAGTATTTGACATTTTTGAAGAACAAAAAGTTTTAGTGGAATCTCTTACCCCTGAAGATATTTTTGAATTTTCCTTTACTCTGGAAGGATTTGATTGGGAAGCAGATAATGTCAACGGAGTTGTCTTTGTTCAGGCACCGGATAGCCCTACTAAAGAGATTTTACAAGCAGCTTTTATAGAATAGTATCGCGTATCGCGTATCGAGTATTGCGTGAAGAGAAAGAAAAAGATAAAATAGTGGTTGCAAGTTGCAAGATGTAAGGCGTAAAATAAAAAGCTTGCTTTTAGTTTATTGATTTATACTATACACTTAATGCTGTACGCTCTACGCTAACTAAATGCTAATGACTAATCTAATTGATGCATTAATTCATTAGTGAATCGGCAGATCGAAGAACTGGTCAACTGGTTAACTGGCAAACCAGTTAACTAGGCAACTAATAACTAAAGAAACAAAGGAGAAAAGTATGTTTGGTAAAAACAAAAATTTTATTATCTTAATAAGCATAATAGTTATAATAGGAATTTTTTTAATATTTTACAATATTCAAAATAAGTCTTCTCTGCCACCTACAATTTCTATTTCTGAAGAGGAATGGGATTTTGGAAAGATAAAGGAAGATGAAAGGCCGGTTCATATCTTCACTATCAATAATATAGGGAGAGAAGAACTGATTATCAATCGAGTACGAGCTTCCTGTGGCTGCACTGCTACGATGCTTTCTTCAGATAATATACCACCCGGAAAGTCAGCTGAACTAAAAGTTACCTTTAATCCCACAGGTTACAATGGATCGGTAAAAAAAACAATTTATCTTGAATCCAATGATCCTCAGCTTCCCAAGGCGAAAATTACCATAATTGCTGATGTAGAACCTATTCCTTCTCCTAAAGCCTTTTACTCTAATTCTCAATGGGAATTAGGACTGATTTCGCAGGGAGATTTACCCACTTTTAGCTTTATTATTGAAAATAAAGGAGAGTTAGATTTGATAATCGACAAAGTAGATGCTTCTGAATACATCAAATATGATGTAGAAATACCTTTAAACATTAACCCAGGAGACAAACAAGAAATAATCTTTACTTATGATTCCACTCAGCATGAGTTAGGTGAAGTACGGGAAAGTGTACGAATATATTGCAATGATCCTCGAAGAAAAGCTTTTTCCTTACGCATTAATGGCTATATAAAAGAAAAGTCAGCTCCCACTGTAGGTATTTCTCCTGTAGTGATAAATTTCAATTTAGCAAGTGATTCAGAAGAAGAGAATATAGGGAAAGTTTCTCTAACCAATTCGGGGGAAGAGGAAGTAAAAATTACTTCTATAAAAACTTCTGCAGATTATCTTGTTCCCTTGAAATCAGAACTTAAGCTGAATCAAGAAGGGGAAGAAGATATACGGGTAATATTATTAAAAGATAAAATCTCGGACGAAGTGCAGGTAGGAGAGCAAAAAGAATATCTTTATTTAACCATTGCCTTACCAATCACAATTAATCCTTAGTACTTATTTTAACCAGGTTAATTGGTTTGTTGGTTATAATGTATTCATTCCTTAACTAGCTAACTATTTTCTTCACTCGATACCTTGTTTTTTTTGACAATAAAATTGTATCGTGTTATAATTTTTTCAACCGAAATTATATTTAGAAGAACAAGGAATTTATAGTGTTAGTTAATATTACTTATACTGAAAATAAAGATAAGCTTAACATTTTAAGAACTAAATTATATAAATAGATTTTTCCAGAAACACAGTAATTATTATTACTGTGTTTCTTTTTACAAAATTAAATTCTAAATATTGACCAAAGCAGGAGGTAAATGCAACTATGTGAATAAGTCTGGAATAAATTATTTAAATCGGATGTACTAAAAGATTATCATAGGAATCTAAACAAACTTATGTAAAGAACTAGATAATCAAAGATAAATTATAAATACAAATTTATCGAAATGTATTACTTTACGGTTATTTTAATTAACAAAATAGAAAATCAAATACAAAAAAGGCGGTGTAATAAGTGGAAATTACAGATGTTAGACTTAGAAAAATTGAAACAGAGGGAAAGTTGAGAGCTTATGTTTCGATTACTTTTGATGATTCTTTTGTAGTACATGATCTACGGGTTATCGATGGCAACAAAGGTATGTTTGTCGCTATGCCCAGCAAGAGATTACCCAATGGGGATCATAAGGATATTGCTCATCCAATAAATACTGAAATCAGAGAAAAGATACAAAATGCAGTTTTAGATGTTTATCGTAAAGAAGCAGAGGCAGCCCCTCAAGATAAAGAAGTAAAGACCGAAGAAAAAGAAGAAGTTGTAGAGAAGACAGAAGAATCTTCTGAAAAAAAAGAAGAGGGTTTGTTTTAATTAATTAAAAATATAAATATTTCGGTTTGGGGCGTAGCCAAGCGGTAAGGCACGGGAATTTGGATCCCGCATTCGAAGGTTCGAATCCTTCCGCCCCAGCTATAGGAGTAAGCAACAAATAGAGTCAGGCCTGGTGTCTGACTCGAATTTTTATTTTGAATTCATGTACTCGTGAAAACGAGTAATGGTTTTTCGCTTACCCGCTTTTGCGAGCACAAGTTTAGCTTTAAGTTTTTTGTATATCCTGATAACTGAAAACTTTTACTCACTAACGACTAAAAACTATTTAAATGGAGGTATGGTTATGGAAGATACTGCTATAATTATTATGGCAGCAGGTAAGGGTAAGAGAATGAAATCTAATTTTCCTAAAGTCCTCCATAAACTTGCCGGAAAACCAATTTTAAATTATATACTTGAAACTGTTAATCAAATTAAGGCAAAAAGAAAAATATTGGTTATTGGGCATAAAGGAGAAAAGATAAAAGAGTTTATTAGAAATAAGATAGAATATGTGGAACAGATTGAACAGTCTGGTACTGCCCATGCAGTCTTACAAACAAAAAATTTACTATCTGACTTTAGTGGAGATGTATTAATTTTATCTGGCGATGTCCCCTTTTTAACTATCAGCACTATAAAAAAACTCTTAAAATATCACAAGGCTAAGAAGTATAGTTGTACTTTAATTTCTACGATTTTGGAAAATCCTTATGGCTATGGTAGAATTGTCAGAGATGAAGAAGGTAGAATAACAGGAATTATTGAGGAAGCAGACTTACCAGAGGATAAAAAAGGAATACAGGAAATAAATACGGGGATTTATTGTTTTAGCAAGACCGACCTTTTTCAAGCTCTAGAAAAGGTCATTCCCGATAATAAACAGAAAGAATATTATCTCACTGATACAGTGAAAATTTTATTAAAAGATGACTTAAAAGTAGGCAACATAAAGGTAGATGATTATAAAGAAGTATTAGGAATAAATAATCGGATTGATTTGGCCAATGCTACTCACCAAGTTTACCAAAGAGTTTGTAAATATTTAATGCTTCAAGGTGTAACTATAATTGATCCAGGCAGCACTTTTATAGATGAAGGGGTAGAAATTGGTCAGGATTCAGTTATTTATCCCTTTACCATTATTGAAAAAGACTCTAAAATTGGTGAACATTGCCAAATTGGTCCTTACTCTCATTTAATTAATACCAGAATAGGAAAGGAAGTTAAAGTTTGGGCCTCAATTATAGAAGAAAGTATTATAGAAGATGAAGCTATCATTGGTCCTTATACTCATATAAGACCAGGAACTACTATAAAAAAAGGAGTTAAAATAGGGAATTTTGTAGAAGTTAAAAAGTCTATTGTGGGAGAGGGTAGTAAAGCGTCTCATTTAACTTATTTAGGTGATGCAGTAATCGGCAAAAGAGTGAATATTGGAGCAGGAACTATAACCTGTAATTATGATGGAGAAAAAAAGAATAAAACTATAATAGAAGATGAAGTATTTATTGGAAGTAATAATTCTTTGGTGGCCCCAGTTAAGATAGGAAAAAAATCTTATACTGGAGCTGGTTCTACAATCACTGAGGATGTACCTGAAGAGAACTTGGCTATTGCTCGCTCCAAACAAAGAAATATACCAGGATGGAGAAAGAGGAAGAAATAGAGTAGAGGTTTAAATAAAGGAATTTAAAGAGATGGAGATGAGGAAATTTTGGTACCTTATAAATTAAAATTATTAAAGATTTTTGCCGGGAATTCTAATAGAGAATTAGCTAAAGAGATATGCAAATATTTAGGCGTCCCTTTGGGAGAAGCAGATGTTTCCAGGTTCCCGGATGGTGAAATTAAAGTTAAGATTGAAGAAAGCGTTAGGGGACTAGATGTCTTTATAATTCAATCTACCTGTCCGCCAACCAATGAGAACCTGATGGAATTATTAATAATGATAGATGCTTTAAGGAGAGCTTCTGCAGGGAGGATTACCGCAGTAATACCATATTATGGCTATGCCAGACAAGAAAGAAAGACTCGACCTCGAGAACCAATTACGGCAAAATTAGTGGCAAATTTATTAGTTTCCGCCGGAGCCAATCGAGTACTTACTATGGATTTGCATGCTGGCCAGATTCAAGGATTTTTTGACATTCCTGTTGACCAATTAGAATCGGTTACTATTTTATCCAAATATTTTAAAGAAAAGGATTTGGATAAAGTGGTAGTAGTTTCTCCTGATGTGGGGGGGACTGCTCGAGCGAGGGAATTCGCTGGGCGTCTTAAAAAACCTATTGCTATTATTGATAAATATAGATCATCTTTTGATGATGTAGAAATAATGCATATTGTTGGGGATGTAAAGGGTAAAACTACTATAATAGTTGATGATATTATAGATACCGCAGGTTCAGTAATTAGAGGAAGTCAGGCTCTATTAAATGCAGGGGTAAAAGAGGTGTATGTTTGTGCTACTCATCCTGTTTTTGCCAATCCTGCTAAGGAAAGATTAAAAAAGTCCATTCAGGATTCTCTGTTTAAGGAAGTGGTAGTAACTAATACTATTCCTATTGATAATGAAAAGAATTTAGCAGGTATTAAGGTTTTATCGGTGGCAGAGATATTTGCTGAAGCCATTGGGAGGATTCACAACAATTTATCGGTAAGCGAATTATTTAAAATAAAATAGTATTTAGTAAATAGTGAATAGTCGTTAGTTTTTTAAGTTAGCTAATGTTCTGTTAAATAAAGTATGTTATATTTCTTGAGATTGCTTCCCCTGTTTTCGCAGGGGCAGGCTTACTTTGCTCTTCGCAATGACACTCCGTGTTTTGTCATTGCGAGCATTAGTGAAACAATATCAAAACTATCTTACTTTAATTAACTTAGCACTATTTAATTGGTCTGTTGGTTGGTTAAGTATTAATTCTTCAACCAGGTAACCAGCTAACGAGCTAACTAAATACGAGATACGAGATACTAAATTGGAGGTTAATAGAATGGAAAAAACAAAATTAAGAGTTGAATTAAGAAGTGATAAAGGTAAGGAAGTTAATAAAAAGTTTAGAAGAAAGGGTATTATTCCAGGAGTATTATATTCTCCTCATGATAAAAAAAATCTTCTATTAAAAGTAAAAAATGAAAATTTATCAAAATTGATTTATCATAAAAGACATGGAATAATTAACCTGGAAATAAATGATGGAGAGAAAAAATCCGATCGTTTAGCCATTATAAAGGATGTTCAATATAATTCCTTGAAAAAACAGATTGTCCATGTTGATTTTTATGGAGTAACTTTAAAAGAAAAATTAACCGTAGAGGTTGGAGTTGAACTAACTGGTGAACCAGTGGGGGTAAAAGAAGGAGGAATCCTGGAATTAGAATTACGAGAGGTTGAAATAGAATGTCTACCTTCTCAAATACCAGAATCTATAAAGGCAGATATTAGTCATCTAAAAATCAATGATCACCTAACTGCCGGCGAGTTAGATCTCCCTAAAGGGGTTGAATTATTAACTGAACCCGATAGAATCATTGCTTCTGTACATCCACCTACTAAGGTTGAAGAAGTAGCTAAAGAAGAAGAGGAAGTTGAAGAGGAAGTTGCAGAAGAAGCTGAAGAAAGAGCAGAAGAAAAAGCGAAAGAAGAATAAACTTCCTTTAGGATATAAAAGAAGAACAGGATAACAAGACTTATTCCCTATTTTTGCAGAGTCTTACCTTATGAGAATTAGAGGGCAGGCTCTGCGAACCTTGTATTCGTGAAAGGGAGGAAAGGGAAGCGGGAAACTGGTAACCGGCAAAGGGGAAGGGATAGTGATTTTTATTGAAGATTATGGTTGGTTTAGGCAATCCTGGTGCAAAATATGAGTTTACTCGTCATAATATAGGATTCAGGATAGTAGACAGTTTAGCTAAAGATAGGGGAATAGAATTTAAAGAAGTAAAATCCTACTATTCCTTAATTTCTCGGGGAAAGATAAACCATCATAAGGTAATACTGGTAAAACCCCAAACTTTTATGAATTTAAGCGGGAAAGCAGTAAGTAAAATAGCTTCCTATTATAAAATTGCTTTTTCTGACTTATTAATAGTATATGATGATTTGAATTTAGAGTTAGGTCAGTTAAGAATTAGAATAAAAGGGAGCGCTGGTGGTCATAAGGGGATGGAATCGATTATACAATATTTAGGTAGTGAAGATATTCCCCGTATGAGAATAGGGATTGGAGTGCCTCCACTTAAATCTAATTTAGATTGTGTTTCCTATGTGCTTTCTAATTTTGATAAAAAAGAAGAGGAAAAAGTAAAGGAAATAATCCAGCTATCCACCGAAGCAATAAAGAAGATTATAAAAGATGGTTTTGAAGAAGCTATGAGAGAGTATAATAGAAAATTAATTGAATAATTACAACCCAAAAAGTAAATAAAATCGTAATGTAGGGGCACGATGCATCATGCCCGTAGAGGACGAAAATAATAAAAAGAGACATGCTAAACCCATGTCTCATTTTTATAGACAGATCAAGGGTAATTAGATACAATAAAAGGCGGATGAGCGGAAAACTTTTTTAGGAGAATAAAGATGAATGAATTGAGAAAAGACCCGATAATCGACAATTTGGTGATAATTTCTACTGAAAGAGGCAGAAGACCTTTAGATTATAAAAGAAAAAAAGAAAAAAAGAAAAAAAACTATTGTGTATTTTGTGAGGGTAATGAAAGTAAGACCCCGCCTGAAAAATATGCTTTTCGCGAAGAGGGTACTTTAGAAAATACTCCGGGATGGAAAGTGAGAGTAGTACCCAATAAATACCCTGCTTTGGAAATGGAAGATGGGAAGCCAATTATAGAGAAGGTAGGAATATACGAGAAGATGAATGGTCTGGGGGTTCATGAAGTTATTATTGAAACCCCCCATCACTTCGAAAATTTAGATAAATTGAGTATAGATAATATTACTTTAATTTTAAAGACCTATCAACAAAGATATTTAAGTATATTTGAAGATGAAAGAATAAAATACATTTTAATATTTAAAAATTATGGTATTGATGGAGGAGCATCTTTGGAACACTCTCATTCTCAACTTATTGCCACTCCCATTATTCCTAAAAGGATAGAAGAGGAATTAAACGGTTCAACCAAATATTTCCACTTGAAAAAAAGATGCATTTTTTGTGAGTATATTAATCAAGAGATACAATTTAAAGAGAGAATAATTAAGGAAACAGAGAAATATGTAGCTATTTCTGCTTTTGCTGCTAGATTTCCCTTTGAAACCTGGGTATTGCCCAAGTTTCATAATGCTTATTATGAAGAGATTAGCGATGATGAAATTTTTGATTTAGCCAGGATGATGAAGGAAATTTTGTTTAGAATTAATAATAAATTAAATAATCCTCCTTATAATTTTATAATTCATACTGCTCCTTCTAAAAAATTCTCTACTGATGAATGGACAGATTTAGACAAAAAATATCATTGGCATATAGAAATAATTCCTCGATTGACTAAAATAGCTGGATTTGAATGGGGGACAGGGTTTTATATTAATCCTACTTCACCGGAAGAAGCAGCCAAAGTCCTTAGGTAGGATAAATTCGTATCTCGTATTTATTTAGTTAGTTGGTTACCTAGTTGAGGAATGAGTATATTGAAGAATTAATATTAAACTAATTAACAAACAAACCAGTTAACTAGCTAACTAAGCAATAACGACTATTCACTAACGACTAACGACTATTTATTGGAGGTATTATTATGCAAGTAAAAAAAATCGCTGTTCTTACCAGTGGAGGAGACTCCCCCGGGATGAATGCTGCTATTCGGGCAGTAGTACGAACCGGAATTTTCCATAATTTAGAAGTATTTGCTGTTGAAAGAGGATTTAATGGTTTAATGGAAGGACAATTTCGCCCGATGAATTTATCCTCAGTAGGCGGAATTTTGCATAGGGGAGGAACTATTCTCAAAACTTCCCGTAGTGAAAGGTTTAAGACTAAAGAAGGTCTTAATATTGCTCTTCAAAAGCTTAAGGAGTTAGAAATTGATGGAGTAGTAGCTATTGGCGGTGATGGTACCTTACGGGGGATTCGAGATTTAAGCAAGTTGGGAGTAAAGACTATCGGAATTCCGGCCACTATCGACAATGATTTACCTGAAACAGATATGGCTATAGGTGTAGATACTGCTTTAAATACTGTGATAGAAGCAATTGATAAGATTAAAGATACTGCCTCCTCCCATCAAAGGGCATTTGTGGTAGAAGTTATGGGAAGAAATTCTGGTTATCTGGCTCTGATGGGGGGAATTGCTGGGGGAGTTGAAGTAATTCTAATACCAGAAATTCCCTACAATTTACCAGAAATTAGTTTAAAATTAAAAGAAGGTTATCAAAGAGGAAAGACCCATTGTATTATTATCATTGCTGAGGGAGTAGGAAAAACTAACGAAATATATAAATATTTAGAAGATGAAATTGGTTTCGAGACGAGAGTTACTATTTTAGGTTACTTACAAAGAGGTGGTTCACCCTCTGCATTTGATAGGATATTAGCTAGCCGTTTAGGGGGAGCATCTGTTGAATTACTTCTTAAAGGAGAAACAGGAAAGATGGTAGGGTTAATAGGGAACAAAATAGAAGCAACTGATTTAGAAACAGTTTTGAGCCAGCAAAAGACTATCAGTCAAGATATTTATAATTTAGCTTTAGTATTAGCGAAATGAAGAAAACTGACCAGATCATTATTTGGCAGCAATAAGGAAAAATTTAAATGAGCTTATCAGGAATATTGTCCTTATGGAATAAATCTGAAGAATTTAAAGATATAGTAAAAACTATAAAGGGGAATCAATTAAATAAATTCTGGATTTCTGCTTTAAAGAATAGTGCTCGTTCTTTTTTTATTTCCGCTTTAATAGAAGAGACAAATAATTCTTATATAATAATCACCGATACTCAGGAAAATGCCCTGCAAATATATCAGGATTTAACCACTTTCTTAGATAAATTTCAGAGTGAAAATATTTTTCTCTTCCCTTCTTTTGATGTCCTGCCTTATGAAGATATTACCCCAGATCCTCAAATAGTTGAACAAAGAATTAATATCCTAAAGAAACTTTCCTTAAGAAATCAAAATAGGATTAATAAAATAATACTAATTGCTGATGTAAAAGCTCTCTTGCCTAAATTGGTATCTCCCCGAACTTTTAATAATATTTGTCGGGAATTAAAGGTAGGAGATATTTTAAAAAAAGAAGATTTTTTAAAACTTCTATTAGAGCAAAATTATAGGTTAGTAGAAATAGTAGAAAAGAAGGGAGAATTTAGCACTCGGGGAGGGATTATCGATTTTTTCCCTCTAGCCAGTAAAAATCCTCTTCGTTTGGAATTATTTGGAGACCAGATTGAATCTATCCGTTATTTTAATGTAAATACTCAAAGTTCAATACTTAAAATAAATAATTATACTCTGCTTCCACCTCGCGAATTTGTATCTCCAACCTCTGGTAATTATCACTATCATACCTTACTGGACTATCTTCCTCAGGATTTGACAGTAATATTAAATGAACCAGAATTAATTGAAGAAAGAGCAGATAAATTTCAAGAAGAGATTAACGATATCTATGAAAAATGGGAAAGAACAAAAAGGGAATCTCTTTTTAGTCCTTCTTCTTATTTTGTTGTTTGGCAAGAAGTCTATGATAATTTAAAATCTAAAAAACTGATTTATTTTACCTCTTTTCCCCAGGGAGAGATTAAAAATCATTCTCTTAAACAGATTGAGGAGAGGGGAGAAGATGTCTGTGAATTTACTCTTGAGGGACAAGAAATTGGCTCTTATTTTGGAAATTTAGATTTATTTACTGAAGATCTAAAAAATGGGGAGAAAGAAAGACAAAACATTATTATCCTGGTAAGAAGCGAAGGGCGAGCAAATCGCCTGGGTGAGATATTAGAAGAAAGAGGAATAAAGAGATTTACTCTGGGAAAGTTGGAAGAATATTCAAGCTCAGAATCGATAATTTATATTTCCTATGGCTATCTGAATTATGGATTTAAATTACCCTTGATAAATGCAATTTTCATAACTGAACAAGAGATATTTGGGAAGGAACGAGATAGGAGATATAAATTCACCAAATATAAGAGTGAACCTCTGTCTACTATGCATGATATAGTCCCAGGGGATTATGTGGTGCATATTGACCACGGTATCGGAATTTACAAAGGAATTATAAACTTATCCGTAAAAGGTGTAAAAAAAGATTATCTTTTAATTGAATATGCTGAAGGGGATAAACTGTACGTTCCCGTAGACCAATTCAATTTAGTTCATAAGTATATAGGGATAAAAGATAAAGTACCTAAAATATATCGGTTAGGTGGAGTATCCTGGGGGAGCACTAAAAGAAAAGTAAAAAAATCAATTAAAAAATTAGCCCAGGAACTTTATAACTTGTATGTTGCCCGAAAAGAGATAAGAGGTTATGCCTTTTCCAAAGACAATAACTGGCAGCAGGAGTTGGAAATGTCCTTTCCTTTTGAGGAGACTTATGACCAAATACAAGCTCTGTCTGAAGTTAAAAATGATATGGAATCCCCCAGGCCTATGGAGAGATTAATCTGTGGAGATGTGGGTTATGGTAAAACTGAAATAGCTATTCGGGCTGCTTTTAAGGCGGTATTGGACGGAAAACAAGTCGCTGTTTTAGCCCCAACCACTATATTAGTTCAACAGCACTATGATACTTTTCATGAAAGAATGAATTCCTTCCCCATAAATATTGATATGCTCTCTCGTTTTAGGAGTAAAAATGAGCAGAAGAAGATTATACAAAATTTAAAAGAGGGGAAGATAGATATAATTATTGGAACTCATCGTTTAATTCAAGAAGATGTTGAATTTAAAGATTTAGGTTTACTGGTTGTAGATGAAGAGCAGAGATTTGGCGTTCTACATAAAGAAAGAATAAAAAAATTGAAAGAAAGTATTGATTCTCTTACTTTAACTGCTACTCCTATCCCCCGCACTTTACATATGTCACTTATCGGGGTTAGAGATTTAAGCGTGATAAATACCCCTCCCGAAGATAGGTTTCCTGTAGCTACTTACATTTGTCAAAAGGATGATAGGGTAATAGTAGAAGCAGTAAGGAGAGAATTAGATAGAGGGGGGCAGATATTTTTTGTCCATAATCGAGTCAGGGATATTCAGAAAGTAGCTCGGGATTTAAATCGCCTTGTTCCGCAGGCCAAAATTGGGATTGCTCATGGACAGATGTCGGAAGAACAATTAGAAGACATAATGATTGATTTTTTAGAGAAAAGATATGATATTTTAGTCTGTACCACTATTATTGAAATAGGTTTAGATATTCCTAATGTAAATACCATTATCATTGATGATGCTTACAAATTTGGTCTTTCTCAACTTTACCAATTAAGAGGTAGAGTAGGAAGGAGTGATCGACGGGCTTATGCTTATTTCCTTTATCCTTCCTATCGCTCACTTTCTGATACAGCGAAAAAGAGATTACAGGCTATTAGAGAATTCAGCGAATTAGGTTCAGGTTTTAAATTAGCTATGAGGGATTTAGAGATTCGAGGGGCAGGGAATCTATTAGGCAGAGAACAGCATGGGTTTGTAAGTGAAGTAGGCTTTAATCTTTATTGTCATCTATTAGAAGAAGAAATTAAAGAACTGAGGGAAGAGGAAGAGAAGGGAGAAAAGAAGAAAGACTTCAACCCGGTTATTGATATAAAAATAGATGCCTATATCCCCCAGACCTACATTCCCAATTTAGAACAACGGGTGTTATTTTATAAGAAATTATCGGATACCAGAGATTTGGAAGACTTAGAGAAAGTTAAGGAGGAGTTGAAAGATAGGTATGGACTTTACCCTCAAGAGATAAGAAATTTGTTAGAAATAATATACCTGAAGATATTTTCGAAAAAATTAGGAATTGTTTCATTAATCACTAAAGAAGAAATTGCTATCCTCAAGTATTTACCCGATGTAGATATAAATACTAAATTAAATAAATTACCCTCGGCTTATCAAGGCCGATTAATAAAAGAAGATAAGAAATTAGTGGGTATTTCAAAAATTAACCTCTCCGGGATTAAATCTATAGAAATTTTAAAATTTTTGAAGGAATTTGTGATAAATTTGTCGAATGGAGGAAAAGATGTACAAAAAAGAGAAAGAATTATTTGCAGAGATGATGGGTATAATTGCTAAATTGAGAGGACCAGAGGGTTGCTTGTGGGACAGAAAACAGACCTTAGAATCTCTAATTCCTAATATTTTAGAAGAAGCCAAAGAAATTAATGAAGCGGTTAAATCTAAATGTAAGGACAATTTGTGTGAAGAGTTAGGTGACCTATTAATGGTTATCTTAATGGAGATTGAAATTGCCCAAGAAAAAGGATTATTTACTTATTCTGATGTAATGAGTGGGGCAGTAAAAAAATTTATCAGGAGACATCCTCATGTATTTGGTGATGTTAAGGTAAACACCCCCGAAGAGGCTTTAGCAGTCTGGAAGAGGATGAAAAAAGAAGAAAAAGAGACAAATAATTAAAAATAATATAATTAAGTCTAAAAATTACATTTAACCCATATAAAATATATGCTATAATGAATTAGTTACTTAGTTACTTGGTTAGATGGTTAATTAGTTGGTTGGTTGGTATTAGTTACCCAGTTAATCTGTTTACCGATTACCCGGTTAATACAAATATTACTCGTTAGTGAATTGTTTATAGTTTTTAAATAAGCTTGCCGTACTCATTTCGTTCATAATGGCTAAGATGGATTCCCATTTCCATGGGAATGACCTAAGGAAGAAACGGAAATAACATTACAGACAGGCGAGACGCCTGTCCTACGGGTTTATCTCGCATCTTATAACTGGTAAACTGGTAAACAGGGTAACCGGATAACTGACTAACTAACGATTAATATATTAGGCCACTGGTTATAATAATTACTTAGTTGATGAATTTGTATTAAACCAATTACCAATTAACCAGCAAACTAATTTATTCGGGGAATTGTTTCATGTCTGAGAAAAGGTCAATAAAATCTTTTACCAAAGCAATAATAATTATTCTGCTGATTCTCGTTGTCCTTATTACGGGAGGATATTTGGTTATTCGGAGTAATCGGACAAAAGAGGAGATGAAGAACCTAATTATTAATCAATTAGAGAAGATTATGGAGCGGGGAATTTATATTGGCAAAGTTAAAAGTTACTCCCTTAATTCTGTTACTTTATCTGGTTTTAAAATATTTAAAGACCATTTTTTGAAAGAGGAGGATATGATCTTTGAAGCGGAAGAGGTAAGAGTGAGTTATGATTTAGATATCTTCTCTGCCCTAAGGAAGAAAACAGCCCTAAATATTAAAGATATCACTTTTGTAAAACCTCGGATGACCTTGATTAGAGATGAAGAGGGAGTCTTTGATTTTATGGAAAAATTTAATATTAGTTTAGCTAATTTTCCCGATTTTTACCTGATTAGAAAAGTAAGTTTTCAGGATGGAGATCTGGATTATATAGACTTCCGAACAACCAAGGAAGGTGGACTTTTAACTAGCGTAAACTCCTTAAATGGTTATTTTTTACTGGAAAATTTACCCCGAGTTGAATTTGATTGTTCAGGTTTAAGAGAAGAAGATAGTGCCCCTCTTGCCTTAAAGGGATACTTTTTTAGTAATAGCTCAGATTATTCCCTCGATTTTATTTTTAAGGATGCGGATATTGCTCATTTCCAATATTATTTTGTTCAAACCAAACCTTTTAATTTAAAAAAAGGATTATTTGACCTGGAGTTGCATCTGACCAATGATTCAGATACTACTCAAGGTAAAACTCTTTGGCATGGCCAAGCTTCTGTGAAAGATGTTGACCTATTCCCCGAATTTTTAGGAGCAATGGAGATAAAACAGGCTGAAGGAAAAGCTACTTTTGATTCTAAAGAAACTGTAATAGAAGAGATAACCGCCTTTTATAAGAATTCCCCTTTTACCCTGAAAGGCAATCTTACTTATATTGATGAGTTTAATTACAACATAATGGTTAAATCAGATGATTTTAAATTAAGTGATTTGAAAGAAGGACTGAAAGGATACCTATCTCTATCCAGTGAGTTACAAGCTGAAGGTAGTTCTAATCTATCATTTGAAGTAAGTGGGGTAGATAATATTTATCAGTTAAAGGGAGAGTTGTTAACTGAAAAGGGGAAGATTCAAAATTATAATTTTTCTCATCTCCAAGCAGAATTCAATTACGACCAAAATGGTTTCTATTTTCAGAATATGAAAGCAGAGATTGGAGGAGGAATTATTGAGGGCGCAGGCAGAGTCATATTAAAAGAAAGACTACCCGAATATGATCTTTTATTTAACCTTGCGCAAGTAGATGTGGAAAATGATTTACTGAAATCTTTCCATTTAGATTATTTGAAGAGAGGGTTATTATCGGGGAAAATTGAGATTAGAGGAATTGCTGCTCAAGGAGAAAATGTAAATATCTTTGCTGAAACAAAGATTAAAAGTAAAACAGGAATTCTTTCTCTAAAGGCAGAAGGTGTAATTGCTGAGAATAATTATATGAATTTAAAAGTAAATACAATAGGAATTAATTTAGAAGAGTTAGGAGAAAATTTGAATTATCCCAAGATTAAGGGATTAGCCAATTTCACCGGGAGGTTAAGTGGTCTGCCCGATAATCTGAAGATAAAGGGAAAAGTAGAAGCTGAAGAAGGACAGATTTATGAATTACCTTTTAATCATTTTGAAGGAAAGATAGATTATGATAAGAATGAGTTAAAATTGGAAGAAATTACTTTTAAAAATGAAGGACTGGTTTTCGAAGGTAAAGGGAGTATTGCTTTTTTAGAGGAGAAAAATATAAAAACAGATTTTGTTTTAAAAGTAGAGCAGGCTGATTTAAATTATCTGGCGAAACTCAGCAATTATGATTTTCCCCTATCTGGTTTGGTTCAAGGAGAAATTATCATAGAAGGAATTTGGCCTAAAATATCTGCTCAAGGTGATTTAAAATTAAAGGATATTAATTTAACCAGTCTTAAAGCAGAATCTGGAAATCTTACCTTTGTCTTAAAAGATAATAAAATAAGAATTGAAAATATGGTTTTAGATTCTGAAGGGACTCAATTATATGCGCAAGGTGAAGTTGATTTAACAGAAGGATTACCTCTAAATCTGAGAGTCAATTTCTTGAATCAAGATATTTCAGATTTATTATCAAATTTTATAGAACTGGATTTGATAAGTAAATTTAAAGGACACGCTACTGGTTCTCTGGAGATAAAAGGCAGTTACAATTCTCCTGATCTCTATCTATCAGTTTTGATTGAAGATGCTCAATTAGAAGGAGTGCCCTTAAATACTATTGAAATAAAGGCAGAGAAAATTGGTTCTGTAGTAAGAATTAATCACTTAAAACTGAGTCAAAGAAAAGGAGAGTTTACAGCCAGGGGATGGATTAATTTTGACCAGGAGAATAATAATTTAGCTATTAATCTTTCAGCAAATAATGTAGATTTGAACCAATTATCTAATTTCTTTAATTTTGAGGAAGAAATTAAAGGTCTGGTCAAATTTAATGCAGAGGTTAAAGGTGATATTAATTCACCCACTGTCTCTTTTTTGGGGCAAGTAGAAAAAGGAAAAGTGGCGGATTTTTATTTTGATGAACTTAAAGCAGAAGCACTTTATAATCAGGATATATTAGAAGTTAAACAATTTATTTTGGATAAAGGTGGCCATCAAATAACAGGAGAAGGGGTAATTCCTTATAAGTTTTCTTTTCTGAGTGAAGAAGAAGTTAAGCCAAGTTTAACAGACCTTCCTTTAGATTTTCACTTAACCTTGCAGAATACCGACCTAAGTCTTATTAAAATATTTTTCCCCCAAGACCTTAAACAGGTTCGAGGATTGACCGATGTTGACTTAAAACTTTCTGGAACCTTAAACCACCCCATTTTAAATGGAGGCATCTCCCTTGCCAATGGTGAGGTGGAACTTTATAAATTACCCGTTAAAATAGATAATTTGAATGTCTTACTTGAAATAGAAGATAATTTAGTTAAAATAGAAGATATGAATTTTCAGATTGAGAAATATAAGATTTATGCTTCTGGTGGATTTGCTTTAAAAAACTTGCAACCTCAAGATTTAGATATTAATATATGGAGTAATAATGAGGAAATTCTGTTCCAGGATATTTTTAAAGCCCAGACTGATTTAAAGGCAAGGGTGACTGGTTTGTTCGCCTCTCCCCACTTAGAAGGGACCCTAACTCTTTCTCAGGGAGAATTAAACTGGAAAGAAGAGAATGAAAAAATACCCTCTGATCCTGCTGAATTTTTTTCTAAATTAAATAATTTTAAAGGTGATATCGACCTGGAGGTAAAAATTCTGGATGATTTTATAGCTACAGCCGATAATTTTGATTTGAAATTAGCGGGGGGTTTAAAAGTTCAAGGTGATCTATCTTATCCCAAATTAGACGGTAGATTAAAGATTAAACAGGGGTATATTACCTTTTTTGATAAGAAATTCAGAGTAACAGATGGCAAAGTCATTTTTACCGAGTCAACAGGGAGCGAAATAATTTTAGATGTAAGAGCAAAGACCCAAATTGATGAGATAGATGTATTTTTAAATGTAAGCGGGAGCATTGACCAACCCACGGTAATCTTTAGTTCCTCCCCGATCTTAAGTGAAAGTGAGATAATTTCACTTTTAATGTTTGATAAAAATTATGCCGGATTAACCCAGGGAGAAGTAGAAATAATCTTAAAAGAGGAACTTATTAATTTAATTGCTAAAGGATTAAGTATAAGATTTTTAAGCCAAATAGAAAATGAGGTTGCTAATTCTTTAGGGTTAGATGAATTTAAAATAGAGACCATCTTCAAAAATGAGAAGGATTCTGATTTTGCTTTTTTACCTGGTTTCGCTTTAGAAACCTTAGCTTTTAAATTAGGAAAGTATTTTTCAGAGAATTTCTATTTAACTTATTCTGCACCTTTATTGGAGATGGGGATAGGTGAGTTAGAATTAGAATATAAACTTAAAGAAGACCTAACCTTAAGCACTCAAATAGGTTCGGTAGGTTCACAAGATAATGAATTTGAATTAAAATTTGAATTACAATATGAATTTTGACAAGATTAAAAATATTCAAGGGGAGGAACAAAAAAATGAAAAAGAACAAATGGAGCAAGATACTTTTATGGGGCATTTTAACCTTGGTATTTATTTGCGGCAGTTTAAGTGTGGTTCAGGCGAACAATCAGGGGAAGATAACTGCTATTGTAGTCCAGGGGAATGAAAATATTTCTAAGGATTTAATAATTTCCCAAATTGCCTCTAATCTGGGGGATATTTTTTCCAAAGAAAATATTGAAAAAGATATGAGAGCCATATATGATCTGGGTTATTTCAAAGATGTCCAAATAAAATTAGAAGCATTTCGAGATGGCTATAAAGTAGTTTTTATAGTAGTAGAGAACTTGCCCATAAAAGAGATTAATATTGAAGGTAATACCGTAGTCTCGGTAGAAGAGATGCGGGAAGTGATGATTTTACGGGAAGGGCAAGTTTTCTGCCATAAGATATTAAAGAATGACCTTGACCGTATCTCTCAACTATATAAAGACCGTGGTTATCTTTTGATTAATATTAAAGAGGTCAATTTTGACGAGGAAGGAAAATTGTGGATAAATATTTCTGAAGGTCGTCTGGAAAAGATAGTAATTGAAGGCAATGATAAGACCAAAGAAAAGGTAATTATCCGAGAAATGAGCATTGAACCAGGTGATCTCTTTAATTTTGAGAAGGCGAAAAAGTCTTCGCAAAAAATTTACAACTTGGGATATTTTGAAGATGTAAGTATGAAATTGGAACCGGGTACCAAAGAAGATTCAATAGTTTTAGTTGTAAAAGTAATTGAGAAAAGTACAGGAAAATTTGGTATTGGTGCAGGATATAACACGGAAGAAGGGCTTATGGGATTTGCAAGTATAGAGGAGAATAATCTTTTCGGAGGAGGACAAAAAGTAGAAGCCAAATTAGAGCTGGGTGGTCGGACTACTTATAAAGTATCCTTTTTAGAACCCTGGTTAGCTGATACCCCTACTTCTTTTGGTTTTGAAGCATATGATCAAATTACCTCCAAAGAGAATAAAGAAAATACAACTGTTATTGGCGAATATGATATAGAGAGGTTGGGAGGAAGGCTTATTTTTGGAAGAAAAATAGGTGATTCATTTAAATTGGGATTAGAATTAAAGAGCGAAAAAGTAACCTATGAATTAACTTCTGGAATTCTACCTGATGATACAAATGAGGGATGGACAAATAGTCTTATACCTAATATTTATTATGATACCCGTGATAATGTATTTGAACCTACTTCTGGTTGGTATCATAGTTTTTCTTTAGAAAAAGCAGGAGGATTTTTGGGAGGGGATTATGACTTTACCAAATATAATTTAACTCTTCGAGCTTATATTTCTACCCAATTTATTGAAGATGTGGTTGACATTGGCAGCATTAAAAAAATAACTGATAATTTAAGTAAGGGTGTATTGGCTCTCCGGGCTATAGGTGGTATGGCGGATACTAATTTACCTTCTTTTGCATTATATCAGGTAGGGGGAATGAATACCTTGAGAGGTTATGATTTTGGAGAATTCTCAGGGGATAAATCTTTGGTATTTAATGTGGAATATAGATTTCCTTTAGCTGAAAACTTTCAAGCAGTACTTTTTGTAGACTGGGGTCAAGCCTGGGATTATGAAGAAAGCATTGATTTCGAGGATTTGAAGTTTGGTCGAGGAATAGGTGTTCGTTTTGATACTCCTATTGGACCTATTAGATTAGATTATGGAATTAGTGAGGAAGGAGAAGGCCAAACTTACTTTAGTATAGGGCATACGTTTTAAATTAATTTACCAATTTACCAATTCTCCAATTTACCAATTAAATTAATTGTTTAGAAATAGTTGTTAGCATAGTGCATAGCGTATAGTGGGTAGCGTTTAGCGTATAGGTGTAGGGGTTGGATTTATCCGACCCGAGTTTTACGGTTTTGATGAATCAAACCCCTACCCCTTTTTGAAAAATTGTAACTTGCAACCTGTATTTTAACTGGCAAACTGGGTAATTAAATGTATACAGGATACTAATATTGGTGCGATACACAATACACAATATGCGATACGCTATACGCAATACACAATACTATATAAAAATATTAAGGAGGAAAATATGCAATTAACAGAAAAAAGAGTAGCAAATAAAGCAGTGGTTATTTTATTGTTTACAATAGTAGTCTTTTTATTTTTGAGTTTTCAGAATGTTGGGGCAGCAGGGGCGAAAATAGGTTTAATTAACCTGGCAGAAGTGATATCCAGTCATCCTTATTCCCAAAACATTAAGCAACTTACATTAAATTTGCAAGAGGAACTTCAAAAACGCCAGGAAGAATTAAATAAACAGGGTAAGGGTTTAGACGAGGTTGAACTTAAAAAGTTAGAAGATAAATTTAATAAAGAGTGGGAGCCAATCAAACAGAAGATCATTGCTGAAATACAATCATACCAGGCAGCTCGCTATTCTGATATTATTGAAGCTATTAAGTCAGTAGGAGATAGAGGCAAATATGATTTAATTCTAAACAGTGAAGTAAATACGAAAGATGTTCAAAGCTATCCTATTGTCCTCTATGGAGGAGAGGATATTACTCAGGATGTAATAGCAGAGATTAAGAAGAAATTAGAAGAAGAACAGAAAGAGAAAGATAAAACAAAATGAAACCAAAATTATCCATAGAAGAAATTTTAAATTTTTTACCCCATCGTTATCCTTTTTTGTTAGTAGATAGAATATTGGAACAGGAAGAAAATAAAATCGTAGGGATAAAAAATGTTACTATAAATGAGCCTTTTTTTCAAGGGCATTTCCCAGGACATCCGGTTATGCCTGGAGTACTTATAATTGAAGCTATGGCCCAGACTGGTGGAGTCTTGATGTTCTCTAAGGAAGAAAATAAAGGAAAAATTCCCCTATTTGCTGGGATTGACAAAGCAAGGTTCAAAAAGCCGGTTCGTCCCGGAGACCAATTGATAATTAAAGTAGAAATTTTAAAAATGGTAAGAGAAATTGGTAAGGCCAAAGCAGAAGCCTATGTGGATGATAACTTAGTAGCTTCTGCTGAGTTAATGTTTACGGCAGTTTGAATTTAGTTAGCTGGTTAGCTAGTTATCCAGTTGACCAGTTATATAAGATATAAAATACAAGATAAAACCGTAGGACAGGCGTCTCGCCTGTCAAGGTAGGGGCTTGATTTATCAAGTCCGTCTGTTTCTTCTGTCATTCCTGCGAAACTTGTCCTCGACCTGATCGGGGAGCAGGAATCCAGAGCATTTCTATCCGCATATATGAATTTAATTAACCGGTAAACCGGCAAACTGGGTAACCGGCTAACTAGCAGAGGAGAAAATCATGCAAGCCATAAGAGCAGAGAATTTAATAAAAATTTACCGGAGAAGACGGGTAGTTGATGAAGTAAGCTTAGAGATTAACAAAGGTGAGGTAATAGGTCTTTTGGGCCCAAATGGAGCAGGAAAGACCACTACCTTTTATATTATAGTAGGACTGATAAGTCCAGACAGCGGGAAAGTGTCTTTTAATGGAAAAGAGATAACTAAAATACCTATGTTTCAAAGAGCTCGAATGGGTTTAGGCTATTTAGCTCAGGAACCCTCAATCTTTCGCAAGCTTACTGTTGAAGAAAACCTTCTTCTAATTTTAGAATCTTTGGGGACTAAAAAAAATGAACAGAGAGAAAGATGTTATTCTTTATTAAAAGAGTTGGAAATAGAGCATCTTGCTGATTACAGAGGATATATGCTTTCCGGAGGGGAGAGGCGTAGAGTAGAAATTGCTCGGACCTTAGCCAGTTCGCCTTCTTTTATGTTGCTTGATGAACCCTTTACCGGAGTTGACCCCATTGCTGTCTATGACATTCAGGAAATAATTGCCTATCTTAAAGAAAAAGGGTTAGGGATATTGATTACTGACCATAATGTGAGAGAAACCCTTAAAATTACGGATAGAGCTTATATTATGCATAATGGGAAAATATTAACCCATGGTACTCCCCAGCAGGTTGCCAATTGTGAAATTACCCGCAAAATCTACCTTGGGGAGAGATTTAATTTATAAAATTAGCCAATTCACCTATTGACCAATTTACCAATTTTAATAAAAAAATTCATAGGACAGAAGTTTTACCAGAGCATTTATACCCACATATATAAATTAAATTAACAAATTGGAGAATTGCATTATCTTGCATTTCTTATCTTTAATCGGTCAATTGGTCAATCGGTAAATTGGAGAATTTATACATGTACAGTTTTATTTTAATGTCTACTCTTATTATAATAAGCGGATTAATTGCTTTTGTTGGGGATTGGATGGGTTTAAGGGTAGGCAAAAAGAGAGTATCTATTTTTGGCTTGCGTCCCCACTATACTGCAGTATTTATTACTATAGTTACTGGTATCTTAATTGCTGTTATTACAATAGCAGTACTTACTATCTCTTCAAATGATGTCAGAACTGCTCTATTTGGAATGGAAGAATTAAAGGAAAAACTTTCTTATCTATCCCGAGAAGTAGAAATAAGAAATATACAACTATCCTCTATGAAAGAAGACTTACAGCAGAAGTCTTCTCAATTACAAGAAATTGAAGAAAAATACCAGAAATTATCTGAAGATATAAAAGAAAAAACAGTTCAGTTAGAAGAGTTGCTATCAATTCGACAAGAATTAATTAAAGAAAAAGAAAGATTGACTGAAGAAGTTGAAGAATTAAGTGCTACTATAAAAGCCTTATATTCAGGAATAAGCTGGATTCGAGAAGGTGAGGTTATTTTTGGTTCCGATGAGCAGATTGCTCTAACTGTTGTTCAAGGTGGAAAGACTATTGAGGAGATAAGAGAAGAGTTAATCAGATTTTTGAATGAAGCTTCCGATAAGGTATTAGCTATGGGAGCCAAAAAAGATGAACGAACCAATCAGGTATTTATTATTTCTCAAAAGGAATTTGAAGATATGACAGTGAAGATACATAATAGTGATATTAGTAAAGAGTGGGTAGTAAGACTTTTATCTTCTATAAATGTAATAAAAGGTGAACCAATAGTAGCCCATTTTTCCCTTATAGAAAATAAATTAATATTTCAAGTAGGTGAAGTGATTATTTCAGAGGAAATTGAAAGTTCTAAAGTCTCCGATGAAGTGGAAAAAGAACTCTTAACTCTTTTAAGAAAAGTAAATATTTTAGCAGTAGAGAAGGGGATTATTCCTGATCCTAAAACCAGCTTTGTAGGAACCATTTCAGCAGTTAATCTATATGATATAGTTAAAACTATTGAAGAATCAAACACCGCAATGAAAGTCTCAGTGATTTCAGTCTATGATACCTGGAGTGTCGGTCCTCTAAGAGTAAGAATGGAAGCCGAACCTGTTCAATAAATTAGTCGTTAGTTGTTAGTATTTAGTTGCTAGCAAAGAAAAGAGAAGAAAAGCCAGGAACCAAAATAAGATAGTGATAAGTAATGAGTAATGAGTTACAAGTAATAAGTTGTGAGTTCCAAGTTTATTCCCTCTCCCCTCGGAGTGAGAGGGTAGGTGAGGGGGTCTTAATTGGAGAATTGGTGCATTGAAGAATTGGTTAATTAAAATAATCAATAGATTATTTTCTTATTTTTCTTATAATTTTTTCTCATTTTCCTTGACATTATAATACATTACCAATTATAATAAAAACAAGAAAAAAATAATATGATTACTAACCAAAAGTAAACAATATGGGAATGTAGGGGCACGATGCATCGTGCCCACAGAAACATTAAGCAATAATATGGTGAGGGCACAATTCATTGTGCCCCTACAATATAATTATTACCAAAAGCCAAAATTTATTGTGAATTTGTTTATAAAACACTTTATAAAATATTTTTTTGAGCTTTTTGGGGAATTACTATGATATTATAGGATAGTTTTTTTGTAAAAAAATAACCTTCAAAGTATCAATTCTGCAGGCTCATAAAAAAATTTTTTAAATTTTTTAAAAAATTTTCAAAAAAAAGAAGGATTTTTAAACATAGGTGTAGTATATATAATTGATATGTAAAATAGAAAAAGTAGTATACAAATATATCGTCTCAGATTGATTAAAGTAGGAAGAAAGGGGGTGAAAAAATACTTGGACCTGCTTTAATTAAGTAGAGATGATATAAAACCGGTTAGCGAACTAAAAGGAAGAATATATTAATGAGGAAACTTTGGATACTCAAATGATATTTTTTCCTAAAAGTGAAACTGACTGGTAATTTAAAAAAACCAAGGAGGAAAAAATGAAGAAATTAGCATTAGTACTCGTATTAGTTTTTGCTTTTACTCTTCCAGTGTTAGCCAATCCATTTGTAGATGTTCCTTTAAATCACTGGGCTTATGATGCTGTACAGAGTTTATCAGCTAAAGGGATTATCGTCGGTTATCCTGATGGTACCTTTGGTGGCGGAAAATCTCTAACTCGTTACGAATTTGCGGAAGCAGTTGCCAAAGCATTGGCCTATGTTGAAGGTATGGACTTTGCCTCTGCTGATGATGTAGCAATATTAGAGAAATTAGCTATCGAATTTGCTGATGAACTAGCCAGCTTAGGTGTTACCGTAGCTGATTTAGAGGCAGCTGTTGGTGCTAACTCTGAAGCAGTTGCTGCCTTAGAGGAAACCGTAGCTAAACATGAAACCTTCTTTGAACCAGTTGTAATTACTGGCTCATTTGATGCAGATTATACTAAAGTTGTAGTTCCAATGACAGTCGCAACTTTAACAGATGACACTAACATTAATATTGAAGCAACCATCAATGATGAAACTACTGCCGGTATTTCTGTAGAAATTGCAGATATTTTCGGTGGAACACCTGTAGTGACCTGGAGTGGTTTCTTTATTGACTATCAAGGCGCAGATTTACAACTAAGAGTTGGCGAAGTTGAACCAGCTACTATCGGATTAGGATTAGTTTTCGACTCTGATAGCTTTGACGGATTCTTAGCTACCTGGGTTTGGGATACAGAGAACGATCTCGGTAACTGGACTTTATTTGGAGATGTAGAAGATTACTATACTGCAAACGTTGGCTTTGCTCTTGGTGATGCAGATGAAGTAGCTGTTGGTATTACCGGTTCTTATGACGTATTAGCTGCTGGTTATGCTGGTAGTTTAGACTTAGCATTTAACTTGGGTGAGGAAGATGAAGCAGCTGTTGCTGTCGAAGCAGGTGTGTTCTACGGCACTGCATTAACCTATGCAGGAGCATTAACTATCGATACCTCATTAGACGACCTCGGTTTGGCAATAGATGCTCATTATGTACAACCAGGATTTGTTCCAACTATGAGCGGATTTACTGCTGATAGATTTGGCGGTGGTGTAGAAGCTACTTATCCATTAACCGACGAACTTTGTGCAACATTAAGCTGGACTTATGATATGGATACAGCTATGGCAGTCCAAACTCACGAAGTAGAGGCTGATTTAGTCTACACTGTAGATGCAGATACCGAAGAAGCTGCTGAATTAGATGTTACTTATGATGTATTAACCAGTGGTATTACTGCATATGCTGAATATATGAATTACCCAGTGGATGACGAAGGCAAATACATCTTAAGTGGTGCTGGACAATATGATTACCCAGCAGGGACATATGTTGCAGTGGCTACTTTAGAGTATGACTTAGCTGAGGATATGGATCTTACAGTGGAAGGAAGAGTTGACAGTGATGGTGCTGCCTTCTGGAGTGCTGAAGTTGAATTAGCTTATGCTTTAGCTACTAACACCGACTTAACTGTTGGATACGAGCAGAATACCTGGAGTGATGATCTTAAAGATTATGATGCAATGACCATTAACGATACTCTCGGTACTTTAACTGCAGGACTTTCAGTAAGTTTCTAATTGTAATGGCTTAGTGAAATTCTACAATAACCCCCGGAATTTTTTCGGGGGTTATTTTTTTTGGTGGTAATTTTTGTTGCGGAAATTAAAGAATCATATTATAATAAAATAGTCGTTAATGAATAGTATTTAGTAAAGAAAGAAGAATCCAGAGGTCAGTAACCAGGAGCCAGAAGAAATATATAGCAGGGAGGATATTAGTTATCCAGTTACCCGGTTATCCAGTTTACCAGTTAATAGGTTTTAGGTTGCAAGTTACCAGTTTCGAGTTTATAGAGAGAGGTAGGGGTTTGATTTATCAAACCCGTCTCTTACGTAGGACAGGCGTCTCGCCTGTCTATAATGGCATTATAACTTCTGATTTATCAGAGTGGGGCAATCTCATCTAAAAACCAAAAACTAAAAACTTACATTTGAAACTAACAACTAAATACTATCGACTAATTTAAAGGTAGGTGATTTTAATGTTATTTAAAAAATTATCTTCTTTTTTCTTAATAATTATCTTTATCTTTACTTCAGTTTTAGCCCAATTTTCCTGGGCAGCAGAAGCTTCGCAGGCTACCTTGTTGCAGGATTTAACCCAGATAGAAGTGGCTATCTATGGAGTAATCCAGGAGAAACCTTTAGTTGAACGGGTAGAATATTTAGAAAAAGAATTAGTAGGAAGGACCCTCCCCGGGACTGTTACAAATAGAGTAAGACAATTAAAAGAATTTATAATTACCGGAACCCCCGAAGACCCTTCAGTAATTTTCAAAATAAATGCCTCCCAATGGATCTTAGAAGAAAAAAATACCAATGAGCCTTTAATTGTCAGGATAGAAAATTTAGAAAACGTGTTATTCGGAAAAACCTCAGAAGATGTTTTAGCTATGAGAGCAGAAGCTATTTTTGGTCTTTGTTTTAAGGAGGGAAAACCACAATTTGAAGAAGTAGTAATTCCTGCTGGCACCCTGGTGCCCATACGTTTTTTAAGTAACTTAAGTTCTAAAGATAATAAGTCAGGCGAAACCTTTAATTTTCAAATAGCTGAAAATATATTTATAGATACTAAATTGGTTATTCCCGTAAATTCTTTAGGGGAAGGGGAAATAATTGAGGCAAAAAAGGCTACCATTTTATCTCAGCCGGGAAAATTAGAGATAGAATTTAAGCCAATTTCGACCTTAGACGGGACGACTCTTCGTTTGATATTGGGGGAAGAAGCTCAAGAAAAGAATGAAAGAATTGCCATAGCTGTAGGAGTGGGGATTTTGGGATTAATTGTTTTAAGTAACCCAATAGGATTAATAGCAGGAGCTCTCGTCCCGGGTAAGAATGTAAAGATTGAAGAAGGAACCGAGATGTTCCTGCAAGTAGAAAATGATACTCCAGTAATAGCATTGGTAGAATAAATTAGTAATAAGTAACAAGTAATGAGTAATAAGTGAAGAAGATGAGATAATAGTTTACCGGTTAGCCAATTAAGGGCAGGTATTCCCTGGTTCCCGTTTTCATGGGAAAAGTTTCATAAAGCCAAGTTCGCCTGTCAAAGTAAATGTAGGGGTCGGATTTATCCGTCCCAAAACGGGTTTGATGAATCGTACCTCTACATTGGTCATTCCCGCCTCTTTAAAATGTCATTGCGAGCCTTGATTTATCAGGGCGTGGCAATCTCGGTTTTTCTGTCATTTTTGCTTCTCTTTCTGTCATTCCTGCGTAAGCAGGAATCCAGAGCATTTCTACCCACGTATATGAATTTAATTGACCGGTAGACTGGTAGGTGGCCATCGGTAGACTCGCGAACAGGTAAACTGGCTAACTGGCTAACCATATACTAACGACTATTCACTAACGACTATCGACTATTTTAATATTCCACTATCGTAAAAGTTGAATTATCAGGATAAACTTGCACATCCTGGGTGATATTGATATTTGGTATTTGCGCATCCAATTCTGCGACCCAGTTTTTTATATAGAGATAGGCTTCCTGCAAACTGATCCTGGTATCCAGATTAGTATCTGCTGGGTAACTACCAGAATAACCACAGCCCTCACATAAAGCCATAGTAAACACTCCGAAAGGGTCAAAATCCCCTGGTGTTACTGGCGTAAGCTCCATACACTGCTGGTGATAATGGCAGGAAGTTAAAACTTTATACTGATTAGTGGTAAGAAGACTTTTGTATCTAGCCTGGGAAAAGACATTAATAATCTCACTATTAAAAGATTCCAATTCTTCTTTAGAAATTTGTATTTCTCCTACTGCTTTCCCGATAAATCCACCGGAATGGCAGGCGTCAATAAAGACTACTTTAGTCCCTGGAATAGTACTTAAGGCATTTTCTAATTCGTCTACGCTTATAGCGGAATTTATAAAAGAGGTCATATCAGCAGGGCAAATATAAGAAGTATTTCCTGTTAAAGTTCCATGCCCACTAAAATAAAAATAAGAAATATCATTATTATCAGCACCAGTAAAGCAGTATGAGGTAATATTGTATAATATATTTGATTTTGTTGCTTGCCAGTCTTTTAAATACCAGATGTTAGAAAATGGAGTGTTTGACGAACCAAATCTGCATTTACTGAGAGTGTAACACATTCTGTCCACATCATAAGGTGGGGCAGACAAGTCATTCTCACTACCATAAATATAATCTCCGACTCCCACACAAAGAGCTCGATATACTACCTCATTTTGAGTAACTGTCCCAACGGTAATTTCTGCTGATGTTGTTTTGGTTACTCCGACTTCCGTATAAGATATCGTAATAGTGGTAAAACCATCAGATACACCCGTAACAGTTCCGTTATTGCTTACGGTAGCATAATCAGGATTGCTTGAACTGTAATTACAGGCAGTAAGGTCAATATTTGCCGAACTGGAGTCAGAATAGTAGGCAGTAACCGAATCGAAGGTCTGTGATTCTCCCACTGCAAGATTTATAGTAGTGGGAAAGACACTAATTCCGGTTAAAATAATTTTTGGTGCTGGCGGAACTATAGGGGTTAAAGTAATATTTAAATTGATAGTCTGGTTTGCTCTAACATTAATTATGCAGGAATAGCTTAGATAATCTGCGAGAGCTAAAGTAAGAATATGGTTTCCAGCAGAAACATAGGTTAAAGTAGAAGGAGTAAAATAGCCCGTATCTATATTATCTAAAAAAATTTTAGCCCCCAGGGGATTGGTGGTTATTTCGATAGAACCGAAAGTATAAACAGTGGGGTAATAATAACCACAGCCGGAAGTTAATAGCAAAACAGCTATTATGAGAATAAGCAACAGTGAATATTTCTTCTTTCCCAACATAAGAAAAGTTTCCTTATTACTTTATTTTTTGTTTTTTAATAATTGTAATATACATAAATGTCTACAAAATTTATTCCGGAATGGATATATTGAGTTTTTTGGCCGGAATAAAGTCCTGTATCATCTACTGCATAAAAAGTACGATAGCCGGTAGGAACATTAGAGAAGGTCTTTTGTCCATATACATCGGTTGTCCCTAAATAATTGCTATATGAATCTAAATAGATATCATAATACCAATCACTGTTAGTGATATTAAGGTAAACAGTACCCGTTTGGCCGGTATCCGGTATGATTATCGTACAACCAGTCCCCAACCCTAACATCGCAAACATTATTATAATTAAAATACTCTTTTTAAATAATATAGATATGCGCATTATTTTCATCTCCATATAATTAATCTTGAGAGAAATTAATTTTTATTATTTTATCTATAATATAAATATTCGATAATTTTTTAAAAAATCCTCTTTTTTTATGAAATTTTTTCTATCATCCGCCAAAATTAGAAGAATCATTTTCATACAATCAAAATTTATTAATTTTTCTTACTTTTCTATGTGAAGTTCAATTTCTATTTTGCGATAAATTAAAATAAGGGATCATCTGTAGTTTTTTGACTATTTTATCTAAATGATCCCTTAAATTTTTTTGATTATATAATAATCTATTACTAATAATTAATTGTTTTTTATACCTTGAAACAAATTATTATAAGTATTAAAACTATTTTACCAATAAGTGAATGTTACTATATTATTCCCAGGGCCTAATACTATTATTTCTGGATGGCTATAAAAACCAGAATTATCTACAATTTGAACACTTGCTGTTGTTCCTACTGTAAGTCCTGTAACAGTAACAGCTCCGTTATAATCAATCCATTTTCCGGTAGACATTCCGTTTACCCATACGTAACCATAACACCAAAAATCTTGTGAATAAACAGTTAAAGTGCAAGTTGTTGGGGTTGTTGGTACAACTGGTGGTGGAGCAAGTGTTCCGCAACCCGCAGAAATTACGCCAAGTATTAAAATTAAAGCCACACTTATAAAGATTTTCTTAAAAAATTTCTTTCTCATTTTTATTCTCCTCATAAAATTTTTTGAATTATAACAGATAGTTAAAAAATAGTCAATAATAAATGTGTTCCAGAAAATAAAATTCTAATTTAATTGAAACGAATAAAGCACCTCCTTATTAAATTGTTTAATCAATATTAAGACCTTCTGAGTAAAAAATATTATTATCATATTGATTATTTGTATTATTATATAATAATACAACAAGAAGTAAATAAAATCCTTCTTTTTTTTAAGATTTTTTAAAATAATTTTAAAAAATCTTATTTTGGTATCAAATATGGTTAAAAGTGTTAAATTGCGGCTTGTAACTTATAATTTCAACTGGTAAACTAACTAACCAAATTATTTTTTATCTTATGTATTTATTCTTTGTGTTTTCTTTACTAACGACTAATCTAATCGGTCAATCGGTCAATCGATGAATTGTATTAATCTACTATTTTTTCGACTTCTAATTTATTATATGATATATTATTAACAATAACAAAAAAATAACTTTGCGATGTCGTTATAAATATTCATTCTTGTTTTCAGCAATCTATATTGATCCGTAGGACATGATGAATCGACTATCAAGGTAGGGGCTCGATTCCTGTCTGCGTGCGCCTGCCTGTGCCGGCACGGTAGACAGGTACACGCACAGGTAGACATCGAGCCCGCTAAAAAATACTCGAGTATCTAGGTCGAATAAATTTGACCTCTACATTAAAAAAATATTTTATGCGAAAAAAGGTTTTGAATTTTGAATTATAGTTTTTCGCTTTTCGTTTTTAATTTATTGATTTATCTTAAACGCTAAACGCTAAACGCAATACGATATACTAACTATTCACTAACGACTAACTAACTACTAAATTAAAGAGGAGTAACAATTTATGAAATATAAACATGCAATAATTTTTATTCTATTAATTTTATCAATCAGCCTTACTGGTTGTTTTTTATTTCCACCCATAAATAATACTACCGAATGGACGGTAATGATCTATCTTGATTCTGATAATAATTTAGAGATGGCTGGTATCGATGATATAAACGAGATGGAGATGGTTGGTTCCACAGCTGATGTAAATGTCATAGTTCAGGTAGACCGAATACCTTATAGTGTGTTAGCTTCTAATAATGAAGGTTATCTTGATGATATTTCTAATAGTAATTGGACTACCACCAGAAGATATTATATCACTCAGGATTTTGATCCTGTTCAGATAAATTCACCATTAATAGACGACCTTGGCGAATTAAATATGGGAGACCCTCAAACCTTGGTTGATTTTGCCAGTTGGGCAGCAACTAATTATCCTGCTAAAAAGTATCTATTAGTAATTTGGAATCATGGAGGAGGATTTAGGTCACCAGCATACACTACTAAAGATATTGCCTGGGATAATACCAGTGGAATAGATAGAATTACTATGCCGGAGTTAGAATATGCACTTTCTGCTATTAGTACTCAAATGGGGAAAAAAGTTGATATTGTGGGAATGGATGCCTGCCTTATGGCGATGACTGAAGTAGCATATCAAATAAAAGATTATGCTGATATAATGGTTGCCTCAGAAGAAAGTGAACCTGGTGATGGCTGGCCCTACGATTCCATTTTGGCGCAACTGGTGGGCAACCCCTTTATGTCAGCAACACAATTGGCTACCGATATTGTGGATAAATATATTTTTTCTTATCCTTCTGGTAATGTCACCCAATCAGCAATTGATTTAAGCTATATGGATACTTTGGCAGGTCAGTTATCTAATTTGGCTCTGGCTATTATGAGTGATTCCTTTACTCCCAAGAGTAAATATATTCTTAGTGCGGTAAATAGTCAGTATTATGGAGATCCAGATTTTATTGATTTATACGATCTTGGTAATCAATTATTAGCATATTCAAATAGCCTGGAAGTTAAAAACATTATCTTAAACATCCAGCAAACCTTAAATAATTCCGTTATAGAATCGGGATATAGTGGTAGAAAGGTAAGCAACTCTAAAGGTATTTCTATCTATTTCCCCTGGTATTATGGTTATAGTGGCTATTATAACTATACTAATTTTTCTCAAGATACTTTCTGGGATGAAATGCTTTTACATTTAGGGCTTTAATGATATTATTATAATATGCTTAAACAAAAACATTTATGGTTTATTTTAATAATAATTCTAGCTATAGCCCTTTCTTTTTATTTTATATATAATAAGGGGAAAGATGGGGATACGGGCGAAACAGAAGAAGGGATTGAAGAAATCGAAGAAGAGGATATCGAAGTTAAAGAAGCCCCAGTTAAGATTGAAAAGGGGACAGTGGTAGGAGTTAAATTCGGGAAAAAGGAATGGGAAATAGAAGCTGATAAAATATCGTTAGCTGAGGACCGTAAAAAGACCATCTTTGAAAAGATTAAAAAAGCGGTTATCTTTAAAGATAATGAACCATATCTAAATATCCAGCTTAATAGATGTATTGCCGATATGGGAAACAAGAGTATGGAATTAGTGGGAGAGGTAGTTATTGAGACTAAGGAAGGGGATATCTTAAAAGGAGACAGATTTTACTGGGATTCGGAAGAAGAGACCTTAGCCAGCCTGGAGCCAGTAGAATTGTTAGTAAAAGAAAATAAAATTACTGCTGATTGGCTTACCAGCGATGTTGAATTAAACAAACTTGAATTACGGGGGAATGTAAAAGTAACTTTTAAGATTCATTGATAAAAGAACTTAATATTGATTTCGGTGAATTAGGATGAATAAAGAGGAATTAAAAAAATCTATCATATCTTTGTATAAAAAGTTAAACCCGGTAAAGATAATTCTATTTGGTTCTTGGTGCAAAGAAGAGGAAGACAAATATAGTGATGTAGATATTATCGTGATTTATGAAACTAAAAAGAGGTTTTTAGATAGATTAAAAGAACTTTACCTTATATGGGATATCCCCATTGCTTTTGATATACTTGCCTATACACCAGAAGAATTTGATAAGATGCTTAAAGAAAAAAATCCCTTTATTGAAAGAATAAATAGAGAAGGAGAAGTTATCTATGAAAGACTCGAGCAAGGAAGCTCTTCGATGGTTTAGGCAATCAGAAGATGATCTTGAATTTGTGAGATGGTTGAATAGAGAAAAGAAGTTTTTGGATAAAGGATGTTTTATAGCCCAACAATCTGCAGAAAAAGCAATGAAATCCTGTCTTTATGCCCAAGGAGAAAGAATGGTAATAGGTCATTCTTTATATGATTTTTGTGAAAAAATAAAGAATAAGGTTTCAGAATTTTCAGAAATTATAAATGAATGCAGAAGATTAGACCGTTATTATATTCCTACAAGATATCCTAATGGTTTGCCAGGAGGAGTCCCTTTTCAGCATTTTACAGTAGAGGATATAAGAAGTGCTTTAAAAGATGCTGAAAAAGTTCTAAATTTCTGCAGAATATTTCTCCATAAGAAAGGAGTTTTGAAAATAAATGAGAAATTATAAGAGTATGTATTTTATCAAAATTTTTACTATACTTTTTAGCCTGTCTTTAATTATATTTTTATCATTTTGCGCTTTTGCCCAGGAAGAAAAAAAAGAGGCAGAAGAATCGGTAGTAAATATAGAGGCAAATAATGTAACTTATGATAAGAGTACTGATAAAATGATATTTGAAGGGAATGTCATTATCACCCAAGAAGATATTACTCTAACCGCCCGGGAAGCTGATTTTGACGTAGATAAAAAGATTGGCCAGATAAAAGGTGATATAAAATTAGTCCAGAGTGATATCACTATTACTGGCGAAACCCTTGAAGCTTTTCTTAATGATAAAAAATATGTCTTTCAAGAGAAAGTAATATTAATCCAAGAGCGAAAAGATAAAGAAGAGAAGGAAGACAATATCGTTTGGAATTGTAATATGTTGGAGATTTTTACTGATACCCGAGATTTAACTGCTACTGGAGAGGTAAAGATTTTTAAGAAAGACTATATTATCACTGCTGAGAAAGCAATATATAATGATAAAGAACAAAAAATAGACTTAATCGGAAAAGTGAGGATAGAAGAAAAAGAAGGCGGAAGATGGATCACCGGAGACAAAGCCATCTTTTATATTGAAACTGAAAGATTAGAAGTAGAAGGCAATGTCCAAAGTGGCATCAAATTAGACTAATGTAAACAAAAGTGCCAGGCACTTTTGTTTACATTTTTGCAAAAGGGGAATAGAATGAAAAAGATAATATGGAGTTTATTAATATTATTAGGGATAGCAGTAGCTGTTAGTGGATGTGCGAGGTGGCCTGATGGTCCCGGACCGGGACCAGGGAAACCTGCGTATCAATTGAAAATCACAGTAGAAGTAAAAGGGGAGATAAATACTGACGATGGAATATATTATATAGCTTTGGATACAGACGAAAATTCTGCTGATGGGCCAGACTATAATGTAGAAGATTGGGAAAATGATTTTTATTATGTTAAATTTGATAGCACGGGTGTTTATTTTAGTCGGGTAGAAGAGGGGTCAGCATCGATATCATTAACTGATTCATCATCAAGCGAAAAAACGTTGCAAGTAACTATTGCTGTTAGTGATTTAGGAAGTCCGAGTAGCATCGATATTAATGTTCTAACTACGGATCCAGGGAATAATACTTATGATTACTTAGAACCTTATTTTACTATATACACCGATCTTGGTTCTTCAATGAATAAACCCGATTCAAGAAGTGATTCTGGAGAAGGCGGTGCAGATTTTGATATAGTAAAAGTTACAGCTTTAATCACTACGCAATAACTTAAAGATTATATGATTATTATGATTGCTTATGGTGTTGGGGCACGATGCATCGTGCCCCTACATAATTACTTGCATGAAAGAATTGGTTGTATAAGGGCGTATCGCAATGTCCTTGTCCTACTAACGACTATTTACTATTCACTATTCACTAACGACTAATCTACTGTCCCCCCAGAGTTATCTTCTCTGTAGGGAAAGCTTTAATATAGAATTCCACCCATAAAGACTTATTGGCCTGCTTATAGTTTATAGTTATCTCTCGGCAGTGAAGGTCCCGAGTAATTCCTACTACACTGTTAGTCAGTTTAAAATCCTCTAAATCGACCACACCTTTATATTTAACTTTCCAATTATCTGTCAACTGTAAGTCAAGACTGGAATTTACCTTCTTGGTCCATTCTTTAGTATTTAAATTATACGAAGTATTAAAATTCATCTTCCAGTCGTCTTTTGGTTTATATTCTAATTTTGCCACTAAATTATCAAAATTTTCCGTAACAAAATTATAATTAGTAGATAAATCTAATTTAACTTTTTCAGTAGGCTTTAAGGTCAATTTTCCGCTTATTGTATTGGTCAGAGGAGCTATATAATCAAAATTAAAGGGGGTCGGACCAACAGATTTATTATAACTATAGGATAGGGTAGAGGAGATATAAGGGTTATAAACTGCCTTTAAATCTATTTTTCCTCCCAATAAGTAGCGAGCTTCACCGGTCAGATAGACATCTTGTCGAAAAACCCCCGAAGGAGTTAGGGTGAAATATTTACCCAAATCAAAAGGTCTTTTCAGGTTAATAATATACTCTCCCCGCCAGTTATCTTCTTCAGTAGATGCTTCATAAAAATGTGCTACCGAGGCATCAATATCATAGGTAATCTTAGTATCTCCAAGGGGAGTCGGGCTCTTTTTAAAGTCGAATTCTGGCAAGCGGTCAATTATTTTAGAAACATTTTCTCCAGTATAATCATCTCCATCCAGGTCAAACCTCTTTTCAGTTGTCACATTTAAGCTGTAACCCTCACCCTTATATTTTAGTTCCCATTTCGGTTTTAACTCAAGGTCTGCTACTTCCCAACTCGCTGGGTTTTTGTCGGTATAGACCAAAGTCAGGGCAGAATTTAATTTATCGTTAAAAGTATAGTTATGGCTTAATTTAATATTACCATCGATACTTAAATCTTCTTCTCCCAATCCTGTTCCACTGAAATTGTATTTACCAGTAAGTTTAAGGTTGTATTTTTCTCCATCTTTATCTATACTGAATTGAGATTTCAAGGTATTATAAGGTACCGAATCTTTGGTTTTAGTGCCACCATAGTTTAAAGTTACTTGAGTTTTGAGATTTTTTTCGGTGAATTCTTGTTTATAATTTAGATTGCCAGTTAATTTAAATTTATCGGTATTCTTTTCCTTAATTTGATATAAGTAGAAAGAAGTCTCTCCATTACTGTTTTCATCTCCTATTTCAAAAGTATGTTCAAAACCAGTACCAATACCTCTCTTTTGTAGCCAGTCGATATAGAGGGTTCCATAAGATTTTTCGTCTATATAATAATTAAAATTTGTTTTTATAAACCAGCCATCTGTGCTATTCTGGCCTATCTTAGGAAGAATGGGTTGCTGGGTTTTACGGTCCAAGAAAATTAAGAAGTAGGGGAGGGTAATAATTTTGGTTTTTCCTTCGTACCAGGAGATGTTATGGGCGATTATTTTATCTTTAGGATAGATGATCATTTTTTTGGCAACGATGTGATAATGAGGTTCTTCTAATTCACAGGTGGTAAAATTTCCCTCCGTAATTTCTACTGTCTCTGGGAAATTTTCCATCTTCTCTCCACTATAATAAATTTTTCCTTTTACCCCTTCCCCGGTTAATTCACCTTTTAATTGGAGTAAAATTATTTTTTTGGTTTTCCAGTTATATGAAATCTCTTCACAGCGAGTTTCAGTCTCTTCTTGCAAGAAATAAACTTTTCCGGAGGCAGAAAAAAGATTAGTATTTAAATTAATTTTCAGATAATCAGCTTTTATCTCGATATCCTGATATTTCAAATCTACTCCATCTTTGGCAATAATCAGGTCTTCGCCCTCTACCTTTTCATAAGTGATATATTCAGCCTTTAATGAGATATCTAATTCTTCTTCCGTTTCTTCTCCTGCTGTTCCTGCTTCTCCTGCTGATTTTATTGTTTCTATGGTTTCTTGTATCTCTTCAGTTGCCTGGGTCTCTGGTGCCTCTCCTGCTTCCTGAGCAAAGGATATCAGACTAACTCCGATATCTAAGTTTGCAAAATTTAGAAATAAAATTAATACAAATAATACTAATGAAAATGGGGACAGGCTACTTTTTGACCTAAAAAGTTGCCTGTCCCTTTTGTCACTTTTTCTATTTTTCCCCATAGACTGGCGAGATGCCTGTCCTATTCTTCCATTTTGTATCATATTTCTTACATTTCCTTACAAGATATCTTTATCTAAAAACCATCTTTATTTCTTTTGTTGAAAACTAATATTAAAACTAATATCTATAAATGGTCTTTAATTGGTAAATTGGTAAATTGGTGAATCGGTCAATTGATTCACTTCTTTTCCGCTCCAAACATAATAAACACCCCTAAAGTTCCAAAAAATATATTAGGCGCCCAAGCTGCCAGAATCGGAACCAACATACCCCCTCGACCAAATGACCGGGTAGTGGAAAGTAAAATATAATAAAATAAAACTAAAACAATACTGATGATTACTCCAGTTGCTTTACTCCCCCGCTTTACCCGCAAGCCTAAAGGTACTCCCAGCAGGACAAAGATTAAACCGGTAAAGGGGATAGAATATTTCATATGTAAATCTACTTCAAAATTTTTAGTATCTGCTCCTGCTTGTTGCAAAATATCTATCTGTTGCTTTAGTTCTTTACTACTCATCTCCTGAGGAGTCCTCTGATTTTTAAAGAATTTTTGTAAATCTTCCTTAACAATGATATCTAAATTTACAAAACTCATTTCATAACTAATTTTGCCATTTTCGTCGTAATTATAAATAGTCCCGTTCTCCAGTTTCCAGGTGTCAACCACCCATTTACCAATCTTAGCAGTTATCATTCTGGGAAATTTTTCTCGGGTCATTTCATAGACCATAATATCCTGCATAATCATATTTTTTTCATCCAGCCGATTTATATAAAAATAGCGGTTTTCAGCATCACGGAAAAATACATTTCTTCTGATGTTAGGTGGCCCCTTCTTTAACACGATTTCCCTGATAATATTTTGAGAGATATGATTGGCCTCAGGAACGATGTAATCATTAATTACAAAAGCTAAAATACTTATAGCCAGAGCAGCAACTAAAAAGGGGATCATTATTCGGCGTAAGCTTATTCCTCCCGCTCTCATTGCTGTTATTTCCCCATCTGTAGAAAGACGACCAATAGCTAATTCGCTGGAGGCAAGCAGAGAAATGGGGAAGGTTACTACCAAAAATGCCGGGAGACGATAGATTAATAGTTTTGCAATATAGGGCCAGGCTACTTTCTTATTGATTAACATATCCATTAATTCAAAGAGAGTCTGCATAATTAACATAATGGTAAGAGCAGCAACTGCCAGGGCAACAAAACTCATCACTTCTTTTACAATATAACGGTCTAATATCTTTGGCCGTGAAATCTTCCTAATTGATATATTTATAGCCATCACCCCGTACTGTAAATATTTTTATAAGTATATCACATTTTTGTTTTTTATAAAATGTAAACAAAAGTGCCAGGCACCTTTGTTTACATTTGCTAAAGAGATATAACTATTATATAATTAAAAAGATTAAAAAATAGGAGAGAGAAATATAAATGAATAAATGTTATGTTATTTTTTCTTTAATTTTTATTTTTATAGCTCAAGCTTTACCCCTGGGATTTATTACTGCTACTACTATTGCGGAGGCCAATTCCGGTCCTTCTATTTACTTTTTAGAAGAATCCTGGGATTTTGGAGAAATTCCTCCCGATGAGCTACCTACTCATATCTTTAAATTTGAAAATATAGGTGATGAGGTTTTAATTATTAAGGGAACTAAGGTTGCTTGTGAATCCTGCATCGACCCAATTATTTCCCCCAAAGAACTTAATCCGGGAGAAATAGGGGAGTTAAAAATTACGGTTAATTCAATGGATATGATAGGAAGATTTACCAAGAGAATTTATGTGGAAACTAATGACCCGATTAATCCTCAGGCAGTGATTGTCGTTTCCGGATTTATACGGCCTAAAGCTCCATCTCAAACCCAAACCCAATTCCAATCTCAAACCCAATCCCAATCCCAATCCCAATCCCAACCCCAGACTCCTTTCAGGATGGGGATATCCTATTTTAGCCAGGGAGAATACGATAAAGCTATTACTGAATTTGAAAAATCGATTGAACTGGATCCAAATCATACCGAAAGCTATTATTATCTCGGGCGATGTTATCTCCAAAAAGGGATTATAGAGTACAACAACAAAAATATTTTTAAGGCTTATAGTCTCTATCGAAAGGCAAATGAGATAGCTGAACGAGTTATCCCTCAATATGAAAAAATTATTGCCGAAGACCCCACCGATTTAGATAGTTATCTTAAATTAGGGTATATTTATGAGATAAGGAGCCTGGTTCCTTTTAATAACGAATACGATAAAGCTCTGGATTATTATTTAAAGGCTTTAGATATAATAGATTTGTTAGAAAACAACTCTTCTTTAACCAGTTCAACCAGTTCAATAAGATATAATTACAGAGGAACTCGAATTAGTCTCAACTTCAAGGTTGGCTACCTATATTTTGAGAAAAAGAAGTATTCTCAAGCAATAGAATATTTAGAAAAAGTAGAAAAAATATCTCCTCTCAATATAGAAGTTAACTATTATTTGGGATTATCTTATGATAAAATAGGGGAAAAAGAAGAAGCCCAAAAATTTCTTTCCCGAGTAATCGAACTTGCTCCTCAATCAGAATACGCCCGGGAAGCAGAAAAAAAATTGAAGAAAATAAATAAGGATTAGTGTGTCGGTTACTCAGTTACTCAGTTTCCCGGTTACTCAGTTACCCGGTTAGCCAGTTTACCAGTCAATAGGTTTCAGATTATAAGATTATAAGTTGCATATTTCTAATGAAGAGTTGGGGCTCGATGAATCAAGCCAGTTTCTGATCATATAAATTTAAGGCAATAGTTAACCTATTTCCTTACATTAAAATATACTTAAAAGCTGATTGACTAACTAAAAACATTAAGCTAAAATTTATGGGAGCAGTAAAAGGGTACTGTCAATAACAATATAAAGAATGATTGAAACCCAAAAAGTAGACAAAATGGTAAGGTAGAGAAATGATACATTATAACTATAACCAAAAAATTATAATTTACTGTAAAATTATCTACAACGTACCATATATAATATGTTAAAAATATTTTTGCTTTTTTGGGAAATAACCAAGAATATAAAAAGAAAAAAGAGATAGTTGTAAAACTTATTGCTGGTTTTAGAAATATTCTAATTCATGAATATTTGGATATTGACTGGGATGAAGTATATAAAAATCTTCAAAGGATAGATCAATTCTATAAGTTTATAGATTATATTAAAAAATGGTTATCGCAAAGAAGATAAATTTCTTTGTGCCTATTTAATCCAACACGGCACGTTATGCTGCATGCTGCAGAATTAACCGGTAAACTGGTTAACTGGCAAACTAATTAACTAACAAAGGGAGGCTTTTATTATTGTTATTAATAATTAAAAATTTCAAAAAAATAAAAAATATTAAAGAACGGTCCCCTGTCATTTTATTACCTTTGCTATTCTGTTCCCTTCTAATTTTAAATGGTTGCTTATTTTCTTCACCATTAAAAGGCTCAGTGGAAGGATATATTTATGAGGAAACCATTATTGGTCCCCGCCCTTTAGAAGGAGCCCTGGTCAGCATAACTGCCTCCTCAAATACTGCCCTTACCGATGAAGAGGGGTATTTCCGAATAGATGAAGTTTCCATAGGCAGTCGGACTTTAACTATTGTAAAAGAAGGCTATCCTAAATATCATATGTTGAGTGTTTTTATAGAGGAAGGGCAGGTTAATACTATCAGTGATAAAGAAGATCCTATAATTCTCCATTCCTGCACTGACAAATACCTCTTTGATAGTGGTATCATCTACTACAACCTTGAATATTATAACGAGGCACTTACTACTTTTCAGCAATTACTCACCGACTTTCCAGACAGCCCCTATGCCGATGATGCCCAATACTACATTGGTGATATTAACGAAAACAATTTTCACTACTACATCCAGGCCCTCCTTGAATATCAAGCACTTATAGATAATTATCCGGACAGCCCCTATGCTGATGATGCCCAATTAGGAATAGGAAATTGTTATTATGCCACTTATGATTATACTCACGCCATTGAGGCATACCAGAAAGTGATAAATAATTATACACAAAACTCTTTAGCCCCCCGTGCCCAATACTATATTGGTCATAGTTATCGGAAATTATTTAATTACGAACAGGCGATTATCGAGTATAATAAGGTGATTGATAATTACCCGGAAAGTGATTATATTGCTCCCGCTCAATACTTTATTGCTTATTCTTATTATGAGACTAAAAATTATGAACAGGCTATTTTAGAATTTCAAATCACTGTCAATAATTATCCTGATTCTACCTGGCCAGGTGAATCAGGACGACTTATCGCTCCCTGCGCCCAATATTATATTGGGTACTGTTACAGTAAACTTGGCCAATATCTCGAAGCAATTGCTGCCTATCAGATTATAATTGACTATTATCCTGATTCTACCTGGAGTGATGGTAGAGGAATTCCTCCTGAAGCCCAGTTTAGGATTGGTGATAATTATCGTGCCTTAGAATATTGGCCTGAAGCACGAGCAGCTTATCAGTTAGTAATTGATAATTATCCTGATAGCACCTGGTGGGATGGTACTTCTATCCCTGCATCTGCCCAATACTGGATTGATTGGATAGATGAAAACCACCCCTCAAGCTAGTACTCGCACCATATATCACGCATATCATATAATGTATAGTTACCCAGTTACCCAGTTAACCGGTTTACCGGTTGGGAAAATAATAAAATTGTAAATAGCGTAATTGAATGAAATGAATAGAATAATTGAGGAGAATTGATTTGTCGAGTATAAAATCGTTTGAAGAATTAATTATTTGGCAAGAAGCAATAAAATTTGCCAACAACCTAACTGTTTTAATCCTAATTGGTAAACTGGTAAACTGGCTAACTAATCCTATCCTAACTGGTAAACTGGTAAACCGGCTAACTGGATAACTAATTTAATCGGTGAATTACTAATGGACGAACTTAAAATAATAGAATCCTGTCTCCTGGGAAATACTCAAATGTTTTCCCGGTTAATAGATAATTATAAAAATATGGTCTATAACTTGGCCTATCGGATGAGCAATAATAATCCACAGGAAGCAGAAGACATTTCTCAAGAGGCCTTCCTGCGGGCTTTTCAATCATTGGCTCATTTTAACCCTTCCTATAAATTCTCCACCTGGCTCTATCAGATTACCTTAAATATTATTCGAGATAAATTTAAAAAAAAAGAATTAAACCCAACATCTCTTGATGCCCCCATAGAGACAGATGATTCAGAATTTTATCTTCAACCTGCAGATTTAACCAATAATCCAGAACAGATTATTACCCGTAAAGAAGATGTCCGAACAGTGCAAAAAGCCATCTATTCTCTACCTTTAAAATACAGGGAAGTTTTAGTTTTGCGTCACCTGCAAGACCTTTCTTATATCGAAATTGCTAATATCCTGAAATTGCCCGTCGGAACCGTAAAAGTCCGTCTCTACCGCGCCCGCGAACAATTAAGAAAAATTCTAGAAACCAGTATTTAGTTATCCAGTTATCCAGTTCACCAGTTACCCAGTTTAGGAAATATAATAGAAAAACTATAAATAGTATATTTGAAAACAACACAGATAATTGAAAGGAGATAACTTTGGCTACTATAAAGTCCTTTGAAGAGTTAATTATTTGGCAAGAAGCAAGAAAATTTGCCAATGATATATATAAGTTAACCAAAAAATATCCTCAGGAAGAGATGTATGGCCTGACTTCGCAGATGAAAAGATCTGCTGTTTCTATAATGTCAAATATAGCTGAGGGCTTTGATAGAAGAACTACAAAAGAGTTTATAAGCTTTTTAGTAATAGCACGAGCTTCAGCATCTGAAGTGCAAAATGATTTATATATCAGTTTAGATTTAAATTATATTAATAAGGAAGATTTTAAAACTTATTATGATTATGCTCGAAAAATAGGTAAATTAATTAATGGACTGATTACCTATTTGAAATCACAAACACAAAGTTATACAAAAACAACAAAGATTAACGAACAAATCCAACAATATCTCTAACTATACTAACCTGGTAACTGGTTAACCGGGTAACCGGCTAACTGGGTAACTAATTTATTTCTTGTAACTTTTCCCTCACATTTTCGTATTATATTATACAAGCAAGAAATGTATTTTATTGATAAATTTGCATTTTGTATTTATTTGTTTCTTGCTAACGACTAAATACTAAATACTAACGACTAAATACTAAATCACTTGTATCCCGAGGTTGCAAAAATGAACTGCCAAAAAATTAAAAAATTATTAAATTCTTATATAGACGATGCACTTGAAGTGGAAATTGCCCAGCAGGTAGAAGAACACTTAAAATCCTGCCCAGTTTGCAACAAAGAATATCAAATATTAAAAAAAATAGAGACAGCTTTGAATTCTTTTTCACCCAAAACAGCACCGGCGGATTTTACCCAAAACATAATGGCTAAAATATCTCAAAGAGAGATTCAGATTCAATCTTCCTTCCTGGACCAGCTAAAAAAGCGGGCTTTTATCCCGAGATTTTCTTTCCGTTTGCTCGGGGCAGCAGCTGCAACAGCACTACTTGTATTTTTCGCCTTTACGTTTATCTTAAACACTAACTCTCCAGATAATTCTTCTATCTGTTCAGCTGAAGTGCAATTTTCTTTAAGAATTAGTGATAGTAACAAAGTTCACACGGTAGCTATCGCCGGTGATTTCAATGGCTGGGATCCTCAGGCTAATACCTTACAAGATCCTGAGGGTGATGGAATCTGGACTGCCACCCTGAAATTACCTCCAGGAAGATATGAGTATATGTTCGTTCTTGATGGAGAAAAGTGGCTTCCTAATCCCAATGCCCTTCGCTATGTGAAAGATGGCTTTGGCAACAGGAATGCCATATTAGAAATAAATAATTGCAATTCAACTTAAGTAAGTTATCCGGTTATCTAGTTACCCTGTTAACCGGTTCTCCAATCCTAACCAGTCAACCGGCTAACCGGCAAACGGTCTTTATCTTAGTTGGTGAATTGGTCAATCGGTAAATTGGTAAATTAACCCATTGGTAATTTAAATTATGAATTCGAAAAAAGTTAAAAATAAATTAATATTAACTTTAACAATCTTAATATCTTTGCTGGTGATATTCTCTTTTTCTATTTCTGCTTTTGCCGTAGAGACAGAAAGTATTGATGAACAGATAGAAGAATTGAAAAACATTATAGATTCTTCTTCTTATTCTACTTTTCAGAGAAGAATGATTTTAAGTACTGCTCAGGAGTTGCTCGAATCAGGTATTCCCTTTGAAGATACCAAAACAATTCTTGAAAATAGTGTAGAAGAATCATTGGATGCCTATAATATCAAGAAAGTCTTTGATATTATATTAGAGACTCAGCAAGAAGGCTTACCCACAGAACCTTTAATCAATAAAATAAACGAAGGTTTTGCTAAGAATGTAGAAGACACTATAATAATTTCGGTAGTCTCTACCAGGGCAGAGCACCTAAAAAAAGCTGTGGGGATATTAAATGAAGCCCGCCAAGAAGGTTTACAAATTGATGATGGGGAAGAAATAATTAAAATATTAGCTGATAGTCTGGAGAATGATGTCCCCTCCGAATCTCTTTTCTGGCTGGTAAAGAGGGGAACTGCTGAAGGCAAAAGCATAGAAGAGATTACCGAGATAAGTGAGGAACTGAGTTATTTAAGTCTAATGGCCTCGGATTCAGGCTTATCTCCGGAAAAAATTTCTCTCTTATTTAAAAAAGCTATGGATGACAGTAGTAATATTAATGATATCTGTGAAAATATTCAAAAGAATTTAGAGACGGAGATTAGTACAGCCAAAATAGAATCAGGAGGAGTAAAACCATCCTCTACCACTCTGATTGACGGGACTTCACCTACTTCTTTGCCTGGTGAAAGCAGCGAGACCACTATTGGAGAAACCCCTGCTCAAGAAGCAGGAGAAGCTCCCACAGAGACGGGTAGTTCACCTGAACCATCTACTTCATCGGGTGGATCAGCCCCACCTCCTCCGGAGAATTAATTTTGTCATTCCGCACTTGATGCGGAATCTATAAGATAAATATGGATATTAATTTATTAGTTCTTTGACAATAAAAAATTTAAAAAAATTCACTAAAAAAGAAGGATTTTTATTCTAACGTGTCGAATATATTAAATAAAGTTAGCCGGTTAGCCAGTTACCCAGTTGGCCGGTTACCCGGTTACCCAGTTACCTGGTTATTTAGCCAACTGGTAAACCGGTTAACCAGCAAACTGGTTAACTAATAATGAAACTTTTCTTGACTTTTCTCGTATTATTTATTAGTATTTATTTAGTTACCCAGTTACCCGGTTTACCAATTAACTGATCTTTGTTTTAACTGGCTAGCAGGTTAATCGGCAAACTGGTCTTTATCTTAATCTTTAATTGAATCTTTAATTGGTGAATTGAAAAATCAGTCAATTATTTTATTGGTCAGTTGATAAATTGATATTACTAGTTAACTGGATAACCGGCAAACCGGCTAACTGGTTAACTAATCAAAACCGGTAGTTTCTTAACCCGTATCAGGTCGAGATACGGAAGAATTGCTTATGAAATACAATGAGCTCACCAGCTCTCCTCATAAGTAAAGAGATTAAGAAGCTATTTTAAAAAAGAAATTGATTAAGGTTAATTAATTTCGCGAAATTAAGTAACTTATCTTAGTAATAAAATAAATGAAAGGAGAAAAAAATGAAGAAACTATTATTAGTACTCTTCGTAGTCGCACTGGCATCTTTCCTCTTTGTCGGCTGTCTTCCTGGTGTAACCCCAGGTGAAGACGAAGGTGAAGACGAAGTCGAAGGCGAAGTCGAACAAGCTGTAACCATTGAGATTGAAGACCAGTATCCTGCAGATGTGAAAGAATTTATCAGAGCAGACGTACTCAAAGTAACCGTAACCTTTGCTGAGGCAATACCAGAAGACAAATCAGTTACATTTCAGGCTAAAGAAGCTTGGGTAAGTGCCCCTGCAGTAGGTGATGTAGTAGTACTATTCCCAGATACAACACGTAAGGTATGGTCAACAGATGACCCTGCAACAGAAACGGTAGAGGTAGGTTACGACTTTGGCGACGCTAATGTTTATAATAGTTCCCCCGCCTTATCTAGCCTGGGTGACTGTGAAGAGATTTGTCTGTATGTCACAATTGCTGACTGCTGTGAGCCATCTTTAAACGAAGTATACACTGAGGTTGTAAAACTTGATAATACCCCTCCTCTTGTAGACCTTAATATTACTTTCAAAGATTGCGAGGTAGATGAATGTGATCCTGTTCCAGGTGCTTACTTTACATTTGCACCCAATACTTACGGAACTTGTCCTGAAGTACCTTGTTGTGTGGAAGAATGTTCTGGAATCGCCAAATGGAGCATAGTTGACCCTGCTATGTGTAATCCATGTCCTCCTGTAGAAGGTACAGGCTGTCCGGAAGGAACTTTCGACTGTGGTTGTCTGCTCTATCCAAAAACAGATACAAAGGATTACACCCTAGTATTTACTTTCGCAGACAATGTAGGAAATAAAATTGTTGATACCTGGAAAATTACTGTGGATACTGATAATGTGACTGGTTTTGCTAATAATCAAGGTGACAATGAGAATAATCCTGTTGCTAATGTAGAAGAATTACCAAAAGTTAACATTCCTTACACTACTTGTGTTGATGGTACTTAGGATTGGTTAACTAAAATAGTTACAATTGATAAAACAAAAAATAAAACCAAAAAGGGCTGCCGAAAGGCAGTCCTTTTTGGTTTTGAATTCTAACCTGTTGTATAGCATATTCCGGGCAACGCACAGAATTTATTTGAAATTTATCGAATTAAAGGGTACAATATTGAAAAATATATTATTTTAAATCAAGGAGAGATAATAAGAAATGAAAAAATATTTTATACTACTGATATCGGCTATGATAATATTTTGTGTTTTTTCCGGATGTCTTCCAGAGTTCAATTTACCCGCGACAGAACAACCGGATCCAAATTCGCAGCAGTCTGATTCAATTTCCACTACCGCTACCCGGGTAGTGATGGCAGAATTATTTGTTGCCCCCTCCTGTAGTCTATGCCCCCCTGCCAAAGGATATATGGCTCAGCTATTGGGAGAATATGGTTTTGATAAATTGGTGGTTTTAGAGGAATATGTAGTAAGCTATCCCCTTTCTGGCTGGTCTATAGGCGATATTTATCAAAGATATTGGGAGGGTTATTATAAATATTTAAGCAGTAATGAAAAAGGTACTCCTGATGCCTATTTTAACGGTTTAAATCGTAGCGTTCACCAAAAAAATGAAAGCTATGCTAATTACAAAGCAGCCATTGAGGCAGAGTTAGCTAAGCCTCCCAAAGTATCAATTTCTGCCTCTTGCGATATCGCTGATTCCACGGTGAGTATCAGTGGTCAGATAAATAATATAAGTTTAGAAACATTAAGTAATATTGTTATCGAGGCGATGATTTATGAGGATTCTGTTCCTTTAGTGATCCCGGAGTACAATAATTATACTGTAAATCACGTTGTTCGTGATATTATTACCTACGAAGAAAACGGAGGCGAAGAGCTAATTGCCAGTTTTGCTCCAGGAGAAAGTCATTCATTTTCTCTTACTTCTTCATCTTTAAGCAACGTCCTTGATATGAGTAATATCCATGTGGTAGTCTATGTTCAGGCACTCAGTAATCTAGAAGTCCTGCAGGCATTGTATGTGGAATAAATTAGTCGTTAGTCGTTAGTGAATAGTCGTTAGTAAAAAAAACACAAATCCTCGATCTGATCGGGGAGCAGGAATCCATCTTTTTCTATCTTGTAATTTTCTGTATTTTTTTAACTAGCGACTAAATACTAACGACTAGTTAGGAGTTTAGAATGTTTACAAAAAGTAAAATAAAAATATTTTTCATAATGTTCAGCATCCTTGTATTTTTATTTTTAACTGGCTGTTTTGGTTCTTCTACTGACGAAGCCCAAATTAAAAAGATTGCTAAAAATATCGAAAAAGCCCTCGAGAAGAAAGATGTAGATTTATTTATGGAAAATATTTCTTACAATTATTCTGATGATGCCGGCGGAACTTACGATAACCATATCAATAATTTTCCGGAAAATATAATTTCCCAAATAGAATTAGCTGAAGCCTTCGCTAATTCAGTATCAGGCTTGTTAAAGATAACGACAGATGTTTCTATAACTGACTTAATAGTGGCTGAGCAATATGCTAGTGGTAAGATGAAAACCGCATTTTCTCTAAAAGTATGTGTTCTTTGGTGTATGCCAATTCCTGGCGTAAATGCTGAAGAGAGCACAGAATATAATGTTGATTTCATAAAAGAAGACGAGGAATGGAAAATCATTTCACTTGTAGAAATAGAATAGTTTACCAGTTATCCAGTTCTCCAGTTTACCGGTTGGGAAAATAAAAAATCGTAATTAGAATAGAGGATATGGATTCCTGCTTTCGCAGAAATGATATAGAGGAAGCAGGAATCCAGAATATTTGTGCATGCGTATCTGAATTTGACCCCCCGGGAACTGTTTTGATCTTAACCGGCTAACTGACTAACTGGGCAACCGGGTAACTAAAATAAAAGTTTGAGGAAAATAATGGAATATAAGAAAGTAAATGTGATTCGTCAAAATCAATCACTATGGACCAAAGCCATTGAAGCAACCATTATTGTTTTGCTCATTTCAACTCCTCTGGTTTTTTATCCTTATTTAGTGCGGATATTTAACCCGCCAAAAGAGCTGGCCTTTAATATTTTAGTGATAATTGGTTTAATGCTCTTGTTCCTTAAAATGACTGCCCAGGAAGAGTTCAAAATTGTCCGCACCCCCTTGAACCTACCCGTCTTGGTCTTTATGGCAATTTGCCCCCTCTCACTGCTCTGGTCTAACAGTCCTATGGTGAGTCTCTTAGAACTACCCCTATTCCTGGCAGGACCCATATTATATTTTATAGTGGTAAATAACATGAAAAATGACAGTCAAGTCAATAGCCTGCTCACTGTCTTACTTATCATCAGCAGTTTATTAGGTCTATACGGTATCTTCCAATATAAGGGAATTGATTTTGCTTTCTGGAAAGGGAACGTAGGAAGACAGCAGGTCTTTGGACTCTTTGGCAATGTCAATTACTTTGCCGAATACCTGATTGTACCCTTGCCCCTTGCTATATCTTTATTCTTTGCCGCCCGAAACCGAGTTCAAAAAATTTTACTCCTCGTTGGAATATTAGCGATGGGTGGAAGTCTAATTCTAACTTTTACCCGGGGCTCTTATCTGGCCATAGGAATCTCATCCTTCTTTATGCTCTTCCTTTATCTTGCCACTCGAGGGAAAGGTTTTATTAAAGAGCACAAAAAAATCTTTATCTTTATCCTTGCCCTTATCATCTTAGCAACTTTTCTCTTTGTCCTACCTAATCCGTTAAATAAACCGGGCACTGCTATCTTCAAAATAAAGAGCCGAATCTCTATTTCTCAACTTAGTAAAGATTCATCTTTTAAAAGGAGGAAAGCTATTTGGGGATTTACCACCCTGATGATCAAGGACCACCCCTTACTTGGTTCTGGGCTGGGAACTTTTAAATATAATTCTTTGTCCTATCAAGCAAAGTTTTTTGACCAGGGTGAAAACCGCCGTCTTTATCCTTACGGAATTGCTGATAAAGTGCATAATGAATATTTGCAGCTCTGGGCAGAATTGGGCATAGTCGGCTTTGGTATTTTTCTCTGGCTTATTATTACTTATTTTAATTACGGAATAAAACTTTTAAAAAGAATAGAAGATGAATATAAGCAAGGGATATTAATTGGCTTAATGGGAGGAGTAGTGGCAGTTCTAATTGATGCTATCTTTGGTTTCCCCTTGCACTTGCCGGCCACACTAGTTCTCTTCTGGTTATTCATCGGGCTTATCGTTTCGCTAAAACATTCTGAAAATAATTCTGGGCAAGAGGAAAAAATGGTAAGGGTTAGAGGATCGCAGTCAAAAACTAAAAGTAATAAGAGCGGTAAGATAGATAGAATAGAAAACAATATTTATAGATTTAAACCACTTCTGTATCTGGCAATTATTCTATTGTCTTTATTTCTCTGTGTAGCAGTAACCCGCCCCTTTATTGCTCAGGTATACGAATTTTATGGTGTTAGATATGCTCAAAAGGCGGATTACGATACTGCTGCTAAATATTTTCAAGAGGCTCTAAAGTGGAATCCCTATTTCGGGATGTCGTATTATAATCTGGGGCAAATTATATATCAAAAAGGTATTTACACACCGGCCATAGAAAATTTTGAAAAAGCAGAAAAATATATGGACCATCCGGATTTACCCGCCAGGTTAGCTTATCTTTATCTTAAGAAAGGCCAATTGGATAAGGGGATAACTAAACTAAGGCAAGCTATCTCCTATCAGAAGAATGAAAAATCGATGGTCCCATTATATACCGATTTAGGGAATAATTATATGAGAGTGGGGAGATACAAACCGGCAGAGATAGCTTTTCAAAATGCCCTGAAGATAAATCCTAAATATGTTAATGCCCATTATGGGTTGGCGGTGGCTTACTTGCAGCAGAACAAATTAGATGAAGCCCAGGATGAACTACAAAAAGTAATCGAAATCGCCCCAGATAGCCAGGAAGCAAAATATGCCCGAGACATTATACAAAAAATCACCCAGGAAAAATTAAAAGTTAAAAATGATAATTGAAAAAAAAGATAATAAGATATAAAATATGCGGAAGTAGGTTGCAAAACTTTTTTATGTATTACATAAAACATCATTTTCTGTCATGCGAGCCTTAATTATCAATCTGTCATTGCGAGGAGCGAAGCGACGAAGCAATCCCAACCAGCCAACCAGCTAACTGGCAAATCGGGTAACTAGCTAATTAGGGTTACTATTCACTATCGACTGAATTGACCGGCAGACCGGAAGACTGGCTAACTGGTGAACTGGTTAACTCACTAAATAATGGAGGTATTTTTAAATGCCAGAAATTCAAGAAGAAGAAATTGATTTACGCGAATACATTAATGTCTTATTAAAAAGAAAAGGAATTATTATTTTAATTTTTCTAATCGCCGTAATCACTGCTGCGGTTATAAGTTATTTTATCTTAACTCCAGTTTATCAATCTTCTATAATATTTAGTGTGGCAAAAATAGATGGCCGCCCAGTTATTAATATTACTGAAGCTTTAGAAATTATAAAAAGTAATATCGTATTGGATGAAGTGGTTAATCGGGCGGATTTAGAAGGAACTACCAAACAATTAAGTTCGCGGGTAACTACCGAAAACCTAAAGGGTACTAATTTTATAAAAGTATCAGTAACAGACGATTCGCCAGAAAAAGCCAAAAGTTTGGTAGAAAACGTAATAGAGGTTTTTATTAAACAGAATCAGGCTAAATTTCAGGAGCAGGTAAAGCTTATAGAAGATAGATTAAAAGTCTTGGAAGAGCAGGTTGCTGAATTTGAGAAAAACATCCAGGAGATTGAAAAGACCAAAAAGAAAATTGCAACTGCCGAGGAATTATCCGAAAGTGAAAGACGGTTTCAGACCAGTCTGCTATTAAGCTCTTCGGTTACCGAAAGAGAATTGTATAATAATTTAACTGACCAGGCAAATAGTCTTAAAGCAAGCTTAAAGAACTGTGAGGATTTTAAAATTATAACCTATGCTCAATTACCCTATGCACCCATTAAACCAAACAAAAAATTAAATATCTTAATCGCTGGAGTGCTTGGGCTATTTGTGGGCATATTTGTGGCTTTCTTCCTCGAATTCTGGCAAAAAGGAAAATAAAAAATATGTCATTCCTAAAATGTGGGGGGTTCGATTAATCGAACCCGCGATAAACTTTTATGACCGCTGAAATAATTGCAAAATGTAAAGTAATATACTTTACAATTGGAAATATTGACAATTGTTTTACTTATTATTATAATTAAGATGAATAATAGTATAGTAAAAGAAGGTATAAAAATGAAGACAACTATAACGGTCAGCAGTAAATATCAAATTGTTATTCCTCGAGAGGTAAGGGAAAAATTAGATCTCAAAGCCGGGGACAAGCTAATAATAAAGACCAATAATGAAAAAATAATTATCTACCCCCAACCAAAAAGTTATGCAAAATATGCCTTAGGATTGGGAAAAGAAATTTGGCAAGGTATTGACGCAACTGAATATGTGCGAAAGGAAAGAGAAACGTGGAAGACCTAAAAGGAAAGATAGTAGGTCTGGATACTATGGTTTTTATTTATCACTTTGAAGAGAATCAGCTATATTCTCCTTTAACTCTTTCTATTTTTGAAAGCTTAGAAAAAGGAAATTTTAATGCCATTACTTCTATACTTACTTTGTTAGAAATTTTGGTTAAACCAAAAAAAGAGAATAATTTGCTTCTTACAGAAAGATATAAATTATTATTTGAAACCTTCCCTAATTTGCAGGTTAAGGAAATTAATGAAAATATTGCCGATATTGCTTCCAGTTTAAGAGCTAACTATAATATTAATACTCCCGATGCTATTCAGATAGCTACTTCCTTAGAGGCAAAAGCTGATACATTTATTACCAATGATGCAACTTTGAAAAAAATATCAGAAATAGAAGTTTTATTATTAGATGAAATGTTAAAATAGTCCATCTATTTCTAACTAAAAACTGAAGAGGTTTTTATTATGAAAATAAAACAAAAAATATTTATATTCATTTTGTTAGTAATATTTTTTTCAGCCAGTAATGTCTTCAGTTTTGGAGTTTTTGCTCAGAATCAGAATAATGAGTCTACAGCCAAAACTGTTCCCCGAACTGTCCTGGTGGAGCTCTTTGTTCAGGGAGGATGTATTACCTGTCCTACTGCTGAATTCTGCCTGGAAGACTTGGCCTGGGAATATGGTACCACCAAATTTATTCTGGCACAGGAACACCTCTGGGAAGACGGTTATGATACTCCAGAGACTAATGCCCGCTATAACTGGTATGTTGGTGATGATAAAAAGGGGACCCCTGATGTATTTATTGATGGCCTAACCAAAAGGCTTTATGGTCTGGCTTGTGAGTGTGTGGAGGAAAATTATAAATGTTATAAAAATGCTATTGATGAAGAGCTTGCCCAGCCATCCCTTCTGGAGATTTCTGCGAGCAAAACCCCTCACCCAAACTCTTTGCCGAACATAATTATTGAAGGCAAGGTAAAAAATGTAAGCGACACTACCTTGGAAGATTTAGCCGTTTGTGGAATGGTCGGTAAAGAAGGGGACGAACCTGGTTTATATAATTATATACAGGACATATTCCCCTTTCAAAATATGCCACCCCTCCTGCCTGGAGCTACCTTTAATTTTAAATTTATTTCCGAAATTAAACCTGCCCTGGAATCCGAGACCGAAGATGAAAAAGATGAGAAAGGCGAAGAAGAAGTCCTACACTTAGTAGTATTTGTCCAGAACCTAAAAACTAAAGAAATTCTCCAGTCCTTATATGTAGAATAAAAAGGGGACAGGCTACTTTTTGTAGCCTTATAGAAAAAATTAAAAAAGTAGCCTGTCCCCTTTTTTAAAATAAGGGAAGGAATATTTAAAAATGAATTATCTCGAAAAATATAAATTCTGGTTAGAAAATGAATATTTTGATGAACAGGCAAAAGCCGAGCTTCGTGCCCTTGCGGGCAATGAAGAAGAAATAAAAGACCGTTTCTATAAAGACCTCGAATTCGGCACTGGGGGCTTGCGTGGTAAAATCGCTATGGGCACCAATCGAATGAATGTCTATACTGTCTCTCGTGCTACTCAGGGACTGGCTAATTACTTAATCGAAGAATCCCAGAAACAAAAAGAACTGACCACTAAGCAGTATCTTGAGCAAGGAGTAGTCATTGCTTACGATTGTCGTCACAAGTCCCGAGAATTCGCCGAGACCGCTGCCCTGGTCCTCGCCGCCAACAATATAAAAACCTATCTCTTTGAGGATATCCGTCCCACACCTGAGCTCTCCTTTGCCGTGCGCTACTTACATGCGGCAGCCGGTATAGTGATTACCGCCAGTCACAATCCACCCGAGTATAACGGTTATAAAGTTTATGGCCCTGATGGTGGGCAGATAATCCCTGATATCGCCGATAAGATAATAGCCCATATTAATAAGATAAAAGATTATTCTCTAATTAAAAAAATCGACCGCTCTACAGCAGTTCAAAAAGGTTTTTTTAACATCATCGGCAAAGAGATAGACCAGGTCTACCTGCAAAAAGTAAAAGAACTTGCCATCAGAGACAAAGAGCAAATCGATAAATCCATTAGAATAGTCTATACCCCCCTTCATGGAGCTGGAAATATCCCGGTAAGAACTATCTTAAAAGAGAGGGGGTTTACCAATATATTTGTAGTAGAAAAGCAGGTCCAGCCCGACCCCGAATTTTCTACCGTGGAATCACCCAATCCCGAATATCCTGCCGCCTTTGAAATGGCTATTAAATTAGGTAAAAAGGTAAATGCTGATATATTAATTGCTACTGACCCGGATGCCGACCGCCTTGGCTTAGCAGTAAAAACTTCCTCAACCAAATACATCGTCCTAAACGGTAACCAGGTCGGCGTCTTACTTCTCCACTATATCTTAAGCAGTAAAAAAGAACTAAACCAAATTCCTTCCAATGGTTTTATGGTAAAGACCGTAGTAACTAGCGATATGTCTAAAGTTATCGCTGATGACTTCGGAGTCGACACTTATGAAACACTGACTGGTTTTAAATTTATCTGTCATAAGGTCAAGGAAGTAGAAGAAAGAGAGAAAAAATCATTCCTCTTTGGTTATGAAGAGAGTATCGGTTATCTGGCGGGAGATTTTGTGCGGGACAAAGATGCCATAATTGCCGCTATGTTAATTTGTGAGATGACCGCCTATTATCATAAAAAGGGGTTCAATCTACTTCAGGTCTTGGAAGAACTTTATAAAAAATATGGTTACTATGAAGAGGACCAGCATTCCCTCTACCTGGAGGGTATGGAAGGAGAGAAGAAAATAGCTGAGATTATGGAGTCCTTTAGAAAAGAAGTTCCCCCCATTGAAGGGATGGAAATTGTCCGAATTGATGATATTCTAATCGGTAAAAGTTATGATTTAAAGTCTAAAAAGACTGTCCCTCTCGATTTGCCTCGGTCTAATGTTTTAAAAATTATCTTTTCTGATGGTTCCTGGTATTGCTTGCGCCCCTCGGGGACTGAGCCTAAGTTAAAACTATATCTATCTTTTCATGCCCAAACCAGAAAAGAAGCCCAACAGAAACTAAATCTGGTAAAAATTACTGCCTTACAAATATTGTCAAGAGAACTGTCCCCTTGACAGCCAAAGGATTATTTAAATGATTAATTGTATAGGTTTTATTGGAGCAGGCTTTATCATTGGTATTCTCTCTGGTTTATTCGGAGTAGGCGGAGGATTTCTTTTAGTACCCTTGTTAAATGTGGTATTTAATGTTCCCTACAATATTGCTATAGGGAGCAGTCTTCTTCAAATGGTAGGAACCTCTACTGCTTCAACCTTGAAGCACCGAGGTTATGGTCACATAGATTATAAGCTGGCTGGATTTATTTTAATGGGTTCGATAATAGGTGTGGAATTTGGAGCACGAGTCTTGATGTGGCTAAAAAAAATAGGAACTATGGTAATTCATGGCACTTCAATTAATAAAATGGATCTTTGGATAAACATCATCTATATAATTCTTCTTTCTTTGGTGGGAATTTCTATGTTTCTGGAAAGTAAAAAAGCCAAAAAAAGACCACCTCGAGGGGGAGTAGTAGATACTATATTTTCTCGAAAAATTCAAAATGCAAAAATACCTCCTCTTACTTCCTTACCTGTTTCTAATATAGAATATATTTCTATCGGTTATTTAATTGTACTCGGATTTGGAATAGGAATATGCTCCGGACTTTTGGGGATAGGAGGAGCTTTTATTCTGAATCCTGCTCTAATTTACTTAATAGGAGTACCAACAAGTATAGCTATAGGAACAAGTCTTTTTCAAACTATATTTGTCTCAGGATATGGAGGTTTAACTCATCTTTTAAAAGGAAATGTAGACTTTACATTGGTAGCATGTGTTTTGGTGGGTTCTTTAGTTGGCTCTCAATTAGGAGCAAAAATACATAATAGATTAAGAGGAGCTTATATAAGATATTATTTTTCGTTAGTAATCTTTGTGGCTGTAGCCATTGTTTTGATTAAATTCCTATTGAGGATAAATTATCTCTAATCCATGAAACATGAAACAGGGGACAGTTCTCTGCTTCTTCTCCCTTTTTGTTGCTAATTGCTTGATCTATTTGTTATAATAGCATAAAAGTTAAATAGACTAAAGAATGTGAAATCAAAAAAAGAAGATAGAACTGTCTCCTATTTTTGTTTTAAACTTAAATACTTTTTTAAAATCAAAGGGTGGTATAAATTATTTTGGGGGAATTATGATGCGGGATAGAAATTTAATAAAAATAAAAAAGGTGATAGAAAGTATTTTCCCTAAATGCAGGATAATATTATTTGGCTCAAAAGTACGTGGAGATGCTGATGAACTGAGTGATTATGATATCCTGGTTATAGTAAAACAGAATTTATCTATAAAAGAAAAACGATATTATGCCAGTTTTATTCAAAAAAAATTGGCGGATATCCCTTTGGATGTAATTGTCAAAACGGAAATGGATATCCCGGAACATTTAAAGAGAGTAGAAAGTGTAGTTAAGGAAGCAATAAAAATGGGGGTAGTTATATGATAGATAAAGAAACGGAAGAATGGCTTATTAAGGCAAATAGCGATTTGAAAATAGTTGAACATGAATTGAATCTACCAGAAGAAGAAATTGTGAAAGATGCAGTATGTTTCCATTGTCAACAGGCAGTGGAGAAATATCTAAAAGCCTTTTTAATATACCACAAAGTAAAACCGAAAAGAACCCATGATATTGGTCATTTGTTAGGCCAATGTGCGAATATTGATAAGGATTTTGCTGGTATTGAAATAAAAGAGCTATCCATTTTTGGAGTAGATATTCGCTATCCTGATGATTTCTATATTCCGACTATAGAAGAGGTAAAATTTTATTATAATTTGGCCAGGCAAATTAAAATTTTAGTAAATTCTAAATTAGAAATGAAATAATTCTAATTTTATCTTGAAGAAGAGTCTCCTCTTTTGTCATTACGAAAAAGAACAGAATGTTATCCCCTGTTTTTGTTCTTCTAAATATTATAGAAAGGAAGTATAAAGAATGAACGAAAGGCTGCCATCTATTCAAGAATGGAAAGACCTATATGAAGCCGCAATAGAATTTAAGGAAATAGAGTGTTGGAACTGGATGTGGGATACAGATATATTTGGAGTACAAAATCCAGTAAATCGGGAGATTGGTTATTGTTGTGTAATGGGAGGAGCAGGTAAACATTATGCCTTAGGTGTTTATCTGGGTAGTGAGGGTTTAGATGGATACTTAAGGCTTCAGTCGAGAAGAAATTATCCGACCCTTGAGGATATGCTCAATTTTCAAAAATTACTTATGGCTTCCTTTGAAGATAGAAAGTTTTTACAGAAAGAAGATTTTCAAATAATAAAAAAAATTGGTTTAAAATTTAGCGGGCCTCATTCCTGGCCCTCATTCAGGAGCTATCGACCTGGTTACCATCCCTGGTTTTTAACCAGTGAGGAGGCAACATATCTAACCTTATGCCTACAACAGGCAATTGATGTGGCCCTCCGTTTTAAAGATGATCCAGACCTACTCACTCCTCCAAGGGAAAATCACTATTTCGTTCGAGTCCCCAAACCCAAAAAGGATAAGACAGGTCTATCCTGGCGAGATATATGGTTAGAACCATTGCCTTTGGTTAAAGGGGACATTATTGCTGAACCTGTTGATGCAGATTATCTGGAAAAGATAAAGAGAAAAATCCCTTATCGCCAGGGTATTTGGGAGATTGATTTCTTTTATTACCCAAATGCAGTAAAAGAAAAAGAAGAAAGGCCTTTCTACCCTTATATAATATTATGGGTGGAACATGATTCAGGTTTCATATTAAGTCACCACATAGCAAAACCCGCAGAATGTATAGAAGAATTTCAAGAAAAATTCTTGAAACTGGCTGAAGATTATAAAACTCTACCCCAAGAGATATTAGTCAAAAGAGAAGAGGTTTTCCAACTACTTAAACCTATCACTTCAGAGCTAGGAATTTATTTAAGAAGGGTGAAAAGACTACAAATGTTAGAACAAGCCCAAAAGAGTATGTTAAAATTCTTAGAAGGTGAGAGATAAAAATAATATTGTCAATAGAACTGTCCCTTTGGCGCTTTCCCTTTGGCGCTTTGACAATTCTGGCAGTTTAATATTGACGGTCACCTTTATGTATGATAATATTGTAATACAAAGAGGTGCTTTTAAATGCCAAGACATACTATATATTTATCAGATTCTGATGATAGGTTTCTACAAGAATTAAAAGATAAGCATGGTTCCATCTCTAAAGTTATTCATATCTCTTTGAATAAATTAAGATACGAACAACTGAAAAAATATTATCTTCAGAAATCTGAGTCTTATCCTGAACTTCGTAAAGCGCAGGCAAAAGTTATAAGAAAACAGGAAGAGGAAGAACAGTTATGAGTTTTCCTCGTCGTGGTGAAGTTTTCTGGGGCCCAGGCAAAAAGAAAATTCGTCCCCTACTTGTTGTCTCAAATGATCAGGGGAACCGTTACAGTAGTGATGTTGTAGTTATTCCAGGCACTACCCAAAAAACAGAAATAGTTTACCCCGTAGAAGTCCTGGTCACAGAAGGATTTTCTACACCTACAAAATTTCAAGCAGATTCTATATTTACTATTGGAAAAGAAGAACTCGGTGAAAAAATCACTGAACTTTCGCCTGATATTATGGCTAATATTAACAGAGCTCTTCAAATTGAGCTTAATTTAGAGTAATTTAATTAGTTCGTATTCTCCCTCTATCATTCTCTTGTATGCAAGAATTTATCTTTCTATCATTGCGAGGGAGCTTCTGCGACCGAAGCAATTTCAATTTTTGTATAAAACCGAAGTGGAGTAAAAAAAAAATACTTTACCTCCTTTAGTGGAAAGAGAACTACTGGATCAAATTGACCTGGAAATTCCCCTTAAAGGCACCTTCCATTAAAAATCTCAGAAAAAAAATCAATCGGGTCACTAATCCTCTTCCCCTTATTAAGGAATTAGCCGAAAGAATGATTTTTTCTTCACCAGAAGAATTAAACACATTTCAGCAACTCTTTATGGATTTTTGGAATCTTTCTCCTCGTGATGAATTCCAGGGTAAATCTCCTCAAGAAGTTGATTCTCAAGGATTAGAAGAGCAGATTGACTTAAAGGGCATAAAAATAAAAGATGTCCCCTTAGTCAAAGACTTAGAGACATTGGTTAATTATTTTAGAGAAAATCAGGTAAAAGTAAGTCTAAAGAATAAATGGATTCCTTTTAAACATCTAAAATTGATAGAAGAAAATTTTATTAGTTCAGATAAAGATAGCTTTAACTTATTTGGTTTTGGTAAGGAAGAAAGTAGAGGGGAAGAATCTGCCAAAAGGTATATCTACTTCATAGATTTACTATCCCGCGCGGCAAAATTTATCTATATAGATAAAAAAGGATACATTCAGGTAAATGTCCCTCATTTTCAAAAATTTACCCGGAAATCTTATGGAGAAAAGGTCTTTGACCTACTATTGACCTGGATTGAAAATTTAGAGTGGAAAAGGCTGCAGCGAAGAGATTTTGAAGCAATATATGCTGAGGATTTTCAAAAAATGTTTACCGATATCCTCTATCTCTTTCATAAATATAGAGTAAATGAAAAGATAGAAGTAGAGGAAATCGTCGACCAACTCTATGGCCCTGAAATAGATAAAACCGAATCCCCTGTGGAAGTGATGGGTCATTTAATGATAATGATAGAGATAGTCTTACTAACTTATTTAAAATGGTTAGGGATTATTAAGGCTCAAAAGGAAATATTGATCCCTTATCTATACCGCCGTCTTTAATTTTCTTTCATTCCGAATAATTATTTCTGGATTTTTATTCTCTTTTGGGATTGGCAATCCTCTTTCTTTTAGTAATTTTATATGTTCTTCTATCCCCCATCTGGCTTGATAGAGGCAATCTTCTATCGAATGTCCTACTCCGGTAAATCCTTCTAAATCAGGAGAATAGAAAGTAAAAAAGGTAGGATCTTTAGTAGCCTCTATTATCAGAGAATACTTCAAATTAATCATATTACAAATTCCTCCTTTATTTTAGACCAGCACTTTTTAAAATAAAATTGCCTGTACCAGTAGGCACTTCTTTTGAACCATGATAGTCTATTCTAATCAATTTATTAAAATTAGGCTTACTATAATAACGAATAGAACCTTTTTCTTTAATAATGGAAAATCCATTTTTTTCTAAAATTCTTACTAATTCGCTAAATTTCACAATTTACTCCAATATATTAATGATTATTACAGTTTTTACTGCCATATTTCCTTAAAATATTATAGGATATTTAATTGGGATTATCAATTTTTTTAATTAGCAATTATACTAATTTCGAGTAATGTAGAGACACGATACCTCTTGGTCATTACGGGAGTGAAGTGTGCCTGTCCTTGCGAAAGCAACAGAAGCAATCTCATCTCACAACTTGAAACTCACAATTTGAATTATTTGACATTATAAATCTTTTACAGTATAATTTTTTTTAAGTTCACATCCTGAACATAATAATTTCATTTTCTTAACACAAGGAGAATAAGAGGTGAGCAATATGAATATCGTTGAAATAAAGAAAATCTTAGAGAAAAATAATAACTACCTTAGAAAGACTTTTCATATTAGGGAATTAGGGATATTTGGTTCTTTTGTTAAAGGAGAAGAAAAAATCGACAATGATAGTGATATTGATATCCTGATTACCTTTGAAAAAGGATACAAAGACTTTTTTAATTATATGAGATTGAAATATTATCTTGAAGAGCTCCTGGGTCGAGAAGTGGATTTAGTGATTAAAGAAGCAGTAAAAGCGAGATTAAAAGAAAGGATCTTTAGAGAGGTAGAATATGTCTAAGGAGAAAAGAGACTATATTCTTTTTTTAGAAGATATTTTGAATGCCCTCGAAAAGATAGAAAAATATACTAAAAATTTATCTTTTGCAGAGTTTGCTGATAATGGTATGGCCGTAGATGCTGTTATCAGAAATTTTGAAGTAATTGGTGAAGCAACTAAAAATGTTCCTGAAGAAATAAAAGAAAAATATCCAGAAGTTGAATGGAAAGAAGCTACAGGTTTTAGGAATGTTTTGATTCATGATTATTTTGGTATAGATTTAGAAGCAATATGGGATACTATAAAGAAAAATCTATTACCTTTTAAAAAACATATTCTAAAAGTTTTAAAATCTGAACAATATTGACAATATTATATTTATCTTTTCTGTTACTGCGAGGGAGTGAAACGATCGAAACAATTTTAACTTGCAACTCGCAACTTGCAACTTGTAACCTGTATTTCAACTTGCATCTCGCAACTTGAAACTTGCAACTTTTATTATCTGACAACTGTAAACTGAAAACTGAAAACTGAACGACCGAAGAGAGTTCTATATGTCCGACTACAAAAAATTAAAAGTATGGGAAGATGCCCATAAATTTACTATTGATATCTATAATATTACTCAGAAATTTCCCAATAACGAACAATATGGACTGACTTCCCAAATCAGAAGATCAGCATCATCTATTCCTACTAACATCGTTGAAGGCTGCGGACAGCTTGATAATGGAAATCTAATTAGATTCTTAGGCATAGCTAAAGGCTCCGCCTTCGAAGTTGAATATCAATTATTACTTGCTAAAGATTTGAACTATATAACCAACGAAGAATATACTATTCTAGTTGAAAAAGTTAAATATATTATCCGTAGATTAAATAATTTAATTAAATCTCTTAAAAACTGAAAACTGTAAACTGAAAACTGAAAACTATGAGGTTTTTCTCATGTCTCAACACGAACTAAAAACATTATTAGAAATAAAGGATAATCCGTCTCTATCCCAGCGTTCTCTATCCCATCGTCTAAACATCTCCCTGGGCCTTACCAATGCTATCTTACAAAACCTCATTCATCGTGGTTGGGTAAAAGCCCAAAAACTCACTGGCCGTAAAATTCTCTATCTCATCACCCCTAAAGGTATGGCTCGGGTAACCAACTTGGTCTATGACCGTTTTCGGGAGACCCAGCACTACTACCAATACACCAAAGAACTAATCACCTCCCATCTTATTGACCTCTACAATCAGGGAACGAGAAGGGCAACAATCTATGGGACTAATCAACTATCCGAGATAACCTATCTATCCCTCCTGGATAGTCCTTTAAGACTACACTCTATTATCACCGCTGGCTCCACTGCTACCACCACCACACCCCCTAAAAAGAAATTCCTGGGCCATGAAGTCCTGACTCTATCTGACTTTTCTCAAAAAATATCGGAAATACCAAATCCCGAAAACTTAATCATACTTTCCACCGTCAGTTATGAAGAAAATAAAATCCTGAATGCTGAAATAAAAAAATATGAAAGTATATGCCAAAAAATTAAAATAATCAATCTCGAAGATGTCTTAAAAAATAATATTCAATAACAGATTGGTAGTTTGACACATCATTCTTTCTATGTTATATTTTATACAAGTTCACATTATGAACATTCTGTCATAGGGCAAGGTAGGGGTCGGATTCATCCGACCCGCATAATGCTCTAAAATAAATTTTTTCACCCGGTTTCACGGGCGCAAACTCCCTTGGCAATCTTGTTGGCAAATTAAATAAAAAACTGATAAAATAACAAAAAAGGAATAATATTCTATTTTTGTAAAGTGTAATATGGAATATTAAATACAAAATGATACAGAGTCGTTCACCATATTTATGGATAAAATTTATAAAGGAGGTAAATTAAATTATGACAAATGCAATTTCTGAAGAAAAAATTAGAAATATAGTGAAAAATGAAATAAAGAGTGCTTTAGAAGAATTTTTGATGAGAATGAAATTAGAATTTTTACCATATGTATCAAAGAAAGAACAGAAAGAAATTGAAAATTTATATGAAAAGGATTTGGTTAAGAACGATGAAGAGGACATTGCTGTTTCGAGGAAATTGAAGTTATGAACTGGGAAATAAAGTATAAAAAAGATGCATGGAAATTTATATCAAAAAATAAACTTACAGATAAATTTGAAGCAGCAATAAGAATGTTTATAAGGGGCGAGGGAAGAATTGATCTTAAGAAGTTAGCTGGCAAATTAGAAGGCATTATCGTTTAAGAATAGGCAGTATAAGAATAATATTAAAATTTGATTTTAAAAGAAAAATCATTTTTGTAAAAAAAGTTAACTTCAGAGAAAATATTTATAAATAAAGATTACCTGAAATGATAAATGATTAGTATATCTATCTTCGTAAAGTAAAGCAATGGGAGGCAAACATTATGTTTCAAGATAATTTATTAAAAAGAATAGAGATAAATCCCAAGATAATGTTGGGCAAACCGGTTATTAAAGGAACAAGAATTCCAGTAGAAATAATATTGCGGAAACTTTCTCAAAATATTTCTATAGACAAAATTCTCCAGGAATATCCCCGCCTTACTCGTAAAGATATTCAGGCTACCTTAGAGTATGCTGCAGAATAAGTTCATGGAGAAGAAGTTCATCTACTAAGATCGGTAAAGTAAATTATGGAATTTCTTATTGATGAGAATGTAGAAAAACCGATTGTAGACTGGCTAAGAGATCAAAAATATGATGTAATATATGTTGCAGAAAAATCGCCAGCGATAATCGATGAAGAAGTTATCAGGCTTGCTATATAAGGCTTTTAACGATTTAATAGTTCAAATATTGACTATAAACTCGTATTTAATACTAACTACAACTCGATTAGCAGATTGGCTGATCAGCAGATTTAACCAACAAATTTCCCAAAGAAGAATTATATGGATTAACCTCACAAGTAAGGCGAGCTACAGTATCTATTATGTCCAACATTGCTGAAGGTTTTGATAGAAGGTCAGATAAAGAATTTTCAAATTTTTATCTATTGCACGAGCATCAGCTGCGGAAGTACAAAATGATTTATATATTGCTTTAGATTTGAATTATATTTCTCAAGCTGAATTTAATCAGCTTTATCAAGAAGCAAAAAAGATAGCCAAACAAATAAATGGTTTAATGACTTATCTAAAATCTGGTAATTGATTTTAGTATTGGATTTGTTTTTGAATTTGATTGGCCGATTGGCAGATTAATATAGATTGGCTGATCGGCAGATTGGTAGATTGGCAGATTGGCGGATTGGCAGATCGGTAGATTGGCCGATTGGCAAATCGGCAGATTGGCAGATCGGCAGATTGGCAGATTAAAATAGATTGGCAGATTGGTAGATTGGCCGATTGGCAAATCGGCAGATTGGCTGATCGGCAGATTGGTAGATTGGCCGATTGGCCGATTGGCAGATTGATCGATCGGCCGATTGGCAAACCAGCTGATTGGGGTATTAGAAGTTATTATGGTGATATTTTAGGCCTATTTTCAGTAAGTTATAAAATGAAGCTTGCTTTTTTACATTAAATATAATAATATAATATATGTATTATATATAGGGAAATAAATATAAAATATTTCCCTTTATATAATTACTATAGTGAATGAGATATATCCAATAAAGTAAGCTAATAAGTTTATTATTTACAGGTTATCATAAAATGATAGAAAAAGAGATATTATCAGAAATAATATTAGATTATCAAAAAAATAGTTTACCACCTTTGATAGAAAGAGATTTATTAAACCAGATTAACCTGGAAATTCCCTTAAATAGAGCAATTACTATTTTAGGTCCCCGAAGAAGTGGCAAAACTTTCTTCCTTTATTCCTTAATAAAAAAATTAATACAAAAAGAAAATAGAAAAGAAAAAACTTTATATATAAATTTTGAAAATCCACGTTTGGTAGGTATGGATGTAAAAGATCTAACTTTCCTCTTAGATACATTTTACGAACTTTATCCAGAAAATAAAAAACAAAAGGTGTGGCTTTTTTTTGATGAAATACAAACTATCGAAAATTGGGAGATATTTATAAGAGATATTTTGGATAAAAGAAATGCCTATGTCTTTATTTCTGGCTCTTCCTCAAAACTTTTATCTCGAGAAATCGCTACCTCTCTTCGGGGTCGAACGCTGACTTATTTGCTTTTACCTTTCTCCTTTAAAGAATATTTAAGATTAAAAAATATCAACTACCAAAAATATTTATCTTCAGAGGAAAAGGCACATTTGTTAAATGCCTTTGGGAAATATCTTTCCTGGGGAGGTTACCCTGAATTACTTCTTTATCCGCAAGAAAGCAAAAGATTGATTAATGAGATTATAGAAGTGACCATTTTCCGAGATCTTATGGAAAGACATAACCTAAGAAACCTGAAAGTAATAAAAATAATGTTTAACTACCTAATTAAAGGAAAGGCTTTTTCTGTTTATAAATTCTACAATTTTTTAAAATCACTGAATATTAAAATAAGCAAGAATAGCTTATATAATTACTTGGAATATTTTAATGATGCTTTTATCTTTTTCCCTTTAAGGAAATTTTCCTGGTCTTTAAAAAATGTTGAACAAAGTATTTCTAAAATTTATTCTGTAGATAATGGTTTTATTGAGGCGATAGTAGGTGATAATAAAGCTATTAAACTAGAAAATTTGACTTTTCTTTCTCTACTAAGAAAAGATTTAAAACCAAACGAAGAAGTCTTTTACTATCAAACTAATGACGAAGAAGTAGATTTTATAATTAAAGAAGGAAAAAAGATTACTTCTCTTATTCAGTGTTGTTTTGATTTATCTGATTATCAAACCAAAGAAAGAGAGATAAAAGCTTTAATGAAAGCCAGCCGAGAATTAAAATGCTCAAATTTGTTGATAATTACTTCCAATGAACAAAGAGAGGAAAAGTTTGAAAATAACCAGATAAAATATATTCCTTTATGGAAATGGTTACTGGAGAAGTAATAATTTACCAGAGTAAGTTGAATTAAAAGAAATAATAATACCGAAAACCGAAAACTTTACAAATAAATGGTTTAATGACTTATTTAAAATCTGGCAATTGATTTTAGTATTGGATTTGTTTTTGAACTTGATCGGCCGATTGGCAGATCGGCAGATTGGCTGATTGGTAGATTGACCGATTGACCGATTGCCAGATTGGCCGATTGGGTGATCGGCAGATCGGAAGATTGTTCTTTGATTGGTAGATTGGCCGATTGGTAGATTGTTTTTTGATTGGTAAATTAACACGTCATTCTTTCTATGCTATATTTTATATAAGTTCACATTATGAACATTCTGTAATAGGGCAAGGTAGGGGTCGGATTCATCCGACCCGCATAATCCGTAGGGTAGGCATCTTGCCTATTATAATAATATTACTGTCATTGCGAGAGAGCTTCTGTGCACCCGAAGCAATCTCTACCTACAACTTAAAAAGACATAACTTACCTATTTACCTCGCACCTTGAAATGCTTAATATACAAGGGTTTCAGAACCCTCTTAAAATTATAAAAAATATTAATTCCTAAAACTGTCTAAAAAACAAGTAAAAAAGTGCCAAAAATAGCTTTTTTAGCTCTTGAAAGCCTTGGTATATAAGGCTTTTAAGAGAAAGTTACCTAAATTGCCTGTAGCGCATTTATTTGAAGTCCTTAAGGTAAAACCCTATCTTCTTCCAAATAAACGCCGTGAGGAGCGTTATATTAGATAAAGCTCAAAAGGCTTATTTTATAAGGGTTTTTGACACTCCATTAATAAAATAATTAACTGATTGGAGGATAATCATATGAAGATAACTGTAATCGGTGCAGGATATGTGGGCTTGACCACTACCGTAGGTTTTGCAGAATTAGGAAACGAAATTATGTGTGTTGATAAATTGCCCTCAAAAATAGATAAACTTTCTAAAGGAATTTCTCCCATCTATGAACCCGGTCTAACAGAGATGCTCCAAAAACACATAAGACAAAATAAAATTCATTTTACCGACAAAATAGAAGATGGTATCACTTTTAGCGACATAATCTTCTTATGTGTAGGTACACCCCAGAATGACGATGGGAAAGCAGACTTATCTCAGGTAGAGGAAGTAGCAATAAAGATAGCAAAAATTATGAATAGTTATAAACTGCTAATTGAAAAATCAACCGTTCCGGTAAATACCCATCAATGGGTTAAAACAGTAATAAAGAGATATGCCAGAAAAAATATAGAATTTGATATTGCCTCCAATCCTGAATTTCTAAAAGAGGGTTCTGCTATTTATGATTTTATGAATCCGGACAGGATAGTAGTAGGATTAGAAAGTGAAAAAGCTAAACAAATATTTGAAAAAATCTATAAACCCTTTACAGATAAAGAAGTTCCCTTAATTATTACCACTCCCGCAACAGCTGAGCTTATAAAGCATGCTTCAAATTCTTTTCTGGCTACAAAAATATCTTACATCAATATGGTATCTGCTTTATGTGAGAAAGTTGGTGCAGATATAAATATCGTGGCAGAAGGGATGGGATATGATAAAAGGATAGGCAGAGACTTTCTAAAAGCTGGCATAGGCTATGGTGGCTCTTGTTTTCCAAAAGACGTGAAAGCCTTTATAAAGATAGCCGAGGAACATGGGGTAGACTTTAATCTTTTAGAAGAAGTAGAAAAAATAAATATCACAAGAAGAATTAAATTTGTAGAAAAAATAGAAGATATATTATGGTTAATTAAAGATAAAAATATAGCAGTATGGGGGCTTGCCTTCAAACCAAATACCGATGATATAAGGGAAGCCCCGGCAATAAATATAGTAAGGGAGCTTGAAGAAGCAGGGGCCAACTTAAGACTTTATGACCCTAAGGCCTCTGAGAATTTCAAATCAATATTTCCCGAAAAACAAAACTTAAAATATTTTAAAGATAAATATGACACCTTAAGAGATGCAGATGCCTTGCTAATTATTACCGAGTGGGATGAATTTGTAAATGTGGATTTAGACAAAATAAAAGACAATATGAAACTTCCCATAATTATAGATGGAAGAAACATTTTCTCTACCAAAATTATGAAAAAGAAAGGATTTGAATATTATAGTATAGGCAGAGAAAATTTTAACCTGAAAGAGGTATGGAAATGAAAAAAGTATTAATAACAGGCGCAGCAGGTTTTATAGGAAGCCATCTATGTGATAGATTTATAAGAGAAGGATTTTATGTAATAGGTTTAGACAGTTTTCTCACCGGAAATCCGGGCAATATCGCTCACTTAATAGGCAACGAGAGATTTAAGTTTATAAAATATGATGTAACCAATTTTATCTATGTCCCTGACGATATAGATACCATTTTACATTTTGCCTGTCCCGCTTCACCGGTAGATTATCTTAATCATCCTATTCATACTATGAAAGTAGATTCTCTTGGAACTATAAATACTCTGGGGTTAGCGAAAGCTAAAAAGGCAAGGTATGTTTTTGCCTCTACTTCTGAAGTTTATGGCGACCCAAAGGTTCATCCCCAGCCAGAAACTTATTGGGGTAATGTAAATCCCATAGGTATAAGAAGTGTATATGATGAAGCAAAAAGATTCTCTGAAGCTCTAACTATGGCTTACTATAGAAAACATAAAATTGATATAAGAATTGTAAGAATATTTAATACCTACGGTCCCAGAATGAGGATGAATGATGGCAGAGTGGTTCCCAATTTTATAACCCAGGCCTTAAAAAATGAACCTATAACTGTTTATGGTAATGGGACACAGACCCGAAGTTTTTGCTATATAGATGATTTAGTAGAGGGAATTTTTAAGATAGCTATTACAAAAGATTTAAACGGAGAAGTCTTTAACTTGGGAAATCCTGATGAATATAAAATATTAGATTTTGCACAAATTATAAAAGGACTAATCAATTCTAAATCTTCAATCATATTTAAAAGCTTACCTCAGGATGACCCAAAACAAAGAAAACCCAATATCACTAAAATAAAAACTACCCTTCAATGGGAGCCAAAAATAAGCTTAAACGAAGGGTTAAAGAAAACTATTAATTGGTTTGAAAAGAAATTGTCTTGTGATCAATAACTTATGATTTATAAGTTATTAAGTAAAAAACTCTAATTGATTAAAAAATACTGAATATTTTGAAATAATAGATAGGCGTCAAAATTATATTGAAGATTAATAATATTTTAAAAGATAAATTTAACAAACTGCAATTATCTTCTGGGTTTAAAAGATATTTTGTAAACACAAGCTGGCTATTCTTTGAGAGAATTATCGGAATGGCTGTAACTTTTTTTGTTGGTGTATATGTAGCTCGATACTTGGGCCCGGCTAATTTTGGATTGTTAAGTTATGCGGGAAGTTTTGTAGGTCTTTTCTCAGCTATTGCTGCTTTAGGGTTAGACAATATTGTAGTAAGAGAGTTAGTTAAAGATGAGAAAAGAAGAGACGAGTTATTAGGCACAACCTTTGTTCTTAAAGTCATTGGCTCTATTTTTGTGCTTACAATTATTGCCATTGCGGTGAGATTTACCAATAATGATAGTTTTACAAATTTACTTATTTTTATAATCGCCATTGGAACAATTTTTCAATCTTTCAATGTAATAAATTTTTATTTTCAAGCAAAGGTCTTATCAAAATATACCGTTTATGCTCAAGTGTTTACCACAATTTTATGTGCTGCCATAAAGCTTTTACTAATATATTTTAATATGGGTCTTATATATTTTACAATAGTCACCCTACTCCAAAGCATAATTTTAGCTTCAGGGCTTATTGTAATGTATACAAAACAAAAGTCAAGTTTGCTAAAATGGAGTATAAATTACGGTTTAGCAAAAAATTTATTAAAAGATTCCTGGCCATTAATATTATCGGGTATAGCTATTTCTATTTATATGAAAATAGATCAAGTGATGATTAAGAACATGTTAAATACTGAAGCAGTGGGTAATTATGCGGTAGCAGTAAGAATATCAGAAGTATGGTATTTTATTCCGATGGCTATTACGAAATCAGTTTTTCCCGCAATAATTAATGCAAAAAAAATAAGTGAAAAATTGTACTATGAGAGATTACAAAAATTATATGATTTGATGGTTTGGTTAGCTATAGGTATAGCTTTACCAATTATGCTTTTATCTAATAATATTATAAAATTATTATTTGGCATTCAATACCAAGAAGCTGCAGGTGTATTACGGATATATGTCTGGGCTGGAGTATTTGTGTTTTTAGGGGTAGCAAGTAGCCAATATTTAATAGCTGAAAATTATACGAAAATATCATTTTTAAATTCGCTTACGGGAGCAATTGTTAATGTAATATTGAATATTACTTTGATACCAAAATTTGGAATAAAAGGAGCTGCAATTGCAACAGTTATTTCGTATTTTGTTTCAGTTTTTTTAATTATTTTAATTCCAAAAACTTATAAAAATTCTGTTTTAATGTTGAAATCATTTTCACCGTTAAGTTGCATTAAAAGGATATAAAAAAGGAAATGAATAGGATGAAAAAGATTATTAAAAAAATTATTCCTGTTAAATATCACAAATATTTTATTAAGATTAAAAGTATATTTTTTGATATTTATGCAATGAAATCGTATTCTCAGGGAGGAGAGGATATAATTTTAAGAAGTATATTTGGAGAAAAAAAGACAGTCGGTTTTTATGTTGATGTTGGCGCACATCATCCGAAACGTTTTTCTAACACTTACCATTTTTATAAAAAAGGATGGCGAGGCATAAACATTGATGCTAAGCCAGGGTGTATGGAGCTATTTAGAAGAATAAGACCAAGGGATATAAATTTAGAATTTGCTATTTCTGATAAACGGCAAACTTTAATATATTATTGTTCTAATGAGCCTGCTTTAAATGGTTTTTCAAAAACCCTATCCATAGAAAGAAATAAAAAAGAGGAATATAAAATTATTGATGAATTAAAAATAGAAACTTTAACTCTTGCAAAGGTATTAGATGCTTATTTGCCCAGCAATATAACAATAGATTTTCTATCTGTAGATGTAGAAGGTTTAGATTTTCAAGTTTTAACATCTAATGATTGGAGTAAATATAAGCCAAATGTTGTTCTGGTAGAAGATTTAAATTTTTCTTTTGATAATCCAGATAATTCTAAAATTTATAAATTTTTAATGAATAAGAATTATCATTTAGTTGCGAAAACAATGAATACAGTGTTTTATATAAATGATTCTTTTAATATCGGAGGCTCTTTATGAAAATACAAATTCTCATAACCGGTGGGGCAGAATTTATTGGCTCACACCTTTGTGAAAGATTTTTAGATAATTATTTTGAGAGGTTATTAAGAAATGAAAGATAAATTTGTACCTCCTGGTCCGCTTATAACCCCTGTATTGTTTTTAATCTTTAATCGGCCGGATACCACCCAGAAAGTATTTGATGCTATCAAGCAGGCAAAACCAAAACAGCTTTTTGTGGCGGCAGATGGACCGAGAGAAGATAAAGAAGGCGAAAAAGAAAAATGCAAGCAAACAAGAAAAATAATAGAACAAGTTGATTGGGATTGTGAAGTAAAAACACTATTTCGGGATAAAAATTTAGGATGCAAGATTGCAGTTAGTTCTGCCATCGACTGGTTTTTCGAAAATGTAGAAGAAGGAATTATATTAGAAGATGACTGCCTACCCAGCCAGAGTTTTTTCTGGTTTTGCCAGGAGTTGCTGGAGTATTATCGAAAAGATACGAGAATCATGATGATTAGTGGTAATAATTTTCAATTTGGTAAGATAAGAGGTGAAGGAACTTATTATTTTTCTAAATATGCTCATATATGGGGTTGGGCTACTTGGAGAAGAACTTGGAAATGTTACGATGTGGATATAAAAAGCTTTGATGAATTTAAAAGAGAGAATCAAATAAAAAATATTTTCCGAATAAAACAACAGCAAAAATATTGGATGAATGTTTTCCAAAAAGTATACAATAATAAGATAAATACTTGGGATTATCAGTGGGCTTATACCTGTTTTATTAATAATGGATTGTGTATAATGCCGAATGTCAATTTAGTTTCAAATATTGGTTTCAATAGGGATAGTTTACACACTAGGGACGAAGATAATATTTTTTCAAAGATTAAGACAGAAGAAATTACAAAAATTATACATCCTGAGTTTGTTTTAGCGGACCAGGAAGCAGATTTACTTACTTCTAAGTTGTGTTTTGGAAATATAAATATTTTTGAACGGATAAAAAACAAAATATTAAGAGTAGTAAAAAAATAATAGGATTGTTGTAAACAAAAATACAGTTGGGAAACAATAAAATGAAAAGCTGGAAAAAAGCATATAAAACATTACAAAATAGCTCTGAATGGAATGAGTTAGAAAAATATCTTAAAGATTTCAATGAAAATAATATTCCTAGGGTTGAAGATATTTGGAATATCATGAATCAAGTTTGGGACGATATGGGATTAGATAGTAAAAAATATAATTCGGAACAGCTTAGCAGATATTATTCTCACCCTGTGTGGTTTTTAAATGGTTTATTTATTGAAATCGATAGAGAATCAATAAGACATAGAAAATCAATTGCGGGATATTTTAAGAACAAAGAAAATTTAAATATTTTAGATTATGGTGGTGGATTTGGAACATTAGCCAAAGAAATTTCTAAAATAACGCTTTCATCTAAAGTAGATATATATGAACCTTATGCATCAAAGTATGCTTACGAAAATATACAAGAGTTTGAGAATATAAAAATTATTAATAATTTAAAAAAAATTATTATGACGTTTTGGTAAATACTGATATTTTGGAACATGTTGAAAATCCTATCGAAGTAATAGCAATTTATAATAAATGTCTAAAAAAGGGTGGAATGCTTATTTCTCATTGGAATTTTACCCCCTGTATTAAATGTCATTTACCTAAACATTTTCATTTTAGGTATACATTTAATAAAATTGTTCCGTTATTGGGGTTTACAAAGAAAATAAAAAATGAAAGGCACGGGCATTACTTTTTAAAAGTAAAAAATATTACTAAGGAAGATTTGAATAATGCTTATAAAAAAGAGAAAATATCTAAATTGTTTTATCCCTTAAACGAGATAATAGAAGAAACAAAAAGAATGATTGTAATTATATTAAAAAAATTAGCAATGTATGATCTAGTGAAAAGAGTTATAAGAAAATGAAAATACTATTATTAAATACCAATGATATATCTGGTGGTGCTGCCATTGCTGCGTATAGGCTGTTAAAGGGCTTAAAACAGCGGAATGGTGTTCAGGCACAAATGCTGGTACAGTCTAAAAAAGTGGTGATTATAGTGTAACGGGACCTCAGATAAAATGGGAGAAAGCTTTTGGGAAACTTAGGCCTATAATTGATAGTGTTCCGGTTAGATTTTATAAACAACGGAAGAAGATTATTTTTTCACCTGCTGTTTTGCCAGATAATATTTTTAAAAAAATAAAGGATATTAATCCGGATATTGTACATTTGCATTGGATAGCCGGGGGATTTATAAAAATTGAAACTTTAGCAAAAATTAATAAACCAATTGTTTGGACATTGCATGATATGTGGGCTTTCACCGGCGGTTGCCATTATGATGAAGAATGCGGAAGATATATTAATAGTTGCGGTTATTGCCCAATTCTTAATGAACCAAAATTTAAAGCTATTTATTATAAAGAATTGTATAATACTAAAAATATACATACTTATGGCTATAAAAATATACAATCCAAGTCTTTTAAAAATATTGTTAGTAAATGTGCTTTTATTATTTTTCCTTCTTGCTCAGAAGGAGAGGCTAGCTCTGTAATCAATGTAATGGTTTATGGTTTAATACCAATTGTTTCAAAGATGGCAAGTATAAGAATTAAAGATTTTGGAATAGAAATAAAAAAAATTACTCATGAAAGTATTAAAGAATCAGTAACTAAAGCAGTGAATTTAAGTGAAGATGAAATTGAAAAAAGAAGTATGAAATGTGCGGATGATACTATAAATAATCATTCTATTGAAAAATTTTCTTATGAATTAAAAAAAGCGTTAATTGATATATTGGGCAAAAAAAATGAATTGTAAAATTTGTAACCATAAAACCAAAAATATATTTTCTGCAAAAATACTTAATAAATATAATGTAAAATATTATTATTGTGATTACTGCGGTTTTTTACAAACAGAAGAACCTTATTGGCTAAAAGAAGCATATAGTGATTCTATTAGTATTGCTGATACTGGAATTATGTCGAGAAATATGGGTAACAGTAAAATAACAGCAGTTGTTTTATATTTTCTTTTTAATAAATTTAACAAATTTCTTGATTTTGGGGGGGGCTATGGTATTTTTACAAGATTAATGAGGGATATAGGATTTGATTTCTATTGGTATGATCCTCATTCTATCAATTTGTTAGCGCGAGGGTTTGAAACTAAAAGTAAAGATTGTAAATATGAATTAGTTACAGCTTTTGAAGTTTTTGAACATTTTGATGAACCAATTAAAGAAATTGAAAGTATGATGCAATTTTCTGATAATATACTTCTTTCAACAGAACTTTTACCTCATGTTTTACCTAAGCCCGAAAAATGGTGGTATTATGCTTTAGAGGGCGGACAGCATATTTCATTTTACTCTTATAAAACATTAAAATACATTGCCAAAAAATATAATATGAATTTATGCTCTAACGGTAGAAATTATCACTTGTTTACGAAAAATAGAAAAATTAATAATAAAATATTTAATCTTTTGTTGAAGTTTCAAAGGTTTGGGTTATTTTTTTATGTAAAAAGGAAAATGGAGAGCTTAACTTTTGAGGACATGAATTTTATTATTTCTAAAACGAAAAAAGGCGTGAATAATGAAAATACTATATGACCATCAAATTTTTACAAGTCAAATTTATGGGGGAATTTCGAGATACTTTTTTGAATTAATAAAATATTTCAAAAATGATGATGAAATAGAATGCGAATTATCTTTAAAGTATTCTAATAATTATTATTTAAAAAAGTCAAATAGTTTATCCTACACATCTTTTTTAGAGAACTTTTCATTTAGAGGAAAGCACAGACTATTAAGTATTTTAAATAAAAAAGTAAGCAAAAAATATATTTCTAAAGGAGATTATGATATTTTTCATCCAACTTATTATGACCCATATTTTTTAAGTTATCTGAATAATAAACCTTTTGTTTTGACAATTCACGATATGATTCATGAAATTTATCCTGAGATGTTTCCCTTAAAAGATGAAACTTCAAAGAGAAAAAAGTTATTAGCACAAAAAGCTACAAAGATTATTGCGGTTTCAGAAAATACTAAAAAAGATATTATTAGATTTTTTAGTATAGATACAAATAAGATAGAGATTATATATCATGGCACCCCATTTAACACGAAGGGTGGTAGCAATAATAAGGTAGATATTGATTTGCCTAAAAAATATATTCTCTTTGTTGGGAGTAGAAGTGGATATAAAAATTTTAATCTATTTGTTGAAGCGATAACTCCATTACTTGTTAAAGATAATGAACTAAAACTTGTGTGTGTTGGTGGCGGAAATTTTAAAGAAATAGAAAATGAAAAATTTAAAAGATTAAATATCATAAATAAAATATATCAATATTCTGTGAACGATGATATTTTAACTTATTTATATAAAAAAGCTGTTGCTTTTATATTCCCATCTCTTTACGAAGGCTTTGGCATACCAATTTTAGAGGCTTTTTCTTGTGGTTGCCCTGTAATAGCCAGCAATACGAGTTCATTGCCAGAAGTGGCAGGGGATGCTGCTGTATATTTTGACCCAACTGATAAATTATCAATGTTAAATAGCATCCAAAAAGTTATATATAATGATGAATTAAAAAAACAGTTAATAAACAAAGGAATTGAACGAGTGAAAGAATTTACTTGGGAAAAAACTGCAGAAAAAACAAAAATGTTGTATGAGGAAATTTTATGAAAACGGCAATGATAACAGGGATAACAGGTCAAGACGGAGCATATTTAGCTAATTTTTTGCTTAATAAAGGATATGCTATAATAGGTATTATAAGGAATAATTCAAGTATAAATATAAAGAATCTAAAGTATTTAGGCATTAATAATAAAATTAATTTTATGAAGATAGATTTGTTAAATTCATCACACATAGTTAGAATAATAGAGAAAAATAAAATTGATGAAATATATAATTTAGCTGCACAAAGTTCAGTAGGCTTATCTTTTAAGCAACCGGTAGAAACTCTTGAATTCAATATTATTAGTACAGTAAAACTATTAGAAGCAATAAGAATTACTAATCCTAAAATAAAATATTATCAGGCTTAAAGTAGTGAGATGTTTGGGAATATAAAGAATAAAAATTTACCCATAAATGAGAATTTTCTTTTACGTCCCATAAGCCCTTATGGAGTATCAAAGGCTGCATCACATTGGATTACTGTAAACTACAGAGAAGCTCATAATTTGTTTGCGGTATGTGGTATTTGTTTTAATCATGAGTCAGTATTAAGAAATAAAAATTTTGTTACAAAAAAAATTATTAATACTGCAGTTAAAATAAGTTTAGGTTTAGCAGATGAGCTAAGATTGGGAAATATTAAAGTATACAGGGATTGGGGATATGCACCAAAATATGTTGAGGCAATGTGGTTGATGTTACAAAAAGATAACCCGGATGATTATATTATATCTTCTGGAGAAGTTCATAGTTTAGAGGAATTTGTTATTAAAGTATTTGAAAAACTAAATTTAAATGTTGATAAGTTTGTTAAAATAGATGAAAGTCTTTATAGACAAAATGATTTGGAGATAAATTATGGAGATAATTCGAAAGCAAAACGCGAATTAAAGTGGGAATACAATATTAGCTTTGATAAATTAATTGCTACACTCATAGATGATGAGATTGAATTTATTAAATGGGAATTGAAAAATAAAAAAAGTGAAGAATACTAATTATTAAAATTGCAAAAGATAAGGGGGATAAACTAATGAAGAAAGCATTCATCACCGGTATCACCGGTCAGGATGGTTCCTATCTGGCAGAGTTTCTGCTTTCTAAAGGTTATGAAGTTCATGGAATTATAAGACGGGCCAGTACTTTTAATACCAGCCGGATAGACCATATTTATAAAGACCCTCATCTGAGGGGAGTAAGATTACATCTTCATTACGGAGATTTAAGTGATTCGGGTCAGCTTACCAATCTTATCTATAATATTAAACCTGATGAGATCTATCATTTGGGAGCTCAGAGCCATGTGCGGGTCAGTTTTGATATCCCGGAATATACCGGGGACATTACCGGTTTAGGAACTACCCGAATATTGGAGGCAGTAAGAAGGAGTGGGATAAATACCAAATATTATCAGGCCTCCAGTAGTGAGATGTTTGGTGATGCCCCGGCACCCCAGAATGAAGATACTCCTTTTAGAGCAAGAAGCCCTTATGCAGCGGCTAAAGTCTATTCTTATTGGATGGCTCGTAATTATCGGGAAGGATATAATATGTTTGCCTGTAATGGTATACTTTTCAACCATGAAAGTCCGAGAAGGGGAGAGACTTTTGTAACCAGAAAGATTACCCGGGGATTGGCAAGGATTATAGCAGGTAAAGATAAAAAACTTTATCTGGGTAATTTAGAGGCCAAGAGAGACTGGGGTTATGCCCCTGATTACGTAGAGGCGATGTGGTTGATGTTACAGCAGGAAAGACCGGAAGATTATGTTATCGGAACAGGGGAGACTCATTCGGTTAAAGAATTTTTAGAAGAGGTCTTTAATTATGCGGGATTAGACTGGAAGGAATATGTGGAGATAGACCCAAGATACTTTAGACCTACAGAGGTAGAATTATTGTTGGCTGATGCTTCTAAGGCAAAGAGGGAGCTGGGTTGGAGTCCGAGAGTCACCTTTAAAGAGCTGGTCAAGATAATGGTAGATAGTGATATGGAATTAATAGGACTGAAATCACCCGGGGAAGGGAAGAAGATCTTAAAGCAGAAGGGGATTGGTTGGACGGAGAATCATTTGACGGTGGGGTAGAGAGGAGGAAAAGATGAGTTTTTGGAAAAATAAAAGAGTTATTGTTACCGGAGGAGCAGGATTTTTAGGTTCTTATGTAGTGGAGAAATTGAAGGAACGAGGATGTAAAAACATATTTATCCCTCTGGTAGAAGATTATGATTTAACTAAAGAGAAAAATGTTATCAGATTGTATCAGGATTATCCGGCTGATATTGTGATTCATTTAGCGGCAGTAGTAGGAGGAATTGGAGCTAACCGGGAAAACCCGGGTAAGTTTTATTATGATAATCTGATGATGGGGGCAATGTTAATGGAATATGCTCGACAATTTAAAGTGGGTAAGTTTGTAGCTTTGGGCACTATTTGTGCTTATCCCAAGTTTACTCCGATTCCTTTTAAGGAAGAGGATTTATGGAATGGATATCCTGAGGAGACTAATGCCCCTTATGGATTGGCCAAGAAGATGATGCTGGTTCAATCTCAGGCCTATCGGGCACAATATGGATTTAACTCTATCTTTTTATTACCTTTGAATCTATATGGACCGAAAGATAATTTTGATCCCAAGAGTTCCCACGTTATCCCGGCCTTAATTAGGAAATTTATGGAGGCAAAGGATAGGGGCGAAGAAGAGGTAGTTTGTTGGGGGACCGGTAAACCAACGAGGGGTTTTTTATATGTAGAAGATGCAGCAGAGGGGATTTTATTGGCTACAGAGAAATACAATAAGAGTGATCCGGTAAATCTGGGCACTGATTTAGAGATATCTATTCGGGATTTGGCAGAATTAATTGGGAGATTGTGCGGATTTAAAGGAAAGATTAAGTGGGATGCCAGTAAACCTGATGGGCAGCCAAGAAGGAAATTAGACACAAGTAGAGCAGAGCGAGAATTTGGCTTTAAGGCTAAAATGGATTTTGAGGAAGGGTTAAAAAGGACGATTGAGTGGTATGAAAAAAAAATTAGTTGAATCATCTGTTAAACATAATATTTCTGAGCAGCAAAGTAATTTCAAAGAACATATAGGACTTCGGTTTTATATAGTTTTAATAATTTGGTTGTCTTGGGCATTAACTCAAAGCTTATCAATGCTTAAAATAATGCCTTCTTCATATACCCAGATTCTTTGGTATTTAAAAAATCCATTAGGTGTATTAGTAGTTATAGTATGTACTGTATTGTATTTAGAGGATTTAAAAATATCTCAAACCGCAATTTTATCTTTATTGTTTTGTTTTTACGCCATCAGTAATGTATTGGTAAAGGAATGTACTTTGACTAATCTATATCAGCAAGCAATGTACTTTTTGTGGGCATGGTGCTTTTTTGTCATAGCACCATCTTTTTTATCATCAACTGTGCGACTCTTGATATTTTTAAGGTCTATTTTTTGGGGAACAATAGCAATATTATTCGTAGGAATAATTGGTTCAATTGTTTTTGGTATACCTCTTTCTGAATCAACTTGGGCAAGCGCAATGAGTCGAATGCGATATACTTTTGGTTTTAGACACCCAGGATACATTGCGACAATAGTTTTTTCTCTTATTCTTATGGCTTGGTCATTACGCCTTCTTTCTTCGGAACAAAAAGAGAAAATTATTATGTCTTTTGTGATGATTGTTGGTATTATAATGCTCTATTTAACCGCAAGCAGAACTAGTTTAATTTCTTTACTTTTTATAATAGTAGTTGCGGCATTATTGAATTCTGGTATACGATTTTCATCTTTTATTGCCTTAAGCTACTTAGGATTAATTTTTCTTGTATCTATTTTTTTTATCGCTTTATTAAAATATCCAAACCCTTGGTATTTGTTTAATAAAATATCTTCTAACCGGATAATTATTTGGGCAAATAGTATATGGTGTAATGTTACAAATAATCCATGGTCTTTTATTTGGGGAGGAGAACAAGCTACTTTAAGGAGTGTTAGCAGTTTGTCAGGGGAAAATGGTAGCACAATTACGTCAGTCTTTGGTAGATATCGATTAGATTCTGTTTACGTAGATATGTTTTTAATGTTTGGTGTAATTGGATTGATCTTGTTTGTATTTATATTTATATGGCTTTTAAAATCGTTAATAAGAAAACGAAAAGATTTAGAGATGAATAATAAGAAGATATATTCTTTCATTATCGCAGTAGTTATAGGCATTTTAGTTACTTCTATTTCTGCTTCCTGGATACCATCAATGGGGAATTTAATTAATATTAGTATTCTCCCGATTATTTTAGCGATACATTATAATCATTTATTTGTTGATTGAATATGATAAAAATGTGCTTAAGGAATAATTATGAAAAAAAATAGTGTGGGAATTGTTATAGCTACTTATAATAAAAGATTGGAAATTAGGGAATGTTTAGATCATTTATTTAAATCGAATTGGGATTCGTATCAAATATGTGTAGTAGATGATGGAAGTACTGATGGAACATGGGAAATGCTTTTGCAAGAATATCCAAATATTTCTAAAATCCGTGGAGATGGAAATCTCTGGTGGGCCGGTGCCACAAACAAAGGGATAGAATTTTGCCTTAGAAATGGCTGTGAGTACATTTTGCTTTTAAATCCCGATACATTGCTCCTACCAGATACAATCTCACATCTTATAGAAAATTCTCAGTTATACAGTAATGCCATTACTGCATCTATTGTAGTTTATTATGATAATTCTAATATCATATGGTGGGCAGGGAGCAAATGGGGGTCTCTGATATCCTGGCTTCCAATATGGTGCAATAGATATTTATTTAAAAGTGGGGCAAAGTTAGATAAATTACCCGAAAAGCCGTATCATACAGATGAGGTGCATGGCAGAGGAGTTCTCATCCCCAGAGAGATATTTAAATCTGTTGGTCTTTATGATGATATTAAATTTCCTCAATACGGAGCAGACGTAGATTTTTCTTTTCGCGCTAAAAGAGTAGGATTTTCAATATTTGTTGTACCTAAAGCTAAAGTAAAATTATATACTGAAAGTACGGGCATGAAAACACCGAAATCATTTTACAAGGCTATTCAAGGATATTGGGAATACCTGGTAAATAGAAAAAATGGAGAAGCTTTGCGAGTATGGTGGAGTTTATTAATTAGACATGTTCCGTTTTATGCAGTGCTACCTTCTTATATTTTTATAATTACTTTAAATACATTTCGCTATTGGCAAAGATTTTTTCATCAAAAAAGAGCTATTGTTAAATTTAAATAGAGGACGAAAAATATGAAGGTATTAATAATACATAATGCAGGGCGTTCTGATTTTCCTTCCGGTGAATTAGTAGTAGTTAATGAAGAAGTAAAAGCATTACGTGAAAGAGGAGTAGATGTATATTGCCATATAGAAAAAAATGATAATTCTGATGATATTTTTTCTTTTAGAACGTTATTTACGGGTATAAATCTTTTTTGGTCTTTTTCCTCATATTATAAAATTAAAAAGCTAATAGACAAATACAATCCGGATGTTGCCCATTTTCATTCAGTACTCCCTCTATTATCGGTTTCGTCTTTTTATGCATGCAAGATTAAAGGTGTTCCCGTTGTACAAACTTTGCATAATTATAGATGGTTTTGTGTAGAAGGTGGATTGTATAGCGATGGTTCATATTGTGAGGAATGCCTTCAAAAAGGAGCTTTAAGGGGAATAATTAAAAAATGTTCAAGAAAGTCATTTGCTGCAAGTACTGCCCTGACTATTAATAATGCAATATATGTGAAGTCCGATATTTTATTTAATTTGGTCGACCGTTTTCTGGCGGTTTCTAAATTTGTCAAAGATAAATATATACAGGCAGGATTTCCGGAGGATAAGATTCTTGTAAAATATAATGGGATTAAATTGAAAAATATTGCAGCAAAAGAAATTAAAGCTTGTGATAAAAAAGGGATAACTTTTGTTGGAAGATTGACTCCCGCAAAGGGTACCAAAATATTAAAAGATATTATTTATCAAATGCCCGATGTTCCTATAAATATTGTAGGCGAAGGACCAGATTTACAGATGCTTAGAGATTTTTGCAGTAAGGAAAAATATAAAAACGTTAAGATATTTGGCAGAGTAGATTCTAAGAAAGTGTATGATATAATTTCAAAATCAACTTGTGTTATAGTGCCTTCATTATCTGCAGAAACTTTTGGATTTGTAGCAATTGAGGCAATGGCTTGTGGAACTACAGTAATAGTTTCCAAGATTGGCGCTTTACCAGAAATAGTTGAACGGAGCGGCGGAGGAATAATCATAGATCCTCCCGGGTCTTCAGAGAAATTTGTTTTAGCGATTCAAGAACTTTTAAATTCACCAAAGAAGGTTGAAGAAATGGGAGTAAAGGGAAAGATATTCGCGGAACAGAATTTTTCGATGGATAAAAATATAGATAAGCTTATAAATATATATAGAGATGTCCTCAAGAAAAGGAGTTGAATTTTTATTACATTTTTAGATTCATGCGATTTTAAATATATAAGTTTGTGTAAGGCTATTGAAGGAATAGAACTTGATGAGATAGCTAATGATTATAAAAAAATTGGCGATAAAGTTTTTTGGGAAATGGCAAAGGGTAATCGTGTAGAATCAATTGTTGCCCATGCACTGATAAATGCTTTAGGTCGTGATAATGTTCCTGCTCATTGGATGAAGGCGCACGAGGAAAATTTTAGCCGTATCTCTGCATATTTGGCTGAATTAGATTATATTTCTAATAAGTTAGTCGAAGAGAATGTTTCGTTAGTAGCTCTTAAGAATGGTGGTATTGCTCGAGGTATTTATCCTTGTCCCGGTTGTTGCCCCATGGGTGATTTAGATGTGCTGGTAGAGAAAAAAGATTTTCGGAGAGCACATCAAGTGTTATTAAATCATGGTTTTAATTTTGAATTTCGAAGCCCCTTGGAAGAGCCTGATATTAATGCAGCTGAAAAAAACGGGGGTACTGAATACTGGAAGATATTATCTAACGGGGAAAAATTATGGTTTGAACTTCAATGGCGTGCAGTAGCGGGTCATTGGATACGTCCAGAACAAGAGCCTTCTGCTAAAGATTTAATGAAACGCTCGATATCTGTTTCTGGTACAACTGTACGTATACTTTCGCCTGAGGATAATCTACTTCAGGTTGCTTTGCATACTGCAAAACATTCCTATATGCGGGCACCAGGGATGCGTTTACATACTGATGTGGATCGTATTGTTCGATATCAATCAATAGATTGGGATGTTTTCTTGAAATATGTTTTAAACCTTCAAGTAAAAACAGCTGTCTATTTTTCATTGGCTATTCCTAGAGCTTTTTTTAGTACCCCGATACCTGATGAAGTGTTAGCTCAACTTAAACCACCTGTTTGGAAAGAGAAGTTGATAAGCAGTTGGATAAAGAAAGCAGGTCTTTTTAATCCTGATGAAAGAAAATTCGGAAAGTTAGGATACATTCTTTTTAATATTTTGCTCTATGATGATTTTAATGGTTTATGGAAAGCTGTATTTCCTGATAAGAAGTGGATTAAAGAAAGGTACAGATTTAAAAATAATTTACTTTTACCTGCTTACTATATAATTAGATTGAAAGATTTATTATTTCGGAGAATATATTGATATTTAGTATTTTTTAGGAGATGTTAATTGAGAGGAAAATTAATTATATTTAGTGGATTGGATGGAGCTGGGAAGTCAACGCAGATAGAATTTTTGATGGATTATTTTTGTAATAGAGGGCGGTCGCCGAAGTTTATATGGACTCGAGGCGGATATACCAGTCTTTTCAATAATTTAAAGAATTTATTAAGGATATTATTAGGTAAACGTATACCTCCACCGGGACGTAATGAGGAACGTGAACGGGTGATGCGTTCCAGATGGATGCAACAGCTCTGGTTAGTGATTTCCCTATTAGACTTATTGCGAGTGTATGCTGTTCAAATACGTTTCTGGTTATGGTCCGGCAAAATAGTTATCTGCGACCGTTATTTAGCAGATACTCTTATAGATTTTAAAATAAATTTTAAGAATTTAAATGTTGAGCGATGGTTTTTATATAAGTTATTATTACGGGCTTCTCCCCGACCTGATGCCTCTTTTTTAATGCTTATCCCGGTAGAAGAAGCAATAAAACGGTCTGGCCAAAAAGATGAGCCCTTTCCGGATTCTCCCCAAGTTCTCACTAAGCGGTTGTGCATGTATAAAGAGTTATTAAATGACGGAAACTGGACCATTCTCGATGGGTTAAAATCCAAAGAGGAATTAACTTTTAAAATAAAACAAATAGTAAATAATTTATTAAGTTAGAAATATATTAAAGAGGGCGTATTTAGTTATTATGAAAATATCTCTGTTATTGGAAAGAGAATATTTTGTTAGTATTTTTGAAGGGACCATGTCCTCTTTTTTTAGTGATTATTTTGGACAAAGTTATAAAGTTAAATGGCAGCAAAGTGATTTTAAAAAGGATACTGAGTTTAAGGGCGAAGTTCAAACATGGAGATGTAATCCGCAAATAAATGCCATATTTGTCCCCGGTGCCGAGAGGGAAGTTTTTGAACCAATTATAAGAGAGTTCAGTTACACTCCGGTTTGGTGGCGAAAACCATTTCAATATATTTATATTAGAACAGCTACCCATATGATATGGGGAAAATATTTAGCAAAGATAAATATAAAAGTTTCACCAGTAGTTCCCGATGCAAAAGATTTGCTTATTGTAGGTGGAAATCATAAATTGAGACTTTTGGATAATAAAAGAAAAAAATGTTTTGTTATTTTAAAGAAAGGATTTGATTCTAATTTTTTTGAACGTGAACTTAATGTCCGGAGACTGGCTTACAATTTAAAACTTCCGGTTCCTTCTGTTTTAGAAGAGGGTTCATCTAATATTAGATGGTATGCTGAGAAATATGTTGTTGGCACACCCATTAACAGGTTAAAGGAAAGCAAAAGGAGCCGTTTCGCTCTGGGGGAATGCATTAAAGCACTTCAGATTCTTGCAGAGTATTCAAGAGAAGAAATTGAAGTGGAAAATTATTTGGAAAATTTATCACAATCTATTAAGAAAAATATTAGTTCAAATATTCTTCTTAAAGAGGAAGAGCGAACAAAGTTGCTGGGTTATTTAGATAGAGTTCGCAGTCTTGTTGTAGAGTTATCGCGAAATTATTTAAGGAAAATAGATACTGTTATTGCCCATGGCGATTTTCAGCCGGCCAATATAATTATAAACAATGATGATTATTGGATAATTGATTGGGAATACTCATGTCGGAGGCAAGCGGAGTATGATGGATTAGTGTATGTATTAAAATCGCGATTTCCTCGGGGGATGGCCAAGAGATTAAAAAATTTGTTAGAAGATGATAGAATGTGGGCAGAACCAATATTGTGTAAATGGCCGGATATGAAGGTTAATAATATAAGCTTACGACGTAGGCGATTGATCTTGACCATATTTTTATTGGAAGAGCTAAGTTTGAGAATAGAGGAAAATTCCAATCCGGTGTTTAAAGAATTAGGATGTGGGTTTTACGATTTTGTTAGCGAATTCCCCAAAGTATTAGAGGTAATGAGATAAGCATGAAAAAAAGTGAAAACAAACTGCAAATAATATTTTTAAATCAAGTGTCAGGGCGGCTTTTTAGAGAGTTAGCAGAAGGTTTAGCTGAGAGCATTGGGGAGTGTGTCCTATATACCGGAAGTGACAAAGAAAATAAAATAGAAAATAAGCCAAGGCTAAAAGTAATTAAAGCACCCCAGTATCATCGGGGGAGTTATATTGGTCGTTTATTAGATTGGTTTAGATATTTTTTTTATGTTTTCTTTCATGTATTAAATCAGCCAAGAAATACTTTGCTCTTTATTGTTTCTAATCCTCCCTTTCTACCTTTAGCGGGTTATTTAATGAAGAAATTAAGGGGCCAGCCTTATGTCGTATTGATATATGATATTTACCCGGACTTGGCAATTTATTTGGGGCGGATGTCAGAAAAGGGAATATTAGCTCACATATGGCGGTGGTTTAACAGGGTTGTTTGGGAAAATTCAGAAGCAGTATTTACCATAGGGGATAATATGGCAGTTAAATTAGAGAATTTATTTGATGTAACTAAAACACGTTTGGGGTATATAAAAGTAATACCCAATTGGGTTGATAGTGAATTTATAAAACCCCTGCCCAAAGAAAAAAACTGGTTTGCTAAGAAATATAGACAAGTTGATAAATTTACCGTGCTTTATTCGGGGAACTTGGGGGCTACCCACGATTTAGAAACAATTTTAGAAGCTATAAAAAAATTAGGGAAGATTGAAAATATTCAGTTTATTATTATAGGTGATGGATTTAAGCGGATGTACATAGAAAAGTTTATTGAAAAAGAAAATCTTTCTAATATTTTTCTTCTTCCTTTTCAACCAGAAGATGTTTTACCTTATTCTTTGACAGTTGGTGATGTTGCAATAATCACATTAGCAAAAGGGGCTGAAGGATTGTCAGTCCCCAGTAAAGTTTATTATGCAATGGCCAGTGGATCTGCGCTATTATGCATAAGTTCAGGCAATAATGAGTTAAAAACAATTATAGAACAACACAAATGCGGTATTTTAGTTGAGCCGGGAGATGTGAATGGTTTTATTTCCGCTATAAAAAGATTTTACCAGGATCCTGTATTTTTAAAAAGCTGTAAAGAAAATGCGAGAAAAGCAGTAGAGAGTTATTATACTAAGAAAAATATTGAGAAGTATAAGGAGATATTAATGGATAAGTTAAAGTTGTTTCATAATAACTAATTTATATTAAGTGTAATTGTAAAAGTATCTTTAATATTGATAGTGTAAAATTTTTTTAATTTGAAAGAAGAATATGAAAAAAGATAAAATAAATATTTTAAAAAGAATAATTGATGTGGTAATTAGTGGAATAGGATTGATTATATTATTTCCTATTTTTGTTATAATAGGAATATTGATTAAACTTGATTCTAAAGGACCGGTATTTTTTATTCAGGAGAGAGTTGGAGAGGGTGGAAAAATATTTAGAGCGTATAAGCTGCGGACGATGGTTGATAATGCAGAAAAATTGGGATTAGGATACGAGATAGCAAAAGATGATGACAGGATAACTCGGGTAGGGAAACATTTAAGATGGGGGATAGATGAATTACCTCAGTTAATTAATGTATTCAAAGGCGAGATGAGTTTGGTGGGGCCGAGGCCTGCATTACCTCATCAAGTAAAAAAATATTCTGAAAGGGAAAGGCGTAGATTCGAAGTTAGGCCGGGGATTACCGGTTGGGCTTTAGTGAATGGGAGAAATATTTTGTCCTGGCCGGAGCGAATAAAATTAGATATCTGGTATATTGACCATTGGTCAATTTGGTTAGATTTAAAGATATTATTTAAAACTATCTGGGTAATTATTTTTAAAAGAGAGGGGATTTATGGGAAAGATGGTATTAATTGGGATTATTCGGATAATCAGGGAGCAAAAAAATGAAGGGAAGAGAAATTAATATACTAATATCCAGTGCCGGTAGACGTGGTGCATTAGTAAAGTGTTTTAAAGATACTATTAAAGGAATGGAAAGATGTAACGGGAAGGTAATTTCTGTTGATGCCAGTCCTTTAGCAACTGCATTGTATTTATCTGATAAACATTATATTGTACCAAGAATTTCAGATCCAAATTATATTAATGTTTTATTGAATATTTGTAAAGAAGAAAATATAAAATTAATTATTCCAACTATTGATACAGAACTTTTAATATTATCACAAAACAGGGGAAAATTTGAAAAAAATGGAATTAGAATTGCTATATCAGATACTAAAGTGATAGAGATTTGCGGTGATAAATTAAAAACTTTCCAGTTTTTTAAAGAAAATAATATACCAACAGTTGAAACTTTCTTATTAGGGCAATTTGATAAGATGGAAAAATTAAATTACCCATTATTTATTAAACCATGTAGTGGTTCTGCAAGTATAAATACTTATAAAATAAATAATAGAAAGGAATTAGATTTTTTTATAAATTATATCGATAACCCAGTAATTCAGGAATATGCAGAAGGAAAAGAATTTACTCTGGATGTGTTAGCAGATTTAGAGGGGCAGGTAATAAATGTAGTCCCCAGAGAAAGGATTGAAGTAAGGGCAGGAGAAATAAATAAGGGTCGAACGGTTAGGGATGAAAAAATAATTGAATATGCAAAAAATATTACAGAAAAATTAGGAGCCATTGGCCCCATAACCATACAGTGTTTTGTGAAAGGGAATGCTGTAAAATTTACCGAAATAAACCCAAGAATTGGCGGTGGTTATCCTTTATCTTTTGCTGCGGGAGCTAATTATCCTGAATTATTAATTCGAATGGTTTTGGGGGAGAAGGTAATACCGAGGTTGGGGGAATTTGAAGAGAATTTAATTATGTTGAGATGGGAAGATGCAGTATTCATAAAAGAAAGTAATTTAGATTTAAATAGAGGATAGAAGAAATTGTTGATTAGAGCTCTTTTATTTGATTTAGATGATACTCTTTACGATGAGAAACAATTTGTAAAGAGTGGATTTATTAAAGTAGCAGAATTTATTGAAGATAAGTTTAAAATTAACAAGAAAGATTTTTATAAAATATTAGTTGATATTTTTAATAGTGGTTTAAGAGGGAATATTTTCAATATTGCTTTAGAGAAAGTAAAGGTTGCTTACGAGGAAGATATTATTCAATCAATGGTGAAGATATATCGTGAGCATAAACCTGAGATAGAATTAGATAAGAATACAAGGTCTTTACTTATAAAATTAAGAAGAATTTATTCTTTGGGTATTATAACTGATGGTTACTTCAAAGTTCAAAAGAAAAAGGTTCAAGCTTTAAAATTGGAAGAGTTGTTTGATTCTATTATCTATACAGATGAATACGGGAAAGAATATTGGAAACCTAATGTTTATGGGTACAAACTTGCCTTACGAGAACTGAATGGTTTATTGCCAAAGGAAGCTGTATATATTGGAGACAATCCTTATAAAGATTTTATTGGAGCTAAAAAAGTAGGAATTCTTACGGTAAGAGTTATAAATCAAAATGGGGAATATAGTAATGTAAGGTTAAATAAAAAATATGAGGCAGATTACGAAATAAAAGAATTGCATGAGATTGTAAATGTATTAAAAGCACTAAAATAGTTCTGTTAAATTTAAAATTAAGAGGATTAAGGAGTTGAATATTATGAAAGTACCATTATCCAGTCCGGATATTGTAGAGAAAGATATTGAGGCTGTTGTAGGAGTTATGAAGACCAGATTTTTAAGTATCGGGCCTAAAGTGGTGGAATTTGAGAAGAGGATGAGTGAATATGCCGGGGTAAAATATGCGGTGGCGGTAAATAGCGGAACCAGTGCACTTCATTTAATAATTAGAGGTATGGGAATAAAAGAGGGCGATAAAGTGATAACTACTCCTTTTTCTTTTATCTCTTCAAGTAATTGTATTTTATTTGAAAAGGCTGAACCTTTATTTGTGGATATCGAGGAAGATACTTTGAACTTGGATGCCGATAAAGTTGAGGAAAAACTGGAGAGTTTAAGTGGGGAAGAGCTAAGGCGAGTAAAGGCTTTATTAGTGGTTGATGCTTTTGGGCAGCCAGCAGATTGGGATCGGTTTGTAGAGATTGCCAAGAAATATAATTTACTATTAATTGAAGATTCAGCAGAATCTTTAGGTTCGGAATATAAAGGTAGAAAATGTGGTACTTTTGGGGATGCTGGAGTCTTTGCCTTTTATCCTAATAAGCAGATTACTACTGGCGAGGGAGGAATGGTGGTTACTGATAATGAAGAGCTGGTGGGGCTGGCGAGGAGTATGCGGAATCAGGGCAGGGGAGAGAGTGGAGAGTGGCTGGACCATGAAAGATTGGGCTTTAATTATCGGATGGATGAGATGAGTGCTGCTTTAGGGTGTTCCCAGATGGAAAGAATTGAGGAGATTTTGGAGAAGAGAGCAAAGGTTGCGGGGATATATGGGGAAAAGTTGGCGGAAATTGAGGAAGTGCAGGTTCCTTTTATTGCGCCCTATGTAAGTAGGATGAGTTGGTTTGTTTATGTAATTAGGTTGAAGAAGGGAATAGATAGAGAGAGGGTTATTAGATTTTTAAAAGAAAGTGGTATAGAATGCAAACCTTATTTTACCCCGATTCATTTACAGCCATTTTATAGGAAGATGTTTGGTTATAAGGAAGGGGATTTTCCGATTACTGAGGATGTGACAAGAAGGACAATTGCCTTGCCGTTTTTTAATAATTTGAAGGAAGAGCAGATAGATTATATAGTGGAGAAGCTTAAGAATAGTATTTAGTCGTTAGTTGACAAGTATATAGACATCGCGAACCCAAAAGTATACACACATCGTGAACCTTAATGAAAAAAAGTTTACACACATCGTGAACTCAATAACTAAGTGTTCTATACTGACCTTAAAAAAGGAGGTCAGTTATGAACAGTAAAGAATTAAGAGAAAAAGCTATAAAAAGATACGAAAATGGTGAATCTCCTAAGGAGATCTACCAGAGCCTTGGTAAAGGTAAAACCTGGTTCTTTAAATGGTTAAGGCGTTACAAATTAGATGGGAAAGATTGGGCTAAAAGCCACTCTCGTAAACCCCATCAAAGTCCTAAAAGGATAGATAAAATTATGGAACAAATGGTAATTGAAACCAGAAAGAGTTTAGAAAAAAAGTTATATGCACAGACCGGAGCACTGGCTATTAGTTATGCTCTTTGGGAAAAGGGAATCAATCCTCCTCCTATAGTGACTATTAATAAAATTCTAAAAAGAAACAACTTAGTGCATAAAAAGGAAAAATATTCCCCTAAGGGGGTCAACTATCCTTCTCCAGTGATTACTCATAGTAATTACCTACATCAAGTAGATGTAGTTGGTCCTCGATATCTAAAAGAAGATGGAAGATTCTATTCGGTAAACATTATTGATGCCTTTGACCGTAGGAATAGTACCAACCCTGAGCGTAGACAGAACAGGATAGCGGTTAGTAAAGGTCTGTTATCTTCCTGGAAGACCTTAGGTATACCCCTCTATGAACAGATGGATAACCAACTACCTATGCGGGGGAGTAATCAGTACCCCCACTCTTTTGGACTGGTTATTCGTCTCTGTCTTTATTTAGGCATACAACCTCTCTTTATTCCCCTTTCCGAACCTTGGAGGAATGGGATTATCGAAAACTTTCAGAATGTCTTTGATAAGATGTTCTTTCGGGCACAATATTTTAAAGACTTTACTCATCTTTACCGGGAAGCTAAAAATTTCGAAAAATATCTTAATCAGAATCATCATTATAGTACCCTAGGAGGTCTTACTCCCAACCAAAAGTGTTCCGGAGATATCAAGCTATTACCTGCTTCTTTTAGGCTTCCTAATAAACTTACTATCTGTCCGGGATATGTACACCTTATCCGTTTCATCCGTAGTGATCGTATTTTAGATATCTTTGGGGAAAAGTACGTTATGCCAGGTGAAGTAGAGTATGAATATGTCTGGGCTACTATTGATACTGCCAAGGAGAAATTGTTTATATACCATGATTCTAAATTAGTAGTTGAATATCCTTACCCTTTACCAAAAAGCTCTATTGATTTATCAAGGTTCGATCTCTAGAGTTCGCTATGTCTGTATATTTATTATCATTAGAAGTTCGCTATGTCTGTATATTTAAAGACTCTAAGAAGAGTTCACGATGTCTGTATATTTAATAGTTAGTCGTTAGTATTTAGTGAGAAAGAAAAGAAGGAATATTAAATATTATGTCGAATATAGTAAGTATGTAGTAGAGTTTTTGGTTATTGTCTCGCAATGACAATTTAAGTGTGGAAGGGAATTTATGAAGAGATTTTTTAAGCGTTTTTTTTGGGTTGTTTTAGATATAGTTTTTATAAATGTTTCTTTAATTTTTTCTTTGATATTAAGATTTGGGGAAGGTTGGGAAACTTATTTCTATGTTTATCGAGGATTAATTGTTTATTTTATCGGGTTTTTTCTTTTATTTGCTGTAATTTTTAAATTATATAGAAGAATATGGAGATACTTGAGTATTGGCGATCTTTTTCGGATAACGGAAGTTGTTACAGGGGGAATATTTGGAACAGTATTGTGTTTGAATTGGGTGAGGGGTATTACCTTCCCACGCACTGTTGTGGCTTTGACCTGGTTTTTCAGTTTAGCCCTGATAGGAGGAAGCAGATTAGTCTGGAGGATATATTGTGAGAGGAAGGGTGCTTTAAATAGGGGACAGGAGCGAATATTGGTTGTAGGAGCAGGAGATGCTGGAGAGGTTATATCCCGAGAGATAATCAGGAGACCAGATTTGGGCAGGTTAGTGGGCTTTATAGATGATGATAAAGAGAAGATTGGGAAGAGAATTCATAATGTAAAGGTATTAGGGAATGTTGAAGAGATAAATGATATTTTAGAAAAAGAACAGATTGATTCAGTTATTATTGCTATTCCCACTGCAACGGGCAAACAGATTAGGAGAATTCTTGATAATATAAAGAGCAAAAAAGTAAAGATACAAATCTTGCCTGGATTATATGAATTGGTAGATGGCAAAGTCAGCGTTTCTCGAATTAGGGAGATAAGGATTGAAGATTTATTAGGGAGAGAGCAGGTGAAGTTAAATTTAGAGGAGATTTCTGGATATTTAAGAGACAAAAGGGTGATGGTGACTGGAGGAGGAGGTTCCATTGGGGGAGAGCTAGCAAGGCAGATTTGTAGATTTGGGCCGAAGAGTTTGATTTTGTTGGACCATAGTGAGAATGGTCTTTTCCATATAAATCTTGAACTGGAAAGAAGATGGATGGGAGTAGGAAGGGGAGCGGGAGATGATGTGGGAAGTAGAGTAAAGATAGAAATTATACCAGTGGTAGTAGATATCCGGAACAGAGATAAGATGGATAGAATATTTAAGAAGTATAAGCCAGAAGTGGTTTTTCACGCAGCAGCCCATAAACACGTTCCCATGATGGAATACCATCCTGATGAAGCAGTGTCGAATAATATTGTCGGGACTAAGAATGTAGCTGAGCTGGCAGATGAGTATGGAGTAGAAAGGGTGGTAATGATTTCTACAGATAAAGCTATCAATCCTACTAGTGTAATGGGGGCGAGTAAGAGGGTGGCTGAGATGCTGGTAAAGAATTTAGGAAGCAGGAAAAACAATACTAAATTTGTAGCGGTTCGCTTTGGAAATGTGTTGGAAAGTAACGGCAGCGTAGTTCCTATATTTAAACAGCAGATTGCTCAGGGTGGACCGGTTACAGTTACCGATAGAGAAGTAAAGAGATATTTTATGACTTTACCTGAGGCAAGTCAATTAGTGATTCAGGCTGGTGCGCTGGGGAAAGGTGGAGAAGTATTTGTGTTGGATATGGGAGAGCCGATAAAGGTGTTGGATTTGGCGCGGGAACTAATTCGTCTGTCTGGTTTTGAGCCTGAGGAAGATATAGAGATAAAGATTGTGGGATTAAGACCGGGAGAGAAGATGTTTGAAGAGATAATGACTGAAGAGGAGAGAAGTAGGGTACTGGGATATAGTGGGCATGAAAAGATTTTTATTGCTAAAGTTGAAGAGGTTGATGGAGAAAAATTAGAGAAAGATATTAAGGAGCTGGAAGTGCTAGCACAAGAGATGGATGCGGAGGGGATAGTGAGAAAGCTCCAAGAGATGGTTCCAAATTATCATCCCAATCGAGATATGCTAAAAATGTAAACAAAAGTGCCAGGCACCTTTGTTTACATTTTTAATCTTTATTCAATTTTACCTAATTCTATTTTCATTCCGGATAATTCTTTCTGAACTTCTGCAAAACGTAGGGAATAATATTCCCGATTCTGCTGATTTAAGGTAGTGATAGTATTGTGTATCTCTTTGGTGTTTTCCAGGACTTGCCGATAGCCTTCCTTCTGGGCAGTCACTATCTCCTGCATAAATCTGTCGATACGAAAGATTAAGAGTATCGATAAGGCAATAGGGAAGCCCTGGTTGGCGATTAAGTCTAATAATGTTTTTGGGTCCATATATTAATCCTCCAATTCATCAATTTACTAATGGGCCAATATGTAGGGATTGCATAAAATGAGATTGCCACGCTCCCTCTAGTAGCTCGCAATGACATTATAGACAAGCAAGCCTTTCCTAGCTTCGCCTTGATTTTCCGGTCTGTATGACGATAGAGAGTAAGCTTTACGGGAATAAGTCTACAGTCTTTAATCGGCTTTCCCGCTGGTTCATCTGTTGAAACAGCATAGAATATAATCTGTTTGTCAAATCTACAGGCAAGATAATGTTCTTTTACAAAATTATTCACGTAGTCCCAGAGGACATCGGCTTCAACTTTTGATAGTCCATATCCATCTATGACATTTTGTTTAAAGCAGCCCTCTGGTGACTTAACTAAATTATTAATAATGCTATTGGTCATATAACTAATACCTCCTTGGTCTATATGTTATTATATTAGCATAGACCTGGGGTCATATGACCTAATAGTTATTTAAATGGGGCAGACTGCTTCTTTAATAATTTTAATGACAATTTTGGGAGCATTGGTGGCAGCTTTATATTATAATTGGTATCAGGCTAAGATATTAATAGGGGATGTAGGGATTTTAATTATTGGAGCAGTTATTGCCAGTGCAGTGATTGTTGGTAATTATGAAACAGCTGGAGCTATTATTATTATACCTTATGTGGTGGATTTTTTAATTAAGGCGAAAAATCGGTTTCCCTATAGTTTTGGGGTTTATAGAGATGGGAAATTATATTGCCCAGAGGGGGGACCTGTGGGATTGGCACAATTAGTAATGAAGGTGTGTGGCGGGATTAGTGAGAGTAATCTGGTACTGGTGCTGATGGGTATAGAAGCGGTTTTTGGAGTTATTGCGATATTGGTTTATATATAATTAGTTAAGTCTTTAGATGAATTAGAAGAGAGGAGAAAAAGGGAAGAGGGGGAAAAGTGCGGAGATTCCCATTTAACTAATTATAGATCAAAATGTTCACTGATCATTTTGTTTATTTTGTTTAAAATTTCTTTGCTTTCAATATTTCCTATTTTATTTAATAGTCTTTTCTTATCTATGCTTCTAAGTTGTATAATCATTATTTTGGAATTTTCGTTTAAACCCGCTGATCCCTTAGGAATATAAACTTCGAATGGGTATACTTTATTTATATTAGAAGATAAGGGAGCAACTGTAACTAAGGGTGAAAACTGATTGTGAATATTATTAGATATAATTACAGCGGGTCTTTTCTTCTTTACTTCGTGTCCAATAGTGGGGTCAAAATTAACTAGATATATTTCTCCTTTTTTAGGATATGCCATCACCTGTGACTCCATTAAATTTTTGATTTTCTTTTTCTATTTCCGTGTAGGCCTCTTTATATGCTTTTATTAGGGCTTGTTCTTTTAGCTTTCGGAGTTGTTTTTTTATTGTTTCAGCAATAAATTTGCTTCTATTTCTATTGGGTATTTCTTCTCTTAAAGCATCAACTACTTCTTTTGGTAAAGAAATAGTTACCTTCTCTTTAGTAGCCATACTTATCCCTCCATCTAATTAATACATCCATTTATTACATAATATCACAATTGCATTTATTGTCAAGGGGATGATTTACTTTCCTTTTTTGTTAAAATGGGAATTGGTTAATTAGTTAAGAAAAAAATATTTATTATTTAGATCTATATTGTTTTTGGGTCCATATATTCCCTCCTTTAATTCAATATATCGATCTCAAAATGTCATTGCGAGGCATGGCTTTTACTTATTACTCATTACTGGTTACTGTTTTTAGCTTGACTAAAAACTCCCTCTATTTATATAGATGCAAAAAAGGGGTGATTTCGCTACAGTTATTTTAAAAAAATTAAAATATTTTTAATTTTGATATTCCTCGTTTACGTTGACGATTTACATTTTGACGATTGATTCCATATAATCTGGCTATCTCTTCATCTTTGTATCCTTCCAGATAATAAAGAGTGATAATTTTCTTTTCTCTTTCGGTTAGTCGTTTATAAGCTTCTTTCAGATCTATTTTTATCAAGATATATTCTAATCTATCCAATAATCTTCTCCTTTCTAAGGGTTTGATTTATCAAGCCCCTACGGTTGAGATTGCCACGCTCTCTATAGTCGCTTGCAATGACATTATTGCCATTATGGGGGCACGATACATCGTACCCCTACATTTGCCTGGACAGGCAAGATGCTTGTCCTACTGGGGAAGTTCTTCTGGTTTTAGGCCAGAGGAGATCTCTATTCTTTGTTTAAGATATTTCCGATAGTACATCCACAGCCCCCAATTGATTCTCTTTTTAATATAACCCGCAAAGGGGATATCTTCCTTTACCTGATAGTCATAGACCGCCAGGATAAAGAGTAAGGAGGCCTGCTGGAAGACCTCCTCATATTCTAATCCCGCCCTGGTATACCTTTTGGCTTGGGATTTTAGTAAGGGTCTAAATTTTAGGAATAATTCCTCCATTGCCTTTAAGTCTTTTTGTTTGGCCTGTAAAATTAGTTCTTTTAGTTCAGACATCTAATCTTCTCCTTTCTGGGGGGCTTGATGAATCAAGCCCCTACAGTTGAGATTGCCACGCCCTGATAAATCAGGGCTCGCAATGACACTATTGCTGTTATGGGGGCACGATACATCGTGTCCCTACATTTACCCAGACAGGCGAGACGCCTGTTCTACGATTACCGGGTTCGATGAATCAAACTCCTACCTTCTATCCTCACCCTGGTCCTCTCCCTCCCGGGGATAGGGAAGAGAGATTCTTCCGGATGAGCCTGATGGCCTTTAGGGCTTCCTGGAGAGAGGCTGGTTCGGGGGGATTTTCTCTGAGATCTATAGACTCCTGGTGGGGAGATTTAATGGATTCCCGCTTTCGCGGGAATGACAAAGGGGATGGTGGGAATGATCCTCCTTACCAATAACAGATCTAATTTCTCCTCAATCTTCTTAAGGTCAAAATCTTTCAGTAATTTCTCGATAAAGCTTTCTTTAAAATCTAAATCCTGTAGTTGTTCTCTTAGGGTTTTCATCTTTTCTTCTCCTTTTCTTTTTTTAAAATCAGCAACAGCAGCTTGCTGGTTGTTGTATGGATAATGTTCTATATGGTTATTGTTAGGGTGCAAATTTTGCACTACCCCTGGTGCAATATTTGAACTACTTCTACCCAAATTTTGCACTACCCCAGATGCAAATTTTGCACCTTCCAGGGGAGTAATCTTGTAGAGATTAGAAAGGTAATTCCCCTTAGCAGATTTTCTTCTTTCTATCTTTTTAATCAGTCTATATTTAAGAAGAATCTTTTGATAACTGATGAGACTATTTTTGGATATGCCTAAATTATTACTTAAGGTAGACAAGGTAGGCCAGATGAGGTCTTTTTCTTTATGACAATAGGTAAGTAGTTCCAGATAGAGGAGAGCAGGCCCTATCCCTAATACCTTCACCCATCTTTTTAAGAAGTAGTTGGGGACGATAAGGTAACCATCTCTTCCTTTTTGGCTTAATTTATGAGCGTGATTTAGTCTTTCTTTTTCCATATATCTTCCCTTTCTGTTAGAAGTTTTGGTTAGCTTGAGATGAGATTATTGTAGGGGCACAATGAATTGTGCCCTCCCTGCTTTATCGTCATTTGTTTTTCCTGGGCACGATGCATTGTGTCCCTACACTTATGAGATTGCCACGCCCTGATAAATCAGGGCTCGCAATGACATTTAAAGTAGGGGTCTAATTTATCTGCCCCGAAACGGGTTCGATGAA
>LDZU01003526.1_pt1 | contig 193315 bp, 200 predicted proteins | sample 615531 | NCBI WGS metagenome assembly LDZU01 (sample SAMN03408293, study PRJNA278302) | terrestrial metagenome | isolation source: oil reservoir sample SB2 | place: USA: Alaska, North Slope, Schrader Bluff formation | collected 2011-09 | reverse complement strand
TGCGATGTCTGCAGGCGGATCTGGCGGGATCAAGCTGATCCTCAAGGACGCCAAGGTTACCATCGAGAAGGTGACGCTCGCCAAGTGAGCGTCCGCCTTATCCTCTTGTCTCTTCTCCTAATTTTTTTATTTTTTTTGAGATCTTATCGGAAGAATGGTGCCTTCAGAGCACGGCTGAGCTGGAAGTTTGGCTCCGATGAGGGATAAGAAGTCATAGTCGAGTCATCATGGAAATTCTCTCTCCACAAAATTATTCAAGCATCAAAATGACCAGAAGGGAACGTTTAAGTATTAGTTTCTCAGGTAGGTTACCTCAAATGAAAAGGATGGTCGGATGGAGTCGGTAGTGGTTTAGAAAAGGAGGAAATAAGATGGCGTTTTACACCCTTGGTCTCACCTTTTGGATAGTGATCGCCCTTACCGTTGTGGTATTGGGATTCTGGATCTATGGCCTCTACTTTAACTTTAAGAAGTGGGGGATGGGGTCCACCGGTTATCAGGATGAGCTGCGACACAGCTTCTGGCTTTTTATAGCAACATGGATTCATCAGGCTTTCAAAGATGGCATCTGGGTATTCGTAAAGACCCTCATCCTCGACGTGCTGCTCCTCAGACGGACCCTTAGAAGGAGCCCCGTGAGATGGGTCATGCACATGACGATATTCTACGGGTTTTTGACCCTTGCCGCCCTCTCGGGCCTCGGCCTCTTCATGGATATAATCGAGCACTTCAACGTCTTGGGCCTGGCCCACCAGGCTGAGATGGTTAAGGGATGGATGGAGCTTCCCTTCGACATCTTCGGCTATCTCCTCCTCTTCGGAGCCACCATTGGGGTCTTAAGAAGGATCTTCCTCAGGGAGGTCAGATCCCGGACCTCAGCCTACGACGTGGTCCTCCTGGGCGGAGTATTTCTGATCACCATCACCGGATTCTACGCGGAGTGGCTGCGGGGCAACTCCTTCCTCGTCGGAGATGCCTTCGCATACCCGGTATATGCCCCCCACTTCTCCCTGCTCCACACGATCCTGGCGCTGGTGCTCTTCGTCGCGATCCTTCCCTACAGCAAGTACATGCACGTAATAGCTGCTCCACTGACGATTCTCGCAAACAGAGGAGGCGAATAAGATGGCAGAAGATAAAAAAAGTCCAGCAGGGAAGCCCCTCCTATCAGGATTTCTCATGTCCACCCAGCTCATGGAGCTGGATGGATGCACCCGATGTCAGGAGTGCATGAAGTGGTGTCCCACCTACGATGTGTACAAGGACCGGCCCGAGATCACCCCCATGTACAAGATCGCCAAGTTCAGGGAGCTCCTCGGAAGTCAGCATGGCCTCCGGGCGAAGCTCTTCGGAGCCAAACCCCTGAATGAGGATGAGGTCAACCAGTTCATGGACGACACCTACATGTGCACCACCTGTGGCGTCTGTGGCACCGTCTGCGAGTCGGGAATCAACACCGTAGAGCTGTGGGAGGCCATAAGGCCCAACCTGGTTAAGAGAGGAAACGGACCCTGGGGCAAGCAGTCCTTCTTCCCCATGCTTCTCGGAAAGGACAGAAACCCCTACCAGGCAAAGCAAGAAGATCGACTCTGCTTCGTTCCAGACGACGCCGAGGTTCTCGACTCGGCGAAGATCGCCTACTTCGCCGGCTGCACCGCGGCCTATCGTCAGCAGGCTCTGGGCGTGGCGACGGTCAGGATTCTCAACGCCCTGGATATACCCTTCTGCATGCTGGGCAAGGACGAATGGTGCTGCTCCTCGGCCCTGGTCAGGACCGGCCAGCGCGACGTGATGAGAGACCACGCTGTCCACAACGTCGACGCCATCAAGGACAGAGGCGTCGAGACCGTGGTCTACGCATGCGCAGGCTGTTTGAGGACCGCCACCATCGACTGGCCGAGGTGGTACGAGGGTTACATCCCCTACAAGAACGTCCCCCTGGCGGTCTACCTGAGGGAGAAGATCCAAAATGGCGAGGTGGAGTGGAAGAGGGCCTTAAACGACCTGAACGTCACCTTCCACGACCCCTGCCACTCCGGAAGGCACCTGATGCACGTCAATGGCAGGGACTGGGCCTTCGAGGCGCCCAGGGACGTCTACAACTCGATCCCCGGCCTCAACTACAAGGAGATGACCCGCTCCCGGGAGTTTCAGAGGTGCTGCGGAGCCGGTGGCGGCGTCAAGGCAGGACAGCCTGATCTAGCCCTGGGCTGTGCCACGGCGAGGGTCAATGATGGCCTGGCCGTGAACGCCGACGTTATCTCCAGCACCTGCCCCTTCTGCAGGCGCAACATCATGGACGGCAGAAACGCGATGAAATCGGAGGTGAAGGTCGCAGATCAGGTCGAGCTGATGGCAGCCGCCATGGGCCTCGATGTGACCATCCCCGACAACCCCTACATGGAATACCAGGAGCAGGACGAGATCCTCTGCAAGGGCGAGGTCTGCCAGCTGGAGGAAGTCGCCGAGACGAAAGCACAAGACGTGGATGCCTATTAAAAAAGGGCACCATCTCTTTTCCTATTTTTCCTCAAAAAATTAAAAACGTTTGACGGGCTTGTGACTCTTTTTAGCCCAGCACCTTTTCCATCTTGACGGTTACAACGCTTCCAAGGGCGATGGGCACGGATTCTCTGATCTCTCCAGGGATGGTGATCCGCCCTTCTTCGTCCACCCGGCTTGAAAAGTCGAACTTGTCTACGAGTTCCTCTATCCTCTCTACGGGCCTGTTCTCCGAGTCCAGAACATGCCTGAGCCTGATGGAGACTACATCGCCAGAGTCGATCCCAGCAGAGCTTCTGATGACTCCTGGGATGGTGATCCGCCCTTCTGCGTCCACCTTGTCCAGGAACTCATACTTGTAGGCGGGCTCCTTTTTCTCCTCCATCAATACATGCTCTACGCTGGCAGAGACTGTAAAGCCAGGAGATATGCCTGAAGATTTAACTATCATCTCGGGAATCCTGACGAAGCCCTCACCGTCGACCTGATCCGTAAACTCAAAATTTTCCGGCATCTTTGGCTGGATTTCGATGGACCTGTTCTCCTGGTCCATGATGGGCCTCATCTTGATGGTGACTATGCTGTCCGCGAGAGCACCGGAAGCCTTCTGCAGATCTGTAGGTATTCTGATCCTGCATTCGCCGTCGACTTCCGCCTCAAATTTGAACTTTTCCGCTTCGCTCATAATTGTACTTTAGTGGCTGATGTGTATTTAAAATTTGCATCAGGCTGGATCAATGGTAAAGGATGCGATCTCGGGAATCGAGGTCACATCACGGGCCGTGCGTAGATCGTGTCTCTGGTGTAGCTGATGACTTGGAGATCTCTTCTCTTGGGGGCTTCCTCGACGGGGGCTGCCATTGTCTCCTCTTCGAAATCCGAGATTCCTCCCGAAACGGCTGGAACGAAGGAGATGGGCTCTGAGGCGGCTGGCTCGTAGAGGGCAGTCTCGGGGGTCGTCATCGAGGCACTGAACGTACCTTTCCAACCCGCTCCGGTATCGTCGGAGCAGACGAAGGTTCCTGCTATGACGGCCGAATCGTTGGTGACGCCAGCCATTCTCGCGACCGTCAGGGGATGCTGTATCACCAAAACCTCCAGTTCGATGTTGCTTCCATCGAACTGGCCTGTCACCATCCCGTTCCAGGGTTCAGGGAATCCGCCGGTGCAGGCCCCCGAGATGGACGATCCGATCGTGAATAAAGCTGCCGTGAACTCCTCCAGGAGGAAGTCGCCTGAAGCCTGGTCCCTCTCGCATCTGAAGGCCCAGAGGCCCGAGAGGTCTGTATAGTTCCCGGATAGGGCCGGGCTTGTGACCGTCATCAGACATATCAGAGCTGCACAGATCAAGAGGGGATTTCTGATCATCTATTCTCCTTATAGGGCCCGGATTTATTAAAATTATCCCGATCTTGCGGAAAGGGTAAATTGACGGAGGACGACGAGACCTCGGGGTTTCATGACCACGATAAAAGATCCGATCCACGGTTACGTCAAGCTCGACGATATGGCCCGAGATCTTGCAGACACCCAAGAGATGCAGAGGCTTAGATGGATAAAGCAGCTGGGCCTCGCCAATCTCGTCTACCCCGGCGCCAATCACACGCGGTTTGAGCACAGCCTGGGAGCCTATCATCTCTCAGGTCTTCTGGCCCGGCATCTCGAGCTGGATGAGGACGACGCGACGGATATCAGGGCCGCAGCCCTCCTCCACGACGTTGGCCACGGCCCCCTCTCCCACGTCACCGAGAAGGTCCTCTCAGGCTTCCTCCGGGAGGAGCATGAGAACGTCTCCGACCGGCTGAAGAGGGGCGAGCTGGGGGATGCCTTGGCCGATTACGGGCTCAAACCCCACCGGATCCAGAGGCTTATAAGAGGAGAGACCCCTCTGGGCCAGATGGTGAGCGGCGAGGTGGACGTCGACAGGATGGACTACCTGACCCGCGACGCCCACTACACCGGCGTCGCCTATGGGGTCATCGATTATCAGAGGCTGATGGAGACGATGACCATGAGGGACGGCCACATAGCCCTGGAGGAGGGGGGGGTCCACGCCGCCGAGTCCCTTCTCGTATCGAGGCTCCTCATGTACCCGACGGTCTACTTCCACCACGTATCTAGAATCGCCCAGAAGATGCTGGATGTGGGCGTTCGCGTCATGGTCGAGGAGGGGGCCGATCCCCGGAAGATCCGGGATATGGACGATACCGAGCTCGTGGCCGCCATGATCTCAAGCGGTGGCTATCCTGGGGAGATCATAGGTCGGATCAGGTCGAGACACCTCTTCAAGAGAGCAGTCTACGTCGGCCGCGACCGGCTCGAGTCGCCGGGGATGATAGATCGAGGGCGCGAAGGGAGGATCGCCGAGGAGATCGCAGAGGTGGCGGGTATCGAACCGCTATACGTTCTGGTCGACAAGCCCGAACTTCCCAGAATCGCCGAGGGAAACATGGCCATCATCGGAGAAGACGGCGAGAAGAAGCCCCTCCGGGAGGTGTCCCCCCTGGTCACCATCATGGAGAGCGCCCACTTTGCGGCCTGGAGGCTCGGGGTCTACACCACCGAGGAGAACCGAGAGCGAGTGAAGAAGGCCGCCATGAGGCATCTGAAGGTCAGGCGTAACCCCGTCCAGCACACCTTCGAGGACATCTGAGTTCAAAGGCATAGTTCCGATTTTAGAGGTAGGTTCACGGATAACCTTTAAGTTTGTCCTGACTGAGGGAGAAGGGATGGTCGCCGTTGACAACAGGCTGATAGTCAAGACGGTTCAGTCGATGAACCAGCACCTCCCCGGAAGGAGAAAAAAGCTCGTAGAGCTTCTCAAAGAGGAGAAACCCGGGATCCGGGGCAAGGACAACACCTTTTACATCATGGACAGAAAGGAGCTGGACCTGATATCTGAGTCCTTGCCCCGCTACCTCTGGGACCGGATCAGGCTTCCTATTCTGATAGAGATGGCTCCCCAGTACGGAAGCGGCTCGGCCCGGGTACAGGGGGAGGCTGAATGCGAGCTGGTCAGAAAGCTCCTGAAGATCGACCGGGGAGACAGAAAGATGGTGATTATCTACATGCCGGAGATAAGGGAGCTGAGGCGAAAGCTCCCCACCACCAGCCAGTACGCTTTCGTTACGGCCCTCCGATGACGTTGCCCTCATTTTTATAGGATGACCACCAATTATGGTCTTTGAGGTGGTTTTGATCATGGCAGAGAAAGCTCTGACCGAGGCTGTCGGGCTCTTCGAGGAGAAGATGGCTCAAGGAAGGTACAAGGAGGCCGCGAAGATCAGGGAGGACCACTCCCTCCCTCTCGATATGCTCCGGGACGCCGTGACGAAGGAGTATTCGAGGGTCTTGGGCCTTGGTGAGTACTCTCTCGCCGCAGACCTAGCGAAGGAATACTCTCTTTCAGAGAAGCTGATCAGGGATGCAGCCTCCAGGTCTTTCCAAAGGAAGGTAGACGGCGAGCACTATAAGGCCGCGGCGGAGTACGCCAAGAAGTTCGGCCTCCCCCCTGAGATGATAAGGGAGGCGGCGGTCCAGGCCTTCGAGAAGAGCATGGACTATGGCCTCGCCAAGAACGCCGCCGAGATCGCGGTCTCTTTCGAGCTCCCCGACGATATGAGAATCAAGGCAGCCGAAAAGGCTTATTCGAAGTTCATGGACTCCGGCCTCTACCACAAGGCTCTGAAGACGGCCCAACAGTACGAGCTACCCGAGGAGCTGGTTCGAGAGGCGGAGACGAAGGCGAAAGGCCGCAGGTGATCCATGGAAAAGGTTCTTCTGACGACGGGCGGGTCCGACTCTTCTGGGGGCGCCGGAATCCAAGCTGACATCAAGACCTTTGCCGCCCTCGGATTTCACGGGACCTCCGCCATAACAGCCATAACGGCTCAAAACACCATGGGCGTCGGAGAGGTTTATCCCCTCGCTCCCGAGGCGGTCGAGGCCCAGATGAAGGCGATCTTCGAGGACTTCAAGATCGCCGCCGCCAAGACCGGGATGCTCTGCTCAAAAGAGATCGTCTCTAAGGTCGTCGAAGTTTTTAGTAACAGAGAAATCCCTCTGGTGGTGGATCCGGTGATGGCGGCCGAGGCGGGGGGCCAGCTCCTCGAATCCCAGGCCCTCACCCAACTCTGTGAGAGGCTGATCCCCATCGCGCGGGTCGTCACCCCCAACATCTTCGAGGCCGAGGCGATCACAGGCTTCAAGGTAACAGACGAGAAGAGCGCCCTTGAGGCGGGGTCGGCGATCCTCGACCTCGGGGCCAGTGCCGTCGTCGTCACTGGCGGCCACCTCGAGGGAAACGATGTTCTGGTGACTGATGGAGGGCATCAAATCATCCGGGGCGAGAGAGCGGAGGGCGGAAACCACGGTGTAGGATGCACCTACTCCGCCGCCCTGACGGCCTATCTGGCCCGGGGCTGGAGCCTGGATAGGGCTTGCCCCGCTGCAAAGAAGTTTGCAGCAGATTCGGTCAAAAGAAGCATCAACGTCGGCAGGGGCCCATCGCCGGTGAACCCCCTGGGCGAAGCCGTGGAATGGGCCGAGAGGTTTGCCGTCATGACGGATGTCCAGAGGGGGGTCGACATCCTCACAGAGGAGCCCGCCGTTAGCCATCTGATCCCGGAGGTGGGGTCGAACCTCGGGATGGCGATATCGCAAGCTTTGGGTCCTGAGGATGTCGCCGCCGTCGAGGGAAGAATGGTGAGGGTGGGGCGGAGGGTCAAGGCCTGTGGAGCCGTCCGGTTCGGGGCGAGCAGCCACGTGGCTCGGATACTTCTATCTGCCATGAGCTTCGATCCCGGGTTGAGGTCTGGGATGAACATAAGATACAGTCCCTACGTCCTGGACGCGATCAGGGATTTGGGGCTCACAACGTCCTCCTTCAGCCGGGATGACGAGCCTTCAGGCTCGAAGACCATGAGCTGGGGCACGGCGGAGGCGATAAAGAGGTTCAGGTCCGGGGCAGGATCTGCCGGGGTGCCTCAGGTCATCTGGGACCTAGGAGGGTCCGGAAAGGAGCCGATGGTCAGGCTTCTCGGAACTTCTGCTGGTGAAGTGGCGAGCCTCGCTGTCAAGATAGCGAGAAGTCTATCGGCCAGACGGGAACCTATAAATTGAAGTTTGATTCTTTGACATTGCGGTTCTTTATTTGGAGTGTCCGATATGGGAAGTGTGAAGCCTAACTACATCAAAAATTTTGCAGGTGACCTGATGAAGACCCACCAGGGCGTCTTCAACAACGATTTCGAGCATAACAAGGATATGGTGACGGAGTACACCGACATCAAGTACAAGTCCATCCGCAATCGGGTGGCGGGCTACATAACCCGCAAAGTCCAGTTTCGAGGAGAGTAAGGTGGATGTTTGAAGGTGTGCTGCCGGCCATCATCACGCCCTTCAAAGAGGACGGAGAGCTGGACGAGGAGGGCTTCAGGGGAAATATCGAGTTTTTTGGCGAGGCTGGAGTCACCGGAATAGTTCCCTGTGGCACCACGGGAGAGTCTGCCACCCTGACCTTTGAGGAGCACAAGAAGGTCGTAGAGGTCGCGGTCGACTCTTCGAGGGTGAAGGTGGTGGCGGGCACCGGCTCCAACAACACTCGGGAGGCGGTGGAGCTCACCAAGCACGCTGAGGATGCGGGCGCCGATGCGGCCCTGCTGATCACCCCCTACTACAACAAGCCGAACGACCGGGGGATGATCGCCCACTTCAGGACCGTGGCCGAGAGCTGCGAGCTCCCTCTGATCCTCTACAACGTCCCCTCCCGGACCGGCGTCAACCTCAAGCCCGAGGTGGTGGCGGAGCTGGCCAGGATCGAGAACGTGGTGGGGATCAAGGAGGCGAGCGGAAGCCTCTCTCAGATCTCCAGCATCATCGAGCTGACCAGAGACGAGGAGTTCGGGGTCCTCTCCGGAGACGACGGCCTCACCCTCCCAATCATGGCCCTTGGAGGGAGAGGCGTCGTATCGGTGGTGGCGGACGTGGCCCCGAGGAAGATGGTGGCGATGGTGGATTCGATGCTGAAGGGGGACCTGGCGGCGGCAAGGAGGATGCATTACATCCTCTCACCCCTGGCAAGGGACCTCTTCCTGGAGACTAACCCCATCCCGGTGAAGACGGCGACGGGGATGATCGGCCTTGCCGCAGGTCCTCTGAGGCTCCCTCTGGCTCCGATGTCGGAGGCGAACGAGAAGAGGCTGAAAGCGACCGTAGACCTCCTGGGCGAGTTTAGATGACCGTCAAGATCGCTGTAGCAGGCGCCAGAGGAAGAATGGGCCAGCTGATCATCGAGGAGGTCGGCAAGTTCCAGGATCTGGAGCTGGTGGCAGGTTTCGACGTTCGGGGAGTCGGGGACCCTCTGGGGGGAGGGGTCGTCGTCTCCGACGCCTCGGAGCTGGCCGAGGTCCTCAGAGGGTCGGGGGCGGAGGTGCTCATCGACTTCACGACGCCGGCCGCCACGGTCGAGAACGTCCGGGCGGCAGCAGACCTCGGCGTCCATTTGGTGGTGGGGACCACCGGCCTCTCCGAGGATCAGAGAAGGGAGATAGCCCGGGCCATAGGAAGGAGGGTGGCCGCCGTCATCTCGCCGAACTACAGCCTGGGGGTCAATCTCTTCTGGAGGCTGATCGAGGTGGCGGCGAGGTCTTTGCAGGGGTACGACATCGAGGTGATCGAGGCCCACCACCGAAACAAGGTGGACGCCCCCAGCGGGACGGCAGCGGAGGCCGTTCGGGTTCTGGCGGAGGCGACCGGCAAGGGCGAGGCCGTCTACGGAAGGGAGGGGCAGGGGCTCCGGGGAGAGGAGATCGGGGTTCACGCCGTCCGGGCGGGAGACATCGTCGGTGACCACACCGTCCTCTTCGCCGGACCCGGCGAGCGGCTGGAGATAAAACATCAGGCCCACAGCCGACAGGCCTTCGCCAGCGGCGCTGTCCGGGCCGCAAGATGGGTGGCGGCAGCCCCCGGTGGCGTATACGCCATGGCCGACGTCCTGGGCCAGAGATAAAAACCTCAAGATAAGATGTACAGGTTGGATCAGGAGAATAAACGGCTCTTTTTTGGAGGGCGGAAGCTCGAACCCCACTCGGTGGAGGGGAACGTGACCGGCTTCTGCTCCGACTGCGACGTGGAGCTGTCGTCCCTCGCCTACTTCCGGGTTTCTGAGGGGTGGCTGGTGGCGTCCCGCTGCGGCGGATGCGAGAGGATGATCCTATCGCGATACGATCCGTCCTGGTCCTGGAAGGGCGACTTCGATCTAGAAGCTGCGGAATCCGTGGGGTCCGCGAATGAGGGGTCCAAAACCTCCGGCATCTCCGACCTTCCTAAAGAACAGCTGGAGGCGGTCTTCACCCCCGCGGAGCTGAGGGACATGGAACGGTGCGTGAGGGGCGAGGCCTACACCCGCCAGAACCTCTACCGGGCCCGGGCCAAGTACGAGAAGTTCGAGCGGCTCTTCGGGGTGAGGATCGATATCTGAAGACGAAAGGCCGCCCTGTAGGGCGGAGGATCTGAAATGGGCGGCAGAGGTCCTCGGCCTTCCCGAGAGGGCGAGCCTGAAGACGATCAAGGCCCGCCGCAGGGACCTCATGGCCCGATGGCACCCCGACGCCTGCCGAGATCATCCGGAGCTCTGCAAAGAGATGGCCCAGAGGATCAACAGGGCTTACGAGGTCGTCCTCTCGTACTGCGAAAATTATGAGTACCCCTTCGGCGAGGAGGAGCACAAGCGGGAAAAGAAGAGGACGTATGAGAGATGGTGGCGGGAGAGGTTCGGAGACGACCCCCTCTGGGGCGGGACTAATAAGAGGAGAGAGGGCTGAGTCGTCATGAGAAGGATCTGCCATGGGACGCCGTAGCTGCGGATCGCTAGAAAAAGATCTCTGACGGGAGAGATACGGATACCCAAAGCTCTCTTTGGAGCAGATCCTGACAAAAATAGAATGACGAAGGGCACTGGTTGCGACCGACCCTCTGGTGCGATCGACGGATTTTGCGCCGGAAACCTCAGAATATCGCTGCCATCGCGTAGAGAGGCAGCATGAACGTGACCAGGAACCCGACTATCATCAGAACGATTGCTAATCCATTATCTCCCATGAATATCCTCACCTCAGCATGTTCAGCCAGTTGGCCGTAAGGTAGGGTGAGGTTGTATTAATTACTATCGGAAGGTCCAAAACTTAAACCCGCGAACAAAGGCCAATACCTTTAACTATCTTCGGCCTCGTGATAAAAGACGTGCGATCGATCCAGAAGACCGGTACAAAGGAGCTCGGCGGCAAGCTGGAAAGAAGCAGGACTTCAGGCGCTAGATATCTCCTTTTGAGACCGGCAGGTTATCCTCTCAAAAGCGTTTTTCAGGATTATCCCGAGGTAGCTGACCCCCGTCTCTTCGAGCGCTACGCCCGCGAACAGTGGTATGGCGAGCTGGTGAGACCAGGGTGTTACCTCTTCGATCGAAGGCTCTATCCCGATTTCGCCTTTAAGGTCATAAGGGCCCATCCTCACGTCTCTGTGGTGGGTTCAGACACCAAGATTGTGGTGGAGAAAAAGAAGACAGAGGCAGCCAAGATCAAGAGCGAGGTAAGCTTCGATGACATCGTTGGCCAGAAGGAGGCGAGAAGGAAGATGAAGATCGTGGAGAGCTTCCTCTCCAAGCCCGAGCGTTTCGGCAAGTGGGCTCCGAGGAACATACTCTTCTACGGCCCTTCCGGCACCGGCAAGACGATGATGGCAAAGGCCCTTTCCGGCGAGACGAAGGTTCCCATGATCCCGATAAAGGCGACCACCCTCATCGGCGAGTTCGTCGGGGAAGGTTCAAGGCAGATTCATGGCCTTTACAAGAGGGCGGAAGAGATGGCCCCCTGCATAATCTTCATCGACGAGCTGGACGCCATTGCCCTGGACAGGAGGTACCAGGACCTCCGGGGCGACGTCTCGGAGGTGGTTAACGCCCTCCTCACGGAGATGGATGGGATCCACTCGAGGAAGGGGGTCTGCACCATCGCCGCCACCAACAAGATCGAGTTCCTCGATGAGTCCATCCGGAGCAGGTTCGAGGAGGAGATCAGGTTTGGCCTCCCGAACGTCGAGGAGAGGCGTTCTATCCTCGAAAAGAACATCTCGACCCTCCCGGTGGATGTGGGAACGATTAACCCAGCCGCTCTCGCGAGGCTCACTGAAGGCTTCTCAGGTAGGGATCTGGTGGAGAAGGTCCTGAAGGTGGCCCTTCATGGCGCCATCATAGACGAGGTCTCAATTGAGCAACACCATCTGGAAGAGGCGGTGGCTAGGGCGAAGAAGGAGACGAGAGATCCGCCGGCGGAGATGTTCTCCTGAGGGCAGGAGCTCTCGCTTCATCTTTCACCCTTCACCCTTCATCTGCGTCTCCAAAGCCTTGATCGGAGGCGCCGAAGAAGCTTCGGATGAAAGGGCTTTTGTACAATTTAGTGCAATACAGTTTAAAATGGCGATGTTATGTGGCGGGAGATTCTGGCTAAGTTCAAGCGTTATCCGGCTCAGGAGAAGGTCGTAAGGCTGGTCTTGGAGAGAGGCTTTCAGGTTAATGAGCGGGGAAGGGTCGTCTCGGGAGGGATCGATATACCTCACGCCCAGATCGCAAAGGAGCTGGATGTGGACAGGAGGGTGGTGGACACAACCGCCACGGCGATCGTCGAGGATGAAGAGCTCTGGAAGATCTTCAAGAACGTCCGTTCGATGACCTTCCTCGCGGACGTTGCCCCCGTCGTGGGCCTGGGGGTCATCGAGATAACCCCCGTGGATGCTTCCCAGACTGGCCTCCTCGGCGAGGTGGCGAGCGCCGTCGCCGGGTACGGCCTATCCATAAGGCAGGCGGTCTCCGACGATCCCTTCTTCGTGGAGCAGCCGAAGCTCACCATCATCACCGAGGCGAAGATCCCTGGGGAGCTGGTCCGGCTCCTCATGGACATCAACGGCGTGAGGAGGGTCACAGTCTATTAGAGTTGTCTGCCATGGTGTGATGACAAATGAGTATCGGAGTCTGCGGCGTACCTTGTGAGATATGTCCTCGAAGGGCCAAAGGCGTCTGTCCCAACGGAGATGCGGGATGCGTTCCCAGGGAGAACGAGTTCTGCAAAATAGCGACCTGAGCCTTCAATAAAAACGTGAGGCACTGCTTCGAGTGTCCTGAATTCCCCTGCGAGATGACGAAGACGGGGCCCATAAGCTACGGCTTTTGCCAGTACATCTCAGGTGGGACTTTCGTCGACGATTCATCTCATCGATGACATCCCGCCCTCGCCTTCTCCCTTCTGCCTGAAAGCTCAAAGCCCAGCTTCCTCAAGATCTCGGGCGTCCTCCCCCGGCCGTGGATCAGCACCTCCACCAGGTCCGAGGGCTCATCGATATCCGATCCGCACCGAAAAGATTCATAGACCCCTACCGAGAGGCCGAGCTCCTCCGCCACTTTGAGGTGCTTCAGAAAGCTGAGACCGTAGTAGCTGACCCGAAACTTCGGGTCCCTTACCAGAATCAGGTTCGTCCCTCCGCCCCTCCCCGGGACGATCACCACATCTCCGGGGGTCCTGACGAGCCCTTCCAGGTCTGATGGCCTCATCAGGGGGAGGTCGGCCATAGCGATCAAGAGGTACGAAGGCCAGCCTTTTCTCTTCTCGGCCTCGATCATGGAATTAAGAGCGGGGTCCAGCTCTTGGGGACATTCGATGAGTTCGATCTCAGACCTGGATCGAAGGCGGTTGAAGACTCCGGCTTCCGGGAGCGGGTCTTTCATCAGAATCGAAACTCTGCCCAATCCCGATACGACATCGATCACGTCCTCCAGCATTGCCAGGGCCAGTCCTTCCCTCTCCTCGGAAGATAAGACCGACGACAGCCTGCTCTTTGCGCAGTCGAGCTTGAAGGGTATCACAACTCTGATCGGTCGCATATTTGGTAGTCAAAATCGCAAGCTAGATCGAGCTATATCTCGCCTAGTCGGTCTCTGATCACGTCCAGATCCCTAGGCCGAAATATCCCGCCCCCGGACTTTGGGTACTCAAGCCCCCGCACAACTGCGACGGGGGTCCCGTCTCCGCCTTCGCCCATCAAGAAGTTCGCCATTCCTGCGATCTCATCGACGATCGCCTCCTGGGTGATCTCAAGCTCCCTTCCCTCGCGATCGCGTTTCCCGCGCCAGTCTCGGAGGGCTCCTATCCCCGACCAGGCGATGGCGACTCCTGCGACCCCACAGCGGAAAGCCCTCCCGCAGGTGTCGGTGACTATTACGGCACAGTCCGTTCGTAACCCCCACCTGATCCGGTCTGCGCTGGCTTTGGGATTTTCTGGGAGAAGGAGGATTCGTCCCTGGCCGACGTTGGACTGATCTATGCCGGCGTTGACGCCGATGTGGCCGAACTTCGTCGCCACCAGGAGGAAGGGTCGGTCGAAAAGGACGTCTTCGGACTCCTCCAGGACCGCCTGGACGAACCTGGGATCTTTATCGAGCCTTCCGGCGATCTCCGTCGCCCTGGGCGAGGGGGTGTAATCCCCGAGCTTTCTCGACCTCCCCTCCGCCTTGGAGACGACGGTGGAGGCGATGCAGACCACGTCGCCGTCCCTGAGGGGGAAACGGTCCTGGATCATAGCCGCCAGGTCGTCTCCCTCCCGGATCGACGGAAGGCCCCGCACCAGGTAGCAGCTGACCGAGTCCATCTAAATTGGCTCCAGGCGGGCTCAAAATTACTTGAACCTCTCCTCGTAAGGTTTTCTGCTCAGGTAATACAACCTCGCATGTACCAGGAGGTCGAGAAGGTAGGAGTAGTTCTCTGCGATGATGGCGAGCCTCCGATCGCTTCTCTCCTCCCAGGGGAGGGAGTTGTAGCTCTCTGCGAAGGTCTTCCAGAAGTCCGCGGGGAAGAACTCCATTTGGTAGAGGTTGCGGTCTGTGAACTCGAGGCTGATGTGAGGCTCCATGATCGATCAGCCCCCCATCAGGACGAGCCCTTCCTCTCCACGACCTCTGAGAAGGCGAGAGTCCCACTGATCTTCTTGATCTTGGCCCGGACGATATCGCCCTTTGCGGTCCCGGGAACGAAGATCATAAACTTATCCACCCGGGCGATCCCGTCGCCCTTTCTGCCCACCGACTCGATCCTAAGTTCGTAGGTCTCCCCCTCTTCGATGACGTCCTTGGGCGCCACCGTCTTCGTCTTCCTCTTCCGCACTGGTCGGTGAGCTCCGCAGGCCTCACACTTCAGAGTCAGGACGCGATCGCTCCTTATGAGCTGGGTGTCGGGCCGATGGCACTCAGAACAGATGACGTACTCCTGGACGTAAGAGTCGATATGTCGTTCGAGGTTCTGCTCCGTGAACCTTCCCTGGAACACTGCGTGCTGCCCCTCGATCTTTCCGGCGGTTCCCATCTCTTGGAGGATGAACTTCATCAGATGATCCGGATCTCTGTTCAGGGCGTCGGCGATGGTGGCGAAGTTCTCAAGAACTGTCGTCTTCCCCTCGTAGAATATCTTGGGTGAGGGTATCACGAACCTATCCTCGGTTCCCCTGGAGGGTGGCAGTCTGCTCATGGCCCGCTCGAGCCCTTTCATATAATCTTCCATCAGAACACCGATTGACTCCAATTACTTTATAAGTTCGGCGCCCCTGTCGACCACTATATAGACAGGCGTGGGAAGCTTGTGTCCCGCCCTCCTCAGCGCCATCTTGGCGTGAGCGACGTACTGGGGGGTGGTGCTGACGGAGAAGACCTTCTGGTCCGCATCCACCCTCGCGGCGGTGCCGACAGCCTTCCCGAAGGCGTGCCGCATCCCGCTACTGACTCGGTCTGCCCCGGCACCGGTGGCCTGCTTGTTCTCCCTGAGAACCTGGTGAGGATAGACCCTCAGCTTCAGGTGGAAGTTGAGCCTTCCTACATAAGTCATGAGGTAACGGTTGGCGGTGATCCTCCCGGCCTCCAGAGCCGTGTGCCTGATCTGGCAGGGCTCCTTGACGGTCAGGGTCAGAGTGACCGGAAATTCGGTGTTGAGGTTGCCCATGTCGTAGTGGACGATCTTACTCCCCGGAACGCCTCCCATGTACTTCCTTCGGGTGTAGGGGCGCTCCAGTCTTCTGTACATGCTTGCTGGTTTACGTGCCAAAGCTGAATTCCTCCAAAGTAATCTTGAGCCAGCCTAATTCATCTATCAGGTTTATAAGCGTTGGGGGAAGGCGAACGGGCTGGGGAAGAGAGCCTTCTATCTGCCCTCATAGTTTCGACTCTTATACCGTCGTCAGGGTCGAGGACGAGATCTCTCCCGCAATAGGCATCTTCATCAGGGCTTCGGCCTCCTCGACAGAAGGCGCATTGGCTAGGGCCCACATCAGCTTCACCAGGGCGACCTCCGGGAGCATGTCTTGGCCCTCGATTCCTCCGGCGGCGAGCATGTCTCTTCCCGTGTCATAGACCCGATCGCAGATCCTTCCCCGGAGGCACTGGGAGGTGATCACCACGGGAACCCCTGCATCACTGGCGTTTTTTATCGTATCCACCCAGTCGGAGGCGACGTGGCCCAGGCCCGTCCCTTCCAGGACGATCCCCCTGTACCCAGAGTTTATGTAATGCTCGAAGACGTCGGGTTTTGCTCCGGGAAAGTACTTAACCAGGGCGCATCTCGGCTCCAGCTCATCGGTCACCTCCAGGGCGGCCTCGCCTCTCCTCCGGTGGTCCCCAAAAATCTCTATCTCTCGTGAGGGATAGCTTACTTTTGCGATGGGGTGCTGGTTTATGCTTCGGAAGGCGTCCCTTCGAGAGGTGTGCATCTTTCGGACCCTGGTTCCCCTGTGAACGAAACAGAAGTCGTCGCTGGTGGAGCCGTGCATCACCACGCTGACCTCAGCGATGTCGCTTGTCGCAACAGAGGCAGCACAGACTGCGTTCATGGCGGCGTCGCTGCTGGGGCGATCGGAACTCCGCTGAGAGCCGACGAGGACGACGGGAACAGGGGTTTTGACCATGAAGGAAAGGGCGGCGGCGGTGTAGGTCATGGTGTCGGTCCCATGGGTGACGATGACGCCATCGGTTCCTTTCCTGATCTCGGAGGCGACGGCCCTCGCCAGCTCCTGCCAGTACTCGGCCTTCATATTCTCGCTGAGGATGTTGTAGATCACTTTCCCCTCATAGTTGGCGATTTCCAAAAGCTCCGGGATCGATGATATTATGTCCTCGGCCGAGAACTGGCTGGTCACGGCCCCGGTCCTGTAGTCCACCTTGCTTGCGATCGTACCTCCGGTGGAGAGGATCGAGACCTTAGGGAGCCCCTTTCGTCGTTTCAGGGTCGGAGGAGGCGCGATCTTCAGAGCCTTTCCCTTGGCCATCAGCTCCACGGTGGAGCGTTCCCCGTCGAATCCGGCGTTATAGCCGCTGTCCATCTTTATGACAATTTTGCCGCTCACCGAGGGCATCAGAACGCCCTCTCGGCGAACGCCGTCCTTTGTGACCGCTATCCTATCCCCCAGTTCCGGCATGACCACATCAGCTCCTCTCTTCTTCCTGGCAGGATGTGATGCCGGGGATGAAAAACGTTGCCCTCAAGAGATCTCGGCATGGCGCATTATAAGATGAAGATCAGATGAATAAGCCGATCTAGAAGGCCAGAGAAGGAAAGCCGATTAATAAGAGCCCGATCGAAGGTGCTTATAGGTGCATCCTTCATGATATATTTTGTCACCGGCAACAGGGGCAAGTTCGAGGAGGCGAAGGGGATCCTCGGGGACGTCGAGCAGAGGAACGTCGGATATACCGAGATCCAGGCCGACTCCCTCGAGGAGGTGGCCGCCTTCGGCATTGAGGAGGTAAAAGAGAAGCTGGACGGTCCCGTGATGATCGAGGACGCGGGCCTCTTCATCGAGAGCTTGAAGGGGTTTCCGGGGGTCTACTCCGCCTATATCTTCGATACCATAGGAAATGAGGGGATCCTGCGGCTCATGGACGGGATCGAAGACCGTAGGGCGGTCTTTCGGTCGGTTCTGGGGTACGCGGAGCCTGGGATGGAGCCGATCTTCTTTCGCGGAGAGCTCGAGGGGGAGATCACCGCTGAGCCCCGGGGTTCGGGAGGCTTCGGGTACGACCCCATCTTCGAGGTGGGAGGAAAGACGATCGCCGAGATGGAGATTGCAGAGAAGAACGAGATCTCCCACCGAGGGGCCTCGATCTGCGCCCTGGAAAGGTGGCTCGCGTCCCGCTGATCGGCCTATAGACACTTTTTCCTCTTCTGGAGGACGCATTTGGGGAGCATCCGGCCGTCGATGGTCTTTATCCGCGGAGCCTGGACCGCGGAGATGTAGAGAGTTCTGCCTTCGACATCTATCTTGACGTCCATCGGCTTCGGGGGGCTGAGCCTCACCGGCAGGAGGACCGGCCCCTCGCAGGTGGTGCATATCCGAAGCTCTGAGATGCTGTTTTGGATGTAATCTCTCATCTCAGGGGCGATCTTGGGACCGGGACGAGGACCCTTTTTTGGGGATTTTGCGGGCATCTTCAATGGAGATTCTCCCTCCCCTAGAAATAGTATATCTTTTATACGTCCCGGTGTGAGCTATAATCGTGGCCAGGAGGAAGAAGGGATACTACAGGGCAAGGGACCTGGCGAGGCAGAGGATCGAGAGGCTCTTTCTCCTCGCTGAGGAGGAACACACCCTACATCCCGAGAGGAGCGACAGGTATGTCGCCATCGCGAGGAAGATGGGGATGAGGATGAGGGTCCGGATCCCGCGCCGCCTGAAGAGGCGGATCTGTAAAGGATGTCGGTGCTACCTATCTCCCGATAGGATGCGGGTGAGGCTTCGGGACGGAGTCATTACGGTCACCTGCACCGAGTGCGGAGAGCAGATGAGCTACCCTTACCGAAGGAAGTTATAACTAGTTTCGGCCCTCTTTCTTTTTCAGGAGGGTTTATGGCTTGCAAAAGGTCGGTGCGTGCGGATCATATCTGGGGAGTTCCACCGAATTTTTTGTGCTTGGAGATGACTTTGATGACGCAGTCACAACTCCGAAATCCCTTAAAGAAAGGCTGAGGTCTGAGCTTGAGAGGGGGTCCCGCCAGGTCAGGTGGAGGGCGGCTAGGGCCCTGGGGGAGATGAAAGATCCCGTCTCCATCCCGTATCTCGCCTCCGCCCTGGTCGATGAGAGTCCCGTGGTGCGCTGGGAGGCGGCAAAAGCCTTGGGCGAGATCGGCGGCTTTCGGGTGGTCGAGGCCCTTTCCGCCGTCCTCAATGATGAGAGCCGCCAGGTCCAAAAGAGAGCGGCAAAGGCCCTGATCGACCTTTTGGGGGTTCCGGGGCCGGATCCCGAGAAGCTGGACCGGCTGATGAAGCTTCTTCCCTCCGGTAATGAACAGGTGGTGGAGTCCCTCGTCAGAATGGGGCCGGTAGCCGATGGGGTTCTTACCGAGAGGCTAAAGGACGATTCCTTCTTCGTCCGGAGGGATGCGGCTCGAGTCCTGGCCCGTCGCATCCGAGTTGAGATAGAGGCGCTCACCCGGAGCGGTCGCAAATCCTGGGACCCGGCGAAGATCGCCTCTCTTTACCGGTTCAGAAGCAGGGTCGATTGCAAGGGGATCGTGAGGAGAGTGGAGTACACCGGGTTCGATGAGATATCGGGGATCATCCTGGGCGAAGAAAAACTAGGTTTTTCCCCCTTATTCGACGACGAAGCGCCTTCCATAAACGGTTTGGACTTGAGGCTTATCGGCCTCAACGATCTCTTCGGCCCTAAGATCGACCGTTTGGAACGGGTCGGCAGAACCCTCGTATTATTCTCAGAGGTGGAAAAATTAGCCATCAAGCTCGGCCTCGGGCCGGAAGATGGCAACAGGCTCCTCTTGGAGGCGGCAATGCAGGATCGGCTCGGTCGCCTTCGAGAAGATCTCGGTCTCAAAAGCTCTCTTCCCGGGCCCATAGACCTGAATGGGGACGGATACCTCTTCAGGCTGCGCCTCTCTGACCTGCCCCAGAAGTTGCGAGAGGACCTGAAAGTTTTGGCCGACCCCATGGCGATCTGCTACTCTCCGCCTCGGGGCTACTTCAACTACCTGAACGACCCCACCCTCTCTTCAGATTCAGTATTAGAAGGCCTCTTAAGATCTGCCCATGACCTTGCAGTTCTGGCCCGAAACGGTCTCGTCCACGACGCTCTTATCCCCCTATTCCACAACCGCGAGCAGGTCGGCCGTAGGAGGGATAGAGGCATCTACCGTTGGTGGTCCGAGATTCCGGGAAGGCTCGACCGGTGGCAGAAGTCCTGCGAATATCCCAACCTCAGGCTCTCAGGGATCGCGGACTTTGAGCACTTCCGCCAGTTCGCCGAGATCTCGCCAAGAGAGCTTCAGCACTTAATAGGCGACCAGCTCCTGAGCATAAGCCTGGTCCTAGCAAGCTATTTCCGAATTTCCGGCGGGTTCGACGATGATCTTGTGACCGAGGCCCTCCGATCAGCTTTTGAGACCTACTTTCTTGCCTTCACCTCTAAAAAATCCCCCCCAACCTCCTTTTCCCGATCCAAAACACCTCTTATCGATTGCATCGACTGGGTCCACCTCGCATCGAGGATGAGGGAGGAGATGGGAGGGGAGAGGTACATGAGGGGCCTGGTCAGGGGCGCGGGGCCTGGTGGAGCAGACCAAGAGGTCGAAAACGGTCCTCACCTCGGCCTCTTCGGCGGCTATTTTCCCCTTCCCGAGCTCGTGCGGGCGATCCACCTGACCACGACCTTAGCGATCCTGGAGGGGTCTGGTTGAAGCATCTAAAACTATGACCAAAGCAGCGCCCAAATCTTTTTAAATTATTGAAGAAAAATGATGTAAGAAGCTCATATCTCAGAGGTGGAATATGACTTGCTGGCATCTGTTGTGCATCCTCATGTCTTCGGTTGGGATCCTGGACCAGCCCGGCTACTGGCCACAAGGATACATCCTGGCATCCAGAGTCTTCCTGGTGCTGTTGACGGCTTTTCTCGGATTTAAGGCCATCTTCTGGCCTTTCGGGTTCGTCGAAGATGAGTAGTTGCCAGTCCGTCTGCCTGCTCGTTTCGTTCGTTAAAATCCGATCCGTCTGACTGAGCCGCACCGTTTATTCCGTTTACCTTCCTCCCCTCGGCACCAGGCACTTCGGCCCGTCGCCGATCAGGTTCTCTCGCCCCACCATCCGAAGCCCCTCCCGGACGAGCCCCCAGTTTCTTCTGTCCCGGAACTGAAGGAGGGCCCTCTGGATCTCCTTCTCGCGCCCTTTGGGGACGTGGACCGGCTTTCCGGAGAAGGGGTCCAAGCCAGAATAGTACATGCAGGTCGAGACGGTCATGGGCGTGGGCGTGAAGTCCTGGACCTGCTCGGAGTAGAGGCGGTGATCCCGTATGTACTCGGCCAGCTCCACCATGTCCCTTATTTCGCAGCCTGGATGGCCGGAGATGAAGTAAGGGACTAGGTACTGCTCCTTTCCCTCCTCCCGACTCAGGGATCGAAACTTCTCCCTGAACTCCTCCAGGACGGCCTTCGATGGCTTATGCATCGCCGCCAGCACCCGATCGGATACGTGCTCGGGCGCCACCTTAAGGTGGCCCGATACGTGGTGGCGGGTCAGCTCGTCGAGGTACTCGGCGCCTGCTGGGGTCTGGTCGGCAAGGATCAGGTCGTGCCTGATCCCAGAGCTGACGAAGACCCGCTCGACTCCAGGGATCTCCCGGAGGCGGCGGAGAAGCTCGACCTGAAGGCCGTGTTCTGCCTCAAGGCTTGGGCAGTCGGGGCTGCAGAGCTTATCTGCGCAAGTGCCGCAGGTCCGCCACCGGCTGCAGACCATACCGTACATGTTGGCGGTGGGGCCTCCCACGTCCTGGATGACACCCGCAAATCCCGGCAACTTCGTCATCCTTTCTGCCTCCCTAGTCAGGGACTCGATGGACCTGCTCTGGACGATCCTTCCCTGATGGTGGGTGAGGGCGCAAAAGGAGCAGGACCCAAAGCAGCCCCGATGAGTGGTGATCGAGAAGCGGACCGGTTCCAGGGCCGGTATCTTCTCCTTGTAAGATGGGTGGGCGGCTCTGCTGAAGGGGAGCTCATAGATTTTGTCCAGCTCCTCTGTCGTCATGGGGAGAGCGGGAGGGTTCTGAACGACGACGGTCTTGGGATGGGGCTGGACTACCTTTCTTCCTCGGAAGGGGTCCTGCTCAAAGTAGTGGAGGCGGAAGGCCTCGGCGTAGATCCTCTTCTCCTTCGCCACCTCACCGAAGGACGGGATCTCGACGAATCCGTGGTGGTCGGTGTTCTTCCACTCTCGCACCCCCATCTTGACGGTGGTCCCGGGAACGTCCCTGATTTCGCCAACTCCATCGCCCACCTTCAGCCGGCGGGCTACCTCCAGAATCGGTCTCTCCCCCATCCCGAAGACGACCATGCCCGCAGGAGCGTCCGCCAAGATCGAACCCCGGACGGAATCCGACCAGAAGTCGTAGTGGGCGAACCTCCGAAGGCTCGCTTCGATCCCGCCCAAGATGAGGGGGGTTTTGGGAAATAGGGCGTGAACCTTGTTGGCGTAGACCACCGATGCCCTATCAGGCCGGAGAAGGCGGCCGCCGGGGGAGTAGACGTCCCGACGTCGTCTCTTTTTGTTAGGCGAGTAATTGTTCACCATAGAGTCGACGTTCCCGGAGGCGACGCCGAAGAAGAGCCTCGGCTCCCCCAGGGCGGAGAAGTCCTCGTCGCGCCTACAGTCGGGCTGGGGTATAATCCCGACGTCTAGCCCTGCATCCTGGAGGACCCTGCCGATCAGGCCGACGCCGAAGGAGGGGTGGTCGACGTATCCGTCTCCCGATACCAGGATCACGTCGAACTGGTCGATGCCATAGCGCTTCGCCTCCTCCTTCGAGATCGGCAGGGGCGGCGACCCCTTCATCCCGCCCCTTTGTCTTCTCTTGCTCCTCTTCTTTCTCATCTACAACCTCTCTTTTAGGACGGGAAGGCGAAGCCCAGATCTCTCATCAATCTCTCTATTGGCCTCAAGCTCCAGAAATTCAAAGATCACCGCCTCAACGACCAGATACGTCGTCCCTCGCTCCCGCAGGCAGCCCGTCACTGAGCGGTCGCTGTGCCCTGCCGAGGCGTGGATGTGGAGCGAGGGCTTCCCCTCGTCCCCAGGATAGACTGATGCGACGCCGAAGGTCTCCCAGGCCCCCCCCAGCTCCTCGACGAAGGGAGGCCCCGGCGGTATCGTCGGCTCTTTCGGCCCCGCGATGAGCCGTCCCTCCTTTAGGGCTCCGAGAAAATGGATCAGGCCGGTGGTGACATCCAGTTCCTCCACGAACTGCTGGATAGACCGGATCAGATCCTCGCCGTCCTCCAGTCTGATCACGAAGACCCTGCCAAGTCGTCCTTCTGAGTACTGCATGAAAACTACTACAAGATGGATCGTAATAAAGCATTGACTTGGGCGAGGCGGGAGCGCCGCAGCCGATCGGTCGTCCCCGCCAATTTCTCGAGAACTCCGATGGATAGACCGTCGATCGATCGACACTATTATCTACTTGGAAGCTATTTTCAGCCCGTACGTCCTGGGCTTACCTGGGACTCCAAAAGGATATGTGGGGGATTAGTACGAGCAGAAGTTTATCAGCAATCTTGATATCTCTCTTCTGCGCTTTCGGCCTGGCAGCCATCGGCGCAGGGTCTGTAGTGATCAACGAGGTGGAACTCAACCCGCCCGGAAACGCCACCAAATGGGTCGAGCTTTACAACGGCGGCGAAGAGGACGTCGATCTCAGCGGATGGGTCGTCACCATCAAAAACCCGCCCTGGAATGGACCGATATCGATACCAGAGGGCACGGTCATCCCGGCGGGGGGATACTACGTCGCTGAGGGCGAGGAGGAGTGGGGCCAGGACTACAGCGGCACTGTTGTCCTCAAGGATTCCGATGGCATAACGGTTGACGAGACCCACTACATGGTCGACGAGAGCGACAGCGACTTCACCAGCGGCCGATATCCCAACGGCCTGGATACGGACCAGAAGTCCGACTGGAAGCTTATGAAGGCCACGCCAAGGGCAGAAAACGTCCTCAGCATACGGTCCTAATTTGAGCAACGTTGGACGAATGAAGATTAGTTCCCATGATTCGGACCTGGAATTTTTCGCTTAAGGTGGCGATCTTCCAGGTTGCCCATCATTTTTGGCATATTAGGATATGGTTGATAGGAGAATCAGTCCGAACCCATCTTCATCCCGATCGATACGATTATTTAATTGGAGATCGTTTCGACGATTGCTGTTGACAGGAGTAGAGCTCGAATTGTGGTGGGGGATTTTGTAATGTACCGAATTTCGATGAGACTGCTGGTATCCCTATTTGGCGTATTGGCGATATCTGGTGCGGGTCTCGGAGCGGTCTTGATCAACGAGGTGGAGCTCAACCCCCCCGGCGATGCAGTTGAGTGGGTGGAGCTTTACAACAGCGGAGCGGAAATGGTTGACATAAGCGGATGGAGGGTCGAGATCGTCGACTCTGATCCCACATGGACCGGATCCATACGAATCTTTCCCGGAAATGCGATCCTGGCCGGCGGATTTTATGTGGCTGAGGGTGACACCAACTGGCTTCACGATACAGGAAGAGGTATAGTGATCTTGAAAACGCGAGACGGCATAGAAATGGACAAGACCCACCTTTTGATCGATCAGAGCGACAACATATTCACCAACTCCCGTTTTCCCAACGGCGTTGACACCGACCAGAGGTCTGACTGGGTATTTGGTAAGGGCACCAAAAACGCCGTCAATTCTTAAATGGCAAGAAGCAGCAAGAGTTTGGAGGGAACATGAAGTTTTACTGGCAAAGGTTCTGGTGACCTTTTCCCTTTGCTCCGATCGATATGGTTATTTATTCGGAGATCGATTTCATCTAGCGAGCCAGGAAAGGTAAGTTCCTGACTCAGATCTGAAGTTCACGTGGGGGTTGATCATGAAACTGATCTTGCTATTGCTGCTCGCGCTTTTGACGTTATTCGCTGGCATATCGATCGTATCGGGGGGGCCAGGAGCGGTGGTCATCAATGAGGTGGAGCTGAATCCACCGGGAGATGCGACGGAGTGGGTGGAGCTCTACAACAATGGAGAAGATGCCGTTGATATAGGCCGATGGAGCGTTTCCATCGTCGAGATATTGCCGTCATCCTGCAGATGGACGGGATCAATACCTATACCCAGGGGGACGACTCTTCAGGGCAACGATTTCTACGTGGTGGAAGGTGATCCGCGTTGGGTTCATGCAGAAAATGGGACCGTCTACTTGATGACAGATGCGGCTATCGAAGTGGACAAAACGCCACATCTAACCGACCAGGAGGGAAACGACTTCTCATGGTGCCGCTACCCTAACGGCCTGGACACAGACCGGAGGTCTGACTGGGCCTTCATCAGGTCGACTCCGGGAGCTGAGAATTCCTTAAGGCCCGTCATCGGATCCTGAGGGTACTGGGGCCTTCGGCCCGCGGTTGGCCAGGAGGTCGTTTGAGGTCCGGAGGATCTGGCGGCGACCTCAACCACGGATCAGGCAGACCGAGGCGAAGGAGGGTCGCGATTTGATGCCATGCCGCGGATTGAAGGGCGGGTCGTGTCAAATGTTCCTTCGCATTCATTTATATGAGAGGATGCCGTAAGTAGGTTCCAGGTGGAAATTCATGGTATCTCTGAACGTAAATGCGGAAGCTAAGGCCAAGGTACAGGGAAGCGAAGATGCTGAGAGGTATCCCATCGTGGCTGAGGTGAAGGGGCCAGGAAAGGATGGAGGCCTCAAGGTCGGTGTGGATATAGGGTCGCCGATATCTGTGAAGGTGAGCGGCGAGCGAGAGAGCCCTGTAGCTGTCGATCTTCCCGAAATTCAGCAGATCGCCAACTCTTTTGCCAAGATGGTTGAAGGAGTCAAGGTTGAAGTCGCGGGGCAAAAGGACGCCCCTCTGAAGGTCGCCCTCGGTCGGATCCCCGTGGATTTGACAATCTCCGTCACCTCCCCCAAAGACGAGTCGGTGCTGACGGTCAGCATAAAGGGCTCGATAGGGGACTAAAATTCGCTTTCGTCCTTAATTCGTCACCGATTTCAGCTATAGCGCGGGGGATCTATGGTCCAGGTTGAAGGGGAGGGATATGTCTGATAGGGTTATTTTGCTCGATACCGGGCTGGCTCGCCACCTTCCTTCTGGCGATGTCGCCGATCTTCGAGCTTCGGGGCGCAATACCTCTCGCGATGGGGGTCTATGGCCTCTCGCCCGTGGAGGCCTACGGGATATCGGTGATCGGAAACCTGGTGCCTGTAGTCTTTCTTCTCCTCTACCTGGAGCCCGTATCTCGCTGGCTGATGCGATACCGTCCAGGCAAAGCATTCTTCGACTGGCTCTTCTCCAGGACCTACAGAAACCACGTTGAGAGGCACAAAAAGTACGGCCTTCTCGCTCTGACCTTCTTCGTCGCGCTCCCCCTTCCAGTGACGGGAGCCTGGACAGGATCGGCGATCGCTTTCATCTTCGGCCTCAAGTTCAGGCACGCCTTTCCCGCCATCGCCATCGGCGTCTGTATCGCGGGGGTCGTGGTGACCGCCTCAGTCCTGGGGGTTATCTCCCTCGCCTTCAGCTGAAAGTTCTCCTGGCCTCGGGCGGATACTTCCCCGGCCTTCGGCCGAGAACTTTGGCAGAGATCGATGGGCGACGACTTTCAAGTTCGATCCCGTTGACCCGGCCAGGAGGTACGGCCCCTCAGTAAGGTTGAAGGCCGCCACCTCGTGGGCGATAGCCGATATCAGAGCGTTCGGGTTTGTGGAGGTGATCGACACCTCAAAGGCCCCGCTCGATTGTCAAGGGATTCGATCTCATGAATCCGCTCAATAATTATGCTGTGATGCCTTTAAGCGTCGAAGGGCACCACGTAGACGACACCATCTCTATTTTGCCCTTTTAAAAGTTCGCAGTGCCTCAGAATGGCAATTTGGTTTTGCAGTTCATTGGGCGAAATTTCGAGTTCTCGAACGATCTCCGTCTGGGTGGCCCCATTTCTGGAAACAATGAGTTCGTAAATCCGTTTCTGCAAATCTGTCAGTCCTTCGGTTCCTTCTTGGCCTGCTCTTTCTCGTAAGACCTTCTTGGAGTGGACTCCCCAAGGGTCGCAAGCTTTGATCTTTTGGTGTTTATCAAGGTAGCATTCCTCACAGATGAGCTGATCACCTTCATGGAACGCGTCCTCTTTTGGAACCTCTTGGCCGCAATTCTCGCATTTAACAAGGTTGGTCTCGTCTGCCATCTAGCTTCACCTTTTTGTTATTCTTTCCTCAGATCCCCAACTCGTCTAGTATCCTGAGAACAACTACCGATCCATAGGCCGCGCCAGGCCCTCCTGACATCAATATGGCAGCTCCCGTCGCCTCTAGGATCTCCTGACGAGTAGCTCCGAGTTTAGCTGCCATTGGCACGTGGTTCCACAGGCAGTATTCGCACTTTAGGGCCACGGCGATCGCTACCAATATCAGCTCTTTGGTTTTTGTATCTAGAGCACCCTCTTTGGCTGCTTCATCGTGCAGTTGTGTCAAAGCTTTCGTCACGTCAGGCATTTCTCTTTCTAGCGCCGCAAGTCTTTCTTGCATGTCTACCCTTTGATTCATACCATCACTCAATTATAACAGATTGCGATTTTTCGTTCAAAAGGATCACAACACACACAGGATTCAAAGAAATCAGGTGCATGCAGCGATATTTCTCTGGTGAGATGAACACCATTGTTCTTATGGCACATATCAAACCATCATCTTATCGCCACCCAATCGGGAACGAGTATCAAATATAATGAGGGTTTTCTCCTTGCTTATGGTCACTTATCATCCATTCACCTGAGGTTTAGGTATGGTAAATGTTCGAATTACAGTTGATATACTTGTCGAATAATCGATTACTTGTTAGGAATATTTTGCAGCGTGGGCATGGCTAGTCCCTTCGTCTGCCAATATAGCCAGGCACAGCTCGAGGCATCTCCGATGGATTCTGGTACTGGTCGCTCAATCAATAGGGAATCTCAACAACTCCTTCCTGAAAACTTCCTTTCGGTGTGGTTCTATCATTTTTTTGGCCTTATGATGTAGTTTTCAGCAAAGCCGAAGGCCTTTGATCTTAAATCTTCATAACTTTTGTGAAATCGTCTCAAACAGATATAAATCGCCAGGGAAGAGTTCTAAGTGAGGAGGCAAAAAAGAGATGGTAACGTCTTCCAGCAAGGATAAAGTATTTGAGGCGATTGAAGCCAAGGGTGTCAAATTTGTCCGATTGTGGTTTACAGATATTCTGGGGCTCCCCAAGAGCTTTGCGATCTCGCCCTCGGAGCTCGAGGGGGCCTTTGATGAGGGGATGGGCTTTGACGGCTCCTCAATCCAGGGTTTCGCCCGGATCGAAGAGAGCGACATGGTTGCCAAGCCCGACCCTGAGACCTTCACCATACTCCCCTGGAGGGCGAAGGAGGGGCAGAACGTGGGCAGGATGTTCTGCGACATCCTCCAGCCGAACGGAAGTCCCTACGAGGGCGACCCGAGATACGTTCTTAAGAAGAACCTGGCGGCTCTGAAGGATATGGGCTACGACCTATATGTCGGCCCTGAGCTGGAGTACTTCTACTTCAAAGATGACAAGTCGACGGAGATCCTGGACAAGGGCGGCTACTTTGACGCCATGACCACGATGGACGCCGCGAGCAACCTCCGTCGCGATACGATCCTGACCCTGGAGTCGATGGGAGTCAACGTCGAGTACAGCCACCACGAGGTGGCGCCCTCCCAGCACGAGATCGACCTCCGCTACCAGGAGGCCCTAAAGATGGCCGATATTGTGATGACCTATCGGATCGTCGTCAAGGAGATCGCCCAGCAGCACGGCTACTACGCCACCTTCATGCCGAAGCCGATCTTCGGCGAAAACGGGACGGGGATGCACGTCCACCAGTCCCTCTTCAAAGGGGGAAGAAACGCCTTCTTCGATCCCGGCGACAAGTACAACCTCTCCGACATCGGAAAGCACTACATAGCGGGCCTGCTCAAAAACGCGCCCGTCCTCACGGCCGTCACCAACCAGTGGGTCAACTCCTACAAACGCCTCGTCCCCGGATACGAGGCTCCCGTCTACATATCCTGGGCGAGGAGAAACAGGTCTGCCCTGGTACGGATGCCGATGTACAAGCCCGGAAAGGAGAACGCCACCCGGGTCGAGTACAGGAGCCCTGACCCCGGAGCGAACCCCTACCTCGCCTTTGCTGTGATGCTCGCTGCGGGCGTGGATGGGATCAAGAATAAGTACGAGCTCCCCGAGCCGATCGAGCGGGACATCTTCAAGATGACTGAGGCGGAGAAGGAGAAGGCCGGGATCACCTCCCTTCCGGGAAGCCTCATCGAGGCCCTGATGCTCACCGAGAATAGCAGTCTCATGAAAGAGACCCTCGGAGACCACGTCTTCACCAACTTCATAGCATCGAAGAAGGTCGAATGGGATGAGTACAGGACCGACGTCAGCAGGTGGGAGATCGAAAAGTACCTGCCGTTGCTTTAGGGACCTCCCTGCCGGCCGATTCTTTAGGCGGCCCTCCAGGAGAAAATGATCGAAAGACAGGATCAGCAAACGGGATTAGCAAAACGAGGCGGTCGCCGCGGCTATTGGCGAGGCTGCGGCGGCGCTCCTGATATACGATGTTGTTCCCTCCTTCTCGACCGGCTCATAACAGGTCATCCCCAGCCTGCCCGCGTTGGAGCTGCAGCAGATCCCAGGGGTGGGAAAAAGCATCTCCGAAGACCTGTGGCAGATGGGGTTTCGCAAGGTTGAGGAGTTGAATCAACGGGACCCGGAGGAGCTTTACCAGAGGTTCTGTATTATGAAGCAGAAGCCTGTGGACCGTTGCATGCTCTACGTCTTCCGCCGTGCGGTCTACTACGCGTCCCACCGGGACCACGATCCAGAATTGCTCAAATGGTGGAACTGGAAAGACGGCGCCCGCAGACGATGATTGGCGCGGCGGAGACGAGGCACAGCTCTTCTTTGGTATCATAATCCGGTATAATTATATAAAAATCTATATGGGTATGGATTGCCGTCTTGAACCACTTGTAAAAAAATAGAAATCATACGCGGCAGATGTGTGGCGTCTGAGGAAGGTCGCCAGCCCAGCTCAATAGATCGCGTTCTGGTAGAGGAGGACGCCCCAGAGGGCGCCGAGAGCCATGATCGCCGCCGCTGACCGCCGGAGGCCCAGATCGTAGTAGGTGATCCCCACCGCCACCATGATGGCGACGTTCATCATCGCGGTCGTGGGCTCTATGGCGCCGTTCCTGTTAACAAAGCCGCTCCAGACCTGGGGCAGGAGGGCGAAGGCCCCCATCACCGACCCCATGGTGAGCATAAGATCATGCCAAGTCAACTTCGTCTTCCTTTTTCCTATTCAGACTCCAAAGCTGCTTTCTTTTCAGCTTTTATCGATTAATCTGGCTGACAATTGCTTTATTATCACAATCTTTCTGAATTTGATCTATCCCATATCAATATGTCGGCCAGAGATCTCTTTATATGGCTATACTGAGGCGAATATGATTATATCTGTAAATTAATCAAATATCGCCTTCCAACAATTCAATCACAATTTGAATTGAGATTGAATGTATTCTACCCGGATTAATTGCAATTCAATGAAGATAAACCTTTTGATCAGAATCATATCTCACATATCTGATTATATTGGTCTGATTTTAGTAATTTCATATTTTATTGTTAAATCAACCAGAATAAACGGTTAAAATGAAATTAAAGTTTAATTGGACATAATTTCCTTATAAAAATGTATTTTTAAAGGCTAAATAAGAAAAGAGTGACTCTGAGTCGGGAAAACAAAATCTCCAAGTCAAATGGGGCGAAGATTGGGATAAAGTTGTCCTGATCCCCGAGGCTTCAGCCAGAAAGGTCATTCCTTCATCCGAGATCCCCCCGGAGGCAGAAAGCTCACGATAGCATCGATGGAGGCGACGGACTTGAGGTACCTTCGGTCCTCCTCCTTCTCTGCGAAGCTTCGATAGATCCTCTTTGCCAGATCCTCGGGGCTGAACTCTCCGGGCTCGACCTCTACGACCGGGTCGGCCTTAGGCTTGATCGCCGAGACGGGGCCGCCGATGAGCTGGTCGCCCGCGATCCCCACGGCGACGCCGGCGGGAACATTCCTGAAGTAGCGACGCTCGCCCCTTATGACGAAGGCGCCCTTCTTTATGAACTCGCCAGGCCCAGGGGTTTTGGTCACCTGCTCGGCATTAACGAGATAGCAATCCCCCTCGAAGAACCCCTCCTTCCAGACGCTAGAGTAGCTGACGGCGAACTGTGCCGCCTCCTCCTGGGTCAATTCGGGGACCTCCTCGCCCATCGTCTTGATGACGGTTAAAGGGGCACCTGGAGCGTCGGTGTGGAGAGCCAAGTCCCTCTTTTCGAGGTACTTGGCATAGATCTCCTCATTGCTGGAGGCGTCCCTTCCCCCGATGACGAGAAAGCCGTCTGACGAATAGAACCAGCGGAACCTCTCGTACCACCTCGGCTTTCGTCGCCGGGCGACCTTCCTCGTCTTGACCTTTTCGGGGGCGGCCCTTCTCTCGATGATCTTCTTCGTCTCTTCGAGAGCCTTCTCCGCCCCCTCTCTTTTTTTCGTCTGCTCCTTCGCCCTGTCGTAGTACCGCTGGGCGTTCTGGGGAACGGTGAGGTTTGCGTTCAGCTCGAGCTCCGGTCCCCCCTCGTCGAGGCGAAGGCGAAGCTCGCCCTGGTAGTCGAGGGAGAGGATCTTATCGGCTATGGGAAGGCCTGAGGTCTTGATCTTCGCCCAGATCTCCGAGTAGGAATAATCTTTATCGAGGGCCCCGGATATGGCGGAGAGGATCGCCTCGATCTCGCCGTACCGCTCATAGATCTTCTCCCCCAGGGCGGCGTACTCTCTTCCCTTCTCTCGAAACTCCTGGATCGAACGCTCCTGCATCTCCTTTCTTCGCTCAAGACTCGACTTCGGCTTCGGCCTCTCCGCCTCCTCGAAAGAGAAGTATTCGTCTAGGGCCCGGCTGAAGCTCTCAAACTCCCGCCGCGAGAGGTTGCCATAGATCATCAGGGGCGCTGGCAAGACATCGACGACCTCGACCTCGTCGATAACGAAGTGTGGATCAGTCTGGGCGAGGCCGAAGACCTCTCCCAGGGCCCGATGGACCCGATCTATCTCCTCGCCGGTTAAGGAGTAAGCTGGCTCCGTCTTGTTAATCCCTGTTCTGAGACAGACCTCCTCGGCGTAGGTCCCTCCCATGTTCAGACCCCGAACAAGGGTTCTCACCAGCTCCGACTCCGACTGCGCCAGGAGGAGGGAGAGGTCGTTTCTCGAGACGGTCCGGGGGTCGAGCTGCTCCTCCCGGTACTGGTACTTCTCGCCAGCCAGGAGCTTTCTGTCCCGGAAGGCCAGCGGCCGCAGCGGGAGAACGATCCTCCCGTAATCGTCGAGGAGGAGGACGTTCCCCTTGGGGAAGATCTCGGCGATGAGAATGTACCGATCGTCCCCACGCTCGATCACGATCTCCACCACTCGGTCGAAGCCGTGCTGGCGGACCCCCACCACCCTGCCGCCGGTGAGCCGGCTTCGGAGCATTGTGGGAAACTGAGGCGGCATCTTGGGAGCTTCCCGAGGCTTCTCGGTAAGGTGGATCCGCCTCCCGGCCTCCAGGAGAAGGTCGAGCTTTCCCTGCCCTGGGGACTGAAAGGAGATAATCACCCTGTCGGGGGCCAGCTGGTAGGCCTTGCCCACGAACCCCCCCACCAGCTTCTCCCGCAGCTCCTCGACGACCGCCGCCACGTCCACGTTGCTCATCGCCTTCTTCATAATGGCCGAAAAGGGCGATGGAAAGATAAATAGTTGCGGCCGTCCCACCAGATGATGGACCTAGGCCGATATCTCGCAGACGAGATGCTCATGAGGCTCGCCCGGTGGCTGAGGATGGCGGGCCACGACGTCTCTAACCCGCCTGAGGGGGCCGACGACTCGGACCTGATCGAGCTCGCCCTGGCGGAGGGGAGGACCCTTCTCACGAGGGATAAGCTCCTTGCGAGGCGGTGCGAGAATGCGGGGGCCAGCTGTCTTCTTGTGAGATCACCACACCTCGATGAGCAGCTTTCGGAGCTCTGGGCGGCGGGGGTCTCCATGAAGCTGAAGCCGAGGCCGGAGAGGTGTACCCTCTGCAATGGGATCCTCCGAAAAGTGGGGACGAGGAAGATCGATGATTCCTCCAGTCCGGTGGATAACGACGACGCCCTCTGGAGGTGCGAGGTCTGCGGCAAGCTCTACTGGCGGGGAGCTCACTGGCAGGGGATCAGAGAGAGGCTGGAGGGGAGAGGCCGGTGACCTTCCAAACGAAGCTGAATTTATCTCTATTCATATTTAATTATAGTATCTATTCGCTCCAAGAATTCGTTTAGAGTCGTGATGCGTCCTTGGAATGAGATCTTCCTCTCAGAGATTAAGGTCTCCCAAGCCGTCCCTCCACCTCCCGGAGCTGCACCTCCAGCTTCTTCTGGCCGATGGCGTTGGTGAGGTCGCCCCGGGTCCTCTCGAGGAGGGATCGGGCCATGTCCCCCTTCCGCCGCAGCCCCTTGGTGATGGCGTCGGGATAGTCGAATAACATCAAAAGGTGATATATCTCCTCCATCGCCTCCAGGTAGACCTCCCCCTCCTCGGGCCTCCCCTGCCTGATCAGGTCCAGAATGTGCCTTCTCAGCTCACCTGTCGTGTCGCCCAGGCCCCCGAGGTAGCTCGTCATCTCGACGCCGACCTCCTCAGGGGTCGGAGTCGCTTGTTCTGTGATGATGGAGAATACGATCCTCGCCTCGGCGTACTCCTGCTCTGCGCCGTCGACGAATCCGGCGTATCGGACGTCGGGATGGTCAGCCAGAAGGTCGGTGATCCTGGCCAAGACATCTCCGGCTTTGTCGGTCAATTCCTGGGCTCTGTCGAACTCTGCCCGGTGGATCGACCTTATGGCAGCCCCACACCTCCTGATCACGACCCTGGTGAGAGCGAGCGCCTCCTCCCTCGCCTGGTCTTTAGCCTCGAAGTAGCGTGAGATGTCTTCGGAGAGGTCGTCGAGGGATGAGATCATTGAAGGTCACTCCAGATGGTCCAAGAAAGTCTTCAGGTTTCTCATGGACTGGACTCCCTGGACCAGGGTCCGGGCCTCGGTCACGAACCGGCCTTCATACCCGTTGAGGGCTTTTGCTACCCTCGACCAGTTGACGTTTCCGCTCTTGACCGGGAGGTGCTCGTCTCTTGCGCCCTTGTTGTCGTGGACATGGACGTGGACCATTTTTTCTTTGAGAGGCAGGAACGAGTCGACGTTCCCATTGGTGTTGGCGTGGCCGACGTCGAAGACGAAGCCCAGGTTCTCCCGGCGGACGTTCTCCAGCATCCCCAGAATCTCCTCTGGTGTCCTTCCCAGCATCGACTCTATGTTCAGCATATTCTCGACCGCTATGATCATCCCGAACTCATTGGCATGGTCGCAGATCTCTTGTAGACCCAAAATGTTCTGCTCCCAGGCCCGGTCGGGCATCTGCTTACCCAGTGGGGAGAGGTATCCGGGATGGACGACGGCGAGGCTGGAAAACTCCGAGGCCAGGCTGATGCAGGCCTTCATCTGCCGGATCGTCTCTTCCCAGATCGGCTGGTTCATGCTTGCGAGGTTCAGATCGGAGTAGGGGAGATGGATGGAGATGACGAGGTTGGTCGTCTCGACGATCTCCCGGGCGAGGGGCATAGTCTCCGCCGTCAGCCTCTGCTTGCCTTCGTTGACTATCTCCCAGCCGGAATAGCCGAGATCCTCCAGTTGATACGCCCAGTCGAAAGGCTGGTCTACGAGGGCGCTGGACGAAAAGCTAAACATGCTCCTCCGCAAGGTCGATCTCCTCTATGGGCCTTCCCTCCGAGGTCCGCGGCGCGAGCCAGTTTATGAGGGTCGCTGGTCCTCTGATCTGAACGTGGATCGAGCCGAGGGGCTCCTCCTCGGGAGGGAAGTTTATTCTGGAAACAGTGGCTGCTTGCTTGTTCAGCCTGAACTGCACGGCGTCGCCGACCACTCCTTGGAGCATCACCGATCGCGCCGTGTCAAGGATTCTCTGCACCCTCAGGAGTCGGCGGAAGGTTGAGAGAGTTTCTGTGCCTCCTCGCCCCTCGATCCGGCCTCCTCGACGGGAGAGTTCGATCCCAGGAAATAGGTTTTCCAGGGCGCATGCCACCTTTTCGGGGCTTTCGGTGGGCCTGACGGCCGCGCTCAGGGACAGCTCGATCATCATCTCCCTCGGTTTTTCGTTCTGGTATTTTAGGTTTCGGAATTTAGGACTGGATGGCTGAGATGTCGATGGTGCCGGGGAAGATGAGCTGGCGAGAATATCAGACGCTGCTCGTTCTGAACCGCAGGATTGCGGCGATCCCGCCGAAAGCCCGATAGAGCTGGGCCCCCTCCTCGAAGTCGGTGGATATGATCTTGACTTCGCTTCCGCTCTCATCGGCCATCCTTGAGAGGTCTGCTATGATGTCCACCTCGCCGGTGATCTCCAGCTGAGATCCGCACTTGGGGCAGTTCTCCGGTGGAGGGCTGTTCGGGGACCTCGTCTCATCCTTCGCATAATCGCAGCTGGCATTGGTGCAGCGGATCGTTGCTCTGGTCTTTCTGAGGTCCTCGGATAGTAGGAGGGTGTCGACCGCCCCCATGGTCAGGTTCTGCCTGACCTCCTTCTCCCCATAGGAGGCGAGCCCCTTGTCGCTCACCAGCTCCTTCATGAACCTCCTCATGACGAGCTTCTCCTGGGTCAGCTCCAGGTCGAGGAGCCTATCCTGGGCCGCCTCCACCAGCTCGTAGAGTCCCGACTCGTCGGTGTAGGTGACGTCCAGGGCTTCCAGGATCTTCTGTTGAAGCTCGTGGTGAAGGAACGAGCCATTGACGAACTCCTCCTTCGTGGGGGACGGCCCTCCGATCAGGATTCCCTCCAGGTCGTCTCTATCGATCGGAAGGAAAGCCTCGGTGGCGCTATCTCCTATCCTCTTGTAGAAGTCGTGGATCGCGATCAGCCTCAGCTGCTGGAATCTCCGGCTGCTCTGGCCGCCCTTTCTCTGCTTTCCCGGGACTGAAGAGGTGAGATGCTTTATCGCTTCGACCTGTTTTCCTTTCAGGGTCCCGATCGTCGCCTCCCTTCTATCCAGGACTATCAGGCCGAAGGTCTTCTTATCCGCCAGCATATCTTCGAGGGGGGTCAGAAGGAAGGAGGAATCGCAGTGGTAGCGGTAGGTTACTATCGGCTCGGGCGGCTCCAGGACCTTGGAGTACATGTCTGTCTTGTTGCTGCCGACGTCGACGGCCCCCACGAATATGACGACCCCATTGGGCGGGGGCCTTGGGATGAGGCGGAGCCTGGCCATCACCGACTCGAGGGCGCTCTGGACATTTGTGCGGGTCAGCTTGGATTTGATGTTGGACGCTTGACCGTGCTCGTCCCGCAGCTGAGCAGTCACGTCCGAGATCTGCTTGTCGGGAGGGATGTAGAGAGAGATAAGCTCTGTACCTCTCCCGCTCTTGCTCCTCAGATCTTCGAGCAGACGTTTGAATTCGTACTTCTCTTGGGCGGTAAATTCCATCTGGTATCTCCTCAAAAGGGCCAGTAAATGGCGGCATGATAGATATGCGGACGTCCTGGGCGGACGGACGTTTCAGAGGCAAGAGGGGGAAGGGCCTTATGTAGGTTTCGCCATAAAGGACTCCAAATACACACTGATGACCCGGAACTGCCAGATTTCCTGGCCTATACCTCAAAAAGCCAGAGTCTCCGAACCTGTTTTCTTCCTCAGGACAAGCCCTTTAACTTCTGAGGATCTCCTGTCGAATATGGAAAAGAAGATCGCGGTGATCGGCGGAACCGGAATCGAGATCGAAGGTGAAGCCCTCTTCATCGATACCCCCTATGGCAGCGTGATGTCGAGGCTTACGAAATTGGGCGATGAAGAGGTACTCTTCATCCCTCGCCACGGTGAGGGCCATATTCCTCCCCATCGGGTGAACTACAGGGCCCTTCTCTGGGCTGCGAAAGCCTGGGGGGCTCTTCGGGTCATATCCACCAACACCGTGGGGACTATGTCATGGCACCAGGTGGGAAGCTTCGTCGTCCCCGCTGACTTCGTGGAGTTTACCAAGTCTCGTCCTTCGACCTTCTTCGAGGAGGAGGCGGTTCATGTAGATCTGACGAATCCCTACTGCCCCGAGGTGAGGCGATCCCTAATCGAGGGCGCGAATGACGCGGGCGCTCTGGTTGCCACTGGGATCTACGTCTGCACCGAGGGACCGCATCTGGAGAGCCCCGCCACGATCGGGATGCTGAGAAGCTTCGGCGACGTCGTGGGAATGACGGGCTATCCAGAGGTCGTCCTGGCCCGGGAGCTGGAGCTATGTTACGCCTCGATATGCATCGTCACCAACCCCGCCGCCGGGATGAGGAGAGATGCCATGTCCGCGGCGGAGATCACAGGCGAGATGGCAAAATCCGCCCGTCTTTTGAGAGATATCGTAGGAGCCGCAATTTCGATGATGCCCGAGGAGAGGCGCTGTCAGTGCGACCGAGCTCTCACTGAGGCGAGGCTATGATAGCCTGTTTTAGGTCGATCTGCACGGATTGGAGCAGGAGCCGAAGACATACATCTACCTTTAGACATAGGTCTTTTCCTTTTTGCAAACCAAGACCAGAAAATCAGGAATCCGAGCGCCATCAAGCCGCTCTGGATAGAGTATGGACCAAGATTCAGGAGGTTCAGGTTCCACCAACTGCAAAAGGCGAAATCCGCAAGAGATCAAGGAGTTCACAGTATCGCCTAGGGTCCGATGGAAGGCTATTGTAGGTTCCATCCCTGATTTTGGGCTCCAGGGGACGAGAAACGGTCCCCTCTCGAAATAGCGGTCGACTTTTCTGTACAGCTTTTTTCCTTCTCCGTCCTTCACCCAGCCGAATACGGGGGTGGAAAAACACGGGTGGTTTACGATGTGGAGATAAATGCCACCAGGCTGTAAAAGACGGCTGAATTCCCTGAAGGCCCCCTCGAAATCTGCGGCGTCCTGGATGACATTGTTGGTGACTACAGCGTCAAAAGAACGGTCGGCCAAAAAGGGCAGAGAAGCTATATCTCCGTTATGATATGTGACCGATAAGGGGTCGGGTTGCTCTTCTGCCAGAGCAAGGGCCAACATCCGATGAGAACACTCCACAGCTGTAACAACGGCACCACGTTTGGCCAATTTCCGGCTCAGGTAGCCGTCGCCACAGCCGGCATCGAGTATGCGTTTCCCCCCGATATCTCCCAGCGTCTCAAATATTATAGGATCCAATAAATCTCGGCGGTTAGGGTCCTCCCCTCCGAAATTCCGGTGCCACGCATCTGCATTGCAGTTCCACCTTTCTGTGCTGTCATTCTGGGTATAACGCATCAGGTCTCCCCTCACTGCAATCAGGGTTTAACCGCTCTTCTTCAGTCTGCCCAGAATGGCCCGGCTGGGAACAGGCGATGATGCGTAACGTGTAGCCTAGAGAACGGTGACGCTGATGCTCGCCTGGCCGCTGGTTCCGGCTCCATCGATGACCGTCAGGATGACGGTGTAACGCCCGTTGCTCATCTCCGAGGGCGGCTTCGAGAAGGACCTCTCGGTGGAGAGGGATCCGTCCAAAGACGACGACCAGCGATAAGAGTAGGGCGTCTTCCCGCCCGTCGCCTCGCCGTCGAACTTCACGGCCTCGTCGCCGGATAAGATCGAGCCTGTGGCGGGCGAGATTATCGATACCACCAGCTCTGAGATCTGCTCGTCTGATGAGCCAGATGGCGTCCCTTCTTCGCTCTGATCCGAGCAGCCTGCCACGATGCAGGCTGCAAGGCAGATCAATAGAGAGATCGTCTTCGCGTTCATGATCGTTCAGAGATTTTGTTCAGGCGCTGAGGAGCTGGTCAGTGATCTTCTTTGCGGCCTGAACCGCCGGCGAGTCGTCGGGGAGGTCGAAGACCGTCTTCCCTTCGTAGGCGATATCTGTGAAATTGGGATCCTCGGGGATCGTGCCCAGGTACTTGAACCCCAGGCTCTCTGCGGTCTCTTTGACCTTCTCCAGCATATCGGGCCTGGTCTTGTTGGCGACGACGTAGTAGTTCCCGATCTCAGCCCCCACCTCAGCGGCCACATCTTTGATCCGCTTGAGGGTGTCCAGGCTCACCTTGCTCGCGTCGGTCACGATTACGGCGTCGTGGATCCTGCCCGAGGTCTTCCTCGCGATGTGCTCCACCCCGGCCTCGCAGTCCATGAGGAGGTATTTGTAGGCCTCTCCCTCGACGGTCTTCTCGAAGACCGCCTGGAGGAGGTCGTTTACTGCGCAGAAGCAGCCCGCACCCTCCCCCCGGCCCATGATGAGCATATCGTAGCCGTCCTGCTCACCCTCCATCAGGAGAGTTTCGAAGAGGTTCTGGAATATATCGATCCCTGTCAGCTCTGGGCTCTCTTCCCGTTGCCGCTTGTACTTCTGCAGCATATCGGAGAGGGTCGGAGTCCCCTCCGCTCCCAGGAGGCATGCAAGACACTCGTTGGCGTCGGCGTCGATGGCCAACACCTCTCCCTCATTCCGCTTGACCAGCTCGCGCAGGATAAGGGCAGTGAGGGTGGTCTTGCCGGTGCCGCCTTTGCCGAAGAATCCCAGGATCTTCATGAGGCAACGGGCCCCGCGAGAATTTCTGTCTTCCTGATCTCCACCCTGCGCAGCGGGTAGATCTCTTTTGCATCCCTGTAAATGTCGAGAGAGAGCCTTCCGAGGACGACCTCCTGGATGAACTGGTTGAGGTCGAGGGCTCCCGCCTTCTCCTGAATTATGCTCGTGGCGATGTTTCTGATCGACTTGACCTGGGTGGTCCTCGCCCTCTTGACGGTGAAACAGCTCGGCTTGACCCTGACCTTGTAGCCGTCGCTGGTGGTGACGTCGATGATGGAGTCAATCCGTGAAGTCCTCCTCTTGACCAGGGACCGGACGTAATCGCTCGTAAGCTCATGGCCCACGAAACTGGTGTAGGCTGAGTCTCCGGCCACTTGGTCCACCTTGAACTTGAGCTTGGTGTTCTGTTTGGAGAAGTTGTTCGTCAGCTCCCCCAAAGTGGTCTCTATGATCCTTCCCATCAGCTTGCTCGGATCGCTGGCCAGGGTCTCCCCGACGGGAGACTTTCCGAACATATCAGGACCCACGACTTTGTACCACTGCTTGGTCTTGACCTTCCTGCTGTCAGACTTTCTCTGTGACCTTCTAGCCAATAAATATCCTCCAGTAAGGGTAATTGCTTCAGATAGCTTCAGAGTAGACCCAAGCTTACTGTATATAAAGAGATCGCCCCTTCCACCGAATATGGGAGGAAGGGGCGGGCCCGGTCAGCAGTCGAAGGGCCAGACGTAGATGTAGACGTAATTGCTCCAGTCGTTGCACTGGTAGCAGAGCAGGTGCCAGCCAGGGGCGTTGCTCTTAAACCAGGTAGTATACCACCCCTCCTTCTTGTAGCCGAGGCTCTTCACCTCGGGGGCGCAGTAGTACCCGGACTTGCAGGGCGGCCACTCGAAGGACCAGTACATCCCCGGCCGCTTGATCTTGGACCAGAGCTGAAGCCACTCGCCCTTCTGGGTGCTGGCCACCGTCGTCAGCTTGTTAGGGCGGATCTGGACGAAGTACTCGTTGTACTTCGATGCGGCCATCGGCGTATAGACCAGCCCGAAATCGGATATGGTGTCGGTGCCTTCGCCGTAGCCGGGAGGCGATATGCTGCCCTTGCCGTCGTAGCTGTATCCGGTGGCGTAACTGCCGCAGCCAGTGGCATAAACGCCATAGCCTGAAACCCCGGCGTTCGGGGCACAGGCGCCCATACTATCGGTTGAATAGCTGTTGTATCCGGATCCATCGGTGGAGCCGCTGTAATCTGGAGCTGGCAGCCGCAGGTCTGTTGGCATCAGCCCTTCAGATACGGGGTCTGGTGGCGTGGGCGTGGCCGAGCCGAGGTTCGTCGAGAGGCCGCCGCTGCTCAAAGACGACGACGATGGCTTTGTCTGAGGCGCCTCTATCTTCGAATAGCTCGGATTCTTCTCTTCCGCGTATGATCCGCCATCGGGCCAGACATAAATGTAGACGTAGTTGCTGGACTTGTCGCAGTGGAAGCAGATTATATGCCAGCCTGGATCATCACCTTTGAACCAGCCCTTGAGATAGTCGGGCCAGGTCCAGAAACACCAGTTGACCGTCGGTGTGAGCTTGTTCGGGTACCACTCGTAGACGAAGAAGTTTCCAGTATAGGCGACCTTCGCCCAGAGAGGAAGATACCCACCGTTGCTGCAGCCCGCCACCGTCGTAACGCCGTCGCGAGTCTGGACATAGAGCTTGTTCTGAGATTCGGCCGAGCCGGGCCAGTACCATGAGCCAGAGCCGGTTCCTGAAGTCCCATCCATACTGGACAGGACGGTCTCAGGAGGCGTGGCCGAGGTGAAGCTCAGTCGTTCGTCGGGAGATAAGCTGTACATATCTGGCGTCCCGAAGTCCAGCTCCGTGGGCGAATAGCCCTCCTCGTAAGGCCCTTTCAGGCTCGGAGCCTCGGCGTGGTACGATCCCATGGTATTGGTCGAGGCCGATCCTCCTGATTGTTCAACAGTCCCTACCGCGCCGAGGGCCGTCGGCGCCAACGCCAAAAGCGCTATCGCAAGATAAACTAAGCATTTCATGCTACCCCCTCCAAAACTCCCTTCGTTTCAGATCAACCCATTTAAGGCACTTATCTATTTAATATTTTTCGACTCGATCGGACGATAATCCCGCCCTTCCCACCAGGAGATGGTCATCGGTCCAATCTATGATATGAGATTGGATTTATAGCTATGGCAGGATGCCGCCATGAGACCGGTTTGAGCAACAAGTTTAATCTACAAGTTCTCTCAGAAATAATACGAAAAATATAGCTCCAGATCTGACCTTCTGGGCGCTTTTTATGCAGGTATCGCCTTATGACACCCAGATTCGAAGAGGAGATAAGTCTCATCAAGAAGGTCATAGTGGACTTCGGTGAGGGTCGCAGATCTAACCTGGCCATCATATCCGACCCCTTCTACGGTGAGTCAGAGCTGATGGATAGGGTCGAGGGGATGATAGAAGATGTGTGTATCAGGATCAACGCCCAATCTCTTATCCAAAGCCTTGAGATTCTGAAGGACTCACCCGGAAAGATCGTGATCGTCGAAGAGGCCCACCGCCTCTACCGCCGAACGATCGGCGGCTTTGACGCGATGAACCGGTTTTTGAATATGCTTCTCTTTTCGGATCGGCTCTTCATCACCACCTGGAACAGCGCTTCCTGGAGGTACCTCGATGAGGTCCTGGGCCTCGGGCGTCATTTCCCCCAGAAGGTCAGCCTATCCAAGATGAAGACAGATGAGATCCGGGAGATGCTCCTCTCCGGCTACGAGGAGGGAGAGCTGACCTTCCTCGAGGGAGAGAGGGGTGACGAGGAGAAACGGAAGATCTTGAAGTGGGCAGGCCGCAAAAAGGCCCTGATGGGCCACAGCCTCGAGATACCTTACCCGATGGTCGACGTGGGATCGATCAGGTCCCACCTCGACAGGAGCGAGAAGAAGTCGCCCGATGAGGTCTTCTTCGAGAAGCTCGCCCGGATCTCCGACGGAAACCCCGGAGTCGCCGAGCTCCTCTGGAAAGAGGCTTTGGACTATCCTGAGGTCAGAAACGCCCTGAAGGACCCACCATCCATCGATCTCAGCCGCGAAGAGTCCTTCGCCCTCAGCATCGTCCTTTCCATGGGGTCAGCAAAGCTCGCTTATCTCTCAGATGTTCTGGAGCCATTGGGGATCTCTGCCCAGAATATCGCAAACCTCTTGGAAGAGAGGGGGCTCGTCTCCATCGACGGAGAGGTGGCGTCGATGAGGGCCGAGGCCCTGAAGAGCGCTCTTGAGCACCTCCGAAGGCTGAGGCTGGTGTGGTAGGATGGCAGATAATTCGGTGGCAGCGTACTCAAACCTCTCAGGGTCCGCGAACGTCCCTTCAAACATCCCGGACCTGGGCATCAACTCGTACACCGTGATCAACGCCCTTCTGGTTCTGGCCCTGGCCTACGTCGCCGCCCGCATCGCCGTCTTCCTCCTGACGGCCCTTTCTGAGAGGGTCTATGAGCATCGGATCACCGTCAAGATGACGATCCCCATCGCGAAGTTCATCATCTACGGCTTCGCCTTATACCACATCGCGGGGTCGGTCTTCCAGCTCTCCGCCGTCCAGCTGGTGGCCTTCTGGGGCATAGCGGGCGCCGCGATAGGTTTCGGCCTCAAGGATAGGGTCGCCGAGATTGTAGGAGGGATAGTCATCGTCCTGGACAAACCCTACCAGGTCGGCGACAAGGTGACCATCGAGGACTATTACGGCGAGGTCCGGGACATAGGGATTAGGGCGACGAGGCTAGTCACCCCCGATGACAACCTGGTCTCGGTCTCGAATCAACAGGCTCTCAACCAGATCCTGGCTAACGCCAACGCCGGAAGCCAGGAGATGATGGTGGTGATCGACCTCTTCATCGACTCGTCCTCAGACGCCTCAAGGGCTATGGAGATCCTGAGGGATGCGACGGTAACCTCCCGGTACGTCTACATATCCGACAAGAGACCGGTGACGATCCTCCTCAAGGACTATCCCTTCTATCGGAGGGTGAGGTCCAAGGCCTACGTCTACGACCTGAGGGACGAGTTCCCCTTCGAGACGGACGTGACGAAGAGGGCCTGGGATGCCTTCGAGGCGGAGGGGATAGAGCCGCCGAAGGCGGGGGTCGTGGATCTTGGGGGCGGGTCCGCTATCGATAGTTGAAACTTTATGAGGTGACAAGATATGGGAGTTTATAGAGAGGTCAGGCCGGGGGTATTCTCCGTCGGCGTCATCGACTGGGACCGGCGGCTCTTCGACGAGCTGATACCGCTGCCGGACGGGACGAGCTACAACGCCTACGTAATTCGGGGAGGGGATAAGACCGCCCTCATCGACGCCGCAGATCCGCCCTTTGCGGAGGAGCTGCTGGATAACATTGAGGCCCTCGGTCTCGACCGGCTCGACTACGTGGTAGCAAACCACGCCGAGCAGGACCACTCGGGAGCGATCCCGAAGGTCCTGGAGCGCTATTCGGACGCGTTGGTCGTCTGCACCCCCCGGTGCCGGGAGCTTCTGGAGAGCCACCTCAAGATCCCGGCCGAGAAGTTTGCGACCGTCGAGGATGGAGCGACTCTATCCCTCGGCGGAAAGACCCTGGAGTTTTTCTACACCCCCTGGGTCCACTGGCCCGAGACGATGGTCACGTACCTCCAGGAAGATAAAATCCTCTTCTCTTGCGACTTCTTTGGGTCCCACTTCGCCACCAGCGACCTCTTCGCCGATCAAAGGATCATCTATGAGCCGGCGAAGAGGTACTACGCCGAGATCATGATGCCCTTCCGGGCGATCATAAGAAAAAATCTGGAGATCGTCGATTCTCTGGACCTGGAGCTGATCGTCCCAAGCCACGGCCCCATCTTCGACGATCCCTCCTTCATCATCGATGCCTACAAGGACTGGTCTTTCGACGATGTCAAAAACGAGGTGGTGATCCCCTTCGTCTCGATGCACGGGAGCACGCGGCTGATGGTGGACCACCTGACCGACGCATTGATCGCCCGGGGGATCGGGGTGAAGAGGTTTGATATCGCCGCCTCGGACGTGGGCAAAATCGCTGAAGCCCTAGTCGACGCCGCGACCCTGGTCCTCGGGGCCTGCACCGTCCTTGCGGGGCCACACCCCAACGCCGCCACCGTCGCCATCCTGGCCAACGCGCTCCGTCCCAAGACACGGTTCGCCTCCATCGTCGGATCCTACGGCTGGGGCGGCAAGACGGTGAAGGCGATCCAGGGGATGATCCCCCTTTTGAAGGTGGAGCTCATCGACCCGGTTCTGGCGAAGGGCCTACCGACGGAGGAAGACTATCAGGCCCTCGACCGGCTCGCTGACGAGATCCTGAAGAGACACAGGGAGCTGGGGATAGCGTGAGCGACAACAGGCCATTAGAGGCAAAGAGGAAAGAGATGTGGGATATCGGGGTGATCTGGCGATGACTGACGGCTGCTACAAGGGGAAGGTAGCCCTCTTCGCCTTCAACGGCGATCCCATGTGCTTTGCTCACGTATTGATAAACGCCCTCGACATGAAGGAGAAGAACTACGACGTCAGGGTGATCATCGAGGGGTCTGCAACGAAGCTGGTGGCGACGCTTGCGGACCCGGAGAAGCCTTTCGCGAGTCTTTACGAGAAGGTTAAGGCCGCCTGTCTGATCGACTGTGTCTGCAGGGCCTGCTCCGCCAAGATGGGATCTCTCAAGAGCGCCGAGGTGCAGGGACTTCCCATATGCGACGAGCTTTTGGGCCACCCCAGCATCGCCAGGTACATGGACGCCGGGTACACGGTGCTGACTTTCTGATCCCGATGGGGCGCAGAGATTCATGGCGAAGGTCTTGATCTATGGGGCGGGTTCGATAGGCTCGTTCTTCGGCTACCTTCTTTCAGAGGTTGTGGTGGGCGATGGTGGAAAGGAAGAGAACCGTACTCCCATCGTCGAGAACGTGGCCCTTCTGGGAAGGAGGGGCCACATCGGGAAGATAAGAGAGAAGGGGCTCGAGGTCGCCCTGACTGAAGGAGACATCCCCCTCTCGATCCGCTTCAGATACACCTTCGCCGACCTCGACGAGCTGGCGAGGTCGGAGTTCGTCCCCGAGGTCGTCGTCGTCACCGTCAAGACCCCTTCTCTAACTGCGATCGCGAAGGAGATCAAGGAGTCTGGCCTCCTCGCGAATAAGCTCTCTGACGCCTGGTTCGTCCTCTTGATGAACGGGATGGGAAACCGGGAGAGGTTCGACCTCCCCGACGATCGCATCTTTGAGGGAATCACCTCCATCGGCGTCGTCTTCTCTGGGGAAGGGGGGATCGAGCTGAAGGGGAGGGGAAAGACCGTCTTCGAGGCCGAGATCGGCGAGGATCTGAAAGAGTTCCTCGAGGTCCGGCTCTCGGAGAAGGGCTTTGTGGCGGAGTTTGCTGTGGACTTCAGGGCCCAGCAGTGGATGAAGCTCTTCGCCAACGCCGTCATAAACCCGATAACTGCCCTGACCCGGGAGAAGAACGGGATCGTCCTCTCAGAGCACCTGGCGGGCGTCGTGGAGACGATCGTTGGAGAGTGTGTGGCAGTCGCAGAAAAGGAGGGACAGAAGTTCGACGAGCGGGAGGTCCTAAAGTTCGTCCGGAACGTCGCCAAAGAGACCTCCGCCAACACCTCCAGCATGCTCCAGGACGTCCTCCGGGGAAGGTGGACTGAGATCGACTCGATAAACGGCTATATTTTCGACATCGCGGCGAAGCACGACACGAAGGTTTTGGCCAACGAGATGTTGTGCGGACTTGTTAAGGCGATAGAAACGCGTGAAACAAAGGTGGCAGCCTCAGATCGACTGCCACGAAATGTCAAAGTTAAAGGTTGAGCTTGTAGGTGTAGCCGGTGAGGAACGTTCCCCGCTCGGAATAGGTCCGTCCTCCGGAAGATATCTCCAGGATATGATACTGGTTTCCGGCGACGTTCAGGCTATAGGTTCCGTCCAAGGGGTCACCACCCTGGCCGTCGCCACCGACGTAAGATCCGTCGACGAAGACGCTGTAGCCCCGAAGCCAGCTTGAGCTGAAGATCACCCTCGCAGATCCGGTCGAGGGCCACGGAGCAGGACTTGGTCCAGGCGCCGGTCCCGGTGATGGGGGCCAGCCGCCGCTTGCGACGTCCACTATGACAACGTTGCTCGGTTGGTTGTTGACGACGAAGATCAAAATGTGTCGCCCAACCTCGTCGGCCTCGAAGATGAGCCTGCTGTAACCCGGATAGAAGGAGTAGGACTTGGGAAGAAGCCTGCCATCCGGATATATCTCGTAGAAGTCGGCCCTTCCGCCGCTGGAGGAGTAGGCTAGGAGAGATAGGTATGCCCCCAAGGGGCAGACAACTCGCTGAGCCCAGCTCGATGATCCCATGATCCAAAGGGAGTTTCCCCCCATGTACGTCGACTGGTAGGATGCATAGGACGTGGACCGATCTGCTAAACGGATCGATGACGGCTCCCGTCCGGCCGGGTTGTAGCTCTCAACGACGCCGCTAGCTGCCGGAGCCTCCATCGCGAAGAAGTCGGTGAACTCCGCCGCATCCTCAGAGCCGTATTCAAAATCTTCAGGGGGGTTGATGGAACACACCATCGGAATCCCGGCGACGAGGACGAACAACAGTAGACAGGCAGTCAATCCAACGGGTCTCATGGATAACACCTCTTTAGTTTATGTCTCTGATGGTACAAAAATTTTGGCACGGACTGGCGAGTTTGGCTGATCGGCACGCCTTCTGCCGCCAGTCCCCCCCTTTTCGCTAAGTTCCGACTATCCTCTGAAAAGTTTGATCAAGGGTGAATTCTAAAATATGTTGCGAATCACAGATCGCGTCTTCAAATTGAGGTGCTCCCCTTGATAGTTACAGAACACGTCGACTTTCAGACAAATGGAAACGCCGAGATGAAGGACCTGACCGCAAAGGTGGCAGCAGCTGTCGAGAGGTCGGAGCTTCGAGCGGGAGTTGCCGTCGTATTCGTCTCCGGCGCCACCGGAGCCGTCACCACCATCGAGTACGAGCCGGGGCTCGCGGAGGATATGTTGGGTGCGCTGGAGAGGATAGCTCCCCGGGAGATCGAGTACGCCCACAACCGGCGGTGGGGCGACGGAAATGGCCACTCCCACATCCGGGCTTCGGTGATCGGTCCGAGCCTCACTGTGCCTTTCTCCGACGGAAAGCTAATGCTGGGCACCTGGCAGCAGATAGTCTTCCTCGACATGGATAATATGCCTCGGTATCGGAGGATCGTCGTCCAGATCATGGGCGAATGAAATCGTCGGCGAGCTGAAACTCACCAGATCTCGATAAGGGACGAGGCGCTTCACCCGCTGAAGGCCAGCAAGGCTACGAGGATCGTGAACCTGACGAGAATGCTCATCCCCGTCGAGAAGACGACTATCCCCACTCCCAGGCGCGGGCCGAAGAGCCCTACATAGCGGGGAAGAAGGCTTCTTATGGCGAAGAAGGGAAGCATGAACATGCTTCCCAGCATCAGGACGATCATCGCCTGGACTGGTGTGATTCCGTTGCTCGCGATCATAGGGCCGAGGAGGGATATCCCCACGATGGGGCTTGCGACATAGGTGGTCAAGGGGACTATGGTCTCTGGCGGAATGCCGAAGATCTCCGCCAGGGGCAGGACGCTGAAGGCCTCGAAGGCCCCCCGATCCCTGAGGGCGAAGACGGCCGTCGTCATGGTGATGTAGATGGCCGCGATCTTGAAGAAGAGCCTCCTCTCCCGCCGGAAAGATCGGATCAAAGCTTCCCAGAGGGAGACCTTCTCCTGGCGGCTGGCTTCTGGTACCCGACAGGCCCCCTCTCCAAGAAAGAGCCTGCTAAGAATCACCACCACCGAGATCTTGACGAGAGCCGTGATTATGAAGACGAGGGCGTAAAATCCTCCCACCACCAGACCCAGGGCCGGAAGAACGATCGGGATCTGGTAGGTGAACAGCTCCCTGAAGTAGACGGGTATGCTGTTCATGACGGCGCATAGGATCACCTCCTTCTCTTCGAGACATCCCTCGTCCCTAAACCTCGCCACCATGCCGTTGGCCGCCACCGCAGACCCCAGAGATACGACGAAGGCCGAGGCGCAGGCGTCGGGGAGCCTCGTGAAGGAGATGATCGGCCTTGCTATCCGGGCGAGCCCCTGCATCAGCCCCATCTCCGTCAGGACGCCGGCGCCGAAGAGGCCGATGCCTATCATCGCCAGTATCGGAGCTGCAAACTCCAACACCCTGAGGAAGAGGTCCATCATAGGGAGAAGGTTCTTCTTGCCGGTAGATCAAACTATTCCAGGACGGGGGCCAGCTCGGTCTATATTTTTGTCCTGGATTTCTTTTTCTCGGAGTTGAACAACATCTTTCATCCTGAAAATTGAGCGTTTCCTTTTAGCAATATTTATATGTGATATCGGAGAAAGATAGGTACCAAATAGAGGGGAGTAAAAGCAACTGATGTGGGGTGACTCATAATGAGAATTCTTCCTTTCAGCAGGATCGCACTATCGATGCTGGTTTTGACCCTGATGGCCTCCTCGGTCTCCTGGGCCCAAGACGAGATGCAGTATGGATCAAAGGTGAGATGGAACGATGTAGACGAGGGTGGGCCTCTCAGTCCTTTTTATATGGGTCCAGAGTTCGCCTTCTGGGATGGGGGCATTCGGGGGGTCTTCGATCCTGAGGATCCAGTCTACATAAACATAGATCCCACCGACGATGAGGTCAGCGAGAACGACGTTCGCCTGACCATTTTTGGCGATCTTCCTGCAGGGTCTCAGGTGGCCAAGGCAGATAACGACGTAGGACAGCCGTTGACGAAGTTCGGAACGGGCACCACTCCAAGGGCAGAGCTGAGGTTCCTGGACGTGAACGGTGATAGGGCTTACAGCCTAAATGACCCGATTTATCTGAATGTAGTTCCAGGGAAGATAAATTCCGGCGACGTCAGGATCACAAATTATCAGGGTTATCCTGCGGGAAGCAGAGTGGCGGATTCGGATCTCGATAACGGCCTTCCGACCTCAACCCTTCCGGGAATGCTGAGCTTCTTCAACACCAACGGAAACATCAACAACGGAGGATACGCCATCTACGATCGAGGGGACATCGTCTACATGGATACCCAGTATCCCTTCTACATGGTGACTATAAACGATGTCAGGATGTCCATCTGAACTTCCATCGACCCCTCGTCTTCCCCTTCTTAGGAGGGCGAGGGAGTTGGGGACAATGGTTTTTCTTGGATCTAGACCCTTTTATGGCCCGGTGTCAACGATTTAGACGCGCCCGTTTTCCTTTTTGAGGGCTAGATCGAAATTTTTCTCCGATTAAAATCGCCATCAATATCATAGATCCCCTATATCTCTCTGAATCCCCAAAAAAGTACTTATAAGATTACGATAGACTGTAACCTATAAGAAGGGGGGTTAATTTGAAGGGATTAACGAAAGTCTGTATGCTGACCGGACTGGTTTTAGCCCTTAGCTTGAATGGTGCTTTGGGACAGTTCGGGTCCAAAGTGATGACAGGAGACGCCGACGTCGGTCGTTTTATCGAGGATTTCCCAGCGCCTTTGAATCCGTCTCTCGGTTACTGGGATACAGGAGCAAATCCTGGAATCTATGACTCTGGCGACACCATTTATCTGGACATTTTGGGAAATGGCATCATCGACGCCAATGATATAAGGCTTACCGATTATTATGGATATCCTGCGGGTTCAAAGGTGATATCCTCAGATAACGACATTAATAAGCCTCTGGTCGCTCTGCCGGGTCAGGCGGCTGGCATTTACTATGCAGACCTCTACGGCAGCCAGGGTTACGACTTCCAGGACCCTGTATACGTTCTGGCGATGACCCCTGCGGCCCTAGGTGCCAGGACCTCCACCAAAGACGTGCGACTGGGTCCAGTCTGTGGTCTATCTCCTGGGACGAAGGTGCTCGACTACCATCCTGACAACGATGGGCCGGCGATTCCCATGATTGTGCCGTTGTCCGCCGGAGGGCCGGTAGCCACCATCAGGTTCTACAACACCAATGGCAACGTGGACGGGAACGGAGATCCGATCTACGACTACAGCGACAACGTTTACATAGATGTATCACTTCCCAGCGTTCCGATGGGAGGTTATCCCTTCGGGTTTGTGGTTCCGAACAACATCCGACTTTCTGCGTGATGAGGATTCAACGATCTCAAGATATCTGGAGGATAACATGACGAATTTGATGAGGGCCTGCGCTCTTGCGGCCCTGGTCTTCTTTCTCTGCATCGGTGGGACAAGCGGCCAGTTCGGGTACAGGATAACCAACTCTAGTCCAGAGAACGGGATGATCGTCGAGGACTTCGCATCTGCTGGCTCGGTGACTCAGACACCGGTACAGATGGGGTACTCGGTTGGGGGTGACGATACGGTGTATTTGCACATCGGAGAGGTCGCCATGACCGGCTCGAAGGTAGGGATCAACGACATAAGGCTGACAATTTCTCCTTTCGGCCCACCTGGCTCAAAGGTAGGGGTTGTGGATGGAGATCGTGAGAACGATCTGAGGCGGTTTTCGTCGGGTCTGCCGCGAATTGTCTTCTTGGATGACGGCACCATTATAGGGCAGTTCGATCTGGACGATCCGGTTTACATCAAGGTCGTAACCCCGTTCGATAAGATCGGGCCTGGAGACGTCAGGTTGGACTCTCCTGTGGACCTGCCGGGCACGAGGGTATTAGACTTCGATCCGGATAACGGTGCTTCTTGTTCTGTCCTGCATTCCGGTCCCAGCTTCAACCTGTGGCTGCCGGGGGCGAGAGGTGTGGTCAGGTTCTACAACGCCAACGGAAACCTCTACGCCAATCCAGGTGCTCTCTTCGGCACTTGGCCCAGCCCGCCAATTTACGATGCACCTGACGTGGTTTATTTCGACGTATCGAGCCCCACAGCATATCCACGGAACTTCGGCTATCTTACGCCCAACGCCATACGCATGAGCAATTAGAGCGCCGATGGGCGCTTTTTCTTCTATTTTTGCTATGGAATTATTTTTCGCTCGCATCAGTCTCTCGATCGATTAAAATACTCCCGGCCCCAACCAACTTATCGATGCGACTTTTGGGCGCCGACGAGGCGGGAAAGGGTCCCGTGATCGGCTCGATGTTCGTGGCTGGCGTGGTCATCGAAGAGGACCAGCTATTCGACCTGGCGGCCCTGGGGGTGAAGGACTCCAAGCTCCTCGCGCCTGCAAGGAGGGAATATCTCGCCTCCAAGATCGAGAAGCTCGTCCTAGATCGCTACGTCCTGGAGGTGAGGCCGGAAGTGATCGATGAGCTTCGTCAGCTGATGACGATGAACGAGATTATGGTCAGAAGCTTCTCCAAGGTGGTGGAGAAGCTCTCGGCGGACAGAGCGATCCTGGACGCCGCCGACGTCAACCCAGGTCGGTTCGCCCGGAGGGTGAAAGAGGTGAGCGGGACTGAGATGGATGTCGTCGCCGAGCACCGGGCCGATAAAAATCACTTGGTGGTGGCTGCGGCTTCGATCCTCGCCAAGGTTGAGAGGGACAGGTCTGTGAGGGAGATTGAGAAGTCTCTGGGCCTCAAGATCGGGAGCGGCTACTCCTCAGACCCGGCCACTGTCCTGTTCCTTGAAAATTGGGTGGAAGAGAACGGCGACCTCCCCCCCTTTGCGAGGCGGAGCTGGAAGACCGCTGAACGGTTAAAAGCTAGGTTTATATAGACTTCCTGTGTTTGTAGAAATGAGGGATAAAATTTGGATATCGAGGACACACTGCTCATGATTCCAGGGCCGGTAAAGGTGCCCCAAAGGGTACTCCGGGCCATGTCGAAGCCCATGATCAGCCACCGGAGCGCCGATTTCGAGACGATCTACGAGGACTGCAGATCACGCCTCAAAGAACTCTTCGATACGAAGAACGATGCCGTGGTCCTGAGCGGTAGCGGAACCGCTGGCATGGAGGCGGCCGTAGGCGGAATCATCGGAAAAGAAGATAAGATCGTCACCGTCACCAATGGCAAGTTCGGCGAGAGGTTCACCGAGCTGGGCGACCGGTATGGCACTTCTGTCCCTCTGGGCTTCGTCTGGGGCACGCCCTTCGACCTGGGCCGCATTGAGGCCGCTCTTGAAGATGGGGCAAGGGCCATAGCCATGGTCCACAACGAGACCTCCGTTGGGATCGTCAACCCTGCAAAAGAAGTCGGAAAGCTCGCCCGCAAATACGACGCCATATTCATCGTCGACGGCATATCCTCCGTTGGAGGAAACGAGTTTTTCACCGACGAGTGGGGCATCGACATCGCCATCACCGGATCTCAGAAGTGTCTAGCAGTTCCCCCGGGCCTTGCCATGGTGACCGTGAGCAAGAAGGCCGAAGAGTTGCTGGAGGACGGAAAGGGCGGCTACTACACTGACCTCAAGGCCCACCTCGATAAGGCGAAGAAGAACCAGACGCCTTACACGCCAGCCGTCTCCCTCTTCTATGCCCTCCAGGAGGCGCTCTCCATCGCCGCAGAGGAGGGCTTTTCCGAGAGGCGGGCTCGGATGGCGAGGCTGGCCAAAGGGGTGAGAGAGGCAGCATTGGCCCTCGATATCGAGCTATTCCCTCAGGTGAACGAGCACTCCACCTACTCCAACACCGTCACCGCCATGAAGATGCCAAACGGCATCACTGATGGCCAACTTCGCGGAGGGATGCGAAAACGCGGCGTCGTCGTATCCGGCGGCCAGTCGGGCCTCAAGGGAAAGATATTCAGGATAGGAACCATGGGCGCCTGCACCGAAGCCGACGTTCTCAGGACCATCCAGACTCTGGAGCTGGTATTGGAGAAGGAGGGCTTGATAACCTCTCTTGGAGCCGGCCTCGAGGCTGCGAGCAAGGCGATCGACGCGTAAGGACCGCGTCAACATTTTTCTTTTGGCGGCTATCTCTACATTGGGTTATCCGTTAACATTTAATAGAGACATATCTTATAGCTCTCGGGGGTACTTTGAGGATAATCCCATAAATCGGGCGGGTTGATAAAGCTTGAGATCTCCAAGATGTGCACTACTGGTTTTTGTCGTGATCACGCTAACTCTGATACCAACAGCTATGGGCCAGACGGAAGCCTCACTGAGTTTCCAGCAGGCTGGAACCTCAAAGGTGCCCTTCAACGTCAATCAACCTATCGCCTACAAAGTTCACCTGGTCAATGGGATGACCTGCCCCATGCGTTATGTGGTGGAGATGGAAGTCGGGCCCGATTACACCGATTATTCTGTTTCAAAAAAGTTTACGTCTGACGTAAGCCTCACGGCCCACTCGTCCCAAGATGTCAATTTTGAAGTTAACTTCAGGTCGCCGGAGATGAGCCGTGGAGCCTTCGGGTTATGGGCCACCGACGAGAACGATACCAGCATCTGGGAGAGGGGTTGGTACAGAGTGCAGATCGCTCCTCTAGTCGGAGATCAGGTGGCTTTGGAGGGTTACGACGGCCAGCCCGGTCTGATCAAGATGATCACCGTCTACAAGAACGCCGATGTCTTCCCTAAGATGGGCACCAACGATACCCGTTACAGCTATCGTATTGACGTCTTCTCGAGTTCAGAAGACGTAGTGGCTCTTCAGGCAGCTCCAGAGGCGATCGGACCCTGGAGGGACTTGGGAAGCCAGAACTACACCAATGTCGGCAATTGGCAGACTTTGAGGTGGGAAAACGTCTCCCTCGACTTCGATTTCATCGGTGCCCACTACAGGTTCGTGGGACGAAAGCAGACGGAGAACTTCGAAGGCCCCTTCTGGCCTGTGGATTATGAGTACAAAGACCCCGGCGTAGATCCTGCCGACGGATTCTCTGGGTCGCCCTTCACCTACGTCCTCGACTTCAATGGCTCAAAGAACCTGGACGTGGGATTGAACATCTGGGACATAGATCAAAACCAGTTCAAGCTCGTCGAGAAGAAGAAGTACAGCAACGCCACCTTCTGGCAGAGGATGGTATGGACAGGGGTCATGCCGAGCGAGATGATCGGCTCGGAGGGGGCCAGCTCCTACTATTTCAGCTTCTACTACCCTGGATCCGAGAGCCCTCTGGGCACCAGTCGGGAGGAGTTGGGGAAGGTGTACCAGGGACCTGAGATCGTCCTGGTAAAGTATGAGAACGCTTCCGTCTCTCCGGAGAGGGGCGGCACTGTAGCTAGGTATACATACTCTGTAGATGTCAGCACTGCCCTTCCCGTCTGCGACATCGAGCTTCAGACGAGCGAGCCGGGTTCCTCCCTCTGGAGGTCTCGGGGGATCGCCACATACAACGGCGACCCAAAAATCTGCTGGAAGGATGTATCTTTCGATGGTGACGTCGCCGGCAACGTAAGCTATCGGTTCATACGGGCGGCTTCTCCCCCTACAGTTTACCAGGGGCCAAAGCTCATCAAAGAATCGATAACGGGAACGGTAATGCCCCGAAGGGGTGTTATGCAGATCTTCCCTGATAATAACAACCTCAACAGGTACGTTTACACGATTCAAATTGAAAACCTTGGGAATGATTCTGAGGATGTGGGGGGGGTTTGGGTTGAGCTCCTGGTCAAGGCGCCCAACTCCGTCTGGAAGACTGTGGGCGAAAGAAAACAGTACGCTTCTTCAAATGGGAATGTATCCTGGGTGATCAAGCCTTTTATAGACGTTGAGTTTCTCGGATCTGCGGAATACAAGTTCCTGATCAACGGCGTCGATACCGAGATATTCCGGGGACCTGAGATCGTGGCCATGTACAAAAACCTCGATTATGAGGACGTCAGTCCTGGTCGCTATAACTACGTTGCCTGGGTGAACGGAAGCGTCAACTTGACCGCCGACCTGATCCACTCCACCGACAACGAGAACTGGAAGAATTTGGAGGATTGGAAAGGCTACACAGCGGGATCGGGATGGCAGAAGTTAATCTGGAATAACAAACCCGGATACAGGTTCTACGAGGTCGATATCAAATTCGGAGAAGAGGCGGGGCCCAAGGCATGAAGAGAAGGTCTATAGCAATATTTCTGCTAATTTTCTTCTACCTTCTGGGATCTGTCCAGGCTGCCGAGGGTCCGGGAGGGCCGAGTGGGTCTTCGGGCGGCGGTGGCGAGTCCAGCAGCTCCAGCGGTGGCAGGAAGATAGTCAAGCTGGATCTGGAGGATTTGATCGGAAACCTTGAGAAGTGGAAGCAAGACGACCCTTCCAATTATGAGTACCTTAAAAAGCTTCTCCACATACCCTTCGTCCCGCCCAAGGATTACGCAGCTCCCACCGTTTATCTTTGGTACCCTTCAGGCAAGACCAATATCACGAGAAACGATAAGCTTGACATATACGCCTATGTAAAGAACGACAACCCCATCGAGGTTCGTTCGGACGTTTACCTCTGGCTGGAGGCTAAGGGTCCCGGCGAGGAGGAATTTACGAGGGTTGGATCTCAGAGGGTGATCCTCGCCAACGAGTACTCAGAAAAAAATAACGTCACCACCAGGGACTGGTCTGGCATGACCCCCTTCGTCGATTCAAAGGCTATAGGAAATGCTACCTTCCGCATATGGTTCAACGACATGCATAGCACCTACTACACCGACACCATGTACTCTAACCCCTATAATCGGGGCGAATACCACAGCCTCCTCGAGCTGGACTTGGTCAACAGCCCTCCCGAAGTTGACGAGGGAAGCATCGGGGTCGAGCCGGCCAGGGCCAGGTACAACGATCCTATCCGGTACCTATCCAGGTTTGTCGACACCGATGGGGACATGATCAACGTTACCATCCACGTCCTCGACGACCAGAAGGGGGAATTGAGGAACGAGACCCAATACGTGAAATCTGGAACGAACGTCACCTTCATCGCCAGCGAGTATGGTTTCTTTGGAGAGGGGGATGCGGGAAAGAACTTCTCTTACCGCTACACCTACGGCGACGGCCTCAACAGCATTATCACGGAGATCTTCCCCGGGCCCACCCTTCTGCCGAGCCCCAAGATATTCGTCTCGGACCCCCATGTTGAGGCCGCAGACGAGAACCGATACTGGTGGCAGAACTACAGGTTCAGCCTAAAGGCGAAGAACCCGGAGATGAATAACCTCAGAATAGACCTTTACACCAGCACGCCGTCTCATCCCAACAGATATCAGGATACGAGGGTTATAAATTCCTCAGATGAGGCGCAGGACGTCCTCTTCGACATCAAACCCTTCGACGTCTCTGACGCAAACGAGAGCTTCACCTACAGCTTCAAATACTCGGCGACGGACCAGAACTCTCGAGAGGAAACCGGCGACTTATCTGGTGGCAGCATCAACCCGAAGATCGTCAGGTATCCGATATACTCGATGGTGACTATCGGAAACCTTCTCGCCGTCATCCTGGCGGCGCTGGTGGGCGGGATCGTGATAGAGAGGAGGCTATACCAATGAACGGCCTGAACGAGACGGTGGCGAGCGCCCAGGCCGTCGATATATCGTCACCTTCAGGCCTGGTGCCCGAGGGGCTGACGAGCTTTCTTGCCGACGTATATTCCAACGGCCTTCTGGGCCTTGGGCTCTTCCTCCTCCTGTTGGCCCTGGGCCTCGCGCTTCACGGGCTGAACATGAAAAGGACCTATGAGAGGGTGGCGGCCACCACCAACGGCGGCGAGGTCTCTCGAGACGATCTTCGTGAGGAGATGTTCGTCCGTCAGGGCTCAAACTTCAACGCAGCCGCCGTCACAGGCTGGCTGCTCCTCTTTGTGGCCTTGAGCTACTTCTACTTCCTGACGCCTGAGATCTTCCCCCGATACAACTACTACCAAGTCCCGACCCTGGCTTCGGGACCCCTGGGGTTTTTTGCCTTCGGGTTCGTCGTCCTCCTTTTGGCCCTCGGAGCTGCCGCTTTCGTTCCGAGGGAATTTTACGGCTACTATGAGCTCTCGAGACGGATGAAGGTCGCCATCATGCTCACAGGGCCAGTGCTGGCGATCTCCATCCTTCTATCCGTCCAGCAGGGGACGACATTTCCTCAGGTCGAGCCGGCCTCGAGACTTCTCGCCTTTCTGGCCCTCTTCGCCTCGGAGCTGGCGCTGCTCTGGCCGATATATGCCGAGGCCCTGGGAGGGATGAGATGAAACTTTGTATCGTCGGAATCGGTGGGTGTGGAGGTCATCTGGCGGAACGCTTTCTCAATAACCAGGATATATCTTTGCTTAAGAAGTCCCTGGGGGAGCACGTCTCCTTCGGAGGCGTCAAGGGCCTGTGGCTCGAGGCCGACGTTCAGGAGACGGAGAATCAGGACTTCTTCGGCCCCCTGGAGAGGGGATGCTATCCCGGCTTTTTCGTCCCCCACGACGTCATAGGCTCTGAATCGAAGACCTCGAAGCTGATCGTCGATCGTTACGGCTATGACGTCAAGAAACAGGGATTCATGAGACAGGCAGAATTTTTGAAGGCTGTCTTCGAGATCTTCGAGAGCGACGAGGACGTAAAGCGGACCGCCCTCTCGGAGCACGAGTCTGAAAACCCGATCCTCAGAGCCGCCTGGGACCGGATACGCCCCTACACCACTCTCACGGGCCCCAGGGATAACAACAACGGGTCAGAGATGTGCGACGGGATCCTCTTTCTAGTCTCCTTCGGCGGCGGGACGGGGACCGGCTTTGTAAACCCCATCACCAGGTACATCAGGAGCGAGAGGCCTGCCTATCCCGTCTTCGTGCTGGGGGTGCTCACCGAGGAGGGGACCGACCCCCAGCAGAGGGCGAAGGAGGCGAAGAGGGACCTGGGAGCCACCATCTCCCTCTACGATCTTTTGACCAAGAGGGTCGGGGTGGGGGTGGACGGGGTGATCGTTATCGACAACCAGATCATGGTGGAGAAGTTCGGCCAGAACTACCCCGCCATCGACGACTACATCCACCAGGCCATGAAGCCTTTCGTTGCCGCACGCCACTATCCCGGGGAGGACCCGCCGAGCCTCGCCATGAGGGAGAAGTTCATTGAGGGGCTCGACCACCCGCCCATCCTCGTCCCCTGCTACTTCCGGGATAGGAGGAGAAAGGACCCCGAGGAGAACCTGGTCAAAAAGGCCCTCTCTGAGGGTATGCTCTTCGGGTGTGATCCCGCCATGGCCGAGAGGGCCTACGTCTTCACCAGGGGTTTTGTGGGCCTCGACAAGATCCTGGGGGCGGTGGCGCGGCAGACCGGCCTTGCCGAAGATCGGATCGAGCCCTGGAGGAAGCTCGGGGAGAACCACGCCGACGAGATCCTGATCCTCCTGCGAAACCCCTATGGGGAGGAAAGAGGGTGCGAGGTTAAGGGAAACCTAGAATATCGGATTCACAGGGTGATCAGGATGGCTCTCAGGTACATGGACGATCCCGAGAGCAATTTGATCCCCGATGGGATGCCGGATCTGACGAAAACGTCCCTGGAGGACTACTTCTACGGGGACGACGGGGTCCGGGGCCGGCTGAAGGTGGGTCTCCAAAGGATCGAGGAGGGAAAGACGCCCTTCTTCCTCGATGAGAGGAGGATCTTCGAGAGGTCGAACTTGAACTCCGGCGTCCTCGAGCCTCATCGGGGCGGCAGGAAGGTCGACGACGAGGAGATCCGAAGGCTCGTGGAGGGAGAGGTGAAGAGGGTCCTCGCCGAACGGGGGCTCTGAACCGGGGAGGGCCGAAATGGCGAAGAAGGCCGCACTCCTGGTATCAGCCCTGATCCTCATCGGGGCTTACGCCCTCTTCTTCGGCGGTGAGGACGACTTCCCCAGCGGCGGCTTCTGCGGAAGAGACATGCCGGACCCCTACTACCTTGATCTGAAGCCCGCCGACGTCCAGAACCCCGACGACGTGATCAGGTACTCCAGTTCCATCAAAGGCTACGCAGAAGACCTGGACGTCTTTGAGAGGGCCGCCTTTTATGAGTGGTACTTCAAAAGCCACGGGTTTGACGTCTCCTTCGCCTACGCCGAAAAGTTCGCCGATACGGAGAACGACCACCTCTGGCTCCTGGTGAGGAACAGGAAGGGCGAGGTGATCGAGGTCGACCCCTCCTTCTCGGAGGTCGGAGGATCGTCGATGGTGCCTCTCGACCGGGCGTACGCCGTTCGCGACCGGGAGTTTGACGACATCTATTCGGCGAAAGAGGCCCTCGGCGAGGATGCTGTGACCTGGTGGAGGGATGAGAAGGCCTGCAAGGTGCTGAATGAGAACGTCCTGGTGACGGAGAAGGAGAGAGCGCAGAGTATGGCGGACGCCTAGAATATTATCCTATTCAGCCCGTTCTCCCTGTTTCTTTTAGTTCTTTTATGCCCCTTATCAAACTCAAAATTTTTAAAACTTAAAATATACCCGCGTTTAATTCGATTTTTATCGACCTTAAAATAACATGAGGAAATGAGGCGAGGATCGAGGATAAGAGGAATCTAGCGGGTCATGTCAGCATGCCGAGCTTCAGATTTGCCTTAACTGACCATCTAGCCCTTCGATATCGGGGTTCACTTTCATAGAAAGGTGTATCCTCCTCCTGTCCAGGTCCACTTTTTGGACTGTGACCTCCACCTTCTGGTGGACCCTCACCACCTCCGCCGGGTCCCTGACGAATCGGTCTGCGAGCTGGCTGATGTGGACGAGTCCATCCTGGTGGACGCCGACGTCGACGAAGGCGCCGAAGGCGGCGACGTTGGTCACGATCCCCGAGAGTCTCATTCCTGGCCGGAGATCCTCCATACTCTCGACGCCCGGAGTGAAACTGAAAGCCTCAAACTCACGGCGTGGGTCTCGGCCGGGCTTTGAGAGCTCTGCAAGGATGTCTTCGATGGTGGGAAGGCCTGCCCTCTTGGAGACGTACCGCTCGGGGTCGATCCTCCCCTGGAGGGCGGAGTCTTTCATCAGCTCCTCGACGGATACGCCGAGGTCTTCGGCCATCGCCTCCACTATCCCGTAGCTCTCGGGATGGACCGCAGACCCGTCAAGAGGATTTATTCCGTCTTTTATCCTTAGAAAGCCCGCCGACTGCTCGAAGGCCTTAGGGCCGAGGCCGGGGACCTTCTTCAGCTCCTCTCTTGACCCGAAGGGTCCGTTCTCATCTCTGTACCGAACGATCGATCCCGCCAGTTTCGAGCCCAGCCCCGAGACCTGGGATAGAAGCTCTTTGCTCGCCGTGTTCAGGTCGACTCCCACCGCGTTGACGCAAGTTTCGACCACGTCCTCGAGCTTCCTCTTCAGGGCCGTCTGGTTGACGTCGTGCTGGTACTGGCCCACGCCTATCGACTTTGGATCGATCTTGACCAGCTCTGCCAGGGGGTCCATAAGACGCCTGCCGATGGAGACGGCGCTCCTTATGGTCGCGTCCTCGTCGGGGAACTCGTCTCTTGCGCACCTGGATGCCGAGTAGACGGAGGCTCCGGCCTCGTCCACCATCACGATCGGGATCTCGCCGGGAAGCTTCAGCCCCTTCAGAAACTCTTCCGTCTCCCTCCCGGCGGTACCGTTTCCGACGGCGACAAACTCCACCCCGAACCTTTTGCACAGCTCCATTATCTTGTCGGCCGCTTTGTGGCTCTCTTTTTGGGGCGAGTGGGGATATATGACGTCCTTTGCGACCAGAGATCCCTGCCGGCCGAGGACGACCACTTTGCAGCCGGTCCTAAACCCCGGATCTATGGCCAGGACCGGCCTTCCTCCCAGGGGCGGCTCCAGGAGAAGCTCTCGGAGGTTTCTCGCGAAGACCTCGATCGCCCTCTCCTCAGCCCTCTCCCTGACGGCGGAGAGGCTCTCCCTCTCCATCGATGGGGCCAGAAGCCTCCTGCGGCCGTCTTCGACCGCGAACTGGACCTCCTCGGCGGCAGGAGAGGCGGGTCCCTTCCCCTTTTTCCGAACGAAGAGCGACTCCAAGATCGCTGATGCCCTCTCCTGGGGCGGCTCGACGTGCAGGACCAGAAAGCCCTCCCTCTTGCCCCTCATCATCGCCATGACCCTGTGAGACGGGGCTCTCGCGAGGGGCTCAGACCAGTCGGCGTAATCCCGGTACTTCGCGCCCGGCCCCTCCAGGTCTCCGGAGGCCTTCGATCGCAGAGCCCCCTGAGAGAGGAAGAGGTTGCGCATCCTCGACCTCGCCTCCGGGTCCTCGCTGACCCTCTCAGCGATGATGTCCCGGGCTCCGGCCAGGGCCTCCTCGACCGACCCGACACCCTTCTCCGGATCGACGAACCGGGCCGCCTCGGCGGCGGGATCGATCCTCCCCTGCTCGAAGATCAGACCCGCCAGGGGCGAAAGGCCCCGCTCCCGGGCGACGGTGGCCCGGGTCCTCCGCTTGGGCCTATATGGGAGGTAGAGGTCCTCCAGGACGGATAGCGTCTCGGCAGCCATGATCCTCTTCTCGAGGTCGCAGGTGAGCTCTCCTCTTTCATGGAGGGATTTCAGGATCGAGTCGCGCCTCCGGTCCAGCTCGATGTATTTTTTGAGAAGGTCCCTGACGGCGGCGATGGAGACCTCGTCGAGTCCACAGGTCGCCTCCTTTCTGTACCTTGCGACGAACGGGATAGTCTTGCCGTCGTCGAGAAGCTCCGCTGTGGCCCTTACCTGGCCGGTCGCGAGGCCGAGCTCAGCAGCGATCATCAATATGTGAAGCTCGTTCATGGTCGACGCTCGAAATGTCTGAAGAAAACTCTGGGCAAAATCGAAAACCTCAAAATCTACACTCTCCGCTTGTTGGTCCGTCCCTTCTTCACCTCGAAGAGGTAGGTTTTGTCCTCTTCGAGCTCGTGCCAGAGGTTTCTGTAGTAGTCCTCCTTCCACTCTGCAAAACCGTCATCGAAACCCGGATCCCTCTCGTCGATGTGTATCAAAAAGCCCCTCTCAGAGAAGGGGGCGCAGAGCCTCAGTTTCTCCATGCTGCTTTTTATCCTCGATCGGTCGTAGGGCTTGATCTCATCCCCCTCCCTTGTGATGGTCACAGGCTCGATGACCACAAGGCATTCGTCGCCCTTGAAGATGGAGATGGGGGGGCGGCAGTCGCCGACGGGGTGGTTGATGAGCATCTTCATGATCTTATTTTTGTCGGTGTGGGCCCGGAGGTGGTGGTAGAGGGATGTGAGAAAGTCGTCTTCGGTCTCGATCTTTCCATTCCGAAAGTCCTCCACCGACCCCTTAAACGCGTCCACGACGCTCCGCTCGAATTTGCTTATCCTAGCAGGCACCTCTCATCCCTCCTCCGCATCGGCCTTTGGTTTTCCAAACTACTAAAAACTAACTTGAAATTGAAACGACAAATTCTACTTTCTCCGGAAAGGTTCTTTTCCGCCTCGAGGAAGGTTTTTCATCCCTTCGGAACTGTTAATGGCTGAGAGATAAAAGGTGGAGAAGCTGAATAAATTATCTCCAAGCTGCGACGAAGGAGCAGACCAGATACCAGATAGACGGAGATGTAGAGGGGCTGGTGAACCCCTCGACCTTATCGTCATCGGAGCGGGCCCAGCCGGCCTCTTCTGTGCAATAAACGCCTCAGGGAAAGATAGAAAGATCCTCGTCCTTGAGAAGAAAAAGTCTCCGGGCAGTAAGCTCCTAATCTCGGGATCGGGTCGCTGCAACCTGACCCACGACGGGGATATGCAGTCCTTCCTCGACCATTACGGCGATAACGGTCGTTTCCTCCGACCGGCCCTGTTGGGCTTCACAAACCGCGACCTAGTCGCCTTCTTTGAAGAAAGGGGCCTGGCCATGATCACCCTGGAAGGGGGGAAGGTCTTCCCCGAGACCCAGAGGAGCCGGGACGTCCTGGCCGTCCTCCTCGCGGAGGGCGAGGCCCGGGGGGTCCAGATCGTCTGCGGCAAATCTGTGACCTCCATCGAGAAGTCGGGGGAAGGCTTTCTCGTCGCCTGCTGGGATGAGACCTACCGGTCACGCACGCTCGTCATCGCCACCGGGGGCCGGTCGTATCCCGCCACCGGCTCCACCGGCGACGGCTACGGCTTCGCCGAGGCCCTCGGCCACGCCATCGCCGAGATTGGGCCAGCTCTCGCCCCCGTCCGGATTCGGGACTACCCCTTCGCCGACCTCGCCGGGATCTCCCTTCCGGGCGCCAGGGTCTCGATCTTCAGGGGCAAGAAGGTGAGGGAGCACGAGGGAGACGTCCTCTTCACCCATGAGGGGCTCAGTGGCCCAGGGATCCTCGACCTGTCCAGGAGCATCCGGGCCGGGGACGTCCTGAGGGTGTCATTTGTAGTGGACGAGACGAGGGAGGATCTGGAGCGGTGGCTTCTGGATCGGTCGAGAGGAGATGGGGCGCGAAACCTGAGGTCGATTTTGGCAGAGATGGATATTCCCGCTCGGCTCGCATCGAGGGTCCTTGAGATCTTGGAGATCCCTCAGGACCTGAAATGCGCCTCGATGACCAGAGAGATGAGGATCGGCCTCGCGGACCGGCTCTCCGGCTTTCCCCTTGTGGTGGAGGGGCTCGGAGGCTACGGTTGCGCCATGGCGACCAGGGGTGGAGTGGACTTGAAGGAGGTAGACTCGAAGACGATGGAGTCGAGGCTCGCCAGGGGCCTCTACTTCTCCGGCGAGATCCTGGACGTGGACGGGGACACCGGCGGCTACAACCTCCAGGCCGCCTTCTCCACGGGGTTCTTAGCCGCAAGGAGCATACAAAAACGATTGTCAGATCAAGAGGGCACTCGGTGAGCATTAAGCGAGGACGAGGGAGGCTGGATATGGACGATCTCAGAAGTTATGGAAGGCCGCCCTTCAACGTAGTCGTCGTCCACGGCGGCCCTGGAGCCCGGGGAGAGATGGCACGGGTGGCGCGTGAGCTATCCAAAAGATGGGGAGTCCTGGAGCCGCTCCAGACGGCGACCTCGCTTCTTGGGCAGGTCGGAGAGCTGAAGGCGGCTCTGGAGAAGGAGGGAGATCTTCCAGCAACGCTAATAGGCTTTTCCTGGGGCGCTTGGCTTTGCTTCATATTTGCCGCCAGCTATCCAGCGATGGTCAAAAAGCTGATCCTCGTCGGAAGCGGCCCTTTTGAAGAGAGGTACGCCGCCAGAATCGCAGAGACGCGATGGAGCCGCTTGAGCTTGGGGGAGAGGGCCGAAGTGGAGTCCATCGTGAAAATCTTAGAGGGGCCCGAGAGCGCCGGGGCGGAAGAGAAGAACGCGGCGATGGCGCGTATGGGAGCGCTCTTCTCGAAGGTTGATGCATACGATCCTGAGGCATGCGAACCCGGAGCTGTCGAGCTGCGGGCTGACGTATTTCAGGTCGTCTGGAAAGAGGCGGCAGATTTGAGGAGGACTGGAAAGCTCCTGGAGCTGGGGGAGGTGATCGAGTGCCCAGTGGTGGCGATCCACGGAGAATATGACCCCCATCCCGCAGATGGGGTCGAGGGCCCTCTTTTAGCCGTTTTGGATAGCTTCAAGTTCATCCTTCTTGAGAGATGTGGGCATGCTCCGTGGACCGAGAGGTGGGCAAAAGAGAAATTTTACGATATACTGGATGAAGAGCTGGAATCAACTCTCCTCGAAGAGGCTACATCATCCCAATAGCCATCTGATCGCCACTTATATCAGAATCAAAAAACAAAAGGACATTTATGCCACGAGTGATTCATTTCGAGATCGCCATCGACAAGGCCGACCGTGCTGTGAAGTTCTACTCTGAGGTCTTCGGTTGGAAGGTGGAGAAGTGGGGGCCGATGGACTACTGGCTCGTCCAGACCGGCGAGGGTCCCGGGATCGACGGCGCCCTCAAGAATCGGGAGAGGCTCCACGAGAGCACCACAAACACCGTGGAGGTTCCATCCCTTGAGGAGTACATGGCGAAGGTCGTCGATAAGGGCGGCGAGGTGATCTCTGAGAAGATGACTATACCAGGCCACGGATACTTCGCGTATTGCAAGGATACCGAGGGGAACGTCTTCGGCATAATTGAGAGCGACGAGTCGGCCCAATGAGGCCGAAAGACGCCGGAAAAAGGATTTGCTCGAAGGTCCGCTTCTGCCGACGGCGGCTTGGCCCAAGGCTCAGTACTTCTCGAGGAACCACTTCTTATCGAATTCTTTGATCTGTTTGACCGTAGTTTCCGGCTTCCAGACCACTACCATAGCTATGTCCCTTTCGATATCGATCATGTTGTACAGCTCGACCTTAACAAAGGCCGGGACGGTGTAGGCGGTGATGGCCACCTTCTTTGCGTCCTCGATGAACTCGACGTAATGCTCTTTTCTGATTATGTAGGTGCTGTCAAAACTATCCTCCAAGATCTTCACCTTCAAGGATATGATCCCCGCTACATCTACTAAGATTTTTCTATTCAGGCGACCTCCTCGTCTTCCTCGCCCCAGGCTGGATATACGATGCAGAGGAAGGCCAGGGGGCCATCGCCTCGGTTTTCGATATGCTGCATCGACCCCGGCGGGATGTATATCGCCATGCAAGGACCCACCTCCGCAGACTCGTCGTCGATCACCATCCTGCCCCGCCCCTCGAGGATGAAGTAGACCTCCGAGGAGGTCTTGAGGCGATGGGGACTCGATGCCTCTCCGGGCCTGAGCCGGGCGTGGGCGAGGCTGTATCCCATGAAGAGCTCCTCATCCTCTCGCTTGGGATGGAGAAGCTCACAGATATCGGTCCCGTCCAGGGCCACGAACCGAGAAGCGTCTTCGAGGTTTTTAATGAACATCTCTTCACCTCTGCTCCAGAGGTCGTAAAAATATTTTCGGGTTGCATTCTGCCAGAAATTGATCCCAGAGCCCGAGATATCTCAGGATGAACTCGGCCAAAAGATCCTTGCGCTCAGAGAGGTCCAGGTTCTCGACCTCGATCCCGTGGGATTCCATGAACTCCCTCGCCACAGGGGTGCTCTCCGCCTCCCCAGTCACCACCTTCCCTACCCCGAACTGGACCGCTGCGCTCGTGCAGAGGTAGCAGGGCATCATCGTCGAGTGTGACTACTCCCCGCCCTGAAGGGCGGAGCTTCTAGTTTTTGGCAGAGAGATAAAAATCGAATCGCCTTCGAATGGGCTTCGAGAAAAATTCTGATCTGGGAAGGAGCTCTCGCCCCCCCCCAAATCCATTCTTTCTAGAGACCGTTTTTCTGAATGCCCCTCACATCGTGAGGGTGTAGGCGTAGCCGCTGCTGAAGTACCTGTAATACGATTTCAAGTAGCCTGGGCTTGTTATCTTTATATTGTGGTACTGGTCCCCCGTTACGGTGAAGCTGACGATCCCGTCGAGCCTGCCGTCGCTGTAGTCGCTGTAGCTCCGGGTGTCGTCGACGCTGACGCTGTATCCGGATAGCCAGCTCGATTTGACCGTCACCCGGGCGTAGGATGGCGCTGGACCCGGACCGGGGCTTGGCGGCCATCCGCCTCTCGAGACGTCGATGACAACGGCGTTGGACGGCTGGTTGTTGACGACGAAGAGGAGGATGTGACGTCCGACGGTGTCAGCCTGGAAGCTTATTCGGGTGTATCCAGGCCAGAAATAGGTCGTATCTTTGTCCACGTTGCCGTTCGGGTATATCTCGTACAGGTCTGCCGATCCACCGCTGGGGGAGTAGGCGAGAAGCTGGAGGTACGCCCACTGAGGGCATGATGCGTACTGGGTCCAGCTCCTGGACCCCAGGATCCATAGGGAGTTTGTTCCGCCGTAGGTGGAACGGTAGGTCGAGTAGGAGACCGATTGGCCCCCGAAGTATACGGCAGAGGGCTCGCTCCCGGAGATCGAGTACTGCTGGACGCCGCTCCCGCCTGATGCTGGCTCATCCATGCTGTAGTACGCTTCGGCAAGGCCGGAACTACCGACAGTGCCGGTCGACCGATATGTCTCCACCCCCTCCGGCGACCCCGGAAACTCCATCAGCATCTCGGGCGCCTCGTCCTCGCCGTAATAGGTCGCGCCGAAGCTCATGCCGGTCTCGCCACCGCCATAAGAGTACGCCTCATATCCCACGTCGACTCCTTCGTCGGCGTAATCGGTAATCAACTCTTCAGTCCATTCCTCTGCCGCGGCAAATCCCACGGAGAAGATGATCAAAAGGGAAATCAATGCTCCTTTAGAGCTCAAGAGTAACACCCCCAATCTCCTCTATCGCTTTGATGGTACAAAAAGTTTTGGAGAATTTTTGGATATTACTATAAATGGGCGGCTGATCCGTCACAGGATGCGACGACTATCGGAGACGAGACGCCTGCATCGTCAGAACATCTCCATCTCCAAAGTTAATAATCCCGATTTTTCGAGTGATGCTGCGCCTTATTCACATCGACTCCAGGGCAGGGATCCCAAGGGTCTCCAGAGTTGCTCGGAGGCAATTTCGGGCCGCCTTGACGAGGGCGAGCCTCGCCTCCCTGAGGCCCGGATCCGCCTCCAGGACGGGGCTCGACCGATAGAACTGGTTGAAGATCTCGGCCAGCTCCCTGGCGTAGGTGGCGAGCATATGGGGCTTCAGATCCCTTGCCGCCATTTCAACTGCAAGATCAAACTGGGATATCTTCTTGACGAGGTCGATCTCCTCGGGGCCGGTGAGAAGCCGGGGGTCGAATTGGCCGAAGTCGCCCGCCTTGTCGAGGATGCTGCAGGCCCTCGCGTGAGAGTACTGGATGAAGGGGGCCGATAACTTCTCGAAGTCCAGGGCCGCCTTCCAATCGAAAACGGTGGCCTTGTCCGGAGAGACCTTGACCACATCGTATCTGACGGCACCGAGGGCTACGTCTTTTGCCACCGCTCGCCTGAACTCCTCGGTCTCCTCAGGCCTTCGGGCTGTGACCTCTCGATAGGCCTGGGCCTCGACCTCGTCGAGGAGCTCGTCGGTGGAGATGAACTTCCCCTTCCTGGTGCTCATGGAACCCGTCGGAAGGGATACGAACTCGAATATGACGATCTCGGGCTCTCTGACCCCCATGAGGCGGAGGGCCACCTTGAGCTGGCCTGAGATGAGCTTGTGGTCGGCCCCGAGGACGTCGATCATCCGGTCGGACCGCTCTGCCTTCCACTTATGGTAAGCCAGGTCTCTTGTGGTATAGAGGGATGTCCCGTCGGACCTCTTGAGGACGAGCTTCTTCTCAAACCCCTCGCCCGAGAGGTCAAGCTGGAGGGCGCCCTCCTCCCATTCGGTCAATCCCGTCGCCTCCAGGGCTTTGACGATCTCTGCCTTCGATCCGTCCCGGACGAACTCTCCCTCCCAATGGTAGGAGTCGTGAGTGATGTTCAGCCTCGCCAACGTCTCTTCGATCCCGGAGAGGGCGTAGTCCACCGCCTCTTTGAACTTCGCTGCCGTATCGGGGTCGCCAGCCTCGTAGAGCTGCATCAGCCGGTCGACCTCCGCCTTAAGCTCCGGCTCTGCGGCCAGGTCCTTGTTCGCCTGGATGTATATTCGCGCTATGGCGTGGTCGGCCTTCGAGTCGTCCAGAGGATATCGGCCGCATCCCCAGACGACGATGGCGATCTGCCGGCCCATGTCGTTGACGTAATACTGGGCCTCCACGCCGCAGCCTGCCCGGCGGAGAATCCGCACCAGGGTGTCTCCGATGACGGAGTTTCTTATGTGGCCTACGTGGAGGGGGCCGTTGGGGTTGGCGGAGGTGTGCTCGACGATCACCCTCTCGGTCAATGACCCCTTCCAGCATCCATCGCCTTCGGCCTCTCGGACGGCCTCGTCAAGGAATCTGCGACTCGCATAGAAGTTCAAGTAGGGACCCATCGCCTCGACCCTTTCCACGGTGCCGTTCCCCTCGATGACCATCGCCTCTTTCAGCTCCTGGGAGATCTTTGCGGGATTTTTCTTGAGAAGGGGCGCGAGCCTGAAGGATACGGTGGAGGCGAGGTCGGCGTGGGGGCTCGTCTCCAGCAGAAGCTCGTTTCCATTGATCTTGGCCTCGGTCTCGGGCAGCAGAAACCCGCATCGATCCATGGCGTCGCGCAAGAGCGACTCGACATCTCTCCAGAAGTCCAGGAACATGAGAACATCACCGTACGATTCAGGGTGGGGAAGTTCGATATACCGATATAAGCGTTGCGACGGCGCCCCGCTAGATAATAGTTGGTGGTTCGGAAAAAGGATAATATAATAAGGCGGTGTATACGTTTCAGGCAGATATGGGGTAATCGATCATGAAGAAGATTCTGGCATTTCTTGTGCTGATCCTGGCCCTCGCCCCGGCCTCAGCCGCCGCCGAAGGCGGCTCGCCCGAGATCGAGGCGATCACCATCGTCAGCCTTCCCGTAGACTCGGTGACCATCTATCCAGACGGCCTCGCCACGGTGAAGAGGACCGGGGTGATGGAGGTAACGGAGGGGGTCCACCAGCTCGTCGTGGACTTGCCGTCGTCAGTGAAGATGGAGTCGGTGAGGTTTTCCGCTACCAACGCCACCGTCAAGAAGGTGGTATACGACGACAACCCTGAGTACACCCTCAACGTCTCGTCCACAGGACTCCAGGAGTTCGAGCTCGTCTACCTGATGCCGAGGGCAGGCCAGTGGAAGCCCAGCTACTCCGTCCACCTGATGGAGGAGACGGTCCTAGTATCGGCCCAGGCGGTGGTGGCAAACAACTTCGGCGAGGACCTGGAGGCGGTCAAGCTGAAGCTCGTATCAGGGCCGCCCCAGTTCGTAGCCCTGGAGAAGTACCTCACCGTGGGGAGCGCCTCCCTGCGCGCCGTCGCTGAAGAGGCGGAGATGGATTATGCCCCCGCTGCAGCTCCCGTCCCCGCCACCGGAGAGCTGGAGACCCTCTACATCTACGAGCTGGACGGCCGAAAAGACCTGGAGGTGGACAAAGAAGTGGGCTTCCCCCTCTTCGATGAGACGGCCCCTATAATGAGGAGCTACATCTGGGACGCTTACTATCAGAACGAGGGGCCGGTGACCGAAGTCGTCAAGGCTAACAACACCATGAAAGACCCCTGGCCCGCCGGTTCGGCCCTCCTCTACAAGAACGGCGAGTACGTCTCGGAGGTGGAGATTCCCTTTACGCCCACAGGGACAGAGGCTGAGATCGAGGTGGGGTCCTCGGCAGACCTGAAGGTCGAAAGGAAGCTTGCAAACTACACCTCTGCAGAGGAGATAGTCACAATTCCGGGAGCCGGAAATGCGAGCTCCGCGATGAAGGTGACGACGGAGACCTGGACCTACCGCCTCACCCTCAAGAGCAACATAGATCGAAACGCCACCGCTGAAGTCTCTGACATTAAGCCCCTCAAGGCAGAGCTGATCGCTGCAGAGCCGGAGCCTGTGGAGATGACGGCGACGGGCCTAGATTGGAAACTGGAGATTTTGCCCCGCGAGGAAGTGGCGATAGAATACACCTATAGGGTTGTGACAAGAGAGGTAATGGCGAGCGGCAGGTGAGCTCGCCATCTACCAAAATTTTTTAATTCATCATCCCTCAATGGGGACCGAGTGAGGCTTCACCACGATCAGCTTGGGGAGGTGGACGGCTAGAACCCCGTCCTCATACTTCGCCTTAACCTGCTCCGGCTTCACCTCGGCCGAGAGCCTGATCCTTCGGCTCGTCTCGGCTTCGGGCCTCTCCCTTTGAAGGTATTTTCCCGCCGGTCGTTCGAACTTCGCCGTAACGGTTACGGCGTCCTCAGTCACCCCCAGGTCGATCAGCTCCTTCTTCGTCCCTGGAAGGTCGACGTAGACTATTATCTCCTCAGGGCTGTCGATGACGTCCACGGCCGGGGCCTCCCCGACCTCGGGGAGGTTCTCGGCGACTTCGCCCAGCATCTTCCTGAATACCTCTCTAGCCTGGACCGACCTCTTCATCGACTCGATGACGGCCCTTCCCACCATCCTTTCAGCATCCTCTCTCATAGTAACTACCTCAGATTTTTACAGAATTTTTGCACATTAACTTCAATCTTCAGACCTCGCCCTCAACGTCTTCTTCCACCCCGGTCCCGGAAGGTTCTTTCCGAAGCCCGGCTTTGCGAAGAGCTCCCCGTCCTTATAGACCACCTCGCCCCGGATCATGGTGATGGCCGGAAAGAGGGCTCGCCTCCCCTCGTAGGGGGTCCACTCCGCCCCGCTGTGGAGCCGGTCGGCCCTGATATCGCTGGCCGCTCTTGGATCGATGATGGCGAGGTCCGCGTCCATCCCCAAGGCGATCCTCCCCTTCGACGAGAGGCCGAAGATCTCGGCGGGCCTCCGGGAGAGGGCGTCGACCATCCGGTCGAGGGAGAGGAGGTTTGACCGAACGGCCACCAGCATCAGCGGCATCATCGTCTCGACCCCCGGAACCCCCGGCGGGGCGTCCCAGATCTCGTCCTTCTTCTCCTCTGGGAGGTGGGGGGCGTGATCGGAGGCGACGACGTCGATGTCTCCCTTCTGGAGGCCATCCCAGAGGGCGTCCTTGTCCCGGAAGTCCCGGAGGGGTGGGTTCATCTTGAGGAAGGTGCCCTGACGCCTCCAGTCCCTCTTCGTGAAGAGGAGGTGGTGGGGCGCCACCTCGCAGCTGACCCGCCTCCCTCCCCTCTTCGCCGCTCTGACGAGTTCCAGCCCCTCGGAGGTGCTGAGGTGACAGATGTGGACCCTCTCGGCCATCTCCAATACCTCCTCGATCGCCTTCGCTTCGGCCCGGTTCGGCCTTGCGAGGGAATAGAGCTCTGGATCCCTCATATCCCTCAGTGGCTCCGTATTCTCCCGGATCACCTCTCGGTCCTCGGCATGGATCGTGGGGAGGAGGCCCGCCTTAGCAGCCCCCTCCAGAATTCGTCTCAGCTCCCCGTCATCGTGGTCGTAGGTGAATATCTCGCCGATGGCAGACGCCCCCAGCTCGGCCAGCCTCTTCATATCTCCCGGCCCGCCGTTGAGGCAGAAGTCGACGACAGAGCGCCTCTGGGCGATCTCAAGCTTCATTCGATAATATCGGGCGTCCACGGTGGGCGGGTCGGTGTTCGGCTGGTCGACGACGGTCGTCACCCCCCCGGCGACGGCCGAGGTTGAGCCCGTCTCCCAGTCCTCCTTGTGAGTATAGCCAGGGTCCCTGAAGTGGACGTGGAGGTCGATGGCGCCCGGAAGAACGATCTTGCCCCGGCCATCTACCGTCTCCTCTGCCTGATAATTGCCTCCGATGCCGGAGATCTTTCCGTCCCTTATCCAGAGGTCGACGTTCTGTAGGCGGCCGTCAAAATAGACCCTGCCGTTCTTGACGACCAGATCCATCCTGGTCATAGCTTGTATCCAAACTTCCTCAGCATCCCTCTCCGATCGGCCACGTCCTTCTCCGACTCAACCCCTTTCGGCGCGGAGCCATCGACGACGCCCAGGATCCCTCCGCCCTGCTCAGTCCTGGCCACCACCACCTCTACGGGGTTGGCGGTGGCGCAGAAGATGCCACAGACCTCCTGGACCGCCTTTACGGCGTTCAGGACGTTTATGGGGAAAGCTTCCCGGAGCAGGATGACGAAGGTGTGGCCGCACCCCATGGCGAGGGAGTTTTTTTTCGCGGCATCGATCAGGTCCGGGTCATTTCCCTCAGATCGGACGAGACAGGGGCCGCTCGCCTCGGAGAAGGCGATCCCAAACTTGGAATTTGGGGCGGTTCCAGCCATCGCCTCGTAGAGGTCTTCTGCGGTCTTTATGAAGTGGCTCTGGCCCAGAATCAGGTTAGAGTTCTCGGGGATGCCAAGCTTTACGGTCTCAAGCTCCATCTTAATATCCTCCTGACCAAAAATAAGGATGGGAGATGACTTATATTTATGGCTTTGAGACAGAAACCAACGACACTTTTATTTAATCACCGATGGAAAGAGAACGAGTGGAGAGCGGCATGAGGAAGATCGAGTACTGCCCCATAAGCATGAAGAAGCTTCTGGTCAAGATGAAGGACACCAGCGAGCTGATGGTGGATCTGGGATATTCTGCGGTCCTCTACGACGACGACGACCTGGCGATGGAGGTGATCAGGCTTGAGGAGAAGATGGACGTTTACGACTATCACGTCCAAATCTCGGCGATGCTTGCCGCCAGGACCGTCGAGGATGCCGAGGCCCTCTCCGGAGTCCTCCAGATCGCCGCAGCGGCGGAGATTGTGTCCAATGCCGCTGGGGACATCGCCAGCATCGTCCTTTTGAAGATGGGGATACCCCACGAGCTGAAAAAGGACCTCCGACGGGCCGACGAGACGGTGGCCCGGGCGGTCGTGGGAGCCGATTCGAAGGTGGCGGGCCGGAGCCTCGACAAGATATCCTTCGAGACGGAGGTAGGGATGAGCGTCATCGCCATAAGGCGCGGGGAGAGCTGGATCTACGATCCAGAGCCAGAGATCGAGATCGTGGCCGGAGACATCCTCTTTGCGAGGGGCCATGACGAGGGAGTACCCCTCTTCCTCGAGATGGTGACGGGCAAACCTCAGGTCCCCAAAGCTTACCAGGAGAGCGGGATAGGCCAGCTTGATCGAGCCGTGGACATCATTGTCAAGATGAAGAACAGGTCAGAGCTGGCGGTGGGGCTCGCCTACACTGCCGTCCTCTTCGACAGCGAGGAGGTCGCGATCGAGGTCGAGGTGATCGAGCAGGAGATGGACGAGATGAAGTATGATCTCCAGCGCTGGGTCCTCCAGGCGGCAAAGCACGTCGACGACATCGAGAACCTCCGGGGTCTTCTCCATCTGGCGGTCTCGACGGAGATCATCAGCGATGCCGCCCTCAAGATCGCTAACGTCGTCCTCCACGACATCGAACCCCACCCCATCCTCGCCATGGCCATGAGGGAGTCGGACGAGGTGATAACCAGAGTCGAGATCGCTCCGGGGGCGGAGATGGACGGAAAGACCCTGGGCGACCTGGACCTGGAGACCGAGACCGGGATGTACGTCCTGGCAGTAAAGAGGGGTGGGAGATGGAACTACAATCCCAAAGCCAAGGTGACCCTGGGGGCGGGCGACCTTATCTTCGCCCGGGGGAGCAAGAGCGGCGAGGAGCAGCTCTTGAAGATGAGCGGCGCTCGATCTTGATTCGTCTCTTCTAAGTAGTCTTGATCTCTTGAGGGACGGTCTCGGCTATCTCCGTCTCTGGGCCTTTCTTCGGAGGACTATCGTGGAGGTCACAAAGTAGCTGGAGGCGAAGATCGCCGCGGCCAAGAACGATTCGCCGAGGCTCGGGCTTCCAGAGTAGTCCAGGTAGAGGGTGTAGACAAGAAAGAAGATCAGACCCGCCACCAGGGTCTGATAGGCGAGACTCCGCCTTTTGAAGTTCGAAAGGATGCTCATGAGGGGTTCGTCAGTCCTTACAGGTACTTCACCTCTTCGTCTGAAACTGGGGGGGCCAGAGAGATATTCCCCCCTCTCGTCATGTAGAGCCTCGTCCACCAGACGGTGGTGAGGGGGCTTATCACGAGAATGCTCGCAACGCCGCTCAAGATCGAGAAGATGGCGCTGGCGGTCTCCGATCCTGAGAAGGGAACTGCCACAAACTGGATCGCCACCGTGACCGCCATCACCACGAGCCAGACGAGAAAGACGTCCATCTTATTTTTGAGGAAGAACCCGACCCCTGTCTTTATCGCCCCGATCGGACCTAGCCCCTCCACCACCAGGGCGTAGGGGACCATCGCCAGGAGGAGGGATACTAAAAGGCCGTAGGCTATGATCAGGATTATCCAGAGGACGAGGGGTCCAAATTCTGGGTTGCTGCTCTCGAATAGAGCCCCCAGGTCCGATAGGAAGGGGAGGGATAGGAGAGTAAATCCGGCTAAGATGATGATCGTCGTCAGAGCCTCGGCCAGAAAGAGGCTCAGGAAGTGGCGCTTTCCCGAAGTCCACATCACCTTGAGTGCAGTTTTTCCCGCATTTGTCGCCTCTTTTGCCATTCCGATGGCTCCTGCGGTGAAGAAGGAGCCGGAAAGAAACATCGCCAGGATGACGATGAGAACGACCGCTGCCATAAGGCCGATGTTCGTCGTGCTTTGGAGGAGGGTCATTAGCTGCTCAGGATCTTCGAAACCCTCCGAGGAGGAAATGAGGCCGGGCGATGCGGTGATCAATGGGTACATAATGAGAATGGCCATGATCACGGCCAGCAGCATCATCGCGGCGATCATGAGGACGAAGGGGACGGCGAGTTTGAGGTTCCGCCTCCAGGTCTCAAAACCCCTCCTTATCAGGGTTCCAATATCTTCGTACATGGATACCGCCTTTATCCTCGGAGGTATAACATTCTTTCGAGAGGCTCTTACGGCAAGGGGCCCTCCGATTCTCCCGGATATCTTCTGAATTATTTTAAGTAGAGAAGATCATCCGCTCATGTCCCAGAGGTCGTCGCCGACGTGGTGGACCGACTTGACCGCCTTCCCCGACCCCCTCATCTCAGGGCCGGGAAGGAGGGCGACTCCGATGGCCAGGGGCTTTCTGTGCCTCTCCTCGACTATCACCACGGGATCTCCGGGAGCGATCCCGGGGTCTGCTTCCACGATCCCGGGGGCCATCACGTCCGCGCCGTTGACTATGAAGCTGACGGCGCCAGAGTCCACTATCACCATCTTCTTCTTTGGCGCAAACTCGAGGGCGCCCCGGACCGTGAAGAAGGGCCGATCCTCCACCATCATGAAGACCGGCCTTCCCTTCAGGAGGATCAGATCGAAGTCGTGATCAGTTTCTGCTACCTCTAAAGACAGATCCCGCAGGGCTTCGGGATCTTCCAGGAACGGCTCAATCATCTTGAGGATCTTCTTCGACTCGCTCCCCTTGAGGTGGTGCCTGGATTTGATTTTCATATTAGCCCCATTCCCCGACAAGTTTAAATACGCAACGTGCAAGTCTCGCAACGTAGCTTTTGTCTTGCGACTGGAGAGAGGCCGATGGCTCAGAGACCCCTTGATATTTTAAATGAATCGCTGAATGGGCCCGTAATAGTCAAGCTAAAGGACGGAAGGGCGTTTCGGGGAGAGCTTCAGGGTTACGACATCCACATGAACCTGGTGCTCGACAACACCGAGGAGATCAGAGAGGGAGAAGATTCCAAGAAGCTCGGAACGGTCGTCGTTCGAGGAGACAACGTAGTTTACATTTCACCGTGAGGTTTTATAAATGACGAAAGGCACCCCATCGATGGGAAGGCGCCACAAGAAGACCCATGTCAAGTGTCGTCGCTGTGGCAAGGTATCCTTCAACTTCCATACCAAGACCTGTGCATCCTGCGGCTTCGGCAGGTCCAAGAGGCTCCGGGGCTACGTCTGGCAGAAATACAGCAGCAACAGCGGCGGAAACTGACCGGAGGTCCGGGTTGCAGGACAAGTGCGGCGTGGTGGGGATCTCCTCAGAGGATCCGTGTCGCAACGTCGCCAAATCGATCTACTACGCCCTCTATGCCCTGCAGCATCGGGGCCAGGAGTCCGCTGGCATCTCCGTCTACGACGGCAAGGTAGTCAGAACCCACAAGGCCATGGGCCTCGTCGCGGAGGTCTTCAACAATTCCCGGATAGGCGCCCTGGAGGGGCCGACGGGGATAGGTCACGTCCGGTATTCCACCACTGGCGAATCGGCCATAAAGAACAGCCAGCCCATTTTGGTGAAGTATAAAGATAGCTCGGTGGCCATCGCTCACAACGGCAACCTCGTCAACGCCGGAAAGCTCAAAGAGGAGCTGGAGGCGGAGGGGGAGGTCTTCCACTCCACCTCCGACACCGAGGTCATGGCCCGCCTTTTCGTAAGGGCTATGCTGGAGCGGGAGGACCCCGTCGAGGCGGTCCGTACGATCATGAGGAAGGCAGTTGGATCCTACTCCGTCGTTCTTCTGATGGGAAATACCGTCATAGCGGCGAGAGATCCACTGGGGATAAAGCCCCTCTGCGTCGGGAAGACCGACTCTGACGTCATCATCGCCTCCGAGAGCGTCGCCATCGACACCCTTAATGGGACTCTGGTAAGGGACGTACGGCCCGGGGAGATGGTGATCGCTAGAGACGGAGATGTCCGATTCTATCAGTTGTCTCGTTACCAGTGCCCCGCCCACTGCGTCTTTGAGTACATCTACTTCTCCCGCCCCGACAGCATCATGGACGGGAGGCTCGTCTACGACGTCCGGGTCAGGATCGGGGCGACCCTTGCCGAGGAGTACCCCTACGACGCCGACACGGTGACGCCGGTCCCCGACTCCGGCATCACCTTCGCCATCGGCTATCACCAGCGGTCGGATATCAAGTACCGGGAGTGTCTGATGAAGAACCGGTATATAGGCAGGACCTTCATCATGCCCGGCCAGGAGATGAGGGAGATCGCGGTGAAGTTGAAGATGAACACCATCCGACCCAACATCGAGGGGAAGAGGATAATCATGGTCGACGATAGCATCGTCCGGGGAACGACCAGCAGGCGGATCGTCGACATGGTGAAGTCCGCCGGGGCGAAGGAGGTTCACGTGAGGATCGGGAGCCCTCCAATTCTGGCGCCATGCTACATGGGAATAGACATGGCCACGAGGGAGGAGCTGATCGCAGCCCACAAGACGGTGGCCGGGGTCGAGGCGGTGATCAACGCAGACTCCCTCGGCTATATAAGCCACGAGGGGCTGGTGAGGGCTATAGGAATCCCCAGGGACCAGCTCTGCATGGGCTGTCTTACTGGAGTTTACCCCATCGAGATTCCCGGCGAAGTCTGCCGTCTAGCCCAGACGAAGATCACGGAGTATATCCCCGAGTGAACTTCAAGCCAAACGGCGCGGGATCCAAATCTTGGGAAAACGGTAGAGTAGTTGGGTCCAAGTTCCGCCTGGACTTCAGGCGGTGATCTTGGACTTGGCGATATACTTGATCAGGTCGGGGGCGAGCCTCGTCTTCCTCTGGATCGCAGCGGTCGCCTCTTCGATGCTCTCTCCTTCTTTGATCATGGTACCGATCTCTTCGATCGCGCCCTCGTCCACCACGTAGTACTCATCAATATCTTTTCTGTGGCCCCAGACGTCGCCTTCCAAGAGGTCGATCCCCTGCATCTCCAGGAAGAGCTTGATCGCCTTGGACATGGTCTTGTGGTAGGAGGGGGGGACCTGTACGGCTCTTAGCCTTGGGCAGCTCCTCATCAGGTCGAGGAAGTCGACGTTCGAGGGCCTGAATGCCAAGTGGACGATTCTCTCGTTAGGGTTCAGGTGGGAGATCTCATCTTTTGAACTCACAACTCTAATTCTCATGACAATTCACCTCAACAAATACTAAGATGTAAATCTGACTATTAATAGTCAATTGTGTTGTATACTAACGTCCATATGGAGCATCCTTCGAGGATGATGGCATGCAGCGGATTTTGAGACAGGAATACTTCAACGCCATCTCTCCCAAAAGATCCCCTCATTTCGGCGCGATCTTGTGAAATTAAAAAATTTGACGGCCGAAATCCTTCTCGACCCTTTTCTCTATACCTCCTCACCAAAAGGGGACGGTCTTTGAAGGATCATCTCCTCGGAGCCGTAAGGGGTGGAGATGGTCTTTGAAGATAAAAGTATAGATTCGGATAGCGAATGGCGGGGAGAATCAGATGGGAATCTGATAGAGAAAGGGGAATCGGATCATGAATCTCGCCATCCTATGGGTTCTTGGATGACGGGGTCCGATATCCGCCTGAAGATTTCAGGCGGTGATCTTGGACTTGGCGATGTACTTGATTAGGTCGGGGGCGAGACCCGTCTTTCTCTGGATCGTGGCGGTCGCATCCTGGATGCTCTCGCCTTCTTTAATCAGGGTTCCGATCTCTTCGATCGCTTCCTCGTCAACTATGTAATACTCATCGATGTCCTTTCTGTGACCCCAGACGTCCCCCTCCAGAAGGGTGACTCCCTGCATCTCCAGGAATAGCTTGATAGCCTTGGATAGGGTCTTGTGGTAGGACGGAGGCACCTGCACCACTCTCAGCCTTGGGCAGCCCCTAATCAGGTCGAGGAAGTCGACGTTTGAGGGTCTGAAGGCCAGGTGGACGTTTCTCTCGTTCGGGCTCATCTTCCGAATCTCCTCTTTCGAACTCACAACTCTAATCTTCATGGTCTTTCACCTTTACAATTACTAAGATGTAATCAAAGTATTTATAGCTACTTATGATGTATACTAACGTCCATATTGAGCATGCAGATAGATAAATAAGTTCCCAACGGCTTCAGAATTGTGATAGCACGTGTCATTCTCCCTTTAAAATTGGCATTTTATCATCTTCGTCTTCCGCATTAAACGAGGAATTTCCATAAGCCGACCCCTTGCTGCATACATCGTCAAAGGTGGGTCGAAAGAGGGCGTCATCTCTTTGTCGGAATTTATCGGGGCCGGGATCGAAAGATTTCGGAAGATCCCCTGGCCACAGTTGGTGCGGAACTCAGAGCTCATCGAAGTGGTCCAAGGATTCCGCCTGAGTTTCAGACTGTGATCTTGGACTTGGCGATGTACTTGATCAGATCGGGCGCGAGCCTCGTCCTCTTCTGGATCTCTTCTGCGGCCTCATCGATGCCGACGCCGCTGGAGATCATGGACTCGATCTCTTCGACCGTCTCTTCGTCTATCAGGAAATATTCGTCGATGTCCTTTCTGTGTCCCCAGACATCGCCCACCAAAAGCTCTATCCCCTGCATCTCCAGGAAGAGCTGGATCGCCTTGGACATGGTCTTGTGGTAGGACGGAGGCACCTGGACGGCCCGGAGCCTAGGGCATATCTTCATCAGGTTTAGAAAGTCTACGTTCGAGGCCCTGAAGGCGAAATGGACAATTCTCTCATTTGGGTTCAGATCGGGTATCTCAATTTTTGAACTCACAACTCTAACTCTCATGGATCCTCACGATCGGCGAGATGAAAACAAAATACTAATAGACGCTTGTGACGATCACTTCTGTGCAGATCAGATTCTTGCTGCCGAAATATCTCCAGGACGGAGTTCAAGTCCAGTCTTTTTAAACGGATCTGGCGCCCCTTTCAAGCGAAGATTTTACGAGACTAAGGTCGAGGTCCCTGATATGACTTTGGATAATAATTTTTTAGGATTTCATAATCAATAAAAAAAATAATCGCCTACTTATATAATTCATCTTCGATCATCTTCTTCCAATCCGCCGGCCCTCCTCGTCGTAGTTCATTGACTTCTCCCAACCCGCAGCCCTCCAGACGGCGTCGAAGGCGGGCCTCAGGACCTCTTCGGGGCTGTATTCGAAGCTCTCCACCATGATCTCCGGGACCAGGAGGGCGTCCCGATCTATCTGTACGTCCTTGATCCCCGATTTCGCTGGGATGTCCACCTGCATGAAGCGGCCCTCGACCCCGAGAAGGCTGAGCATGAAGAAGACGGGAGGCTCGACCTCGAGGTGCTCCTGAATGCAGGTGTACTTGGGAAGGGCCTCCAGGAGGGTCTCCTCGAACCTCGAGCTTGGGATCATCCTCTCGCTTTCGGGCTCCATCTGATCTCTCGACTGATCGCCGAGAATGACGGAGTCGACGGCCTCGATGATCCCGCTGACGAAGGTCTGGGAGTAAGAGCCCCGGTCGTCGTAGGTCAATAGGCCGTCGAAGTTGTACCTCCAACCCGAGAATAGCCCCGTCAGGGGAAGGGGAAGGGTGCCTTTGCCGCGTTTGTAGCTCCTGACTAGGGAGGAGACGTCGAACCTCGAAGACGGCTCGAAGGCCCCGGAGGGGACGACCTGGAGGATCATCTTCGGCCCCTCGTTTAAGGGAGTCGGCGTCTCCCCGGCCACTATCTTCGCGAGGGCGTCCGCCCGAAAGTCTCTCATCCTCTCAGCGGCGGTCCCGGTGATCGAGAAGGCGGTCCTGATCTCGAAGACGTCGAGAGGATACTTGCCGGCGGAGTTTCGGGAGTAAAACCGGGAGGACCCTTTGGTGATCATGTGGGGGGAGGCCCAGCTTTTGGGGATCCGGACGACGATGACGAACCTTTCATTCTCCAGAGGGACGGCCCTCATGGATATCCCCGTCTGGACCATGCTATCGAGACGGAGGATCTCTTTATCTGGGTCTATCCCTGCGAGGCCCGGGATCTTGACGGGGACCCCGTTCTCCTCGGCGACCCCGTAGATGAGGTGGCCACCTGAGGCGTTGGCGAAGGAGGAGACGTCCCGGAGAAACTCTCTCTTCTCCAGATCCGAGGGTCCCGGCAGGCGCCTCTTGTAGTCGATGACCTTGCTCTCCGGTACCTCGTCCTCCATCAACCTCTGGATGTCCGCCTCTTCCAACATGTCGAGAGGTTTGTCGTTGAGGGTCATGGCACCATCTTTTGGGATGGATCTCAGAGGATTTAGCGGTTGCGGATCTGGACATCTCCGGAAGGTTTTTTGCAGCTGAAGACGGAGGGGGTTAGAGCGGGCGCGGGGAGGGAGGAACGACGAAGACGAGAATCCACCAGCAAAAGATGAAGACAGAGGAGTACGATGGTTTCGTCCTCGGCGGCGACGTCGGCGGGACGAACACCAACATCGCTGTCGCGGGCGAAAAGGATGGAGAGGCGACGCTCATATACTCCGCCCACTTCGAGAGCAGAAAGCTCGCCTCTCTCGTCCCGGCAATCCGGGTGGCCCTCGAATACGGCCGGGAGAATTACGGGATCGAGGTGGACCGGGGGGTGGTGGGGGTCGCGGGAGCCGTTACCGATTGCAGCCGGATCAAGCCCACCAACCTCTCCTGGGTGGTGGACGCAGAAGAGATCAAAAGGGAACTCGGGCTGAAGGAGTTTCGGATAGTAAACGACTTTCAGCTCATCGGCTGGGGTATCGCCTCCCTGAAAGAGGAGGACCTCTTCGAGGCAAAAGAAGGCGAGCCGGGGTTTGGCGAGACCCGGGGCGTCATCGGCGCCGGTACGGGCCTGGGAAAGTCGATCCTCTTATTCGACGGAAAAAGATACGTCCCCATCCCCAGCGAGGGGGGGCACGCCGACTTTCCGATCCACAACCGGTTCGATTTGGAGCTGGCGGACCATATCCGGGCCGAAAGGAAGACTCCGGCCAGCTATGAGGATCTACTGTCGGGCAGGGGGATCGAGAGGATCTACGATTTTCTGAGGGAACGGCGAGGGAGGACTGAAAAGACGATCGAGATCGAGGAGGCCGAGGATAAGGCCGCAGCGATCTCGAAATATAAGGGAACAGACCCCCTATGCCAGGAGACATTCAGGATCTATGCGAGGTGCTACGGCAGGTGCGCGAAGAACTTCGTTCTGGAGGCGCTCGCCACCGGCGGTTTGTACATAGCGGGCGGGATCGCCGCGAAGAACAAGGAGATCTTTGTCTCCCCGGACTTTCAGGCCGAGTTTCTGAACGCCGAGAAGCAGAGGCGTATTCTGGAGAAGACGCCGGTTCGCGTCATCACGAACTACGACGTCAGCATCATCGGGGCCTGCAACGCCGCCGTCCTCCTTAGATAAGTGATATCTATAAATAATAAAATAATCCTCTATAAATTTCAAACGTCAGCGACCCCTTTGCAAAGCTCCCCCCGCTCCAGATCCTCCTTGAAGTAGTCCCGGGGCGTCTTCAGCCTCAAGAGGAGGCCGAGCTTCCTTTTTGCGTAGAAGGGGACGAGCCTCAGGGTCTCTTTCAGGAACCACTTGGGGTAGAGCCTTTTGATCTTGGTGTAGCGGAACCACGCCAGGTCGTAGTACCGGGCGTTCATCTCCCAGGTGATATACTGGACCATTTCGGCGGTGAGGTGTTTTGTGTTCAGGTTCGCGTGAAGGCCGTCGTAGTATCGGTAGTCGTCGCAGGAGATGAGCCCCATCTCTTTTAGCTCCGCCCTCATCTCCGTCTTGGGGTATGGGGTGCTGATGTAGAAAATCGGTATGTCGACTTTCAGCTTTCTTGCCAGCTTGAAGTTCGACCATAGGTCCTCGGCGTCGTCCTCGGGATTTCCGCCGATCAGCCCTGCCGAGACGATGATATCGTTATCGTGCATGTACTCGACCGCCTTGTCGGCGTTGTCGGACATCTTCCCCTTGCCCAGGAACTTGAGGTTCTCCTTGCTGGTGTTCTCGATCCCCAGAAAGACGCCGTCGAAGCCGGCCTTAGCCATCTTCTCGACGAGCCTCCGGCTTGAACCGATCCCCCGGGCCGAGGCCTGGACTTTGTACTTGAGGTGGTCGAGGCCCGCCTCGACGATGGCGTCGCAGAGCCTCTCCATCCGTTTTACGTCCAGAGTCATGTTGTCGTCAGGAAAGAAGATCGACTTCGCGCCGTGGGCCTCGGCGTCCCTGATGTCGTCCAGGATCCTTTCGAAGGGGTACCTGCGGAAGGAGAGGCCGTACATCTGCTGGATGGAGCAGAACTTGCAGCCGTTGGTGCATCCCCGGCTCGTCTCGACGGAATCGATTGCCATCCCGAAGCTCTGAAAGCCCTTGGTGATCAGCCGCGAGTCGCGGTTTGGCAATTCTATTTCGGAGACGTCCAAAACGGGCCTTGGGGGGTTATGGACCATCTTATCCCCCTTCCAGTATGAGAGCCCCTTCACCTCGGCGAGATCGCGTCCATCGTCGATCGCTTGGATCAATTCCCGGAAGGTCCCCTCCCCCTCGCCCCGGACGACGTAGTCTGCGAGCCTGCCCTCCTCACTATCGGCGATCTCGTCGTAGTTCAGCGTCGGGTGGTAGCCGCCGAAGACCGTCGCAGCTCCGCTCTCCTTCGCCATCTTGGCGAGGGGGAGCATGGCGTGGTACTGAAAGCTCATGCAGCTGAGGCCGACCAGGTCGTAGCCGTTCCTCAAGATTCCTTCAAGATAATCTTTCGGCCGTTTCACTGCGTGAAGGTCTGCGACGTGAACGTCACAGATATCATCGACGTTCCCGGCGATGGAGACGAGGCCGTAGTTCGGGATCCTCGCTATCCGGTCGAAGTCGGGCTGGACCACCGGCGATGATAGAAGGAGGACCTTCATGGTATCATCTCGCCCCCGCCTCCAAAAACCAGGGCTTCTCGGGGTTGAAGTCGAAGCGGTTCGCCCGGGAGACGTAAGACGCCACCTCCTTCATCCCAGCGACCCCCGCATACCGGTAGGCGTTGGCCCAGACTCTGAAGCTGGTCCGCAGCGGCGTCATCCGGTTGTAGACCTGCTTAAGAGACCAGCCCAGGATCTCCTCCATCTCCGCTGGCGGGATGTTCTGGTGGTTCCATACCAGGTGCTTCATGTCGAATCGATGCCAGTCCTCCTCGAAGATCCCGTAGTTCTCCTCCAGCTCGTCCCAGAGCTTCGTCTGGGGCAGCGGGGTCATGATGCAGATCTGGGTTATGTCCAGCTTGAGGTTTGCGAGATCCTTGATGTCGGTTTTGAGGGACTGCCTTGTGTCCTCGGGAAAGCCGATCATGTAGTAGCCGACGGTGCCGAGGCCGTACTTCTGAAGGAGCCGGACCGTTTCTAGGACGTCCTCGGTACCCTCCTTCTTGTTTATGTCGTCGAGCTTCTCCTGATGGAGGTTCTCGATCCCGATGGCGGCCCCCGCAAACCCCTTCACGTGCCGGGATTTTTTCCCGGTGACGGGATCGGGTCTCGTCCTCATCTCGACCCATTCGGGGATCTTCTTTCGAAGGTAGTCGGCCCTTGCCATGCAGCCCCAGACCATCCCGTACTCGTCCAGGAGGTCGACGACCCGATCGGCGTGTCGGCGGTTCGCGCCGAAGTTCTCGTCCTCGATCAAAACGACGTTGATCTCGTGCTCCTTGTAGTAGGAGATCACCTTCTCCAGGCTCTCCAGGGGGACGGGGTGGGGGCGGTTACAGAACTTTGGGGTCTGGCAGAACTTGCACCCCACGCCGCAGCCCCTCGTCGTGAACATGATCCCGTAGATGTTCAGCTTCTTATTGAAGGGGGTTCCCAGGTACTCGATGAGGGGCGGATGCAGCACCTGGTTTTGCTCGATCTTCCGCCCGAAGTAGGGGGCGACCGTCCCCTCGGCGTACCCCTCGAAGATCCGATCGAATTTGTCCTGGATCGATGGGGTGAGGGCGCCGTAGTTTCCTGCCCAGAGTTCTCCGACCTTCCCGGTGGCCCGGGCCGCCTCGACCATCTCCAGGATCTCGCAGGTCTCATTGAGATAGAAGGAGAAGCCGACGACGTCCCAGCCTTCTGCAAGCTTCTTTTTGTACTCCTCGAAGGTGGGGTACTCCAGGATCTCGATCTCGGGGATGTTCTGCTTGAGAAAGCGCAGGCCGAAGGACTGGAGCCGGGGCCAGTAGAACCGAAACCACTTGGAGCGGGCGTTGGAGCCTATGTAGTCGTAAGGCTCGGGATCGTTTTTGTAAACCGTGGTGAAGAGGACTTTGGAGGGCATAATCGCCATTTGCCCACCGATCGAAGATTAAGGTTACGATTCCAACCCTTCAATCCTGCGCCCCGTTGAGGGCCGAAAGCACCTCATCGGCATCGACCTTGCCCCAGTGGTAGCTCATCGCCTCGCTCATATGCCGGGCGTATGCCGCCTCCTCCTCGGGCATATTCCAGGGCCTCATTCAGGTCGCTGAAAGCTGCATCTGGATCTCGCAGATGACGTGCTTCCCATCGGCCTCTGGCAAGCAGAGCCTCTCCGAAGGGGCGGCCGAGACCCTATCGCCGACGATCTCTCGGAACTTATCGATCAGATCCATGGAAGACCTCATAATCTGGATTTATGCGCCAAAACGGCGGGTGGAGTCGGAGGAGGGATTCCGTCGGGGGGATATAATAGAGTGTCGATAGGCGGGGCGATCGGGTTATTGGAAGGAAGTAATCAGATCCCGATCGAAATCCATCGCAAGCTTTTTCGTGTAATACCGTTATCGAAGTCTTGGAGGAAGGAGAGAGTGGCAGTTCCAGAAAAGATCATTGAGTTGGTGGAAAATTTTGATCGGGATATCGATAAATATAAACATAGTTATAAAGAAGAGGATATTAAAATTAACTATATAAATCCTTTTTTTGAAGCTCTGGGATGGGATGTACGAAATAAAAGCAATAACCCGCCGGATCAGAGGGAGGTCAGGTTTGAAGATACCTTGAGGTCAGAGGGGGAGACCCAGAGGCCCGATTACAGCTTCTGGCTGGACAGAGAGAGAAAACTCTTTCTGGATGCCAAGAAACCTTCAGTGAATATCGAAGGGGGAATGGCCCCAGCATTCCAGATAAAGCGTTATGCATGGTCGGCCAACCTGCCCCTTGCTATCGTAACCGACTTTGAAGAGTTTGCCGTTTACGATTGCAGGACGGAACCGTTCAAACTTGATAAGCCCAAAAAGTCGAGATTATTATTAATAAAATATTATGAATACGAGAAGCGATGGGACGAGATCGCCTCGTTGTTCTCCAAAGAGGCCGTCCAGAAGGGGTCCCTCGGCTCCATCCCTCCGCCGAGGGGGAAAAAGGTCGACGATGCCCTCCTGGAGGATATCTCTGATTGGCGAAATGCTTTGGCGGCGAGCATCACGAAGATGAATTCAGTGATCTCTCAGAAGAGCCTGAACTATGCCGTCCAGATGACGATCGACAGAATCCTATTTCTTAGAATCTGTGAAGACCGGTCAATCGAGGACAGAGAAAGGTTGAAGAAGCTTCTTGATGAGGATGCTGTATATCAAAGTCTGTTTGAACTATTTGAAGTAGCTGACAAGAAATACAATTCTGGCCTGTTCCACTTCCATCCTGAGGAGGAAAGGAACAACTTTGATACCATCACCCCATCGATAAAGATCGAGGACAAGGTTCTAAAGAATATAATCCAGGGGCTATACTATCCTGACAGCCCCTACGTCTTCTCTGAGATCCCTGCCGATATTCTTGGTCACGTTTACGAGCAGTTCCTGGGGAAGGTTATCCAGCTAGACGAGAGCCACAAAGTGAGCGTGGTGGATAAGCCTGAGGTTAGGAAGGCCGGAGGCGTTTATTACACTCCATCTTATATTGTGGATTATATTGTTAAAAACACCGTCGGCAAGCTTTTGGAGGGAAAGACCCCAAAGGACGCCTCCGATCTTCACATCCTCGATCCCGCCTGTGGTTCGGGGTCGTTTCTGATAGTGGCCTATCAGCACCTCTTGGATTGGCACCTCGACTGGTACAAGGCCCATCTCGTCCCCCTCTTGAAAGACAATCAGAAGAAGAGGAAGCCCAGCGATAAAGAGGTGCAGGATCTCCTCCCGTCGCCGATCGAGAAACTTGGGAAGAACGCCAGATCCAGATCAAAACGGATCTGGGAGAGGGCTTCCGAAGCCACCCTCCCCATCGAGGAGAGGGCCGAAGAGTGGCATCTGAAGACTGCCGAGAGAAAGAGGATCCTCCTCAACAACATCTATGGCGTGGATATCGACACTCAGGCCGTGGAGGTGACAAAGCTCTCACTCCTCCTCAAGGTACTGGAAGGAGAGAATAAGGCTACCATCACCGATCTCAACATGTATTCAGATGAGAGGGCGCTTCCAGATCTAGGAGATAATATAAAATGCGGGAATTCCTTAATCGGGTGGGATATCCTTGAAGAAAGGTCTGGTTTCTCCCAGGACGAGCTGGAGAGGATAAATCCTTTTATATGGAAGGATGAATTTAAAGATGTCTTCGCTAAAGGTGGTTTCGATGCTGTTATCGGAAATCCACCGTATATTAGAATTCAAATGATGAAGGAATGGGCTCCTGTAGAGGTAGAATTTTATAAAGAGCATTATCAGGCCGCTAAGAGAGGAAACTACGATATTTATGTTGTCTTTGTTGAAAAGGGGTTGGGCCTATTGAATGAAAAGGGGCATTTGGGTTTCATCCTTCCAAATAAATTTTTTAATGCACAATACGGTTCACCTCTGCGTTGTTTATTATCAAATGGGCAAAATTTGCGGGAGATCGTTAATTTTGGTCATGAACAGATATTTTCAGATGTAACTACCTATACATGTCTCTTTTTTCTGAATAAAGTGCCAAACAATTCGTTTAAATATACAAATGTCGAAGACTTGAATTCATGGAAGGAGGAAGGATTATCTATAACAGGCGAAATTCAAGCTAGAAATGCAACATGTGCAGAATGGAATTTTATTGTTGGAAAAGGTTCAGATCTTTTTGATCGTTTGAGTAAGATGCCTGTGAAATTGGGAGACGTGGCTGAAAGAGTATTTCAAGGAATTATTCCTGGAATGGATGCAGTTTATTCGATAAAATTGATCGAGGAGGGTAATAATGCAATATGTTATTCGCGTGTATTATCAAAAAATATTCTGATAGAATGTGAACTTCTTCGTAAGATCGCCAGTGGTTCTCAGGTGAAGGCTTATACAATTGAAGATGATAAATCAAGAGTTATCTATCCTTATCACTTTGAAGGAGATAATTGTGTTCTAATTCCACCGGATCGGATGAAACAGGATTTCCCTTTGGCCTATGATTATCTTCAAAAAACCAGAGATCTATTGGATAAAAGAGATCGTGGCTCGGCGAAAGGAGCCCGATGGTATCGTTATATTAGAACCCAAAATATTGGATTACAGGCATTTCCCAAGTTGGCAATTCCTCGCCTGGTCCATCGCTTGTGTGCAGCTTACGACGCAAATGCAGATTTTTGTTTGGATAACGTAGATGTAGGTGGAGTGATTCTCTCCGAAAATAGCCCAGTTGGTTATATTTATCTACTTGGCTTATTAAATAGCAAGCTACTCAACTATTACTTTAAAAATAATAGCGTTCCTTTTCGTGGAGGTTTTTTCTCTGCCAATAGGCAATACATCGAACGTCTCCCAATCCGCACCATCGACTTCTCCGACCCCAAGGGCGTCGCCCGCCACGACAAGATGGTGAAGCTGGTCGAAAGCATGCTCGACCTGCACAAGCAGCTCCAGGAAGTCGGCACGCCCCATGAAAAAACGCGCATCCAAAATCAGATCGATTATACGGACAGGCAGATAGATGCCTTGGTCTACGAGCTTTATGGCCTCACCGAGGATGAGATCGCCATCGTGGAAGAGAGCACAAAATAGCTTTCCTGCACTAATTTTGATTTATAAGCTCCGGCGCCAGCCACGCCGCAAGACCCTTCTTTTACAAAACCTCCTTCAGCAACGGAATCCGCCTGAAAATCAGGCTGTTCGCCACGAAGCACAGCGGCACCGCCACCGCCGCCGCGATGCTGATTTGGCGAAGCGATGCCACGCGAACCCCCGCAGGGATTCGGTGACCAGACGCCGCATGCGATCTTCGAGATCTCGCCCTCCGGCCCGATCCCGACGGCGAAAAGGGCGGGCCGGAAGATCGTCTCGCCGACGAGGGCGGCCTTGAATATGACCCGCCGCCAAAAGCAGACTTTATAACCCCCAAGGCAGATCCTCACCTTCATGGAAGGGGCAGCCATCGCCACCAAGGGTCTCACGATGCAGTTCAACGGCTTTGTCGCCGTCGACGGGGTCGATCTCAACATCGAGAAGGGGGAGCTCTTTGGCCTCCTGGGCCCCAACGGCGCGGGAAAGAGCACCATAATCAAGATGCTGACGACGATGCTCCGGCCCACGTCGGGGGAGGCCGCAGTCTGGGGCTTCGACATTGATAGGAAGAGGGACGCGGTCAGAAACTCCATAGGGGTCGTCTTCCAGGACCCTTCCGTCGACAGCCAGCTCTCGGGCCGGGAGAACCTGGACTTTCACGGCCGGATGTACGGGATGGATCGAAAGACCCGCGAGGCCAGGGTCGCCGAGGTTCTGGAGCTGGTGGACCTCACCGATAAGGAGGACGTGCTGATGGAGGACTACTCCGGCGGGATGCAGAGAAGGCTTGAGATCGCCCGGGGGCTGATGCACCACCCCCACGTCCTCTTTTTGGACGAGCCGACATTGGGCCTCGACGCCCAGACTCGAAGGTACATCTGGCGGTACATCCTGAAGATGAACCGGGAGGAGGGTGTCACCGTCGTTCTCACCACCCACTACATGGAGGAGGCTGACTATCTCTGCGAGAGGGTCGCCATCATCGACCAGGGACGAATCGTCGCCCTGGACACGCCGGAGAACCTCAAGGACCTGATCGGGGCGGACATCGTCACCATCGAAGTGGACGACGGCATCGGCGATGAGCAGGTCAGCGCCTTCTCGGAGTTCGACGGGGTCGAGGCGGTCGATCGGTCCGGCTCGACCATCAATCTCAGCGTCGACCGCGGCGAGGCCCGGATCCCGGAGATCGTCCTTTCCGCCTGCAGGATCGGGGTGAAGATAAGGTCAGTCAGCATGCACGAGCCGACCCTCGAAGACGTCTTCCTCAAGTTCACCGGCAAAAAAATCCGGGAGGCGGAATCGTCCGGCGCAGGTCGGATGGTGGCGGTCCAGAGCAGGATGAGGACCAGGAGGCACTGATATGGCGAGGGTGAACGTCTACGCCATCTACAGCCTGTGGCTGCGAGAGATGATCCGCTTCTTCAGGCTCAAGAGCCGGGTCTTCGGCTCCCTCGCCCCGCCCTTCTTCTTCCTCGCCTTCCTCGGCTTCGGCTTCCGGTCGGCGGCGATGCCCGCGATCCCCGAAGGCGTCGATTACATCAGCTTCCTCGCGCCGGGGATCATCGGGATGACCCTCCTATTCTCGTCAACCTTTGGAGGGCTCTCGATGCTCTGGGACAGGGAGTTCGGCTTTCTTCGGGAGATCATGGTCGCTCCGGTATCGAGGCTCTCCATCGTCATCGGAAGGACTGCGGGCGGCGTCACCACTGCCGTGATGCAGGGTCTCTTCATCCTCGTCCCCGGCGTCGCCATGGGCCTTGAGATCTCCGGGATCGGCGGCTTTCTCCTCTCCCTCATCTTCATGGTCCTGATCGCCACCACCTTCAACAGCCTGGGCCTCGCCTTCGCCTCCCGGATGAAGGACATGTCGGGCTTCTCATTGATCATGAACTTCATGGTCTTCCCCCTCTTCCTCCTCTCGGGCGCCCTATTTCCCATATCGAACCTCCCGGCATGGCTTCGGACCCTCTCCTACATCGACCCCCTCACCTACGGCGTCGACGGCCTCCGGGGGTCCCTCGTCGGCGTCAGCACCTTTCCCCTGGCCCTGGACCTCGCGATCCTCGCGGCCTGCTCTGCAGGGGCTCTGGGCCTTGGTGCCTATCTCTTCGAGATCAGTGACGTGGAGTGATGTCGGCTCTGGTTTTTCTCGAAGGATCAGAGCCGCAGATCCCGTCGCCATCGGCAAACAGATATTAATTTAACCTCGTCGACAGATGAGGACCCATGCTCCCCGTCCTCTTCTGGGCTCTCGTCTTCGTCGCGAGCCTTGCCGTCCTGGTGAAGGCCTCAGATTACTTCACCGACTCCGCCGAGAGGATCGGCATCTCCTTTGGGATCTCGCCCTTCATAATCGGGGTCACCATCGTCGCCGTGGGGACCTCGACCCCGGAGCTGGTATCGTCGGTTTTGGCGGTGGTGAAGGGCTCCTCGGAGATCGTGGCGGGAAACGTCATGGGCTCGAACGTGACGAACATATTTCTCATCCTGGGCCTCTCCGCCATCGTCGGAAAGAAGATGGTGACAAGATACGAGCTCGCCAACGTCGATCTCCCCCTCTTCGTCGGCTCGGCGATCCTCCTCTCTCTGATGGTCTGGGATGGGGTCTTTGCCATCGCCGAGGCCCTCCTATGCCTCGCCCTCCTTCTCGTCTACCTCCTCTACGCCATCAGCGTCGAGAGGGTCGTCGACGAGGCGATGACGAGATCGATGGAGGAGATGGAGGCTGCGGGGGCGAGCCGTCCAAAGAGGAGAAGGCTCGATCCAAAGGTATACCTGAAGCTAATTCTTAGCGTCTTCTTCCTCTACATCGGGGCGAACTACACCATAGTCTCGGTGGTGAAGCTCTCGGAGATGGTGGGGATCGGGACCGAGATCATCGCCGCCACCGCCGTCGCCCTCGGAACCTCTCTTCCGGAATTGGTGGTGAGCGTCAAGGCCGCGGCCATGAACAAGCCGGAGCTCGCCATAGGAAACCTCCTGGGCTCGAACATCTTCAACTCTCTCGGCATCATGGGGATATCTGCCCTCTTCGGGACCCTCGTGATCCCCGAGACGATAACGGGCTTTGTCATGCCCATGATGGTGGTCGCCACCCTCCTCTACTTTGTCGTAATCTGGGAGAAGGAGATGACCCTCTGGGAGGGTTGGATGATGGTGATCTTCTACATATTCTTCCTGGGAAAGCTCTTCGGCATCTTCTGAGATGGCGATCGATTGAGGATAGATATTTAATGTTTTGAAGAAGATAATTTGCTATGATCAAACGGTTCGCCGTCCTCCTCACCCTGATAATTCTGGCGGTCGTCCTCTGGGTCTCTAACTATGTCTACCCTAACATCTACCTCCAGAGGGCCTTCTATACCGCAGTGACCGTCGCCATGATCCACCTCCTCTCCAAACACGTCTTCGAGGATCTCCTAAGCAGGAGGATAACCGTATCCAAGACCAGGTACTCCTTCAAGAAGACGGTCTCGATAGTATACCTGGTCGTCCTGGTGGCAGTGGTGATCAACATCTGGGTGGAGAACACCCAGAGCCTTCTCCTCTCTTACGGTATCATAGCCGCGGGCCTCGCCGTAGCCCTCCAGGACCTCTTCAAGAACTTCGTCGGAGGGGTCATCATCTTCGTGACCGGGATATACCGGGTCGGAGATAGAGTGGAGATCAACTCGAGGAAGGGGGACGTCATCGACATCGACATCCTCTACACCACCCTCATGGAGATGGGAGAGTGGATGTCGGGAGATCAGGCCACCGGCCGGCTGACGATAATCCCGAACGGGTACATCCTCTCGGGGAGCGTCAACAACTACACGAAAGACCACGCCTTCCTCTGGGACGAGATCAGCGTACCCATAACTTATGAGAGCGACTGGAAGAAGGCGGTCACCATGATCCTCACCATCGTCAGGAGGGAGACCGGCCCCGTCGCCTACGAGGCGGAAAAAAGCCTCTCCGGCCTGGAAGAGAAATACTATCTGCCCCGGAAGGTGGTGGAGCCCGCCGTATTCATAACCCTCACAGATAACTGGATAAACTTCAACATAAGATACATGACGGCGGTGAGGGAGAGGAGGATGACGAAAAATAAGCTGAGCCGACTGATCCTCGACGAGATCGAGAAGTCCGACAATATCAAGCTCGCCTCCACCACCATCGACATAATCGGATTTCCCGAACTCCGTCTCGGTGGACCCGAGGCGGGCGGAGGAGAGACGTCGCCCGAAACGGTCTGAGGCATGACGAGGATGAGCTGACCGGCCGAGGCGAACGATCATGAACTCTGAGATGGCTTCAAGAAATGGGGGGGTGAAAGCCGCATGTCCCGGGTCTTCAAGATAAAGACGAAGAAGGTGGGCCTGCCTCCGGGCACCCTGATCCACGTCGGAGAGGAGAGGACCGAGCCGGTGCGGATCACCATCCTGGACTACGATCAGGATCAGCTCCAGGAGTTCTGTCTGACCTCCATCGACCAGTGCCTCGACTTCAAGGCCAAACCGTCCACAACCTGGATAGACGTGGTGGGGGTCCACAGGCCCGAGGTGATAGAGAAGATCGGAGATTGTTTCAACATCCACCCCCTGGCCCTGGAGGACATAGTACATACGGAACAGCGGCCCAAGATGGAGGACTATGACGATTACGTCTTCATCGTCCTGAGGATGCTCGCGAGCATCGAGATTGCTAAGGGCGAGGAGGAGATCAGGTCGGAGCAGGTGAGCCTTATAGTCGGCCGCGGTTTCGTCATATCCTTCCAGGAGACGGAGGGGGACGTCTTCGACTCGGTCAGGGACCGGATCCGAAAATCCAAGGGGAAGATCAGGAGGAAGGGGGCGGACTACCTCGCCTACTCCCTTATAGACGCCGTCGTTGACAACTACTTTTTGATCCTGGAGGATGTGGGGGAGGACCTGGAGGTGCTGGAAGACGAGCTGATCTCAAGCCCCACCCCCGGTACTTCGCAGCATATCCACGAGATGAAGAGGGACATGATATTCTTCCGAAAGTCGGTCTGGCCCCTCCGGGATGTGATAAGCCGCCTTGCGCGGGGCGAGTCGGAGATCTTTGAGGAGTCGACGGAGATCTACCTCCGGGACGTCTACGACCACACCGTCCAGGTGATCGACGCCATCGAGACCTTCAGAGACATCCTCTCAGGGATGCTGGACATCTACCTCTCCTCCATCAGCAACAGGATGAACGAGGTGATGAAGGTTCTGACGATCATCGCCACCATCTTCATACCCCTCACCCTCGTCGCCGGGATCTACGGCATGAACTTCGATTACATGCCCGAGCTCCGGTGGCACTGGGGCTATCCAGCGATTCTTCTCTTCATGCTCGTCGTGGGACTTGTCATGCTCCTCTACTTCAGGAGGAGGGGGTGGCTTTGAAACCTTCAAATGAGGTCTGGAAGATGGAAGCGATCCGGAAGATGGAAAATGTCGGGCTGGTGTTGATATGGTCCTCCGCTTGATCGAGATGATCCTCCCCGAGGAGGAGAAAGAGGGTCTTGAGAGGCTGTTGACCTCAAACAAGCTCGCCGTCCTCGGCGTCTGGACGGCGCCTCTCGAGGGGATCTGGGCGCGGCCCGTGGGGGGAATCTGGAAGAAGACCTTCACAGAGAGGAAGATCCTGGTGAAGATCCTCGTCTCCACGGCGAATTCCGAAGCCGTCATCGACCTCCTCGAAAAGAGGTTCCGACGGGCGGAAGGGTGCAGGCTCGTCGTCCTCCCGGTGGCGGCGTCTCTCCCCAGGCCCGAGCTGGCCGAGGAGGAGGCCGAGACGAAGACCCTTCCCGAAGAGAAGCCGAAGAAGAAGAGCAGGCGGATAGGAAGGGAGGAACTTTACGCCGACATCGCCTACACCACCGGCCTCTCTCGAATCTACGTCTTCATGGTGATCCTCTCCTCCATCGTGGCCGCCATCGGCGTTCTGAGGGATAACGTCGCCGTCATCATCGGGGCGATGGTGATCGCCCCCCTCCTGGGGCCGAACGTCTCCTTCTCCCTCGCCACCATCCTTGGGGATGGGTCCCTCGCCCGAAGGGCTCTGGTGGCGAACCTGGTGGGGATTGGGACGGCCATCGTCATCTCGTTCTTCTTGGGGTCGGTCCTCACCGTGGACCCCACCACCCCCGAGATCGCCTCCCGGACCGTGGTGGGCCTGGGCGAGGTGGCCTTGGCCCTAGCCTCGGGAAGCGCGGGGGCCCTCGCCTTCACCACGGGGGTGTCCGCCACCCTCATCGGCGTTATGGTCGCTGTCGCCCTCCTCCCGCCCCTCGTCACCTTCGGCCTTCTGATGGGGTCGGGTCACGAGAGCCTGGCCTGGGGAGCGATGCTCCTCTTCGTCGCGAATTTCATCTCCGTCAACCTCTCGGGGGTGGCAACCTTCCTCGGCCAGGGGATAAGGCCCCTGGGATGGAAGGAGGCGAAGAGGGCAAAGAGGGCGTCCTTGATGGCGATGGCCCTCTGGCTTCTTATGCTCATCGTCCTGCTGATCATAATTATCCGGTCTCAGCCCATCACGATCTGAATGAAGGGCTTATAAGAACCACAATAATAATGCCAGAGGGACAACAATTGAGCAATTCCCGAGGAGGAGGTCAGGATGGCTGAGACGAAGACTGGTGCTTCTTCAACCCTAGATTTCGATGTCAGAACCCAGGTCTCAGAGGTGAGGCGGGTGACCCTGATCGGCCTGGTCATAAACGTGGCCCTCTCCGTCTTGAAATTTGCTGCGGGAATTTTGGGAAACAGCCAGGCTGTGGTGGCGGACGCCGTCCACAGCCTCTCGGACACAGTGACCGACGGTGCAGTCCTGGTGGGGGTCAAGTTCTGGTCGAAGCCCCCCGACGAATGCCACCCCCACGGCCATCGAAGGATCGAGTTTCTGGTGACGATCTTCATCGGCCTCCTCTTGGCCGCCGTCGCCTTCGGCCTCAGCTACAACGCCCTTTCGACCCTCCACGAGGTCCAAAAAGGCCCACCCGGATCCATCGCCTTCTTCGCGGCGATCTTGTCCATCTTCACCAAGGAGCTGCTATATCGCTGGACGATCTCTGTGGGAAGAGAAATTAAGTCCCCAGCCCTCATCGCCAATGCCTGGCACCACCGATCCGACGGCTTAAGCTCCGTGCCGGCGGCGGTGGCCGTCGCAGGAGCAGCCCTGGTTCCCGGCCTCGCCTTTCTCGACCGCCTGGGGGCGATAGTCGTTTCGATGTTCATCCTTCAGGCGGCATGGAGGATCATCCGGCCCTCTGTGGAGCAGCTCGTCGACCGTGGGGCGCCCGAGGAGATCCGTCTCGGAATCGAGCAGCTGGCTTGTGCCACCCCTGGTGTTCAGGAGGTTCACGCCATCAGGACCCGCCACATCGGGTCTGGTATCGAAGTCGACCTCCACGTATTGGTCGATCCCTTTCTCACCGTCGAAGAGGGGCACAAGATATCCGAGGAGGTGAAGCGGAGGCTCATCGATTACGTCTCGGACGTGGTGGACGTGGTGGTACACCTGGAGCCCTACGAAGAGGGAGGAGAAAGGGGCCGGGTTTGACGACACTTTTCGCATGTCAGAAAAGCCCGCTCGGTTCGCGCCGAGGGTTTGACTTTTCTCGAGCCACGTTTCGATAACGGCGCAAGTGCCGCCAAAATAACCGCTGCCCTTCAGGCTTATACCGTCGTATAACCCTCTGAAAACAAAAATAATCACAAAAAACGGTTATCAGGATGTATAGAACCATTAAATTCTATTTTGCCAGAAACTGAACAGTTTTATCGGTTTGGAATAATTTCTGAACGGTCTTCGTCCGGCCCAGTTCGGCTCTAATTTTAATTATCGTTCAAGCTGAGAGGAGTTTGGTGAGGACGGAGCTTCCGAAGCTGGAGCAAAGCCGTCCTCGATAGTGAGGTATGAGAAATGAAACACGCAAAACCGTTGATAACTTTGGCGGTGGCCTGCCTTCTGGCTTTGCCCGCCTTCTCCATGTCATGGAACGATGGAGCCGGGCGTGATGGCAGGTTCGATCAGCTGAACCTGACAGAAGAAGAGATGGAGAACATGACTCTGGCAGAGCTGAGGGAGCTTAAACAGGAGAACAACCGAGACCAGTGCCCCGTGAATGACGGCAAGATGAACCAGCGCCGCCCTATGAATGACTGCCCGAGTGAGAGAGGTTTTGGCGACGCTTTTCTTCTGATGGATGACCTGACCGAAGAAGAAATTGAGAATATGACCCTCGCTGAGATCAACGAGATGAGACAGCAGAAGATGGAAGAATTCCGCAACATGACTGCAGAAGAGATCGAATCTCTGAGAGAAGAGAAGAGAGCGGAGATGGAGAATATGACCATCGCCGAGCTGAGGGAAGTGGGTGAGAAGAGGTTCGACAGACCCTTCATCGGCGGCGGTGCCTGCCTTCTAGTAGCCGACCTGACGGCAGAAGAGCTGGAAGGGATGACCCTCGCCGAGATCGAGGCCCTGAAAGAAGAGAAGATGGCCGAGCTGAACAACATGACCCTCGCCGAGATCGAGGCTCTGAAGGAAGAGTGGACGGCCGAGATGGAGAATATGACCGTCGCCGAGGTTAACGAACAGATGGAGGTATGCAACCTCCTCGGCCTTGGTGGTTTCGGCAAAGACCACAAGATGGCCCCCCAGGGCTGCCATGACGACCAGTTCGGAAATGCCGGATTTGACCGTTGCAATCCGACGAATCTGAAGGGCATCCAGCAAAACCAGTGCGGGATGGCTGGAGCCGGCATGAATCAGCAGGGTGGGGGAGCGTTGAATAATAAGATGAACGGGCCCGGCTTCGGGGGACAAAGGTAAGCTGGAGGAGACGCGACCAGCAGAACATCCCTCATAGGAATCGGGCGATGGGTGGTTTGTGAGCATGCTTTGCCCGCAAGCCCTCTGACCCGACTCGACGGGCACCATAGCACAGAACCCCGGCGTCTCGAAGGGCCGTGGACCAAGTTGCCCACGGCTCCGAGACCTGAGGTGACTACAGATGATGAAAAACATGATTATTCCTGAATCCCCAATGGACTCATCCGCCGCGCCGATAAAGACGGCCTGGATCAAGAGCGGCTTTGCCCTGGGGCCGGCGGGGTCGTTCTTCAAGTCGGCCCGTCCTCTCAGGATAGAGATCGAAGGTCTGAGGCTTCTAAGTCCGGCCCAGATCAGAGTCCTCCTGCAGAATCGAAGGAGCATCGAGGAGGTCAAGATGTTGATTGAGGAGGAGGCGAACCCCTCTTTCATATATCGAGGGAAGATGAGACTTGACGGTGTCCTCTTTCGGCTGGTGGACGTAGACCTCAGATCGTCGGATTTCGAGACGGTCCTCAGGGCCGATCTCGCCGGAATTCGGGGGGTACGAGACGGAATCTGGTCTTCCGAAGGTGCGGGCGACATCGTAGGACGTATAGAGATGAAAGAGACAAGAGGAGGCGTCGTAGGTGGCAGAGGGACCTTGATGATCCATCAGGGGACTCTTCAAGGCAGGTACACGGTTCATCTGGACGCACCAGCCGAGGGCTGATCTTCGTGAAGATCATGAAGATTTATGCCGTCTTGGCGATGATCATATCTGTCATGACGACGGCCCACTCATCTCCCTTCGAAGACGTCCCGGTGCAGAGGCGACACTTTTCGGAGGCGGATATCCTCGAACCCATCGCCCTGGATGGGAGGGCGACGGGACCTCGCCCTGGTTTGGGGGAAGAGCGTCCGCCAGACGGTCCCTTCCGAGCGGAGGGAGTAGCTCTGGAGAGGGGGGAGACTTACTTCCTCCACATATGGCTGATAGACACAAAACAGATACCCCCGGCCGTTGCCAGAGATCTGCTGAGAGAGAACAGGAGCCTAGACGAGATCCGGGAAGAGATCTCAAAGTCAGAGGGGAAGACCACCATTCGGGGAGGCATGATCTTGGGCGATGACCGATTCATCCTGGTAAACATCAGCCAGATCGCAGGCGGCGACTCCTCTGTCCTGGAAGCCGACCTGGTGGAGTTCGATCACATGATGAGGAGCGCTGAAGATCTGGTGATGGGCCACATAGTAATCGAAACCCGCGAGGTGGGCGGAGCCCAGGTGGGTGAAGGGAATCTGACGCTGAATGTCGATGACGAGAGTTCAAGCTACAGGCTGACCTTTCTGCCCCCGCAGACAGTAATGGATCAGAACGGCGAGGCATCTGGAGGAGACCATGTCCCTGGTAGAGATCAGTGGTCTTGAGAAGAGCTACAGGGTGGGCGAGATGGAGGTTCCAGTCCTCAAGGGGATCGAACTTGAGATCGAAGAGGGGGAGTTTGTGGCGCTGATGGGCCCCTCTGGCTGCGGAAAGAGCACCCTCATGAACATCCTCGGATGTCTCGACAGGCCATCGAAAGGGAGAGTTCTCCTGAAGGGCCGAGACCTGAGCCGGCTATCTGACAGGGATCTGGCTCGGATAAGAAGAGAAGAGATAGGGTTTGTCTTCCAGAGCTTCAACCTCATAGGCAGGATCTCGAATCTGATGAACGTGGAGCTTCCGATGACCATCAAAGAGACGGCAAGGAACGCCAGGAGTGATCGGGCGAGAGAGCTTCTCGAGTCCGTGGGGCTTGGCCACCGGCTCGATTACAGCCCTTCCAACCTTTCTGGTGGAGAGAGACAAAGGGTGGCGATCGCCAGGGCCCTCGCCAACGATCCGTCCATCATCCTCGCCGACGAGCCAACGGGCAACCTCGACGAGAGGAGCACCACTGAAATTATGGAAATTATGTATGAGCTGAACGTAGGAGGTCGCACGATTATCATGGTGACCCACGATGTTGAAACGACGAAAGATTGCAGTCGCATGGTATGGATGAGAGACGGCATGGTCCAGGAAGTGACGTCATGAGATCGAGATCGAACTTGGCTTTGGTTCTGGCCTTCGTCCTGATGGTCTTAACGTTAATCCAGGCCTTCTCCATGTGTCTATCGGCTTCTGCTTATCCTTATAGCTACATGTACCGCTGCCCCGAGCCGACGATCACGATCGGATCTTCGATCTCACCCGAAGTTCTGATGCCCGGCGACACGGGCATCGTCTCCATGGTGATCGAGAACTGTGCCGACCAATACGTCGTATCCTACCAGAGGGAGGACTTCTCCTTCACTGTGCCGATATACCTGGTTGAGCTCACGGGGACCGAAGGGCTGGTGGTTACTACAGAACCCTATGAGAACGTCGGAACCATAGGCCCCGGCGACCAGATCGAGATATACTTCAAGGTAAAGGTCGACGAGAACGCCACTGACGGAAACTACTTCCTGGACGCAAAGCTCGTCAGCGGATATGAAGAGGCTCCCGAAGAGGTCAACCGGAAGGTCCCAGTGAAGGTGGACTCCTCAGACGTCATGCTGATCCAGGCCGACGTTCCGACCCCATCCAGTGCGAGCCTGGACGTGGCAAACCCGAGAGAGAACACCCTCAGCGCAGTGACGATCGTGCCCGAGGCCGATGGCGTGGAGTTCTCGCCAAAAGAGTACTACATCGGCACCATGGAGTCAGATGAGATCTTTACCATCGACTTCGATCTCAAGTCGACTTCGACCGCTGAAAAGATCGATCTCGGCTTCAAGGCCAGGTTCAAGAACGGCGATACCTGGCACGAGTCCGAGGTATACACCACCACCCTTAGTGGCGGGGCAAAAGACCCCGGCGACGCCAGGGGTCCGCCCGGCCAGGGCAGAACCGGAACGACGACAGCTGCGGCCGCAATCCTCCTGCCGACGGTGATCGGCGGCGCCTACTTCTGGCGGAGGAGGGCCAAGAGACCTTGACCATCATCCTCGACGGCGGCTTGGAAATCTTCGACGGCGAGATTGAAACTCTGGAGTGAGATTCCTTGAGACCGGACGATATGCTGGAGTACGTCCTCTTGAGCTTCAAGGCCGATCGGAGGAGGGCCCTGATGTCGAGCCTCGGGATCATCATCGGCGTCGTCTCGATAATCGCCCTCCTCTCGGTGGGCCAGGGGCTCTACGGCGGCGTCAACGAGCAGTTCGGCGACCTCGACATGGACCTCATCACTGTGAGGCCCGGCTCTGGGATGGGGATGGGCCCGGGAGACCGGCCCGCCTCAACCCCAGAGGAGCCCGCCGAGTTCGATGATAAGGACGTGAAGATCATCGATAACGTCCTGGGGGTCAAGGACGTATATCCCCTCAAAACGACCAGGGTTCTCCTCTCCTTCCGGGGCGACAACACCTCGGTGAGCGTCATCGGGATATCGCCCGAGGAGCACGACGACCTGAAGGTCGTGGTTGCTCGGGGCCGGTTCTTGACCGGCTCCGACTACAAGGCTGCCGTGGTCAGCCACGATATAGCCGAGGATTTCTTCAGGATGGACATCTCCCCAGGAAACCAGATAAGGCTCTACATCGACGAGGAGGACCGCTATTCGGACTTCAAGGTGGTGGGCGTCCTGGAGGAGGACGAGGACCCGACTTACGCTTCATCAGGCGTTTACATAACCCACAAGGCGATGGATGACCTCCTCGACGTCGAAGAGTACCACTACGACAGCATCATAGTGAGGGCCGAGGACCCGGCCCAGGTGGAGGCATTGGCCGAAGAGGTCGAGAAGGATCTCTCCAGGATTCACAGGGACGAGGCCTACAACGTCGAGGCGCTCTCGACGAGGTTTGAGTCCATGCTGGAGGTGCTGAACATGATCAAGTACGCCCTCGCAGGCATCGGATCCATATCTCTCATCGTGGGGGCGATTGGGATATCCAACGTCATGATGCTGACGGTCAAAGAGAGAACCCACGAGATCGGCGTGATGAAGGCTATCGGGGCCACCACCTGGGATATAAGGACCCTCTACCTCCTGGACGCGGGGATGCTCGGCCTTGCGAGCAGCCTGCTGGGGATCGCCCTGGGTTGGCTCGTCTCGGACTTCGTCGGCTCTGTGGCGAATATACCCCAGGAGGTGACGCTCCAGTCCATAGTCTTTGGCCTTCTCTTCGGCGTCGTGATCACCACCGTCGCCGGGATCTACCCCGCCAACAAGGCGGCGATGCTCGACCCCATCGAGGCCCTCCGGGCGGAGTGATGGGGAATATGGGTCTCCTGGCGGAAGGTTTAGCTGGGCCAGAAGGCGGATCGCAAAACTGTCCGGGACCTAAAAGGTGTACCGGACCGGAGGGATCCGCCCCCCCAAAAATCTGGCCCTCCGACCTTGGGTCGCGACTTCCAGGCTCTCCCCGAAAGCTCTCTGGAGAGATACAGCTTCGGTTTTCCTCCTCTCCCTCTCCAGAGAGCCGGGACTGAGAGCCTGGAGCTGCCCGCCGAAGTCATAGAAAATTTGCATATAAATGGCCGGGCGCTCGGGTATCGAAGAGCGGGGAAGCAATTCGAAGGTGTGAAGATGGATCCGATCGAAGATGATGATGTAGCAGGGCCTGAGAAGAGACACCGTCGCGGTCATTTCCGGACCCGCCCCGAGAGCTCTCCAGCGATTTCACCCTCCCTTATCGTTTTATCCCTCCAAGTTATTCGCTGGGGAGCCGGGACCGCGGGGTCGGAGATGCCCGCGATATGCACTGTATATGGAATGTTTTATGATTCGAAGCCCGCCGATTTTTGGCGGGTTTTCCGTCCTCGAAAGGAGGTAAAGAGAGATGAGATGCAAATCATTGAAGATGATGGCGATGGTCTGCCTTCTGGCAGCCGTCGCCTCGATATCGGTGGGAATGGCGTCTGAGGAGGGCGCGACAGATCTGAGCGCCATCAACGCGGCTGATGAAGTGACGATGACAGATGAAGTCGATGGTATGGACAACGAGTCCTCTTTGAACTCGACCGATCAATCATCCAATGAATCGTCCGCCGAAGACGCCGATGTGAGCGTCGTCAGCCTGAGCACCCTTGAAGACGGTTCCAAAGCGGGAGAAAACGCCGACGTAACGGTGATAAGCTACATGCCTCCCAACAGTTCCAACGATGCTGATGGTGTGGAAGAAAATGACACCAACGTGACCGATGTGAGAATCCTGAGCAACGTTCTGGGCTCATCCGCCGCAGAAAACGTGACCGACCTCAGCGCCCTCGACGAGGCGTCCGACGAAACCGACGGAGCGAAGCTGATCGACGTGAGGGTCTTGGGCGATGTCCTGGGTGCATATCCCGCCGAAAACGTCACAGATCTGAGCACTCTCGGCGAAACGGCTACAGCGCTCGGTGTCACTAATGCGACAGAGACCGGCCCCGCAGCGCTCTCCAGCACCACAACTAACGAGTCGCAAGTAACCGACGTTATGGCGCTGAGCGAGATTCTGGGCTACTGAGAGACGCCATCGGTGGAGCGGCCCCTGGCTTGATATAAGGGATGGAGGGGGCATTCCGGCCCTCCCCGCTCTGCCTCCATTGAGTTCGTTTATATTTTTCATCTTTTGGGTGATAGCAAGTACAAGTTGCGAGGGTCAGGGGTGAGGGGGGGGGGAGGAGCGAGTGGAAAACCCTTTTATAGAAGATCAAATAGTCAGATCGTGAGAAGGAGGCAATTCATGGCAGGATTAGGTGGACAGCCGATATTGATTCTTAGAGAAGGCGCTCGACGAGAGCGGGGAAAAGAGGCGATGTCTAACAACATCATGGCGGCACGAGCCGTGGCCAAGGCGGTCCGGAGCACCCTCGGCCCCCGGGGCATGGACAAGCTCCTCGTCGACACCATCGGAGACGTGACGATAACCAACGACGGCGTGACCATCCTCCGGGAGATGGAGGTGGAGCACCCCGCCGCCAAGATGCTGGTGGAAGCGGCGAAGGCCCAAAACGACGTCGTCGGCGACGGGACTACCACCGTGGCGATCCTCACAGGGGAGCTCCTCAAGAGGGCCGAGGAGCTGATGGATGAGGGCGTCCACCCGACGATCATCGTCCAGGGGTACAGGATGGCCGCCGATAAGGCGATCAAGGTCTTAGAGGAGATGGCCAAGAAGGTCTCGACGGAGGACAGGGACCTATTGGAGAAGATCGCCCTCACCGCCATGGCAGGAAAGCTCGCGGGTGCTCCCGACGTCAAGATCGCAAAGGACGTCGTGGATATGGTGCTGGCGGTGACCGAGGAGACCGACGACGGCAAGAAGGTCGTCTCCCTGAAGAACGTCATCGTGGAGAAGAAGACCGGAGAGAGCATGGACGACACCGAGCTCTTCCAAGGGATCATAATCGATAAAGAGCGGGTCCACTCCAACATGCCGAAGAAGGTCAAAGGCGCCAAGATCGCGATCCTGGGAACCCCCATCGAGGCCCGTGACACCGAGACCAAGGCCGAGATCTCCATCACCTCTTCAGACCAGTTCAAGATCTTCGCAAATCAGGAGAAGGAGGCGATCCAGAAGGTAGCGGACAAGGTGATCGCCACCGGCGCCAACGTCGTCTTCTGCCAGAAGGGGATCGACGACCTCGCCCAGAGCTACCTCGCGAAGGCCGGGATCATGGCCTTCCGGAGGATCAGAAAGACCGACCTCAAGAAGCTGGCAAGAGCCTCCGGCGGAAACATCGTCACAAACCTCGACGAGATGACGCAGGCGGACCTGGGCCACGCAGACCTGGTGGAAGAGAAGAAGGTGAGCGGAGCCCACATGACCTTCGTCACAGGCCTCGCCAAGGAGGGGACGGTATCTCTTCTCCTCCGGGGCGGAACCCAGCAGGTCGTGGACAGCCTGGAGAGGGCCCTGGACGACGCTCTTCACGCCGTCGCCGCGGCCGTCGAGGACGAGACCCTCGTCGCGGGCGGCGGAGCGCCCGAGGTGGAACTCTACCTCAAGCTGAGAGAGTACTCCACGAACTTCAAGGGAAGGGAGCAGCTCGCCGTAGAGAAGTTCGCCGAAGCGATGGCCGAGATCCCGAAGGCCCTCGCCGAGAACGCCGGCTTTGACGCCATAACCAAGCTGACAGACATGAAGAGCAGCCATGAGGCCGGGATGAAGACCGGAGGCCTGAACACCCTCGAAGGGAAGGTCGTGGACATGTGGGCGATCGGAGTCGTAGAGCCCCTCAGGGTGAAGACTCAGGCCATCAAGTCCGCTACAGATGCCGCAAACCTGATCTTGAGGATCGATGACGTCATCGCCTCCAAAAGGACTGAGCAGCCTCCGGCGGGAGCTGGGGCTGGAATGGGAGGCATGCCCGGCGGGGGAATGTGCGGGATGCCTGCTGGGATGGGCGGCATGGGCGGCATGGGGATGCCTCCGGGGATGATGTAAAGTATTGCGAAATGCTCAGATCGGCCCTCTTTGACACGGGCCGATCCGCCCATGTCCGTCGGAAGATGGGACGGCTTTCTAATCGGAGGCCCGTGATCCGAGAAGGACTTCGACCTGATCCGCCTCCAAATCAGATCTGCCCGAAAAATAGCGCCGGAATCGGATCCGAAAAGGCCTCTTCCCGGCCCATCCCCTATCTTTTTTAAGACTCAAAGAAAAATGGGATTTTGAATGAAGGGCGGCTTTTACTTGAACTCTAGGATGCCGTCGGAAGTGGAGTAGAGCTTCTTTCCCTTCATGATCCCGTATCCCAGAAGCATAGCTAGTCCTGAGCAGAGGACGACGATTCCCATGACAAGAAGTTCAAAGGTGAGGTTGGTCTCGATCCCTCCCATCCCGGCCAGGTTGGGTGAGACCAAAAGGGACATCCCAGTCAAGGAGAGGAAAAGTCCGCTGGATAATCGCCTCTCAAGCCTGAGGTCCAACGACTCCTCTTTGGCCCGTTCTGCGTTTCCCCTCTCCAGCAGGTACATCTTCTTCTTGTGTTCAAGGTAGTAAACGAAGGCTAGGAACGGTATACCTTCCATGATCAACAGGAGAACGGGCCAGTCAGTCACGATTTCACACCCTAGGTAGGGTATCTCGGTTCCCGTAAATAATCCTTTCGCACGAGATTTCAAATTTGTAATATTTATTAAGAGTTCTATATTATAAATTTTATATTATATAATTAATATAAAACTTGGGCAGATATGCTTCATTATCTATCCGTGGTCGTCATCTGAGCTGTCATCTTATCCCGAATAGATGTATAAAAACGTTATCTTGCGCCCACTTGATCCTAGGCTTTAACCAAACCCTTTAACATTTGGGCGCAAAAGAACTTTACTCCTTTCGCGTCTTTGCCAGGCGACCTTTAGAACCACCTTGGCTAAATCGAGCTTGGCCGTGCCATCACTTTTAGACTTGCACGAAGGCCACATTTCTCAAGTGGGCAACATGTAACTATCGCATTCATACTATTAAAATCTTACGGTATGTATTAACATTCAGAGTTCGGTCTCCCCCATCAGCCGTTCCATGATGAGGCTCGCAGCCTTGCAGAGAAAGGCGTCGGTCTGGCCGACGGCCGCCTCACCGCATAGCCTTCCTGTGACCATCTCCTCCACGATCCCATCGCATTCCTTTCTGATCTCGATGATCTCCTTCGAGGGCTCCAGCTCTCTCAGGCATTCGGAGAGGTCCAGGAGCTGGTCCACCTTTAGGTCCACCGCCCTCTCGACCCAGTCCTCCTCATCGCCTGCCTCTTTTCCACCCCGAAGCTTGCGGATCTCGGCGAGGAAAGGGTCGGCCTCGTCTGCTGCGGAACTGATCTTGGTATCTGACATCTTTTCAGCTTCTCTGTCCAGTCTTCTCTGCCAAGCTCTGATTTCAAGATGGACCTCTTCGGCTAAAACCCTTTTGCAGAAGAATATGATGAAGAATAAATTAGATCTGGGGGCTGACATTCAGATATCGAGGCCGACTATGGCATCGGAAGAGGCTGACAAAGGCGTTTTTCTCCAGGAAGCCCCGAAAAGAGGTGGCGGTGTTGCGCGAGATTAGCAAAGATATATCTTACAGCCAAATCACGGCCCTGTCTGGAAAAGGTTAATAGAGGTTGAGGAACTAAGGCTTGCCCGTGGGCTCGTAGGGTAGAGGATATCCTAGCGGGCTTCGGAGAGAATCGCTCGAAGAAACCCGCTGACCTGGGTTCGACTCCCAGCGGGTCCGTCCCCTTTTTTAGCTCATTGCTGTTTGATTCAAGTTAGATTCAACCAACTCGGCATATCCGGGGGTGGATCCGAGACGGGCGGAAAACCCTTTTTGCCAATAGCTCCATCAGAAGAGCGGTGGTGAGGGTTTGGTTGACCTTCTGGGAAAAAAGAGGCTGGAAGAGGAGATCGAGCGGCTGAGGTCCTGGGGAGCTGAGCTGGAGGAGGAGAAGGGCTCCCTGAAGCTGCAGATCGAACGGCGGGAGGAGAAGATCAGAAAGCTGACGGCTGCCTTCCAGGAGACGAGCATCGCCCTCAAGGCCTCAGAGCAGAGGATCGCCGCCCTCCAGGAGCGCTCCGCTGGAGAGGGCGAGGGGGAAGAGGCCGAGAAGGAAGGGCGAAGCCCAGGCTCCAGCCGTCTCCTCAAGCCGAGAGAGGTCGAGCGGCTCCTCGATAGGCTCGATTCCATCTCATCTCCAAAGGGCGACCTCCTCTCGGCCTACGTGGCCCGCGGGTCGGCCGGGGGGGACCTGCCCCTCGAATTCAATGATCTGGTGAAGCGGGCCGACTTAGACAGGGGGGTCGCGGTTTTCTCCGACCCTCTCCTCTTCACCATCGCCCTCGTCCCGCCCTTCCCCATCGAGGAGGACGAGGTCGCGGTGGCGGGGTCTTTTAAGACGGGACCAGTGAGAGAGATGCTGGACATCCCGGTCCTGGTGGTCGCCGCCCACGCTGGCGAGACCCTCCTGGGGGTGGCCCTCGGTCGGGAGGGGTTCGCGAAGCACACCGTTGTAAAAAGCACCGTCAAAGAGAAGCACACCAAGGGCGGCTGGAGCCAGAAGAGGTTTGAGAGGTTGAGGGAGGAGGACATACGCCAGCATGCCGACCTGGTCGCTGAAAGGCTCCCTCAGATTCTGGAAGGCTATCGTTCGATCCCCGCCCGCGCCGTGGTGAGCGGCGATCCGGCCCTCGTCAAGATGATCGCCCCCGCTATCGAGATGCCAATTTTGGAGGCGAAGATGGGACGGTTCGACCGGAAAAATCCGAACCAACTTCTGGAAGAGGTCTACGGCTTCGTCTGCCTGCGAGGATGACGAGCTGACGGAAAATGAGCTTGCAGAGGACGAGCATGGACGAAGGTATAGACCGCGAAATGTCGAGAAGGGTCGCGAAGGCGCGGAGAGTTTGAGATGAGAGACTGGGAAAAGGAGAAAACGGCATCTGATGCGGATGCTGAGAGGGAAGAGCTGGAGAGGCTCGCGAAGGACTGGGACTGGCACGTTCGAAGGGCCGTCGCCTTAAACCCGCGCGCGCCCCTGGAGATCCTGCGGGATCTCGCGAAAGACCCGGTCCAGTGGGTCCGGGAGGCTGTGGCCGGGAGCCTTCAGGCCGACACCGAGATCCTTGACTTTCTCTCGCAGGACGGCGACGGCTTCGTCCGGGCGGCCGTCGCCAATAACCACTTGGCGACTCCCGAGATCCTGGAAGATCTATCCTGGGACGAGATGATGGACTTCGACTACTCCCTTTCCAAGAATCGGTACATCGTCCAGGAGGCGGTGGCCAAAAACCCGAACTCTCCCGAAGAGGTGATCAGAACCCTCACCGAGCATCGCGATGATGGCGTCAGGGCCGCCGCCGTCTCAAACCCTCGGGTTTCAGGAGACGTCCTCTTCAAAAGGAGGATCGACCAGTCCTGGGCAGTGAGGACGGCGGTGGCAAAAAGCCCAGCTGTCTCCGTCGAGATCCTGGACTATCTCGCCCAGGACAGGATCCAGGACGTCCGGATCGCTGTCGCGATGAACCCCAAAACCTCTTCTGGGTCCCTGGAGAGCCTCGCCGCCGATCGGGACGTCGAGATCCGGGCGGCGGTCGCATCGAACCCGAGCGCCGATCAAAAGACCCTGGAGGCCCTCTCTCGGGACTGGGCCTGGAAGGTGAGGGAGACGGTGGCGAAGAACCGGGCGACGCCCGAGGGGGTGGTGAGGGCCCTCGCCGAGGACGCTGACCAGAGCGTGAAGAAGGCGGCGGAGGCGAGGCTGGAGGGGTGGATCTGATTCTAAGCTTCAGCTTCTGGCTTGTCTCGGGCTAATAATAGTATTTATTATGTTTTATCTTTTGAATATATCATCCTACCTCGCGCTTCAGCATCAAAGTCGCCGCCCAGAAAGCGAGGATGAAGAACCCCACCAGGAAGAGGAGGTCGGGCACTATCTCTGATACCCCCGCCCCCTTCAGCATCACGGCCCGCAGGGCATCGCTGGAGTAGGTGAGGGGGAGGATGTAGGAGATCGGCCTTATGAAGTCGGGGATCGACGGCCCCGGGCAACGATGCTGTAATCCTCGAAAGAATCGGGGCCTGAGTTTTCTCCGTCGTTCAAGTGCCCATCTCCCGACGTGATCAGACCTTGCCCTTTTTCCGGTGGCGGACCGCAAGACCTGCTGCCCCCAGAGCCGCTAGGAGGGCTGCAAAGATGAAAACCCGCGTCTCGTCGTCCTCGATCCGCAGGTAGGCGTGCTCGGTCTCGGTCAGATCGTCGCTCTTCGAGTCGGAGAACTCAAAGAGGATGGTGAGCGAATAGGTCTTTTTTGGGACCGCGTCTTTTGAGACGTCCAGCTTGTAGACCAGCTCCGCCGTATCTCCAGGCCTGAGGAGGGGGATCGGGGATTCGTCGACGCTGACGTAGATCCCGCTCTCGGGCCTGAGCCTTGCCACCAGGTCCTGAGCATAATCGTCGAGCATAGATCCGACCTGTTAACCGAACTGAAACGGGGATGCAACCTGGTTTTGACCGTCGATAAAAAGGAGAAATTTGAAAGTTTTGGGTTCCATCTTCAGGAGATAGGGAGCAGCTTTAAGGAAATATACAAAGACATTATGGTGGACGGCGTAAAATACAGCCTAGAATGCATGATGATCGCAGACGGGAAGGAATCTATCGTGATCACCAGGGTGGGAGACGAGAGGCTGGCTGTGGTGGTGAAGCTTCCCGTCGTCTCAGCCCTTCAGAAGGGCGTTTTGGAGCATCTGGCCTAGGGCGGGCTGGCCGGGAAAAAGTGTCCAATCCCACCCCCCTCTTCGCCTGGCAGACCTATCGCTTTGGTATTTCATGAAGGGATCTTCTCTATGCGTATTGCGCACGCCTTGAACTCCGGCGTCTTTGCCTGCGGGTCCAGGGCGGCGTTGGTGAGGAGGTTGGTGAGAACATCCTGGTAGTGGAAGGACATGAAAGCCACGCCGCGCGACGACTTATCAGTGACCCTTGCCTTCGCCCTGACCTCACCTCGCCTGGACTTGACCATAACCGTCTCGCCGTCAGAAACGCCAAGCGCCTCGGCGTCGGTGGGGCTGATCTCTATCGCCTCCTCGGGCCATACCCCCAGGATCCCCCTGGAGCGGCGGGTCATAGAGCCGCAGTTGTAATGCTCTCGCCTCCGGCCGGTGGTGAGGATCAATGGGTAGTCGGGATCGGGCTCCTCGGCGGGGGATCTGTGCTCGACGGCGTTGAACTTTCCGAGGCCCCGGCTGAACCTCTCGACGTGCATCGTCTCTGTCCCCGGGTGGTCTATCGAGGGGCAAGGCCACTGGAGGCCACGAGTGCCCAGCCGCTCGAAGCTCACCCCGCCGAACATGGGCGCAAGAGATGCAATCTCGTCCATGATCTCCGAAGGGTGAAGGTACTTCATAGGATAGCCCATCTTATCGGCGATGAGACAGATCGTCTCCCAGTTCTCAAGGCCAGCGAGGGGAGAGATCGCCTTCTTCACCCGCTGGATCCGCCGCTCGCCGTTGGTGAAGGTCCCGTCGCACTCCGCAAAGCTTGCGGCGGGGAGGATCACGTCGGCATATCTGGTCGTCTCGGTGGGGAATATCTCCTGGACGACGAGGAAGTCCAAGGCTTCCAGCGATGTATGGACCCGGTTGGTATCGGGCTCGGTTTGAGCGGGATCCTCCCCCAGGATGTAAAGCCCCCGGATCCCTTCCCCTTCTGCGAGACGCTCCAGCATCTGAGTGGAGGTCAGACCGGGAGCCTCGGGCAGTTTGACCTTCCAGGCCTCTTCGAACTTGGACCTTATATTCGGGTCTGTCACCGGCTGATAGCCGACGTAGTTGTTGGGGAGGGCCCCCATATCGCAGGCCCCCTGGACGTTGTTCTGCCCCCGGAGGGGCATTATCCCCGTAGATCTGCGTCCTACGTTCCCCGTAAGCATCGCCAGGTTTCCCAAAGACATCACGTTGGCGGTTCCAGTGATGTGCTCTGTAATCCCCAGGCTGTAGATGATCATCGCCCTATCGGCCCCGGCATAGAGCCGGGCCGCCTCGACGATATCTTCCTCGGGAACTCCGGTTATTTCGGAAGCCCTTTCGGGCGGATAATCTTCGACCGCTTTCCGGAACTCCCCGAAGCCCTCGGTGCGGCTGGTGATGAACTCCTGATCTTCAAGCCCTTCTTCGAGGATGACGTTCATCATCCCGTTCAAAAGAGCGATGTTGGTCCCTGGCTTCAGATTGAGCCAGACCTCCGCCCGATCGACGAGCTCGATCTTGCGGGGGTCTGCCACGATGATCTTTGCGCCCTTGCTCGCGGCCTTGATCACCTTCAGGCCGACGATGGGATGGGCCTCGGTGGTATTGGAGCCGATGATGAAGAGAACATTGGCGTCTTCGATCTGGTCGAAGGAGTTAGTGGCTGCACCGCTTCCGAAGCAGGCGGCCAGGCCGGTTACGGAAGGTGCGTGGCAGATCCGAGCGCAGTTGTCCACATTGTTGGTGCCGAAGACGGCCCGGGCGAGCTTCTGAACCAGGTAGTTCTCCTCATTTGTGCATCGGGAAGAGGAGAATGCTCCCAGGGAATCGGGGCCGAATTCGTCCCTGATCTCAGAGAACCTTCTCGCGACGAGGTCGATGGCCTCTTCCCAGCTCGCCTCCTCTAGCCTGCCGTTCCGTCTTATCAGAGGTGTGGTCAATCGGTCGGGATGGTGGACGATCTCGTCCAGGCCGAAACGGCCTTTAACACATGCCTGCCCCCGATTCACAGGTCCCTCTCGGTTCGGGGTGATGGAGACGATTCTGTCGTCTTCGACTCCAAGCTCCAGTCGGCAGCCAACGCCACAGTAGGGGCAGATGGTGGCAACCTTCTCCTCCGGCTGCACCCATTTCTCTGAGCGGATGGCGAGGGCGCCGGTGGGGCAGGCGTCAACGCATGCGCCGCAGAACTTGCAGTCAGAATCCAGGAGAGATGCGGGCCCTATCCAGTGCATCCTATGAAAATCGGGATTGCTGTAAAGCACGCCCTCCCCGCGGACCTCCTCGCAGATTCTCACGCATCGGCTGCACATGATGCAAAGATTGTAGTTGCGATCGAAGAAGGGCTCCCTCAAGACGGGCATATTTCTGAAGGAGTGCTGATATCTGACCTTCTTCAGGCCGACGAACTCCACCGCCTCCTGTAGCTCGCACTCGCCGTCCTTGGGGCAATACTTGCAGCCGACAGTCACCGGAAACTTCATCATGCACTCGCGCAGGTCGGTGCATTCGTCCTTTCTGTCACAAAAAAGACATGATGTAGGATGGTTGGTGAGGGCCAAGAGCATCTCCAGGGTGTGTCTCCTCATCTCCTGCAGCTCTTCTGTTCGGGTCTTCACCACCATCCCCTCTTCCGCCAGAGTATTGCAGGATGTAGGATAATGATCGAGTCCCTCTACAGAGACGATGCAGAGCTTGCAGGAGCCTATCGGCTTCAAGTCCGGGTGATCGCAAAGTGCCGGCACATAAGAGCCCGCTTTTCGGGCTGCATCGAGAATGGTAGCCCCCTGGGGGACTGTTACATCTCGACCATCGATTATGAGTCTGATTTCAGCCATGTTCCCAACCGCACCGGACACTGATGATGATTAATTGTATTAGAAGGTTGCTCCAATCATTTAAATGAGCTTGATAGCGAGCACGTGTGTTGTTGGGTGAGGATTGATTGTAATGGTGTTTTTCTAAGATATTGATGACCATCTCTTGAGAAGTACGTCTCAGAAGCTAAGGCAATAAAGACGATACAGATCGGGGAAGGCGAAGGCTTGAGATGGGTTTGATGGTCGGCGAGGCACGAGACTTTTTTTAAGTTTCTGCGAGTCTTTGAGCTGCTAGCTTAAATCCATACTGAAAATGGCAGATACTTCTCAAAACGCCTCGCCTTTAATTGTATTTTCAGAGCCTAATAGCTCTAAAAGAGATGGACCATTCGGTCCACCATCACTTATTCCATCAGGAGGTCTGCTAGCCCTTCCACCTCCTCCATCGAGAAGTCGAACTCCTCCCCGGCCAGCCCCGCCCTGAATATCTCCTTAGTCTCGGGGATAGTGGCTGCCACTCTCTTTTCGTCCAGAAACTCAAGCATCGCGGTTTTGCGTTCTTCGTCGACCCGGTTTAAGACGAAGTAGAGGGGCTTTCCGATCTTCTCGGAGATCTCGGCGATCTTCTTTGAGAGGAGGAGCGACTCGTAAGAGGGGTCCAGAACTGCCAGGATGGCATCACATCCCGCCTCTACGCCCCGGCCGAAATGCTCTATCCCTGCCTCGGTGTCGACGATCACAATCTCCTTTTCGCCGACTTGGAGGTTATCCAGAAACTTCTTGGAGAGGGCTCCCATGGGGCAGGCGCACCCCTCCCCGAAGTCATGGATCTTGCCTATGGTCAGAAGCTTGATCCCATCCTTCTCCGTCCTCGCCTCCGCCGGAATCTCGGCGAGCGTCCAATTCTGGTCGAAGAGCTGGACCTGCTCTCCTTCGGTGAAGGATCGTCTCATCTTCTCCATCATCATCTTCTTTCCGCCGAAGTAATCCATGAGGGAGCCTGGAAGTTCCATCCCAAGCTGACGGTGCAGCCCGTAGTTGGACTCGTCGCTGTCCACCACCAATACCCTATACCCTCTCCGGGCCATGCTCTTGGCGAGGAGAGCCGCGACGGTGCTCTTGCCGCTACCGCCTTTTCCACACACCAATGCTTTCATCCTTTCTCACTTCTCGTATGATATAATAACAATTTCGATCGCTCTTCGGCTCTGGGCATAAAGGGGTTAGGAGTATCTTCCGGCCTTTCTCCTCCAGAACCTCCACCTTTGCAATGGCGTTCCCGACGCCGGGAATCTAGGATACCAGGTACTTATGTTGCTCCTTTAGGGTCCGGTGGGTCTTCTTGCCGTGGGGCGCCACATCAGAGGCCTGCCGTCCGGATGGCGGCCAGAACGGCGAGGAGGGCCTTGACCTGAGGCTTCTAGCTGATTTCACTGGCGGAGTTAACAAATATTCCCATGAAGGCTTTTGTAGATCCAGGATAAAAATTACCCGACTGATATTTATGTGTTAAATATGACAAAAAGTAGTATTATACAATGTATTATTAGTAATTAAGTAAAACGAATTCTCCGAGATGATCCCATGGCCGACCCCTGGCGCACCCTGACCGCCGCCGAGACCCTAGTCGTGGGATGGCGGGCGGCGCCGAAGGCGGAACGCTGCCCCGCTCGGCTGGGGCCCTGCTGGGCGGTGGTTAAATTCGGGCGTCTCGTCCACCTCCTGGCGCTGGGTCGCTAGGGGTGGTTCGGATAAGGGAATTTGGGAACCCGCACCGGTAAGAAGATGGCGGTTCCTGGCAGAAAAAGAGTGACGTAGGAATTCCTTTCCCATCTGCGCTGGCTCACTCCTCGAAATGCTTGTAGAGCTTGTGCGCCTTGTCGATGGTCGTTATCTCCAGGATCTTGACCAGCTTGTCCTTCTCGCAAATTTGATAAAAAACTGTGAACGATCTGCCGATATGTAACCGATAGAGCTTGTAATCCAGATGCAACAGCTCCTTGTCAGCTCCCTGGCCAGGGTATGGATCCATCGAAAGGGCGTGGCACTTCTCCTTGATGAGTTGCTGGCTCTTCTCCGGAAGCTCCGATAGATATTTCAGAGCCTTTCTATCGATCACCACCTTGCGGCTCAAGGGGGCAGCTCCACGAAATCACCTTCATTGGCGATCTTCTTCAGATGCGCGAGCAGACGAACATTCTTCTCGCGTTCTATCATTTCTTCGAGGAGCTGGCTGAAGGTCTCTCCCGGCCTCTTGAGATCTGAGAGCTCAGCCCACACGGGCTCGGTTACAGCCAGGCGTTTTGTTGCAATCATGGTGATATTGTAAAGGTTGTAACGCAGATATAATTTGTGGCAGGTGAAAACGATCCTCTCAATCCTTCGAGGCGATGGCAGAAGGGATGGGGCGGAGCAAGATGGCGTTCCCTGACGGCCCCAGGGCGCGGGAGGGCGGGCGGCGCCGGAGGCGGCGGGGCCCCGCTCGGCTGAGGCACTGCCGGAGCCGCGGTGGAGGATTCAGCCATTATTTCTTTCGTGAGATGGAAAAAGATCTGAAGTCGATCGATGAGCAGAGACTTCCATCGGCGGGATCTTACCCTAAGCCGAAAGCCAGTCCTCCCTATCTATCTCGCCCTGCCTCAAGATCTTCTTGATCAGGTCGACGCTGATGTCGCCTCTATGCGGATTCGGGATCACCAGCCTAACTGTGTCTCTGAGCATGATGGGGTGTGGCCCTCTGCCCGAGTAAGGCCCCTCAAACCCGAGGGCATGCGGCCTTCTGACCAGCTCGTTCCAGGTGACCGGTGAGAGCCGGGACATTGACTCAAGCCTCGACGGGCGCCTCTGGAGCTTCTATTTTGTGCCCTTCGATTGGCGGTATGGGCAGATCGAATCGCAGACTCAGGGCTATCCAGTCCTCTATGGCCATCTTCAGGTTTCTGCGGCACTCTTCAGAGGTCTTACCAGTCGCCCAAACGCCCTTCAGCCCGGGCACTTCGCCGTAATAGGGCTGCTCGTCATCGATGATCTCATAGAACGCCTTGGACATCGCCGCCTGGATGTATTCGCAGAACATGTCAAAACCTTAATGGATCGCTCAGGATATAAATCATCGTCATCGGGAATCTCGGAGAGAAGGTTTGCTGGAGCCGGGAAGGTTGCGTCAACTCACAGCGGCCCCTGGGCGCGGGAGGGCGGGCGGCGCCGAAGGCGGGCGAGGCGGTCCGCTGCCGAGTCGGGTGAGGGTCTGATCTGGTTTGGAGGGGGTCGGGCGCACGCATTAGGCCTTTGCCTTCTTCCTATGCCATCTCCATCCAGGCGAGAACTTCCCTCGCAAAACGCGGGAAGACCTTCAAGCCTCGGTGGAAATTTTCAAAGACCAGATCTGGATCGATCCCTGTATAGCGATGGATCAGAATGTTGCGAAAGCCTCCAAGACCTCTGATCTGCCTGTAAAGCTCCTCGGAGATCACGCCTTTCTCGAATAAGCCGCTCAAGCTCTCTTCGTAGCTCTCTGCGAAAAAGCCGAACTCTTCAGAGAGGATGTGGTCTGATACGTCGAAGATGATCGACGCTCCGGCGATCAGCCCTCTCTCGATGATCCACCGTTGGCTCAAGTCCCGCTTCAGGGCGTCGGAGCTTGTATCTTTGTACTTGAAAAGCTCCTGGATTATTTCGTCCAGCTCTTTCAGCCGCTCCTCTATCGACTCTCTTCGCACCACCGGTCCACCCTCCTCTTCAAAGCCGCCCTCTGCCGACGGCGTAATGGTGCTGTATCTCGGTAAAGGTGCAGGACGTCCAGAACGAAGCGCTCCCTGGCGGCATCGTCGGACGCGTAGATAAGGCGTCCCGACCGGATGATCTCGAAGAGCAGCACTGGAGACGCGCTCCTGAGGTCCACGAGATCCAGTCGCTCTGATCTCACGGCCTCGGCGATCTCATCCCAGAGCTTCCAGGCGGGCTTTTCTTTCGTGAGAAGAGCGAGATCTACGTCGTGAGGCTCTCTCTCGCCGACCTCGCCGGTCTTGGCCAGAGAGCCGAAGAGGTAGGCGAGGCGGACGCCCTCTCGCTCGAAGATGGGCGTCAGCTTTTCGAGGGAGCCGGCTACGCCCTGGGGAAGGGGCCTGTGTCCTTTCCAGCGTTCTGGGATGCCCATGTCTCATCCTTTAGAGGGCGCTGATACAAATAACCTCTCAATCTTTTGAGGCGATGGACGTGGGCGATGCCCTCGGCGCGAGGTGACGACCCCCGGCGGCCTTGGGCGCGGGAGGACGGGCGGCGCCGAAGGCGGGACGGGGCCCCGCTCGGCTGAGGGCCAGATGTACGGTGGTTGTGGAAATTCGTGTTCCTCATATTTTGGATAACGCAAGTAGGCGGGATTGTCGGGTTGTGGGCGTTTGAGGAGGGTTAAGGAAACATATATTTTATTAAGCTAGAGCCCAAGTAGGTAGAAGAGCACCGAATCTTCGGCTACGAGGTGCTGTGCTGTAAGAGATAGTGTGCTGTATTGGTAGGGTTATGCATGAACTGCAATCGGGGTGGCAAAGAGATTGGCTTGTTATCTCAAAAGTAAAATAGTATAAATATAGTTTTATGGAGGGGTTGTTTGAGAGAATATACGAGATATGCACTTCAAGAGATTATACAGCCATTCGAGTTAGAAAAGCTTATACCAGAGATATTATTTAATAGAAATTATCCAGATATCCGCCGTATTGGAGGAACAAATGATTTCGGCCATGATGCAGTTTCTATTACTTGGATTGTGAGTGCTGAAAAATTCTCAAAAATTGTATTTGCATTCTCGAAAAGAAATGATTGGAAAAAGAAATTTTGTTCAGATATACGTAGATTTGATGACGACAAAACTATTGTCAAATTCGTATTTGTCACAACAGAGAACGTTGGGGCATATAAGCTGCCAGAAAATCTTATGAAACTTAAAGACGAATTCGGTTTCAGCGTAGAAATTATTGATATAGACGATCTCGTTACATGGCTAGATAATACATCATGGGGATATGTATTAAAAGAGAAATATGGCATATCTCAAGAAAATTCGTTTTTATACTTAAAATCATATGATGAGGTATTACTGACTGAAGATGATGAACCGGAATACTTTAGGATGCGTGGACCGATTGATGTTGATTTTGCCAACGATATGGTATATCAAAGAAATGAACTTAAATCACTAATCTATAAATTAGATTCTAATAATTTGCATATTATAATAGGTCTGCCTGCATCAGGTAAAACGGTTCTAGTGAGAAATATATGCTGGAAATTGAAGAATATATACCAAATATATTGGTTGGATATAATCGACCTAGAAATTGACCAAACAAAAGTTTTATCAGAGATAAGACGACTGAATATGGAAAAATCATTGTTGGTTGTAGAAGATGCACATAAATCGCTAGAAAAATTGGAGATGTTATTAAAATATATTAAATATAATTTAAAGAATATCAAATTGTTGGTAACTGCCAGGAAGAATTCTGATATTGATCGATTAGATTACAGAGAAAACAGATTTGTGGAATTAAGAGCTTTAACTTCTAATCCAGAATGTTTAACTGAGATTTTTGCTAAAGACATCGCTAAAGATTTGATCCAATTTTATTCAGCTAGATTCAATAAGAATATCTCAACGGGCTCTTTTAATATCGGATATCTTAAAGATGATTTGTGGTATTTAAGTTACCTACTGAAAGCATGGGCTGACTATGGGAGTCTCGATGAACAGTTAATAATCCAAAAGATATATGATGATTTAATAGATTATAATAATCGCTTTGGCCAAGGGTCGACAGACATTATTTTAATAATCTCTCTTATAACAAGCAATCCTACCATACTTTCGAAAGAGAACGCAACTTATTTTGAGGACCATTTCATTCCCATCGATGATTATATTCTAGTAGATAAATTGGGCTACGATCCAATTATAATATCAAATCTTGTAAAAAATGGTTTAGTAAAAAAAGATCACGATTGTTATTGGTGTTGGCATACGTCATTATCACTACTATTTATTCAAGTTTCTGAGACGTATCCTAATTTGCTCAAAAGAATTAATTCGAAGTTCAGAGATATTCTTGGTGATTCATTCGACGATGGCCTAGAGTCATTTGATCATATTAATAAATTCCATGTATATTTACGTTTGCGTCCAGAATACGCATCAAACATACTAGCGATAACTGCAAATAATACATTTAATTTATTTAAAATATTTAATGATATAAAATCTCGCGAATTGACATATTCTAGCTTGAAAAACGGCCGATTAAGACATATAAATTCCATTGGAAACATAATATTTGGTATACGTATGTTAGAACATTGTGAAAATTATAGAGAGTATAAAGAATATGTATTTCAGGAAATTATGCAAAATTTTGGTCCTAATGTCATCGAAGATAAAATTCGTGAATGCCATAATCCCACAGACATTATAGAATATATAATAATGATAAATAATATCGACTCAGATGTTGCTGAGTCTCTATTGAATAACTATAGTAGTCAGATAATAACTGACTTGGACTCAAGAGATATTCGGCTTGATGACATAGGGATGATAATCGAACTTTCATCTAAAATAAGTCCAAAGTTACCTGAACAGATCTTGAGAAAAAATTCATTAATTTCTGAGAAAATGAAATACATGAATATCTATAGTTTAAACTACTTTTTAAATGATTTGAATATATCGCGAATTTACACCAAAAAATATGGCCAAGAATCATTCGATCGATTAGAGAGACTCATTATCAATACAATGAATGATAATTTTGCCAATATATTAAGTTGTATCATCAAATCGAATGCGGAATACGAAATAGGAGTTAAGGGAATTGTATTAAATATATCAAATCAAATTAGTAAAATTGATATGTTAAAAGGTGAACAAATAATTGAATCATCCGGAATAGACACGTTTACCACATTCATTTCTTCGATTGATGATTTAAATAAATTAAGATATATTATCTATTCTTTGGAGAACCTCAAAATTGACTATAAAATCCAATTACTTAAGAGTATTACAAAAATAATTGAGAACGATATAAGGACCAAGGGCGTCTTTTATGTTAGATATTTTTTTGGCAATATTTACAAAGACGAGACATATCATTTTAACAGGGATTACAACACACTTAACATCATATTTAATATAATGGACCAAAATATCGTCAAAACTCTTCAGAAACTTGAGTGCTATCCATTTAAAGACTTCTTTAATCAGAAGAAAGAGCCAATAACCAAAACAAATCCCCCGAGTTGATCCCATGACCGACCCCTGGCACACCCTGACCGTCGACGAGACCCTGGAGCGGCTGAACTCCGGCAAGGAGGGCCTCTCCTCCGAAGAGGCCGAGCGGAGGCTCTCCGAGCACGGACCAAACCAGCTCGAAGAGATCTACAAGCCCTCCAAGGCCCGGATATTCCTCCGACAGTTCGAAAACTACCTGATCATAGTCCTCCTCGCCGCCTCCGCCATCTCCTGGATCGCGGGGGAGACGACGAACGCCTACGTCATCGTCGGGATCATCTTCTTCATATCCCTCATCGGCTTCGTCCAGGAGTACAAGGCGGAGAGGGCGATGGAGGCGCTCCAGGAGATGGTGGCGCCCGAGGCGAACGTCCTCCGGTCCGGGACGATGACCAGAATCCCCGTCCGGGACCTGGTGCCCGGGGACGTCGTCTATCTTGAGGCAGGAGACAAGGTCCCCTCCGACGGGAGGGTGATCGAGGAGACCTCCCTCCAGATCGTAGAGTCGTCCCTGACGGGCGAGTCGGTCCCAGAGATCAAGGGGACCGAGGCCGTGGCCGAGGAGACGCCGCTGGCTGATCGGACCAGCATGGTCTACATGGGGACGAACGTCGTCTACGGCAACTGCATGGCGGCGGTGACGGGGACGGGCGCGGATACCGAATTGGGAAGGATCTCGGGGCTCGTCCAGAAGAAACCCGAGGACCCGCCGATAAAGACGAAGTTCCAGGAGCTGGCCAAGCAGCTGGCCATGGTGGTACTCGCCGCCTGCGCCATCATCTTCATCGTCGAGGTCTCCCGGGGCGCGCCGGTCCTGGAGACCTTGATCATTGCGGCGGCCCTAGCCGTCGCCGGAATCCCCGAATCGTTGCCTTTCGTCACCACCATCACCCTCGCCTATGGAACCCAGATCATGGCGAGGAAGAACGCCATCATCCGACGTCTTCCTGCCGTCGAGACCCTCGGCTCAACTACTGTGATCTGTACCGACAAGACCGGTACCCTGACCCGGGGCGAAATGATGGTGAGAAAGATCTGGACGTGCCGAGAGGTGGAGGTTACCGGGTCCGGCTACAGCCCGGAAGGCTCCTTCCTCCTGGGGGACGGAGGGGCGGATTTTGGGGAAGGTGAGAAGGAGAAGGAGACCGGAGAGGGGGCGAAGAAGGCTCTTATTCCCCGGGATGATAAGCACCTCACCGCCCTCCTCACCGCCGGGACCCTCTGCAACAACTCGAAGCTCGAGGAGGGGCCCGAAGGCTGGCGAGTCATCGGCGATCCCACTGAGGGGGCCCTCATCGTCGCCGCCTCCAAGGGGGGCGTCCTCGACTGGGTAGAGGGCTGGTACCTTTCCGAAGAGGTGGAGTTTCCCTTCGACTCGGAGATGAGGAGGATGACGACGGTCCACAGATCTCCCGAGGGGCTTACCGTCTCGATGAAAGGAGCGCCTGAGACGGTCCTCAACTTCTGCGGTCGGATCATGCGGGACGGCACCGAAGATGCGATCACATTCGAGGATCGCCAGAGGGCCCTCGCAGCCGCCGACGAGATGGCGGGCCAGGGCCTGCGGGTCCTGGCCCTGGCTTGGAAGGAGATGGAGACAGGCTCCGCCCTGGATCGGGAAGGGGTCGAGACCGATCTTATTTTTTTGGGGCTCGTGGGGATGATGGACCCGCCGAGGGAGGAGGCGAAAGAGGCGATAAAGGTCTGCAAGGCTGCCGGGATCAAGCCCGTGATGATCACCGGCGACCACAAGCTCACCGCCTCGGCGATCGGAAGTGAGCTCGGCATTTTGGCCGAGGGAGGTCGGGTCCTGGAGGGAACGGATCTGGAGAGGATGGTGGACGCCGAGCTTCTGGAGATGATAGATGAGGTCTCGATCTTCGCTCGGACCACTGCAGAGCACAAGGTCAGGATCGTCGATGCCTTCCGTGGAAAAGGGCACGTCGTCGCCATGACCGGCGACGGGGTCAACGACGCCCCAGCCCTTCGCACAGCAGACATCGGCGTAGCCATGGGAAAGACCGGGACCGAGGTATCAAAGGAGGCCTCGGACATGGTCATCGCCGACGACAACTTCGCCACCATCGTCGCCGCCGTCGAGGAGGGTAGGAGGATCTACGCCAACATCAGGAAGGCCTCGTCTTACCTCCTCTCATGCAACTTCGCGGAGGTAATGACGATCTTCATCGGCGTCATGTTGGGGCTGCCCGTACCTCTCATAGCCCTCCAGATCCTCTGGATCAACATCGTCACCGACGAGTTTCCGGCGATCGGCCTAAGCGTCGAGCCCACCACCTCCGATCTGATGACAAGAGAGCCTCGAAACCCCGCGGACCCGATCCTGACGAGGGGGCTCTTCCTCTACACCCTGGGGATATCGGCGACGATCTTCATCGGAACCCTCGGCCTCTACGTCTACGCCCTCAGGAGCGGCGCTCTGATCGAGGAGGCTAGGACGACGGTCTTTGCGGCCCTGGTGATCTTCGAGCTCTACAACGCCTACAACAGCCGCTCCCTCACAGAATCCTTCTTCAAGATGGACCCGAGGACGAACGGCAAGCTGATCTTGGGGATTGCTGCGTCCCTATCAGCCCTGATGTTGGCGATATACCACCCCTTCATGCAGAGGCTCTTCGAGACCGCCCCCCTCAATGCCGAGAGCTGGGCCACCATCGTCTTCGCAGCGTTGGCGGTGGTGGCAGCGGCAGAGATCTTCAAGCGGTGGGAGCTTCCTGAGAGTGGGGATACCGCCCGATGAGGTTCTTGGGATGGACCCCGGCCCGGCGCCACCCAGGAAGGTGGTGCTGGACGTCGTCAGGAGAGTGGCATAGAGGAGGAGAAGAGGACTATGGGGGGGGGGTGAAGAGGTAGAAACGTGCCTCACCCTCGTTGAAGAGACTCCGATTAAAGCCGGGGATAGCGGCCACCTCGTCGGCTAACGGCCTTACGATAACCTCGGCCCTGACCTCGCTTGCCAGCCTCCCCATGGCGATCTGCATCTCCAGGGGCGGCCTTATGGAGTATAGGAGGGAGGCGCCTCGGTAAAGGCCGAGGTCTGGGGAGAATACGTCGTCTGCGACGACGACGAGGTCTCCTATGGTCCTAGCCGCCTTATCGGTGGCTACGACCTCTAGGTGAGGGGCGAGGAGGAGAGCGACCTCGGGGACGCTTCCGACCCCCACCTCGACGACCTTACCCAAGTAACGGGCGAGGATGAAGCGGGCGAGGTCCACCCCGCCACAGATCGACTGGACTGGCATCTGATTCGAAGACGAATAAGGAGAACGGAGACGATAGGCCCTATAGCCCCAGCTTCTCGAGGGCCAGCATCGCCGCCTTCTCCCCGGAGAGGAGCATCCCGCCGAAGATCGGTCCCATCCGGGGACCGCCGGCGACGGCCGCCGCCGCCATTCCCGTGGCGATGAGGCCGGGATAGACTTCCTGGGTCACCTCGACGACGGTCTTCTCGCCGACGTCCGCCCACATCGGCTTCTCTCCGACGACGCCCAAAGATCCGACCTTGGCTCCAGGGATCTTCCTCTGGACGACCTTGCAGATGTTGGCGTCGTGGCCGGTTCCGTCGATGACCACCCTGGCCCTCACCGATAGGGGGTCGACGTGAAGCCTCGTCCTCTCCACCGCCTCCCAGTTGATTACGAGGCCCGCGATCCTCTCGTCCTCGCGGATCATAACGTCCTCCACGGTGACGAGGTTGATGATCTCTGCCCCGGCGTCGATAACCCCTGCCGTCAGCTTCGCCACCGTCTCGATGGAGCTGGCGATGTAGTATCCCTCCTCGTACTCTCGGTACCAGACCCCAAACTCATCCAGGATCCTGCACCCTTCCTTCTGGACAACGATCCGGGGGAACATCATCCCACCGCCCCAGATCCCGCCGCCGACGGAGAGGTTCCTTTCGAAGACCACCGTCTTGGCGTCGGCCTCTGCGAGCTTCTTGGCCGCCACCAGGTTTGCGGGGCCCGCCCCCACCAGAGCCACGTCCACGTCGGTATACTTCAGAAAGGACTCCATATAGGATTCAACTATCGCCTTTGTGATCGTCACTTCATCAAGCGCCATGAAATTGGCGATGGCCCGATCGGTGATAAAGATATCTTTCCTGGAAATTCTTATCTACCATCCCTAACCCCATTTTCTTTAGGAGAATTTCATAGGGGGACGGGCTCTGAGGCCAGCAGTCTCTGCGGAGCTTGAGCCCTAAACCCGTCGGAGGGGATGGGATGGAGCAGAAGCCGAAGAGCGGTTTCCGGTCTCGTGAGATGAGTTACTCGTACGATGGCGAGGAGTATGCCAACCCCAACATACTGGTGGTGGGTTGTGGTGATGCAGGTTGCAAGATGGTGACAAGGCTCACAAACCTCGGCATCTCCGGCGCTGAGACCCTGGCGGTGAACACCGACCGGCGCAGGATGGGCGAGATCAGAGCCAACAAGAAGATCTTCATCGGAAGGGACATCACCCTTGGTGATGGTGCTGGTGGAGATCCCGATATCGGAAGGATCGCCGCGGAGAGATCAAAAAACGCCTTCGAAGAGGTCCTGGGAAGAAAAGATCTCGTCTTCGTCGCCGCCGGGATCGGGGGGGGGACCGGCACGGGCGCAGCTCCCGTCATTTGCCGGATGGCAAGAGATCTTGGCGCAACCGTCGTTGGGATCTTCACCCTTCCTTTGGGAGATATGCGGCGAAGAGAGGCAGAGCCCCACACTCCCATCGAGATCGAAGATCTGGTGAAGACCGCAAACACCACCATCCTTCTGGACAACAACAGAATTCGAGAGATGGCGCCGAACCTCTCTCAAGATCAGGCCTTCTCGGTGATGGACCAGGTGGTGGCCGAGATCGTCAAGGGGATCGTGGAGACGATAACCCAGACCTCTCTCATCAACCTCGACTACGCCGATGTAAAGACGATCATGTTCAGCGGCGGCCCTTCAGCGGTCCTGGTGGGCGAGGCCGGCTCAGAAGAAGGGTCCGAGGAGATCGTCCTCTCGGCTTTAAGGTCCCCCATGCTGGATATGAATATAAAACGGGCCAATGGATGCCTTCTTCACATAACGGGGGGCTCTGACCTCACCCTCAAGAAGGCGGCGACGATCGCCGGCTCCTTGACAAAGGAGCTGGATCCTGAAGCGAATGTCATATGGGGGGCCAGGATTAAGGAGGGATACGATGGAAAGATCGGCCTATTGGCGATAATGACGGGGGTGGGGATACCTGATGGGCTCCCGTCGAACTGATAACTCTTCAAATTTGAGGTGGATGGATCGCTTACGTATGCCACGGACCCTCAAATGCCCAATTCCAGAAATCCCGGAATCTCCCCTCTTCACGAGCTTCGGGGTGGTGTCTCGGGCCTGACCCGGAGGAACTTCTCCTCCTCCCCTAGGGTCATGGTGGCGTCGATACCGACTTTGGTGGTGATGCCATCGACGGACCGAGGGTCGAGGGTGCTCCCCCTGACGTTGGGGTAGATGACGATGTCCTCGTCGCCCCTCACCCTGGTGGCGACGGCGTACTCCAGGTCCTGGGGGTTGTAGACGTCGATGTCCTCGTCGACCACCACGACGTGCTTGAGGCTTTTGTGAGCCTCGAAGGCCGCATCGATCACCTTTCTCGGATCGGACTGGTCCCTCTTTTTGATCTGGACGACGGCGTGAAGGTAGGAGCATCCGCCCTCGGTCAGAAGGACGTTCCTGACGTCGGCGACCGAGGATGCCGCCCTGAATATCAGGGGCTCGTAGGGGATTCCCATCAGCATCTTGTGCTCGCCCCCCGAGGGGAGGAGGCCGTGGTAGATCGGAACATCCCTGGTCATCATCTTCGCGAGGTGGATCACAGGCTCCATCCTCGGAAAGTCTCGCGTTCCGGTTATGTCCACAAACGGCCCCTCGGAGGCCCTCTCGGTGTCGATATACCCCTCGAAGACGATCTCGGCGTGGGGGACGGAGACGCCGTTGTCGAGGGGCACGAGCTCAACAGGGTTTCCCGAAAGGGCGCTGGCATACTGAAACTCCATTCCCAGGGGCACCCTGGTGCTTGCGGCGATCAGGACGACGGGATCTACGCCGATGACGATCGCCACCGGAAGCTTCTCGCCTTGGCTCAAAGCCTCCTGGAGGAGCATCTGGGTGTGTCTTCCGGGAACGAGCCGCGCCGCCAATTTGTCCTTGCCGATGACCATCATCCTATGGACTGAGGCGTTCGTCTTCTCGCCGAAGGCCGAGACCACAATCCCTGAGGTGATGTAGGGACCGCCGTCCCCCCGAAAATGGGTGAGGATGGGAAGATCTGATAGATCGGGCTCGGAGACCGCCTCCATGAAGGGAGAGGAGTCCACCTCCCGGGTCCAGCCTCCATCGATGTCGATTTCGGCCAGATATCTCACCATGTCTTCTCTGGTGGTCGAGAGGGCCCGAGCCAGCAGGTCCCGGGTCCCGAGGACGTTCATGCAGCACTTCTTGCCGTCGACGTTGTTATAGAGGACAGGGCCGGCCCCCACGGAGAGGGCTGCAGCCTCCAGCACTGGCGAGATGGGGCGGTCCTCCTCCTTCAGGAGGCCCACCTCCTGAAGCTCGGAGAGGAAACCTCTGAAGCTCATGGGAGAGGAGAGGCCACCTCCTGATAAAGACCTTTGCTTTTTCAGACGATGAGGACAGCTATTACTCCCGTCATGAATATGCCGTCGAAGGTTCCCGCTCCCCCTATGCTCGCCACCGGCGCCCCAAGGTCAGAGATCCTGTTCAGGTTTAGGAGATCTGCCCCGATCAAGGTTCCCAGGACTCCTCCGACGTAGGCGGTGACGAAGCGGCACTCTGGGATGGGGCAGAAGGCCGCCGTCAGGACGAGGGCGGAGAGGGCCGCCGCCAGCGGCGGTATGAAGAGGGGGGTCGCGATCCCCAGACCTTTAATCGGCCTTGCGACGCTGTTGGTCACCAGGGCTACGATGACCGTTCCCACCAGGGCGAAGGGCGCCACCTGGGGATAGGCGACCAGCAGGTAGGTCGAGACCAGGACCGGAATCAGGGCGCCGCCGACGTTCACCGCCACTGTCGTCTCATTGGTTAACGTCTTCACCACCGGCACCCGATAAACCATGCCGAAGCTTCTGATGAAGGTCTCCCTCACCACCGGGACCTTCGACTCCATGGTGAAGAGGGGAAGGTTCATCCCCGCGCCCACGAGAGAGAAAGCGAGGAGGAGGAGGGCGTCGGACCAGGAGAACCCCATCTTGGTGAAGGCGGTGCTGAGGGCTCCGAAGAAGAGGAGGGTGACGCTCACCCAGAGGACCGCCGCCAAGAGGAGGATCGCCAAAATTCCGAAGGGGAGGTAGATCATCCGGTTGTTCATGAAATCAGATCGGTCTTTATGAAGTATAACTCTTCGTCTCCTGGGATGGTCTTTATCATCTAAGTGGCCGCTATTGGGAAAAGCCTGATCTAAGTTCAGATCATAAATAGGTCCTGAAGATCTCAAAACTGAGTCGCTTGGAGCAGATGATCATGACAGAAACCAAAGAAAACAGGATCAAGCACAGCATAATGGTGATGAGCGGCAAGGGCGGCGTCGGAAAGACGACGGTGGCCGTAAACCTGGGCCTCGGCCTCGCCCTATACGGTAAAGAGGTGGGGATTTTGGACGCCGACATCACGGGGCCGAACGTCCCAAAGATGCTGAACATAGAAGACGCCACCCTGACGGGCGACGAGGACCAGACGATCCATCCCGTGGAGCTTCCGGTGGGGTCAGACAGCGGCATCAAAGTGGTATCTATGGCCTTTGTGATCGGAAAGGACAGCCCCGTCGTCTGGAGAGGCCCCCTCAAGATGCAGGCGTTGAAGCAGTTCATCGAGACCGTCACCTGGGGCGATCTCGACTACATGCTCGTCGACCTTCCCCCGGGAACGAGCGACGAGCCCCTCAGCATCGCCCAGCTCCTCCGGCCCGATGGCACCATCATCGTCACCACCCCTCAGGACCTGGCCCTCCTGGACGCGAGGAAGGCGATAGATATGTCCAGGGCCCTGGGGATACCGGTCCTGGGGATCGTCGAGAATATGAGCGGCTTCACCTGCCCCAAATGCGGAGGGACGATCGATCTTTTCAAGGTCGGCGGGGGGATGAAAGCGGCGGAGGAGCTGAAGGTCCCCTTCCTCGGAAAGATAGAGATTGATCCCGCGATATGCGAGACCGGCGACAGCGGCATGCCCTTCATATTAAACGTCCAGTCGAAGAACGCCGAGGCCTTCGATGGGATAGTGAGAAAGATCATGGCCCACTACGAGGGAGAGAGGGGAGAGCCCGAGCCCTCGCGAGAATGAAAAAATTAAGGAGTTTTTATGATCAGATAGCAGCCGTTGCTTATTAGCTGGGCGAAAAGTTCTCGCCGTCTTTGGGAAAATGACGTCAATAGGCCGCCTTCTTCGGGTCGATCGTCCGGGTGAGATAACCGACGAAAGCGACGTGGACGTCTTTGGTGAAGTTCGCAGGTTGAAAGAGCCTGATGGGCCTCTCAGGGCTTAAGATCGAGCTGGAGGAGGCGATAGGTCGTGAGATGCCGACCTCATGGTAACTTGAACTTCCAGAGCCTGGATAATCCATAGCTTGGATAATCCATAGCTTGGATAATCCATAGCTTGGATAATCCAGAAATGGCTTTCAGACGAAAGACGCCACCTGAAACCTATTTTACTATCGGCCACAGGTTGTTTGGGTTGTGAGAATCATATGGATAATTCAAACTACATGGATTCAAGAGTGGTGCAAAATGATTTCAGGATTCTACATCTGAAAATCAGTGGAGAAAGATATAAAATATAAGAGTGAGGAGTACTTATAGGAGGCTCGAAAATGAAAGAAGAGGTATTCTTCGGCGAAGGGATGGTACACGTCAAAAAGGATCACCCCGACCTTTACGAGGCTATCACCGGCCTGAACGAGGCGGCGTACACGGGAAAGGTTTTGGACTACAAGACCCAGAAGCTGATCGCCGTGGGGATTGCCGCCTCCTCCTCCGACGAGAGGGCGACCAAGAAGCAGATGATGAGCGCCAAAAAGGAGTTTGGTGTCTCCACGGACGAGATCGTGGACGTTCTGAGGGTCGTCCTCCTCACCTCGGGGATGCCGCCCTTCACCAAGGCGATGAAGATCCTGTACGAGCTGAAGTAGAGGGCGTTAAGGGCGGATGGGGGGGAAGTCGATGACTGCAATTCTCCCCTCACGCCGCTTCAATCTCTTTTTCTCGGTCCCTCATATCTTTTTCGAGCTTTTTTATCGTATCCCTCAGCTGGATAGCCCGCTCGAAGTCGAGGACATCGGCGGCCGCCCTCATCTCGGCATCCAGCTCGATGACCAGGTTCGGGATATCGGACTTGGGGATGTGCCGAGTGTCGGTGATCTCGACAACCTTCTCTCGGATCGGCTTTTTGATCGTCTGAGGGACGATATTGTGCTCGGAGTTGTACCTCATCTGGAGGGCCCGCCTCTCCTCAGTCTTCCGGACCGCGCCCCGGACTGAATCGGTCAGTCGATCGGCGTAGAGGACGACCCTGGAGTTGGCGTTCCGCGAGGCCCGGCCGATGGTCTGGATGAGGCTTCTCTCGTCCCGGAGGAAGCCCTCCTTGTCAGCGTCCAGGATACCGATGAACCCCACCTCGGGGATGTCGAGCCCCTCCCGGAGGAGGTTGATCCCCACCAGGACGTCGAACTTTCCGAGGCGAAGCTCCCGGATGATCTCGGTCCTCTCGATGGTCTGGATCTCGGAGTGGAGGTAGCGGGCCCGGATCCCGTTTTTAGCCAGAAAGTCGGTCAGCTCCTCGGCGAGCCTCTTTGTCAGGGTCGTCACCAGGGCCCGGTCGCCCTCGGCGACGACCCGTCCGATCTCCAGCATCACGTCCCGAACCTGCCCCTCCACTGGCCTGACCTCGACGAGGGGGTCGAGGAGGCCCGTAGGCCTGATGATCTGCTCTACGACCTGGGTGGAACGCGCGAGCTCGAAGGGGCCGGGGGTCGCCGAGACGAATATGACATTTCTCATGAACCGCTCGAACTCCTCGAACCGGAGCGGCCGGTTGTCGTAGGCGCTGGGAAGCCGAAAGCCGTAGTCTACGAGGCTCTTCTTCCGGGACCGATCTCCCTTGTACATGGCCCGGAGCTGGGGGATCGTCTGGTGGCTCTCGTCGATCACCAAAAGGAAGTCCTCGGGGAAGTAGTCGAGGAGGCAGTAGGGGGGCTCGCCGGGCCGCCTTCCATCGAAGTGGCGGGAGTAGTTCTCGATACCCTTGCAGCTTCCGGTTTCCTCAATCATCTCGATGTCGTAGAGGGTCCTCTGCCTGAGCCGATGGGCTTCGAGCATCTCCAGCTCCGGCAGCCTCTCCTCCAGCTCCGCCAGGATCGAGGAGATGGCGCCCTTCAGCTCCTCTTCGGGGATGACGTAGTGTCTGGCTGGGTAGACATAGAAGTACTTCATCTCCTCTCGCCGTTCGCCGGTCTGCCGGTCGATCTCGTTGATCCGATCCACCTCGTCTCCGAACAGTTCGATTCGCACGATATCGTTGTAGTATCCGGGGACGAGATCGATTGTATCCCCCTTAACCCGGAACCGACCCGGAGCCAGCTCGAAGTCATTTCTCTCGTATTGGATCGAGACGAGCCTCTCCAGGATCTCCCTTCGGGATATCCGGTCGCCGACCTTCAGCTCAAATCCCATCTCGAGGAAATTCTCGGGATTTCCGAGGCCGTAGATGCAGGAGACCGACGCCACCACGATGACGTCCTGCCGGGACATAAGGGATGCCGTCGCCGCGAGACGCATCTGCTCGATCTTGGGGTTGATGGTGGCGTCCTTCTCGATGTACTGGTCTTTCGCCGGGATGTAGGACTCGGGCTGGTAGTAGTCGTAGTAAGAGACGAAGTACTCGACCCTGTTCTCAGGGAAGAACTCCTGGAACTCATTGTAGAGCTGGGCTGCCAGTGTCTTGTTGTGGGCTATGACCAGCGTTGGTTTCTTGACGGCGTCGATGACCTTGGCTACGGTGTAGGTCTTGCCAGATCCGGTGACGCCCAGGAGGGTCTGAAACCTCTGCCCCGCCTCAAGGCCACTCACGAGCTTTCGGATCGCCTGGGGCTGGGAGCCCTTCGGCTCGAAGTCGGAGGCGAGGCGAAACTGGGGCTCTTGGAGGGCATCGGGAATTTGGCTTGATTTCGTCATGAACCTGCCGGAAAGCAGGATTATCTGAGAGGAAGTACTTTTTGCCTCATGTGGGCCGATCGACTTAACTGGTCCTGCCCTATCTCCTCCAGAAAGTCCAACAGGTTATCTCTGACCACCACGAAAGAAGGTCCGCCGCCAAACTCAACGCTTATAGCGGCCGCCTCGAGGATCTCCTGTTTGGTTGCACCAGCCTCCACCGCGTTGTTTGCATGATTTGCCATACATGGTACACACTGCAGAGCCACCGCTAATAGCTGCGGCTGTTATAGACGCGATACATGCATTTCTATCGTTGTCCTGCTACAACGGGAAAGCAAACTCTTCCATAGGGCAGACTGCATGAATTTACAAATAAAGCGATCTCTATAGGCTTGAGCAATGACCGCCGACCAGATTCCCATCAGCAGGTTCTCGTTTATCACGAGGCTCTCGCCCAAGGCGCTGAGATACTATGACCAGAAGGGTCTGCTCGTGCCGGAGGCAAAGGACCCCATGACGGGCTACCGCTACTACACTGCAGACCAGCTGGATCGAGGTGTCCGGATCAAGACGCTCTGCAATCTGGGCTTTAGCCTCGAAGATATAGCGAGCTTCCTGGAGGCCGAGGCTAAAGGAGACGGCACAGCCGTTGAGGCGCTGCTCGAAGAGCAGCTCTCAAAAACTCAGAGCGAGATCGCCAGGCTGCAGAGGACCGAGGCATTGCTCAAACAGAAAGGCAAGGAGATGATGAAGATGGCCCTGATTGACCCGACAATAAAAGAGGTACCCGCTATACGGGTTTTGAGCAGAAGGGATAGAGGTCCGCTCAGTGCAACTATAGAAAAGACAATTGGCGACCTGATGGCAGTGGTCTTTGCCCCTAAGAACCAGAGGAATCAGGTGAAGATGACCGGCCCTTTGATGACAATCTATCATGATGAGAACTGCGCCGAGGGCAGCCCGGACGAGTTGGATTGCTGGGCGGAGAAAGAGGCGGAGATCGAGGTGGCAGTGCCAGTAGTGGGCAAGCTGGAGGTGGGCGACCCGAAGATGGAGCTGAAAAGCCTAGCTGAGACAAAGGTGCTGTCTGTGGTGCACAAGGGGAGCTATGATACGCTGTATATGACCTACCGGGATATCTTCAAGCATATTATGAAGAGCTGCATCGAGATAGCTGGTCCCGTCAGGGAGCTTTATCTGAACGACCCATCAAAGGTGCCGCCCGAGGAGCTGATGACGGAGATACAGGTGCCGATAAAGGGCTGAAATAATAAGGACCGGGCATGGTATTAACGGTCCGGTCCTCTAAGATCTTTTTCGTTGGGACTATCGGGAGATGTTGGAGAGGACCTCGGCGGTGAAGCCGAGGAGCCCCTGCCGTTTGGCGAGGTAGGTGAGGTAGTGGAGAAGCTCTGAGCCGATCCCCTTTCCTCTCTCACTCCATGCTCTGACATTTTGGACAATAATAGCAGGCTCCCCCCAAGTAGTTCATCTTAAGAACCTTGGTTCCACACTCAGGACAGGGCCGTCCTGCAGCGTCTTTGTCCATTATGCGCTTGTACTTGCCTTTATTCCCGTATAGATCTGTCTCGTCATTTCTGCCGCCCTGCCGGATCACTTCGGCCACAGTCTCTACAATGGCTTGATGTAAATTCTTGATTTGAGCCTTGCTCAAGTTTGCTATGGGCTGCTTTGGATGGAGCTTCGCCTTGAACATGATATCCTGAGCGATCGAGTTTCCCAGTCCGGGTATCAGCTGATCCTGGGTGAGCAGCCCTTTTACAGATCTACTTTTTTTGTTTGTACATTCCTCGATGAGAGCTGACAGGTATTCGAGACTGAACTCTGGATCAACTGGAGCGGTCCGCATGCCTTTGATGTATTGCCGTTCCAGTTCATCCCCTTTCTCATAGAGTTCCATGGCGCCCCACATTTGGGTGGTTGCTGAGAGAAAGCTGCCATCCTCGAAATGAAGTGATAGATGGTACTTCTTTGGCAGTTGTGATTCCGACTCGTGAAGGATAATCTTGCCGCCGCACTCTCCAAATACGAGCACGTAGCCTGGCTGGAGGGGGATGAACAGCCATCTTCCCCTGCAATAGGCCTCTCCTATGGTTTTTCCTTTGACAATGGCGGCAAACTCAGCCGGTTCTCGATTGTACCAGACGAACTTATGTGGAGAGTTGCCTAAAGTTCCTTCGGCGATGCGCTTGCCTGAAAGGCTTTCAGCCATCTGGCGAGCCAGGGTAACATATTCCGGGATCTCAAACATGCAAGTTCCTCCACCTCAGCTAGCACTTGGTAATAGCCCTTTCTCCTGACATCTGTAATGATACCTAAGGAGATATATTTATTGACAGCATGCGGCGGAAGTAATATGGACCGGATGTATCCCACCTCTGAAAAGGTGGGGGATTAGCCTAGAGTCTGCAGGCTCAGCGGCTTCCTTCTGTCCGTCTGCGGGAGCTATTTGGTCTCGCCGGATGCATCCCCACCGGCAAGCCTCTGCTTCCGCTCCGAGGTATAAGCCCACCAGGGGCGCTTGGGCTCGCCTTCCATGAATCTGACCGCGGAGATGAAGACGTCGATGACGCAGGGGTCCTGACGCTCCCCTTTTTTGCAGCACAGCTCCTCATACATCTCGTAGGGATCTCGCCCTATCAGATCCCGGGGATGAGAGACCCCCACCAGGCGCAGATCCTCAGCTATAGAGGGTCCAACGTTGGGGATATCTTCCAGTCGGGTGCATCTTTCGCGTTTCATCGTGGATCTCCCCTTCAATCAGCCAGCCCACCGATCTGATTTGCCGAAGTTGGAGAGGCGGGCAATCGACTTTTTACGTTGCGGGGCGAGAAGAGGTTTACGCCAGACTTGGCGGGCGGCCTCTGCGCCAACATCCTTAATGCGGTCGACGATTTACAGGGCCGAGAGATCCCGCTCATCAAGGTGCACGACGATGATCAGCGCCATGGAAGTTTATCAGCTTCTCCCCAAGACCAACTGCAAGAGGTGCGGCCTATCCACATGCATGGCCTTCGCCGTCGAGCTTCTGAGGGAGAGGAAGGCGATCGAGGACTGCACGCCGCTGGTGGAAGAACCGAAGTACGAAGAGAAGCTCGAAGGTCTGAGGGAGCTATTGGCCCCCCTCCTCAGCACCGAGACCCCCAAGACGGGGATGGTGATCCACGAAGAGAGGTGTTTTGGGTGTGGCAACTGCGTCGTCGCCTGCCCCATGAACGTGGCCAACGACCCCAAGGGGACGGCCATCGGGAGGGGGCCTGTCAGCGACAAGGCGATCCTGATGGTGGAGGACGGCGTGATCAAGTGCGTGAACGTGGATCAGTGCAGGCGGTTTGGCCCCGAGAAGGTTGTCTGCAACGCCTGTATCGTGACCTGTCCTGCCAGGGCGATCGAGTTCGTCTGAGGTTCTCGCCCTCGATCTACCTTGCTACCTTATCCATTTCTCGATTTCCTCGATATCTATAAATTTCTAACATTAATTACTGTTTGAGTAAAATTTAAATAGAAGATATAATCACTAAAATAGTTATGAATGATGCTGCAATTATAAATGAGTATTGTTCTGCTTTCAAAGCAATAAACCAGAATAACTGGTATAAAGCTGCCTTAATTCTAGAAAAAGTAGCCAAAAAAGATGAATATCTTAATGCCCGTAGATACCTGGGAATAGTCTATCTAGAGTTGGAGGAGCTTGAAAAAGCTATCATAGAACTTTCTAACGTGGCAAAAGCAAAGGATAAAAATTTCAGGGATCTTTCTGAATGTCCCGAAACCTTTGATGAGGAGAAGGGCGAAGTAAACGGTAATTTGGCCTGGGCCTATCACGACCTTGGAATGGCATTTCTTGGATTGGAAGATTATGACAAAGCGGAGTTATATCTTAAAGAATCCTTTAAATATAAAAAAATAAACTGGGTTAGGAACGATCTTGGGTGGGTATATTACAAATGGGACAAACCCGATAAGGCAACAAAGCTATACGAAGAGTCTATCAGGGAAGGAGATGACAGCGGCCATGTTCACTTTTACCTTGGTTTGGCCTTAATTAAGACGGGCGAGCTCGAACGCGCCAGGGAGGAACTGGAAGAGTCCATCAAAAAGTTCGATGAACCAGCAAATATCTCCCATAACCTGATGAAGGCCTCTTCTCTAAATAACTTAGGCCGGATCGAGATGGACGTTGGCGATTATAAAAAGGCAAAGAGCCTATTCCTCGAAGGTTTAGAGATCTGTGAAATGAAGGAGTGCCAAGAACAGATCAAGACGTTTTCTCCCCGAGCAAAGAGGAAGGAGAAAAAGACCATCGCTGCGCTCCATAATAATCTAGGAAGATTATATTTTAATCAGGGATTTTTTGACGAGGCAAAGAAGGAGTATAAATCTGCCATAAAATCTGAGGAGCTCCCGGAAACCTACAATAATTTGGCGGCGGTATACAATAAGGAGGGAGCGAAGGATAAGGCGGAAATCTTCCTCAAGAACGCTCTTCGCTTGGATCCTAATATGAAGGTGGCAAAAGCCAACCTAGATCGGTTGGCGGGAGGAGGAGGAGGCGGTACCAGCTGGTGGGAGTGGTGGTTTAAGCCAGGTTCATCAGACAGTATCAAATGGATCGAGATGCTTCGGCATACTGTGGGATTGGTGCTTGTTGTCTCCCTTCTCGTGATGATAGGCAATTTGGTGGTCACCTCTTTTGCAGGATTGGGGGTATCTGTCTCAGGATTGGGCCAATTTTCCCTAAACGATACAGACGTTACCGAGATAACGGAGGATACCCTGAAGAATGTCACTAACGGCACCTCCGAAATCACAATAACCAATGTCACAAAGACCACAACAACGGAGAATAGGCCAGGTCTGGTTAATAAGATGCTGATCACAGTGCTGATATTCTTCCTTTTGGTCCACCCACGAGTAAAGGTCTTTTCCCTGGGAGAGGCGAAGCTAGAGATGGAGACAGCAAGTGTTTCAGGATCTCCATCATTCCATTGTGAAAGCTCGATATCCAGCTAACCCATCAAATTTTTCTGCCTCACTGTATTTTTTCACGATCAAATTCAAACCCGTTGTCCTTCAGATCCTGGACCCCTTCCAGCTTCCACCGATGATTGATGTCGGCCAACTCCCAGGTGGCGCGGAGTCAAAATGCTTTCCCGTTCCCTCGCTCCGATACTGTTATTGAGCCAGCCTCTGCCATTGAGCCGCGAAGAGCCTCCGCATCGGCTGATTGCTGGAGAAGACCTCGACGGTGAAGCCGAGGAGTCCCTGCTTTTGGCGAAGCTCCATAAAATTCCTCACACCTCCCCGAACGTCATCCTCATCTCGAAGACCCCCTCCTCGCTCCTCTTCTCGATCTCAAAGCCCATCCCCTCGAAGAGGGCCATCATCGGCCGGTTGGTGACGAGGACCTCGGCGGAAAAGCCGAGAAGCCCCTGCCTCTTGGCGAGGTAGGTGAGGTAGTGGAGGAGCTCGGTGCCGATTCCCTTACCCTGGAAGTCGTCCCGGACCACTAAAGCGACCTCGGCGGTGTGCATATCCGAATTGAGGCTGTACTGGCCGACGCCCACGACCGTCTCCTGCTCCGGCTCGTCCTTATCCTCGACGATGGCGAGGATCACCATGTCCCGGGAGTAGTCGACGGCGACGAACTCCTGCCTCATCTCCCGGGGGACGTTCATCCTCGCCGAGATGAACCTCCTGTAGAGGCTCTCGTCGGAGAGGCTGTAGAAGAAATCCTTGATCAGGGGCTCGTCGCTGATCTTGACGGGGCGGAGGAGAATCTCCTGCCCCTGGCCGGAACGGGTCGTTCGATGGATCGCAAGGCTCTCGGGGTACTCGCCGCCCTTGCCGGGGACGAAGGGCTGGTCGGGGTAGATCAAATTCAGCCTCTTCGCCTCCTCGATCAGCCAGGGCTGAAAGTCCGGGTGGGCGATGGATATCAGGTCCATCGCCCGCTCCCGGATGTTTTTGCCCTGGAGGTAGGCGATCCCCCGCTCCGTCACCACGTACTGGACGTCTCCCCTCGTCAGAGTCACCCCCGATCCGGGGAGGAGGGCGGGGACGATTCTTGAGACCTTGCCGCCGAGGGCGGTGGAGGGGAGGGCGAGGATCGACTTTCCGCCGGGGGCGAGGAGGGCTCCCCGCATGAAGTCCGCCTGCCCCCCGATCCCGCTATAGAAGGTGCTGCCCAAAGATTCGGCCGTCGCCTGGCCGGTGAGGTCGATCTCCATGGCGCTGTTGATGGCGGTCATCCTCTTGATCTTCGATATGATCAGGGGGTTATTGGTGTAGTCGATGGTCTTGAACTCCACCGAGGGGTTATCGTCGAGGTACTCGTAGGTCTCGGCCCGCCCCATGCAGAATGCCGCGACGGTCTTTCCCCGGTCGATCGTCTTCTGACTGTTGTCCACGACCCCCAACTTCATCAATTCTACGATCCCGTCGGTGAGAAGCTCGGTGTGAACCCCCAGGTGCCTCTTCTTCTGGAGGTGGGAGAGGAGGGCGTTGGGGGCGTAGCCGTACCCCACCTGGACCGTCGAGCCGTCCTCGATGATCCTGGCGACGTAGGAGGCGATCCTCGCGGCGGTGTCGGAAACGACTGCGGGCCGGTACTCCAGGAGCGGCTCGTCCTGGGGAACCAGATAGTCCACATCCTCGACGTTGATGAAGCCGTCGCCGTGGATCCTCGGCATGAACCGGTTCACCTGGGCGATGACCAGGGGCGCCATCTCCAGGGCCGCCTTGACTATGTCGACACTTACCCCCAAACTCATGTACCCGTGTTCGTCGGGGGGCGAGGTCTGGACGAGGGCTACGTCGATGGGGGTGATCTCCCGGCGGAAGAGGTCTGGGACCTGGGAGAGAAAGATAGGGGTGTAGTCAGCGGCCCCCCGGTTGACGGCGTCCCTGGTGCTGTCGCCGATGAAGAAAGAGTCGAGCCTGAAGTTTTCCGCTAGCTTCTCGTCGGCGTAGGGAGCCACCCCCAGACTCCAGACGTGGATTACCTCTGCCTCGAAGAAGGCCTTGGGGTTGTTCTTTACGTACTCCACCAGAGACCTGAGGAGGTGCTGGGGCTCGCCGCAGCCTGTTCCTATGAATATCCGATCGCCCGGGTGGATATTCCTGAATATGGCGGGAAGGCTCGCGAACTTCTCGGGCCAGATCTCCCTCTCCCGCTCATAGTCCAAACCATAAGAGCCTTCTTTCATCCGAGTATCACCTATACGAGAATCTCCATTATTTATCCCCTCCTGGTAATGGTAGAGATCAGGACCCTCTGCCTTTGCCTCAGGTTTTCGCCATCGTTAAGGGCGGCTGTACTGCTCCATTCTCACGAAGCTCCCGATCATCGCGAGGAGGTCTCCCCTTTTCACCGTCGTCTCGGGGGCCGGTGGCGGGGATCCCCTCGCTGTCCCTCTCGATGGCCGCCACGTGCTAGCCCAGCCTCCGTCGAGGGCGAGGAGGTGGATCGCCGCCAGGGTGTAACATGAGACTCTGCGAAAGAGCAATGACCCCCTTTGGTGACAGTAAGCTCTGGTGACAGTAAGATCGACATACAGTGACTACTCCCCGCCCTGAAGGGCGAAGCTTCTAGCTTTTGGCAGAGACTGTAGTCCCAGTCTCAAAATGTTTATCGCAGCATTCTCGTCACGGTCCATGACTAGCCCGCATCGAGGACATTCATGGCCCCGCTCCGATAGCGACTTCGTGACTTTAAGACCGCACCTGGAACATAGCTGACTTGTGTTCCTGAGATCTACTAGAACCGCCATCGAACCGGCGCTCTCAGCCTTGTACAATGTGGTTATTATTAGCAATCTCCAGGCAGCGTCTAATATGCTTTTAGCCAGGCAGTGATTCTTGAGCATGTTTGTGATACTCAGATCCTCGAAAGCAATCAGCCCGAACCTTTCGACCAGGTTGTGACTGACCTGATGAGCAAAATCGTATCTCCGGTTAGCGATCCGCTCATGCGTCCGCTGGACGACTTTGAGAGCTTTCCTCCTCTCAGGAGTTCCCGTCTCATATTTGGATAGTCGTCTTTGAGCTTTGGCCAACGCCTTCTCCTCAGATCTGAAGAACCGGGGGTTATCGATCTTCTCTCCGTTGGACAGCGTAGCGAAATTCTCCAGCCCCACATCGATGCCCGCCGTCAATCCATCTTTCCAGGGAGGCTTCGGAGGATCGTTGATCTCTACTGAGAAGCAGGCAAACCATTTTTCGGTCGAAGATCTCCGAACGGTTAACCTCTTGATTTTACCTTCGATGGGTCTGTGGAGCTTGATCTTGATATCTCCGATCTTGGAGAGACGCAGCTTCCCGGAGAGCAGTTTGAATCCCAGCTGTGGATAGGTGAACGAATCGTACCATCCTTTCCCCTTGAACCTGGGATACCTCGGGGTCTCTCCTGCTTTGACCCTTCGGAAGAACGCTTTAAAGGCCAGATCTACCCGTTCTTGGACGTTCTGGAGGGTCTGAGAGAATACCTCCTTTAGTTCTGGCTTGTTTTTCTTCCACTCTGGCAGCAAGTTGTGAGTCTCATACTTAGATATGTATTTGCCTTCTTGTTCGAAAGTGTTTTTTCGATATGCTAAAGTCTCGTTATAGGTCCATCTGCACAGCTCCAAGGTCTGTTCCATCTTAGACCGCTGTGCTTTTGTCGGATAGATCCTATATTTGAAGGTCTTAAGCATTACACTCACTTATGCTATTATAGTATTTAATAATCCATAGCTTAAGGCGGGGTACGATTCATCCCCGGCCTAAAGACCGGGGTTTTCTCTATCCCTGCACCCCGCCTCTATAAAAATGCCCCTCTCCGGATCTAGCGGATATTTCCAGAGCCTGGCTCCATCTCAGCACTGAATAGGTGGCGGATTTGAGGCCTGAACTATGGATCTTTTTATAGCTTCAGCGCCAGTTCGATTTGAGGAGCTTGACATACGAGGAGATCGATCCTGGTCCTGGCGCATGCGGCGCCTCTGATGTTGCCTGCGGCGGGCGCTTCGCATGGTGCGTCCAGGGGTGCGGAGTCTGGGAGATAATTATTTCTAAACCGGCCTCGATGAGATTGGATGATGAAAGTCGATCTCGATCAGATCCTAAATCTCGCAGGCGACCTGGTGGAGGATGGCGCGAGGGACCGTTTCCGTCGATTCCTTCTCGACTCAGCAATGGACTCCGACTCCATCAGGGAGCTGGCGACTTCGGCCCTGAAGGTCTCCGACACCCAACACCACCTCGCCCTCCAGGACATCGTCCTGAGCCTTGGGACGCCGATGGGCTTTAATCCGGGCCTCTCCTTCGGCGGACACTGGAAATCGCTCGCGGGGGTCGTCTTTCTTCTGGAGCTGGTGGCCGGTGATGGGCCCCTCGATATAGCCGCCCTCGTCGGCCGGGCGGAGGCCGCAGAAAAGGGAGTGCTGCAGGACGAGGACGGTGGGGCAGCGGACGAGAAGGATGAGCTGAGCGTCCTCGTTCTTATCGTCGCCCAGGATTCGGAGCTTCTCCGGGTGGAGGAGGCGATCGTCGGGGGGGACTCAGGGGGGCTGGTTAGGACGATCTCGATCTCTGCGCTCTTGGTCCTCTCGAAGATCGCGAAGGATTACCGCCTCACCCACGACGATGTCCTCCTCCTCCTTCTCACATCGGGTCCCTCCGTCGACCCCATCATCGACCTGATCGCCCGGGTCATATCCCAGTGCGAGGCCGAGACCCCGACCCTGGAGGAGATCGCCCAGATCCTGGGGCCTCTCGGTCGGGGCGGCGAGTCCACCCCCGAGGGGGCGCTCTCTGACCTCATCGACCAGAGCCGGTACTACGCCTTCGGGAACCGGGGCTATGGCCGGAGATATACACAAATTTGAGCATATCCTCCAAATTGCTGTAAGGATTGTTCTATCAATCGAATTGATTAGAGGCGACAATGAAATATTTGGCGCAAATGGTGGACGGGTCTTGATCTTTCGATAACTAAATATATTTATAATATTTATATTATATTTAGACTATTGTCACATCAGATTGTTGCTATAAAAAGAACCTCGCCGAAAATATTTTATCCCTCTTAAGGATAAAAGATAATTGAATTTAATGAAACCGGGAACCTTTTCAGCCATACTGATTTGTTTAATCTGCGCATCCTTCACCCTCCATGTGGCTGCCGATCCGGGATTCGGAGGGGGCGATCCGGCAGAGGCCGTCGATCTGAACAACAGGGGTCTCGCCCTCTACGCCTCGGGAGACCTTGAGGGGGCTGAGATTTGCTTTGAGGGGGCCCTTGAGATCGCCGAGGGGGCATACGGTCCAGACCACCCCAACGTCGCCACCGTCGTCAACAATCTGGGCCTCTCCTTGAGAGACTCGGGGAATGCGACGGGGGCCAAAGCCTGTTTTGAGAGGGCTCTTGCCATCGGCGAGAGAACGTATGGACTCGACCATCCTATGGTGGCCACCTACCTCAACAATCTGGGTCTCGTTCTCAGGGATATGGGGGACCTGCCTGAGGCGAAACGCTGTTTTGAGAGGGCCCTTGCCATCGAAGAGCAGGCCTACGGCCCACACCACCCCAACGTCGCCATAAACGTCAACAACCTGGGCCTGGTCCTCCAGGAGATGGGCGACCTAGAGGTGGCGAAGGGGTGTTTTGAGAGGGCGCTTGCTATCGACGAGAGAACTTATGGGCCCGTCCACCCCAACGTCGCCACCGACGTCAACAACCTCGGCGGGGTCCTCTGGGAGATGGGTGATCTTCTCGGCTCAAAGGCCTGCTTCGAGAGGGCTCTTGTCATCGGTGAGGGGGCCTTTGGCTTCGATCACCCCATGGTGGCCACGACCGTCAACAACCTGGGCTGGGTCCTCTGGGAGATGGGCGACCTCTCGGGCGCGAAGGCCTGTTTCGAGGGGGCCTTGGCGATCGGCGTGACAGGTCGCGGCACAAACGATCCCACGGTGGCCACCTACTCAGAGAACCTCAATCTGCTTCTTCAAGATATTGGGGGCGCCGAGGTCGCTCAGCTCTGCTCAGAGGAGAACTCGACAGCATACGGAGATGCGCCCGGAGAGATGATAGCCCGAGGATGATGAGAGAAAGAATTTATTCGTTCAAGGAGGCGATTTCCTATGCCGGTCATTGAGGACAGCGATGAGCTGAGATCGATCCTGAAGAAGAGCAGAACCGTCGCCGTCGTTGGGATATCGCCCGAGAGCCAGAGGCCGAGCTACTTCGTATCGGAGGTGGTGAAGAGGTACGGCTTCAAGATGTACTTCGTAAACCCCGAGCACGAGGGAGAGGAGATCCTGGGGGAGAAGGTCCTCGGGTCCCTGAAGGATGTTCCCGAAAATATCGACATTCTGGACGTCTTCAGGAGGCCCGAAGCGATTTTCGAACTGGCCGATGAGGCCCGAGAGACGGGCTTTGGGACCTTCTGGCTCCAGCCCGGGACCGAGAACCGAGAGGTGATCGAGGCGCTGGAACAGGAGGGGAGAAACGTGGTCCCCGGACTCTGCATCAAGACCTGCTGCCAGCTCCTGCTGCAAGATAATGGGAAGGAGAGGTGACGATAGAATGGAACTTGAGGGAAAGAAGGTCGCTCTGCTGGTGGCGAAGGATTACGAGGACTTTGAGTTCTGGTACCCTTATTACAGGATGACTGAGGCGGGAGTCGAGGTGGTCATCGTTGGAACAGCTGACGGAGACGATGTCGTGGAAAGCAAGCACGCATACCCCGCCGAGATTGATCTACGAGCAGACTCAGCCCTGATGGAGGCGGAGAAGTTAGATGGCTTGATAGTTCCCGGAGGCTGGGCCCCAGACAGGCTGCGGAGGTGCGAGAAGACCCTGGATCTGGTGAGAACTGTCTTCGAAGACGGAAAGGTGGTGGCCGCCATCTGCCACGGACCCCAGGTCCTGATCTCCGCCGACGTCGTCCGAGGGAAGAGGATGACCTCGGCCCCGGCGATAAAAGACGACATGAGAAATGCAGGAGCCATCTGGGTCGATGATGAGGTCGTAGTTGACGGAAATATGATATCCTCGAGATCGCCCCCGGATCTGCCCGCTTTCTGCAGGGAGATCATAGGTGTGATGAAATGATCAGAAGTTGACCTCAACGACCCTTCCCAGAAGGACATCCTCCTCGCTCACCTCGACGTCTCTGGAATCCCCTCCGACGAAATCTTCCACAGGGCCCACGAGGTAAGGGCCAATAGAGTGAGTTTCGAGGCTTTCGTCGGTCGAATAGGGGACTGTGATCTCGTAGCGTCCATCCACTGGCATCGCCGAGTTGAAGTACTGGAACCTTCTCCCCTGGTTTGACGTCATCTCCAGGATAACGCCCATCGGCTTCTCGTAAGGTGTAGACCCCGCGATCTTCGCCCCCTCGACCCTTTCGAAGACCTTGACCTCGCTCGTCGGAAACTTGAGTCCCACCGAGGTCTCGGATTCGTAGAGGAGACGGAAGTGACCCAGGTTCGTGCCGTCGAGGAGGTGAAGTCCCGTCAGGATGGTCCTCAAAAACCTCTCAGAGTGCTCAAAAGTGACCAGATCCGAATCTGTGGATATGGCTATGTAGCTCTCTGGGTCTACATTCTTCCAGCGGGCGATTGCTGGCAGCTTCGTGTAGACCATTTTTCCGTCGGTTATTATATATCGGACGTTCCTCGACTTCGCCAGAGTCAGGGCCTCCTCTTCGTCTTCCGAGAGGAAAAACTTGGCAGCATCTGTAGCCCCTGCCTGGAAGTTGTTCGCCACCACCGGCCTTCTCGACTGCTGAAGGATCCAGTTGCCGTAATCCCACCAGCTCAAAACACCGTACTCCCCCTCTCGGACGGGCTGCTCGAACCCTTCGGTAGCGGGCGTATTCTCTTCCAGCCAATCGAGGGTTTCGAGCCAGTCTCCCGCCACCTCCGGCCGATCCTTGGCGATCTCAACAATTCCGATGGCGTTTGGAAGGAGAAGTAATCCCAGGATGACGAGAGGGAGGAATTTCCCCGCCAGAGGACCCGCCCGTTTTGAAGCCCTCACCCAGTCGACAGCCCAGAAGAATAAGAGGCCCACCAGGATCGCCCCTCCGACGGAGAAGAGGTAGAGAAATCGTGCCTGAAAAATCGTCAAAACGAGGGTGAAGACGGCCCAGACCAGGAACAGAACCTGATCTTTCGGAAGACGATTGCGCCAGGTCCGCCTCGCAGCGACTCCGAGCCCAAGGAATGAGAAGACCAAACCAAGGCCAGAAAGGGAAATCAGATCGAAGACCTCGTATACAGGCGCAGCCTCGATTATGCTCTGCCTTGCAAGACCGGATCCAAAGAAGTAGTGAATCCCATTCCAGAAGAGCGAATGAATCTCCCGGGTCGTTTCAGTGAGGTAGCTCAAGACTATGGCGACATAGCCCAAGATCGCCACCACTGGTATGAAGGCCAGCCACGTCACCTTCTTTGCAGCAAAGAGGCTCGATAAGAGGTAAAGGAAAGCCAGGGCGGCAAGAGCCCCGAAGCATCCAGAGAACGAAGGAATGAGCCACGCCTCGTCCCAGAAGGGCAGCAATAGGAGGAGAGCCACCCCAAAGGCAGCCATCAAAGGCGTCACCGTCTCCGTCGAGGATGTGCCCCCTCTGAGGTCCAAGGCCCCCTGTATCGTCGCATAGATCAGGATCGCGACCATGTAAATGGGCGCGCCGAGCCAGGTATAGGCAACGGCAGCGATCAAAACCCCAGAAGCAGTCCCAAACCAGATCTTCTTCTCCCTTTCGGTGAGGGCATATGCGAGGAGGAGGATCGCCACCAAGATAAAAAGTGACTCCAGAACATCGTGGTCTGGGCATCCGAAATGGGTTCTCGCGATATGCTTTGGATCGATCGCCAAGAGGAGGGCAGATAGAAGCGCCACCCTCGCCCCAAAGAGCTTCTTTCCGAGAAGATAAAGGACCAGAATCGAGGCCGATCCCAGGATCGGAGGCACGAGTGCCGCCGCTATCTCGACGACGCGTTCGCCACCCCCGAAGATTAGGGCGACGGCCGCTACGACCTGATCGAAGAGGGGAGGCCACGAAAGCTCAAAACCCCAGGGATGGTTGAGGTACGAATCGAACCAGAGGGTCTCCGGAAAGTTCTCCGTGGTGTAGAAGATCCGGCGGACGTGATAGAAGGAGTCGTACCCGTAAAAGAGGATGTCACCTCCGATGAGGGCGTTTCTCGCAGGAACCAGCCTCAAAAGAAGGCCCAGCAGGAATGCTCCCAGAACGCACAAACACCCGTACGACTCTTCCCGACCCACGACCTTCGACATCACTCCTCCCAGTAGGATCGCCCCTTCCAGCCCTCTCCTAAGTCGCGAACCCTTTTAACACTTATGGGTTTGTCGGCGAAGATACAGGTATGTTCTCATCTGAATTCGTCTCTGAAGATTGGTGGATAATACCTCTTCATCACCAATTCCGCCCTTCGATCAGCGCTGAAAAAGTATTTAGGCTGGGATGCTCACACCCTCTCGGTCAGATTGATGAGAGATACGGAATCGAAGGCAGGGCCGGCTTACGACTTTGACCTCTGGGTGATCTCAGTCCTGGGAAAGGACAGACCGGGGATAATTCGCGACCTTCTGGAGGCTCCAGCAAAGATGATGGTCAACATCGTCGATCTGGACCAGAGAATCCTCCAGGGCCTCTTCGTGATGTCTATGGTGGCCGACTTCGGACGGGCCACCGCAACCCCGAAGGAGCTGGATACGGTTCTCCAGAAGCTAGCCGCGGATCTCGGTCTGGAGATCAGCCTTCTCCCTCTCGAGCAATATCGTGGCAGGAGGGGAGGTAGAAAGAACCTTCAGGTGGTGACGATCCTGGCCAGGGACAGGGTGGGGATAATCTACGACGTCGCGAGCCTCGCTGCGGATAGGGGGATCAACATCGAGAAGGCGCTGGTAACGGCCCGAGGCGAGCTGATATCCATTGAGTTCGTGATGGATTTCGGCGCCGTCGATTCGAATCGGCAGCGAGATAATCTGAAGGTCGAGTGCGAGAAGTTGGGCCTAGACGTCGTCGTCCAAGACTTGGACAAGTCCGCGAAGGAGAAGAGGCTCATAGTCTTCGACATGGACTCGACGATAGTCGACTTCGAGACGATAAACCAGATGGCCTCGTTCGCGGGCGTTGACAGAGAGGTGGAGGAGATCACTGAGCGGGCGATGAACGGGGAGCTGGACTTTGAGGAGGCCCTCCGAAGCCGAGTCCGCCTCCTGAAGGGGACTCCGACATCCGCCCTGGATGAGATCGCAAAGAACATCCAGCTCACCCAGGGATCTGAAGAGCTGATCCACCACCTGAAACAGGTGGGGTACAAGACCGCCCTGATCAGCGGCGGCTTCACATATTTTACAGACATCCTGAAGGAGAGGCTCGGATTCGATTATACCTTCGCCAACACCCTGGAGATCAAGGACGGCGTCCTCACCGGCGAGATTGAGGGGGAGATCATCGACGCATCCGCCAAGGGGAGAATTGTGAACGATCTCGCGAGAATCGAGGGGATCAGCCCCGACAACGTGGTGGCGGTGGGCGATGGAGCCAACGATTGCCTCATGATCCAGAACGCAGGTCTCGGCGTCGCCTTCAACGCCAAGGGGATACTGAAGAAAGTCTCCGACGGAAGCCTATCCAAGGAGAACCTTATCGGCCTATTGAACGTCCTGGGACTGGCGGACAAGGGCGGAGATCTCCTTTAGATCTGGATGCGATCCGCCCTCTGGGAGCTCTGCCCCGCGGGGGCCGGCCGCCTCCAGCATGCCGATAATCTCTGTTACGGCCCGCCCCGTCCTTCCATCGAGGATTTCGCCGGGAACCCACCCAGCCGGTCGGAGACGCCCCGTCTCCTGATCTCGATTTGTTCCGGACGGGATGAGGGGTGGCCGCCAGATCCGGAAAAAGCATTTATACTTGACGGAGTTTAAGGACTCTGATTCGTTGATTATCTCGCAATCGGAGGATTGAATGATTTGACGACTGTTTATGATGTGCCTCCAACCAACCTAATAGATGCGGTGGCACAAGAGCTGAAGACCAGCGGGAAGATCGAGCCGCCAGAGTGGTCGGCGTATGCCAAAACTGGAGTGAACAAGGAGATGCCGCCCGTCAACCCCGACTGGTGGTACGTGCGGTGCGCATCGGTGCTCCGCCGCCTCTACATCGACGGACCCGTCGGCGTATCAAGGCTCCGGTCTTACTACGGCGGCAAACACAGACGAAAGACGGTTACAGCCAGTTTCGCCAAGGGGAGCGGGTCTGTCGTGCGGGTGGCCCTCCAGCAGCTGGAGAAGGCCGGGTACGTGAAGAAGATGAAGGCTGGACGGCAGCTCACCCCAGCGGGCCAGTCCTTCCTGGACAACATATCCCATCAGGTCAAGATGGAGGTACAGAAGTCGATCCCGGAGCTTGAGAGGTACTGACTCATGGATATGGATGATGAGCTTGCAGAGCTGAAGCGCAAAAGGATGGAAGAGCTCCAGAGGCAGCAGTCGGAATCTCAGATGTACGCTGCCCAGCAGGCCCAGCAGGAGCAGATGCAGCAGGAGATGGAAGCCCGAAAGCAGGCGATCCTGAGGACGATCCTCACCCCCGAGGCGAGGGAGAGGCTCAGCAGCATAAGGATGGCCCGTCCGGAGTTCGCATCTCAGATCGAGTCTCAGCTGGTGATGCTGGCCCAGAGCGGCCGGCTCCAGAGCGCCATAACAGACGAGCAGCTCAAAGCCATACTCAAACAGATTCAGCCCAAGAAGAGGGAGATCAACATCACCAGGCGATGAAGGTCGTAGTTCTCTTCAGCGGCGGCAAGGACAGCGCCTTAGCCTCGATTCTTCTGGAACCGTTCTTTGATGTGGAGCTGGCAACCTTCGCCTTCGGTCCCTACGATACGGACGGGGCGGCGGTAGAGGCAGCGAAGGTTCTGAACCTTCCCCACAGAACGATCGTCTTCGATGACGAGGTTCTCGAGGAGGCTCTCAGGATGCTCCAAGCGGCCGGATATCCGAGGGACGGCCTTAACCTTCTCCACCGGCGCGCCCTGGAGATCCTATCCCGGGACGAGGAGTTTTTGGCCGACGGGACGAAGAGGGAAGACCGGGTTCCCATGATGACCCCGGATGGGGTCCGGAGCCTCGAGGACAGAAATAATGTCCATTACATAAGGCCCCTCGCCGGATACGGGAGCAAGACCATCAATGCCCTGGCATCAAGCTACATGGATTTCGAGACGCTCAATAGCGAGCTTCGGCCCGCCTCAGACTTCGAGGTGGGGCTGAGGATGGCGCTGGTGGAGCGATTTGGGCAGGATGAGGTAACCAGGATATTTCCTGCCCTCCACATGCATACAAGAGTTATCAGGAGGAAGCGGATTTGAGCAAGAGAAGCAAAGGGAAGAAGATCAGACACGCCAAGGCCTTCGGCCAGAACAGGCGTGTCCCCGGCTGGGTAATCATAAAGACGATGCGAAACGTGGTGAGCCATCCCAAGAGGCGCCACTGGAGACGGAGCAGCATAGAGTGAGGGATGAAAGATGGCGGAGACAGAAAGGGTATACACGATTCCGTTGAGGGGAGTTAAGAAGGCTCCAAGATGGAAAAGGAGCAAGAGGGCCGTGGACGAGGTACGAAGCTACCTCGCAAGGCACATGAAGACCTCAGCTGAGGAGGTTAAGATCTCAAGCGACCTCAACGAGGCGATCTGGGCTCGGGGCTCAGAGAAGCCGCCGGCGAGGGTCCGGGTCAAAGCGGCGAAATTCGACGACGGCGGGGTTGAGGCAGAGTTTGCAGGCGAACGGGTCAGATAAGCGGCTGAAGATCGCAGGAAGCTTCCTTCTGGGGGTCTTCGCCTGCTGCACCGAAAGGGCGATCCTGGTCCCCCCGGAGACCGCGCCCGGAGCGATGAGGACTCTGGAGAGGTACCTGGGGATCGAGCCTCAGAAGATGCTGGTGGCGGGAAGCTCGGTGGTGGGGTCTCTCGTCTGCGGCAATAGCAGCGGCTTCGTCCTAACCCCTCACGCCAGCGACGAGGATCTCGCGAGGCTCTCCTCCTTCGGCAGGGTGGCTAGGCTCCCCGGAAAGATAAGCGCCGCCGGGAACGTCATCCTCGCCAACGACACCGCCGCCATGGTCCATCCCGGCCTCTCGGATCGGGCCTGCGAGAGCATCTCCAGGACCCTTGGAGTCGATCTTCGAAGAGGGACGATAGGGGGGCTGAAGACCGTCGGAATGACCTCCGTCGTGACAAATCGGGGCGTTCTCGCCCATCCGAGGATGACGGATGCAGAGCTGGCAGAGCTCGAAGACCTCTTCGGCCTTCCCGTGGACGTGGGGACTGTGAACTTCGGCTCGCCTCTGGTGGGTTCCGGAGTCCTCGCCAACTGTCGAGGGTACGTCGCCGGAGACGAGACGACGGGGCCGGAGCTGGGCCGCATCGAAGATGCGTTGGGTTTTATGGGGTAGTATTATGGTCGATTTTGAGGTCAAGGGAAAGTTTAGGGTTAGGAACGAGTGGCAGTCCTTCTCCAAGGTGATCGAGAGCAACAGCGAGAAGAACGCCTTGGAGAAGACGTATTCCCTGCTCGGAAGTAAGCAGGGCGTGAAGAGGAACCTGATCAGGATAGAAGAGGTGAAGGCTCTTGGCTGAGTCTCCGGCTGCTTCCAGCGAGGAGGAGGTCAGGAGACTCTTGACGGTTTATCAGCAGTACCAGGCTGAGGCTGAGGCGATCGTCCGACAGCTCGGTCTCTTCCAGCTCTCCGTGGAGGGGTGCGAGAAGGCCCTCAAGGTGGTAGAGGAGATGGAGAAGGCCGAGGAGGGGCAGGAGATGCTGGTGCCCATTGGCCAAGACTCTTTCATCCACGCAAAGCTCGCCACCATAGACAAGGTGATCGTGGGCGTCGGCGCCGGGGTGAGCATCGAGAAGAGCAATGCCGAGGCGAAGGAGTCCCTAAGCAAGAGGAAAGCTCAGCTCTCGGAGGCCTCGGCCAAGCTGAACCAGACACTCTCCAAGATCGAGCAGGAGATGGGCAAGATCCAGTCGATAGCCTCCAGGTACGAGCAGCAGTATTCTGAGTAGGAGCGGGAAGGTTGTTCAACAGGTTCAAGGAGAGGCTGAAGGGGTTCAAAGAGGCCGTCTCCACCAAGATCCAGGAGAAGGGCGAGGCCGAGGCAAAGAAGGCCGAGGCGAAGGCCGCCGAGAAGGGCGGAGCCGAAGAGAAGGGGCCTGCTTCGGAGAAGAGCGCGGCCGTCGTCGCAAAAGAGAGCGAGGCGGAACCCGCCCCTGAGAAAAACGTCTCGAAAACGAAGCAGTCCTTCACCTCCCGGGCCAAATCCCTCATCTTCGAGCAGGAGGTCGTCCTCGACGAAAATGATCTGCAGGATCCTCTCTGGGAGCTGGAGATGGCCCTCCTCGAAAGCGACGTCGCCCTCCCAGTAGCCGAGAAGATCGTCGCCTCCGTCAAGGACGATCTGGTGGGGCAAAAGAAGAAGATCCGGGCCGACACCGGTGAGATCGTCGAAGAGGCTTTGAGGTCAGCCCTCTATAAGGTCCTCTCTGAGAACTATTTCGACGTCGACGAGTTCATCGCAGAGGCCGATAAGCCGGTGAAGATCGTCTTCGTCGGGGTGAACGGTACGGGCAAGACCACCTCCATCGCGAAGGTCGCGAGGTACCTCCGAGATCGGGGCTACTCCATCGTCCTCGCCGCCGGGGACACCTTCCGGGCGGGGGCGGTGGAGCAGATCGAGGTCCACGCGAATAAGCTGGAGGTGAAGCTCGTCAAGCATAAGGACGGAAAAGATCCCGCCGCCGTCATCTTCGATGCCGTGGAGTACGCGAAAGCCCACCACAGGGACGTGGTCCTCGCAGACACCGCGGGAAGGCTCCACACCAACGTCAACCTCATGGACCAGATGAAGAAGATAGTTCGGGTTGTGGAGCCCGATCTTCTGATATTTGTAGATGAGGCGATCGCGGGAAACGACGCTGTCGAGAGGGCGAGGCTCTTCAACGAGGCGGTTCCGATCGACGGGACGATCCTCACCAAGACCGACGCCGACGCCAAGGGCGGGGCCGCCATATCCATATCCTCCGTAACAGGAAAGCCGATCCTCTTTCTGGGGGTGGGGCAGGACTATCCCGACCTGGTGAAGTTCGAGCCGGACTGGCTCCTGGAGAGGCTCCTTGGATCTTGAAGCGAAAAGGGCTTTTTTGTCCCCCCCCATTTTTTGCCTCCAATTTTTCCTTATAATTAAACTTATAAAATTTAGAATGTATCTTCATCGCTGGAGGGCGGGACGTACAGGGGCAAGCCATCGCTCTTCTGGATCGCCCTCGCTCGGCTCAGGTACTCCTTGATCATGACGGGGAAAGTTCTCGCCTCCAGGTACCGGAGGCCCAGCTGCTCCGCCCATCTCTGAACCCCCAGGTCCTGGGAGATCACTGCGGCGTTCAGCTCCTTTGCCAGGAGAAGGATGTCGATGTCGGGGGCGCTGTCGAGGATGCCATACCGGAGAGCATTTCTGTACTTCTCGCGGAACTTTCTCACGATGCCCCCTACAGCCTCCCTCTCGATCTCGCCCTTCAGGGCCGTCAGGTCCCCTCCGCTCGCGCTCATGGCGATGCACCTTGCCACCGCCTCCCAGATGGCCTCCTCGGCGACGTTCATTCCCTTGTTGATCCTGCTCCGCATGTAGAAGACGTACTCGTAGAAGACCTTCGATGGAATCTTCACCTCGTAGCGGTCCGGGGTCATCTTAACAAGCCATGTGTCGACCTTAATCAAAACCGCCTCATCGCAGTCGTTGTGCCTGACGAAGTCCCTGATCTCGTTGTAGACGGAGGGGTAGGGGATGTAGCAGCTTATGCCGAGGTGGAGCCTCGCCTCGGCTATGCAGTCGAGGATGGCGTTCATCCCCTCGCAAATGTTGGTGCAACCCTCCCCTTCCCAGGCGAGGGAGTCAGTGAGGGCAGTGGTATCGAGCACAAACCTCTGGCGCAACATCTTGGCCAAGTATGTAAGAGGTGATATAAGACGGCTTTCCCGCCCGATCTTCACCATATTTAAAGGATGAGCTACTTTGGGGATCTCGGAGCAACCTGGCGGCGGCCCCAGCCGACGGCAAGAAGGATTCGGTGGTAGGTTTGAAACCCCTCGTCTTTTCCCTGAGCAGAATTGAGAACCTGATGCATAAGGTGAGCTTCGATCCCCGGAGGATGGTGGGGAAGATCATCACCAACACCTCCCTGGTGGATCTGGAGATGCTGGATCCCACCCTCCAGATATTCCGGGACGTCATGGAGAGCGGCCTCGCCGTCAGCCCCTATCTGAAGCTGGAGACGTTGGGCACCAAAGCCAAGATCATGTCCACCTGTAGCATCACCATCAGCGGAGTCCTCCTCAAGGCCGGAGTTCCCATAAGGCCCAAGGGAGGGGGCGTCATCGAGGTGATCGACCGCGAGCCCGTCCGGTTCACTGACATGCTGATGTACTGGGCCACCACCATCGATCCCATAGACGTCCTCATCAGCCAGGAGCTCACATCGGTGGTGGAGATGATGGAGACTGGGAGCGGCAGGATCCTGGGAAACCTCCAGGAGGCTCCGATGCTGGCGGGAGAGAGGATCGTGGAGAAGCTCGAGGATCTTGCCGAGGCCGGATTTTCGGGGGTTTTGGACCTGGGCGAACCGAACGTGAACGTCCTGGGGGTCTCTGTAGAGAGGGATCACGTTGGCATCTCCCTAGTCGGCGGGACAAACATCATCGCTGCCGCCATGAGCCGCGGGATCAGAATAAAAACCGAGTCGATAAGCGATCTCACCGAGGTCGGGGAGATGACCCACATCGAGGATCTCGTCTGACGGCTCCTCCGACGGTTCCTAGTCCATGGCTCGGTCGGCGGAGGCCTTCGGCCAAGCTCTTTATAACATCTGTATCCAACCCTTTTTCCGTGAAGAACGAAGAGGTTGCTCGTCTCCTCCGGGAGATGGGGGATCTGTTGGAGCTTCGGGGAGAGAGCGGCTTTAAGGTAGTGGCATACCGGAGGGCTGCCCGGTCCGTAGAGTCGATGAAAGAGGACCTGGAGGAGGTCTCCCGCCGCGGCGAGCTCGAGACGATACCCGGGGTGGGCAAAGCCATCGCCAGCAAGATCTCTGAGTTTCTCGATACCGGGAAGATCGGGGCTCACGATCGGCTCTTTCAGGAGACGCCTCAGGGTATGGCCGAGCTTCTCGAGATCTCGGGGCTGGGCCCCAAGACCATATCGATGCTTCATGAGAAGCTGGGGGTATCGACCGTTGAAGAGCTGGAGCGTGCGGTGAGGGAGCATCGGGTCCGGCGGCTTCCCCGGATGGGACCCACCTCCGAGAAGAACATCCTTCGGGCCATCGAGAGGTGGAAGAAGAGGAGCGATCGAATTCCCCTGGGGGTGGCCTTGCCGATCGCAGAGAGGATCCTCGGCTCCTTGCGAAGGGTGGAGGGGGTCAGAAACCTCACCTTGGCGGGGAGCCTCCGGCGGGGGAGGGAGACGGTGGGGGACATCGACATCCTTGCGACGTCCGAGTCACCGGGGGCGGCGATCCGGGCCTTCGTCGAGATCCCCGCCGTGGAGGAGGTTCTGATGAAGGGGCCGACGAAGGCCTCCGTCATAGTCGATGAGACGGTGCAGGTGGACCTCCGGATCGTCGAGCCCCGGTCCTTCGGGACGGTGGTCCAGTACTTCACAGGATCCAAGGAGCATAACGTCCGGCTCCGGCAGGTCGCCCTCTCAAAGGGTTACTCCCTCTCTGAGTACTCTCTGACCAGGGTAGCAAACGGCGAGGAGCTCTTCTTCGACCGGGAGGAGGACTTATACCACCATCTAGGGATGGACTGGATCCCTCCCGAGATCCGGGAGGACCAGGGGGAGGTGGAGGCGGCCCTGGCAGGGAGGCTCCCGAGGCTCATCGAGGTCTCGGACATCAAGGGCGACCTTCACGTCCACAGCGACTGGTCGGACGGCCGCCACTCCATCGAGGAGATGGTAAAAACCGCCAAAAAGCTCGGCTACGAGTACATGGCGATCTGCGACCACTCTCCGAGCCTCGGGATCGCAAACGGCCTCGCTGAGGACAGGTTCAAAGAGAAGATGGAGCTGATCAGAAGCCTAAACGGCTCGATCGAGGGGTTTTCGATCCTGGTGGGAACTGAGGTGGACATCAGGGCCGACGGGAAGCTCGACTATCCGGACGAAATTCTATCGCAGTGCGACGTCGTCGTAGCCTCGGTCCACTCAGCCTACAACCAGAGGGAGAGGGAGATGACAAACAGGATCATATCGGCGATGGAGAGCGAAGAGGTCGACGTCATCGGCCACCCCACCGGAAGGAAGATCGGGGAGAGGGAAGCCTACGAGGTGGATATGGAGAGGGTCTTAGAGGCTGCGGCTAGAACGAAGACCGCCATGGAGATCAACGCCCACCCCAGCAGGCTCGACCTGAACGGCCGGTGGGCGAGGAGGGCGAAGGAGCTGGAGGTAAAGCTCGCGATAAACACCGACGCCCACAGCACCTGCGGCCTGATGGCGATCGAGTATGGGATCAAAACCGCAAGGCGTGGCTGGCTGGAGGAGAAAGACGTCCTCAACACTCTGGGGATCGCGGATCTGCTGAAATACCTCGACAAAGTCTGAAGGGGAGAGGAGGGGCAGCGATGAAGAAAAAAGAGGGCCGGGATGGAGGTCCCCCGGCGGATATATGGCCAGGTTTTTTCTCGGAGTATTCATCATGGCCGCCATCTTCAGCGGCCTCCTCCTGGCCATCGACCATTTGGGGTTCATGAGCCCGCAAGGATACGATCGAGAACCAAGCCCGCCGGTGATCGAGCGGTTTGAAGCTGACCCCGCCGAGAGCCGGCCTGGGGAGAGCTCGATATTGAGCTGGAATGTATCCGGCGTGGGCCAAGCCGCCAATGTCTCCATCGAGCCCGGGATCGGCCCTGTGGCGCCGGAGGGGGAAGTTTGCCCTCCTGCCCCTGGAGACGACGACCTACAATATCTTGTGCCAATCCTGCGGGAAGGGCCGAGGCTAGGGCAACTGCCAGGGTGATTGGCGGCGGAGGATGGGGCATCTCAGCCAGCCAACGTCTCAGAATCTGAGACGAGAAAAATATTATTGTTGCACCGCTCGTCTTCAGTAATAGTACCATATGCTCTTGTACTTCTCTGGGTCCTCGCCCCGCCGCCTCAGCTTTTCGAGGTAGCTAGCGATGCTTACGTCGTCGTAGATATAGGGCTTGACCTGGACGATGTTCTTCTCCCAGGGGAGGAATCGGTAGGTTCTCCTGCCGTCGGGCTGGATGGCTATGATCTCATGGTTCTGCCAGGCACGGAGGTGATCTTTTCCCAGGAAGGGGACGTTGAAGACCGGCTCGTCGGTCCGAAAGATCCCTGGGAGGAGCCGGGCCTCCTCCTTTCGCTCCTGGAGGATCCGGGCAATGGGGACGGCGTAATCTTCCATCTCACTTTTTCCCTTCATGTTGAAGGTGTAGTAGGGGTCGATCCCGATCTTCTTCATGATCACCCTGAGGGCCGCGGTCTCAAACCTCCTGCTGTTGGCGAAGGTGAAGACCTGCTGGTTGTAGACGTCCATCCCCAGCATCCTGATCCTCTTCACCGCCTCTAGGGTCTCGGGGGTGACCTCGTAGGGGTGCATGAGGTGGGTGACGACGCAGAGGCTCCGCCTCCCCAATTCGTGGTAGCTTGCGAATATCTCGCAGAGCTCTTCTGTGATCCTCTGGGGGACGGTGATGGGGGTTCGGGTGGCGATCCTGATGCTCGAAAGGTGGGGGATCTCCGCCAGGCGGCCCAATATCCGATCGATGAGGTCGTCGTTCATCACCAGGGGGTCGCCCCCGGTGAGGAGAACGTCCATCATCGCCTCGTGCTCGGTGTACCAGTCGAGGGCGGCGTCGATCGCCTCCGTCGAGGCCATCGCCGAGGGCATGAAGGGGGTGGTGATCTCCCAGTTCCTCTGGCAGTAGACGCAGATCTGGGGGCAGGAGTCGTAGGGCTTTACGATGGCGACCCGCGGGTAGCGGCGGGTGACCAGGTCCGTCGGGGAGGTGTCGTGCTCCCGCATGAAGTCGAAGGCCCATTTTCGGTCTTTTCGGTGGGCGATCATATTCTCTACGTACTTTTTGGGCGGAAATACCTGGAGCCGGACGGCGAAGTCGAGGTCGCAGGGCTTTTCATCCATCAGGTGGAGGTAATGGGGGGTGACGCCGAAGGGGACGCCGTTCTCCACGGCGAGCCGGATCGCCGCGTCATGCTCGGAGCTGAGGGCGATCACCTCTTTAATCGTCTCCAGTCCCCTCTCATCCTTGAAGACGTGGCGGAACTGCCACCTCCAGTCGTTCCAGTCGTCAGGGTCGGCGCCGAGGACCGCGAGGATCCTCTCCCGATTCTCGATCCTCTTTTCGGCGATCTCGGGGTCGAGGCCGCTCCTGTACCTTGAGAGGTGCTCGTCCATCCGGCGGCTCATCTCGTCGAGGTAGTCGGACCGCCTTTGCCCAGCCTCCCTCCCCTCGTACTCGTCGAAGTCGGAGACTTCCAAGCCCTCCATGAGCATCGAGGGGTAGACCTCCGACTGGACCTTTACGCCCTTGAAGAGGTGGTAGAACTCGTCGACGAAGTCGTCCGCCACATCGGCGTCTCCGGTGACGGCGGCCTTCCAGAGCTGCTCCAATGAGGAGGTCTTTGCAGCCCTCTCGTTTCGAGGGGAGAAGATGTTCTTGAGGCACTCGAGCGCCTCATTGAAGAGGACGTAATCCCAGGGGTCCATCTCGGCCGTCTCTCGTCGGTGGGTCCAGTCCAGGGACTGGAGGTAGCCCACGACCAGGTCTCGGGCGGCCTCCAGGCTATCGCTCCCCTTCAGGAGGAGGTAAATCTCGGGGGCTACATCCCAGCATTTTTGCCATCTGCTCGCCATGTCCACGCATTAAAACTGAATCTGATGGTATTTAAAAATCACTTCGAAGGCCGGGATCGTCTTCCTTCGAGCCCTAGAGACCTCCATCCTTCAATTTCAGTTATATCTCATAGGAGGATTATGGCACTTTTTGTAATCATTTTAGGAAAAATATGCCTTTAGGTGTTTATTTCTTTTTTCTTATCATATGAATATACGATAAATCCTAATGGGATACTATTTTCTATATGTTAAGAAGAAAAGATTCATAAATAAGAAGAATATTCATAGATTTCGTAGCATATGATCCTGTAAACGAAATGGAGGTATTTAGATTGAGATGTTCGTTATTATGGGGGCTTGCGGCGGGGCTTTTGGTCCTTTTGGCCGCAGGTTGCGCCGCCGCCGCCGATGAGGGCGGCTCGGTTCCCGTCTACACCGTGGCCGATACCACAGGGGACTGGGGCTTTCCCTCACCTTACGCTCACTATGCGAGGGGTCCGGGATACACCCGGATGAGTTTCCTCTTCGACACCCTGGTCTGGAAGGATGACGAGGGATATGTTCCGGCCCTCGCCGAGAGCTGGGATCCGGAGGGCGACAACGTCTACATCTTCCACCTGAGGGACGGGGTCACCTGGCATGACGGTGAGCCCTTCACCGCTGATGACGTCGTCTTCACCGTCGAGTACATCAAAGAGCACCCCTACATGTGGGTTGACTCTGGGATCATCGAGAGCGCTGAGGCCCTCGACGACCTGACGGTGGAGGTCACCCTCTCAGCGCCCTATGCGCCGTTCCTCGACCAGGTGGGCGGGACCCTGCCGATCCTCCCCGAGCACATCTGGTCTGAGGTGGACGATCCTGTCAACTATCGAGACCAGGAGGCTTTGATCGGCACTGGTCCCTACACTCTCGCCGTCAACGACTACGACAAGGTCCAGGGGACATATCGGTATGTAGCCTACGAGGACTATTACCTGGGGGTGTCGAAGGTCACAGAGCTGATCTTCAGAAAGATCTCGGCCCCCAACGCAGCGGCCGAGCTCCGACAGGGGAACGTGGACAACGCCCCCATCGAACCGGAGATGATCGATCAGCTGGAGGGGAGCTTTGAGATCCTGGAGGTCCCGGCCCACTGGTGGAACTACAAGCTGATGATCAACCACCAGAAGGCGCCTATGTCCGACAAGAGGTTCAGGCAGGCCCTAGCCTACTCCATTGACCGGGAGAAGCTGGTGGAGATCGCGGGCCGAGGGTACGGCCTGGCCGGAAGCCCTGGCTTCGTTCCCCCCGACAACGACTGGTATAACCCCGAGATCGATGGCTACTATCCTCACGACACCGCAAAGGCCGAGGAGCTCCTCGATGAGATGGGCTACGGTGGCGAGACGATCCAGCTCCTCGTCAAGGGCGGCAACGCCGAGGACGAGAGGATCGGAGAGCTGATCGAGGCGGACCTCGAGGCGGTGGGGATCGACGTGGACCTGCGGACGATGGACTCGAAGACCGTCGACTCCAAGGTCAAAGACTGGGACTTTGATCTGGCCATCAGCGGCCACGGAGGGGTAATAGGCGACCCGAACTTCCTCGCCAGCAACACCATCGATATTGAGAGCTTCAACAGCGCCCGGTACGATGACAACTCCGATCTCGTCGATCTCCTGGAGGAGCAGGTGACGCAGACCGATGAGGACGAGAGGCGCGATCTGATATACGAGGCTCAGCTACTTTACGCCGAGGACGTGCCGGCCCTCACTCTCTACTACACCGAGTCCTTCATCGCACACGACGGCCAGGTCGACCTCTACTACACCCACAACGGGATGGCCCTGGGCATCCCCATCGCCCTGAACAAGCTCTCCTTCGTAGGGGTTTGAAAAAAGGTCGTCCCGCAACTGTGAGGAGATGCAGAGCGGGCGGGGAAGGCGGCGGTCTGCCCAGACGTCGGTATCCCCGTCCAATATTTTTAAATTTTGTTATATAAATTGCGATCAACCTCTTCTTGCAGCGCCGCAAGGCCGATCGGCAGAAAAATGACTCTCTCCAGCCCGATCCTTCTCTGCTACACGAAACCGGCTCTTGGGGAAATAGGGCAGAGGGGGGAATTGCATGTTCAGTCAGCAGGGGGCCAGTTCGCATGGCGGCGTTTGTAAAGTCGCAGGTCTCCAGAGAGATACATCCAGAGCTAGCGGCGATGACGCCTTTCATACCTTGAATTACTATCATAAGCTCCGGCCGAGAAATTTGGCAGGGAGGTATCTTGCAGAATCGGCCCAGTGAACGTTTTAAAGAACATGCTCAGATCATCCAATACAGAATACGCAACAATCCTTAAGACGTTTTCTTGACCATACCAACTGCAGCAAGCTGGGGGGTATTCATTTTAAAATAAGAATGAAAATGAGGTTAGGGTGGTTGGCCCCCGGTTCAAGGGCCACTTAACCGTCCCCACCAAATTTAAATGCAGGGCAGCCAGTCAACCTGTACAGCGCCACAGCTGCCGTTTCCCCATAGCTGGATGAACTTCTCAATGGAAAAGACGCCAGTCAGGTCTTCAACGCTTCGGCCGTACTCGTCGTGTCTGCCCTTGGAGTTCGCGTTGGTGTCCTTGGAGAGCCATCCAATGTGAGCTACGCCGATTACGTTGGATTTGAAGTTGGCCTCAAGAGCCCCTGTACACCGGCCGCAATCTTGGGTTCCCACCAATTCTGGATCGCAGTCTTTCCTGGTCTTGACCTCGGTGTTCTTCTGTAGGTGCTCCGCGTGAGTGTGCATCTCGACGACTACAGCTCCGATGTAGTAGTTCTGGACGCAGAGCTTATCGATCCACTTTTGGTCGTAGGTGCCGGTCTGATAGCTCACGGGCATGTATTCAAATTCGGCCTCCTTGGAGAAATTGATGTAGTCGGGGCAGCAAACATCATCAGCTGTCGCCGGATCTGTATTGGAAGGGTCCCTCTGGGCCTCGATCTCGGTCCTATCGGTGATGATGTTTCCGCTTCCAGAAACCTTCTCGATCAGCTTGTTTCCGGCGAGGCCGGTCTGAGTCTGAATGACGACCTCTTTGTTCTTGTAGCCAACGCCCTTGATGTTGGACTTCTCGTACATGTAGTTGGCCGCGCCAGCCATGCCCACCAGGGCAATTCCTACGACTAGCAAAATGGCCAGTTCTCTCTTCATTCAGTTCCCACTCCCGTTCTTTTTTTATCTGTAATCGCGTTCGTTTGCCGATTTTTAAGGAGGCGGGCTTCGGCGGTGCAGCAGCTTCGCTCCTAAGGTTGAAGGCCGGATCTGATTTGTTTCAATGCCCCACCTGAAAAAGGCGCGACATCGAAATCCAACCAAGCTGGGATACTCCAGCAGAAGCTATGCCCACCCCCAGGAGCTTCCGGCCCGTACAAAAGACTCGAACCGCATCGAAGTCATTTGTCGGGCACATCCAGCCCTTCAGTTTGATCGCATATAAATCTGACGAGCTTTTAACGAACTTTTAAGCAAATGACGACAAATCTGAATTATTTGTAGTTTACTTTGACGTATTGTTATGAAAATTTCACACTCATTTGTGCCCATTTTTAATTCGAATATTTTAAAGCTATAGACGTGGGGAGGATAACAGAGTGGAGACGGCATTTGCCAAGTTCAATTCGAAATCGAACGTTAACAGCAAAAGCAAAAATTAGATTGCTCCTGTTTGCAGCTATTTAGCTGCCAGCCTATCAGTTAAGACAAGCAGGAGAGGCGAAAGAGCATTCTTGTCAAATTGGTCATGCTTGAGCTTTCTAGCTTGCGCATGGCCAATTCGTCTTTGGGGACAGATAACTTCAGACTTTGTGGGCTATTGCGAACCTTCGCATGACCCTGTCAATACATATATTGACTTTGTCTCCGACCTTTGTCTCAGAGACGAAGATGACAAAGCCCTCAACTCTGGCGATGCCGTCTCCCTGCCTTGATATGTCCTCAATCTCCACTTCATACGTCTTTCCAGCTTCAACTGGAGACGAGCTTGTGAATCCGCCACTGCTGAAGGATCCTCGATTATTTCCGTACACTCAGTTCACATCCATCTTGCGAAAACCTGTGAAAGCAGCCTCGCACGATGGTTGACAACGCCCAGTGATTATTTAAACCTATGTATTCTCCTGAGCCCCTGGATCGGAGGGGTTTCTTCAATCTGCCCGGCATATGTCGCGGGAAACGAACTCGTCTCCCTCCCTCCTCATCTCGCAGACGATCCTGCCGTCGACGAGCCGGAGGATTCGGTCGGTCTTCTCGGCCATGTCCATGTCGTGGGTGACGAGGATGAAGGTCTGGTTCATCTCTCGGTTCAGCTTTCTCAACAGCTCGTAGATCATGTCGGAGCTCTTGGAGTCGAGGTTTCCCGTCGGCTCGTCCCCGATGACGATGGAAGGATGGCCCGCCAGGGCCCTGGCCACCGCCACCCTCTGGTTCTGGCCTCCAGAGAGCTGGTTTGGCCTGTTGTTCAGCCGGTCGCCGAGCCCCACCTCTTCGAGGAGGGTGATCGCCCGATGCCTCGCCTCCTTCTTGTCCATCCCGGCGATGAGCAGCGGCATCATCACGTTCTCGACGGCTGTGAACTCCGGCAGAAGATGATGATACTGGAAGATGAAGCCGAGCTCTTTGTTTCTCAGCCTAGCCCTTTCCTTTGGGCTGGCCTTGGTGATGTTCTGCCCCTTGAGCCAGATCTCGCCGCCGGAGGGGGTGTCCAAAAGGCCGATCATGTTCAGAAGGGTCGACTTCCCGCTGCCGCTGGGTCCCACGATGGCGAGGACCTCCCCCTCCTCGATCGTCAGGTCGACGTCGTCCAAGGCCACCAGCTCCACCCCATCGCCGTAGACCTTTCTCAGCTTCTTGATCTCTATGATGTTGCTCAAAGCCAGATCACCTCAGAAATATTCGACCACAGTCGGCCGAGGAGCAGATATCACTCGGTCGCTATCGCCTCCACGGGGTCGAGCCGCGAGGCCTTGTAGGCTGGGTATATCCCCGCCAGGAAGTTGACGATGAGGGCGAAGAGGGCGACGTAAAGAAACGTGTCCAGCTCCAGGATTACCGTCATCCTGTCGGTCATGTACATCTCGGCTGGGACCTCGATCGTCCCGATGAACTTCGCCGCGACGTAGGCGAGGCCACCTCCCAAGAGGGCTGAGGGCGGCCCCAGGATCACGCTCTCCAGGACGAATATCTTCATGATCGAGATCCGGTCCGCCCCCATCGCCATCAAGATCCCTATCTCCTTCGTCCTCCGAGTTATTATCATGATCATGGTGTTGGCGATGCCAAATCCAGCTATTATGGCGATCAATATATAGAATATGACGGAGTAGACCTGCTGGGTCTCCAGCTGATCCAGGATGTCTCGGCTCTTCTCCTGCCAGCTCTCTGCCTTATATCGGGTCCTTTCGTTCAGATCCGCGGCAACGGCGGGAGCTGCATAGATATCGGAAAGCCTCAGCCCCATTTCAGTTACCACGTCCCCGTCCCCCAGGAGGATCTGGGCCGTCTCCAGGGGGAGGTAGACGAGGGTGCTGTCGAGGCCGGTCCCGGTATCGATGATCCCGACGGCCTTCACCTGGATGGTGAGATCCTGCCGGAAGAGCCTGAAATCGTCGCCCCGTTTCAGTTCCAGGTTCTCTGCGAGTTTGTCCCCCACCACAGCGGCGTAACGCTTGAACCGGAGGTCGTAATAGTCTCCCCAGACCATGTCCTCCCGAACCCTCAGGAGGATATCCTCCTGAACGGGGTCTGCTCCGATGAAGGTGACCCCCTCCACGTTATCTTTATACTTGGCCGCGGCCCTTCCCACCAGCCTCGGCGATGCCGCCAGAACCTCAGGTCGCTCCCTGGCAATGGAGGAGAGGGTCCGATAGAGATAGACGTAGTCTTCATCCAACTTTGGGTCTACGGTGACGTGGGGCGAGTTCTCTATGGTGTTATCGATGAGGTTCTGCTTGTACCCCTCCGTCAGCCCTATCAGGACGACGATAACTCCCACAGCCAGGGCTACGGACAGGACTGTGAAGAGGACCATCTTGGGGTTTCCGAGGATGTGCCTTTCTGCGATCGACAGCTCGAACATTCTATCTCAACCTCGCAGAGCGATCACTGGATCCAGTTTTGAAGCCTTGTGGGCCGGGTAGACACCTGCGATCATGCTCAGAATCAGGGCGAGGAGGGGGAAGGCGATGAGGTCGAAGGGGTCGACGAGGAACTTGATGACTATCGGCTGGGGTGCAGTCGGCGCTGTGATGGTGTACTGGAGGCTATGGAGGTAGGTGGAGACTATATAACCGAAGAGGCTGCCGGCAGTGCCGCCAGCGAGCCCCAAAATCCCACTCTCGATAACGAATACCTTCCTGATCGATGGGCCGTCTGCACCCATGGCCATCAGCATCCCGATCTCCCTCGTCTTCTCCAAGACCAGCATGTTCATGACGTTGGCGATCCCGAAGGAGGCGATCAGAAGGACGAGGGCCAGGATCAGGTTGTTGGAGAAGGTCTCAAAGGCCAGAGTCTCCTCGAACTCTGGGAAGAGGGTCCTCCAGCTGTCGGCGTCGTATCCGCGAGCGGAGATCTCCTCAGCGACGGCGTCGCCCTGGTAGGGGTCATCGAGATGGATGTTGATGTAGTTTATTACATCCCCCTCCCCCAGAAACTCCTGGGTCGTCTCCAGGGAGACGTAGGCACCCTGGTCCCACTCCTCAATCCCCGTCCTGAAAACGCCCGCAACCACCAGGTTCATAGTCTTAGCGTCGGGGAAGTTGGCGACGACGTCCTCGCCTATTTTCACGTCCAGCTTCTCCATCACCCCCTCCCCAAGAATGACCCTCCTCCCACTCGATATAGCGTAGAAATCACCCACAATCATGTATTTGTCGAGGCTCATCACCTTGTTCATCTCAGACGGTATGCCCCCGGTCAACTCGACGTTCTCGACTTCGTCTTCAAAGGAGAGGGTCGCCGTGGTGCTGAGGGTGGGAGAGACGGCTGCAACCCCGGGGATCGTCCAGATGAACTCGATTAGGGTCTTGTAGAGGTAGATGTATTCCTCCCCCTCCTTGGGGAGGACCAGAGCGTGAGGCGCCAGCTCGAAGATAAGGTCGAAAAAGATCTCGATGCTGCCGTTCATGACCGCCCGAAAGACGATGATGATGGCCACGGCGAGGCCGACGGCCCCCATGGCGAGGGCGGTCTGCCTCTTCCTCGTCCTTATGTGCTTCATCGCGACGAACAGCTCGAGCAAGGAATCACTCCTGAGGGATCTTAAAGCGTCCTTTTTGCGAGTAACCGTTCTTCGGATCTTATTTATAGAGATCGGACCCCATCGGCTCAAATCGAGCCCCAAGCCGCTGAAAAAGAACCGCGTCTTTTGCTCAAGTCTTCTCAAGTCAGCCCCGGAGGGCGATGACGGGATCCAGCTTCGAGGCCTGATGAGCTGGATAAACCCCGGCGACGACGCTTAAGAGGAGGGTTATCAGGGGGAAGGCGAGGATGTCCCAGGGGTCGACGATGAAGGTCAAAATCACCGAGAAGCTGGGGCCCGAGGAGATGGCTATGGCGAGGCTGTTGACGTAAGATGCGATCAGATAGCCGATGAGGCAGCCCCCCAATCCGCCAGCGAGGCCCAGGATGCCGGACTCGATGAGGAAGATTTTGCGGACGCTCTTGGGGGCGGCACCCATCGCCATCATCATCCCGATCTCCCTCGTCTTCTCGAGGACGAGGAGGTTCATGATGTTGGCTATCCCGAAAGAGGCGATCACGATCACCAGGAGCATGATCAGGGTGTTGGTGAACCTGCGGCTCTCGATCGTCTCCACGATCCCCGACTGGCTCTGCCAGCTCTCGGCGTTGTACCCGCGCGCCTCAAGTTCGCTTGCCACCTCGTCAGCCTGGTAAATGTCTTCGAGCTTGATCTGGACGTCGGTTACGACGTTCCCCTCGCCTAGGAAATCCCGCGCCGTCTCCATCGAGACGTAGGCGTAGTTCGTCGAAAAGCCTCCAGTATCGAAGATGCCCGAAACCACCAAGCTCATGGTCCTGGCGTCGGGAAAGCTCACCTGGACTGTATCCCCCAGATTCACCTCCAACTCGTCGGCGAGCCCCTGGTCCAGGGCGACCCTTCTCCCGTTCTGGATGGAGTCGAGGTCGCCGGCCACCATGTAGTCGATTCCGATCTTCGAAATCATGTTCAGCTCGTAGGGTACGACACCCCGGAGAACGACGTTCTCGACGTGGTCGTCGTGGGCGAAAGAGGCCGTCGTCGAGAGGGCCGGGGAGACGGCCATAACGCCGGGAATCTCCCAGATCGTCTCGATGAGGGTCTTGTAAAGGTGGATGTAGCTTTCGCTCCCCTCCGGGAGGACTGTGACGTGGGGGACGAACTGAAAAATGATCTCGTTTAGGGTCGTCTCAAAGCCGTTTATCAGGGACCGAAAGAGGATGGTGATCGCGACGGCGAGGGCGACGGCACCCACCACGAGGAGTGTTTGCCTCCTTCGGGAGACAAGGTGCTTTTTTGCGACGAAAAGCTCGAACAAGGGGATCACTTCGTGGTGGATCAGACATCCTAGGTCGTAAGTAAGTCGCAAGTGGTCCTGATCTTATTTATAAAGTCGCGCCGTCCGCCGCCTTAAGCCCTTTGGAATTTAAATTTGTAAGAAGATGAGAGATCAGAGGGTGACCTCTTCGGCCTCCTCCACGGAGTAGTTCTCGTGGACGACCTTGCAGAGCCTCTTTACAAAGAGAGTCGGGTTTTCTGCCTGGAATATGTTCCTTCCTATGGAGAGCCCCCCGCCGCCGACGTTTATCGAATCGTAGACCATCTCCAAGACCTGGTGTTCCGTCTCCATCTTGGGGCCGCCCGCGATCACGACGGGAACGCTGCATCCCTTGACGACCTCCTTGAACGTCTCGGGAGATCCGGTGTAGTTCGTCTTGACGATGTCGACCCCCAGCTCCGCCCCGATCCTGGCGGCGTGCTTTACGTACTCGACGTCGTGCTCGGACTTCACCTTTGCCCCTCTCGGATACATCATGGCGAGGAGAGGCATCCCCCAGCCGTCACAGGTCCGAGCGACCCTCCCCAGGTCCTGGAGCATCTGAGCCTCGTCCTCGGCCCCCACGTTGACGTGGATGCTGACGGCGTCTGCGCCGATCCTGATGGCGTCCTCCACCTCGGTGACGAGGACCTTGTGGTTGGGATCCGGGCCGAGGCTGGAGCTGGCGGACATGTGGACGATCAGCCCCACGTCCCGGCCGTAGCCCCGATGGCCGAAGAGGGGAAGCCCCATGTGGCCCAAAACGGCGTTCGCCCCGCCCTCAGCCACCTTGTCCACTGCCTCCTGGAGGTCTATCAGCCCCCCGATGGGCCCTACCGTCAGGCCGTGGTCCATGGGGACGATTACCGTCCTGCCTGTCCTTCTGTTGAAGATCCTCTCCATCCTGATGGACTTTCCGACGTTCCTCATGGGGAAAGGGGATCGAGGAGTCGAGATTAAAAGATGGTGGTCAGATCCGATATGACCGATTTATTTAATTACTTTCGAATCCACCATCATCGGGGGTTGTTCATGAGGATATTTGAAGCCCTTCTGCTTGCAATGGTAGCGATTCTGGCGTCTTCGAGCTCCTGCCTGGGAGCCGACGACGAAACTGAGGAGGTATCGACCCTGACCGTCTCTGGAACGGGGGAAGCGACCGCCGAAGCCGATATGGTGACTATAGTACTGGGAGTCCAGACGAGAAACGAGAGCGCGGCGGTGGCCGTCGCCGACAACGCCCTGATGATGGCCAGCTCCATCGAGGCCCTGAAAGAGACCGGAGTCCCCGAGGAGGAGATCAAGACCTCGCGGTTCTCGATCCGTCCCACCCGGGACTGGATAGACGGCGAGCTCTCCGAGGAGGTCTTCTTCGAGGTCAATAACCAGGTCACCCTCACCCTCGACCTCACCGATGAGGGGGACGTGGGCGAGGTCCTGGACGGAGCCGTCGGTGCGGGTGCAAACACCGCCGAGAGCGTCACCTTCGGCCTCCGGGACCCGACTTCTGTCCAGGAGGAGGCCCTGGAGGACGCCGTCGATGATGCCATGGGTAAGGCCCTGGTGATCTCCGAGGCCGCCGGGGTGAATCTTGGCCGGATCTTATCGATATCAGAGAGCGGAGCCTCGCCCATCCCCATGGCCGAGAGCAGGGTCTACTTCGCCGCCGACATGGCATCAGCGACGCCAATAGTTCCCGGAGACGTGGAGGTGACGGCGACGGTGACCGTCACCTACGAGATTCTGAACTGAGCTGAAAAGTCCGGGTCTGAAGGTAACGGCAGCTTCAAGATCCGTCCCCGGGGGCGGATCTCCATCGATTTTCGCTCTCCCGGGGGGTCAGGATCTTGCTAAATTAGAATTAAATCGCGGAACGGGACGGTCCTCTGCCTCATCCCGCGTCGTAGTAGCAGACCTCGTCGACGTCCAAGATCGTTGGCGATCCGAGGCTGAGGCTCTTGACGCCCCTCACCCGGCCGTGCCCCACCATCGCGAGCTGGACCCTCGCTGCCTGGGCCTCCCTCTCCTCGTAGAAGTCGGCTCCGGCCTGGACCATCTTGTGGGTCACCACCTGAATCTCCCTGATCCGAGTCAGCATCCCCCCGGTCCCGGTGACGATGTCGGGGCCGCTCGCCTCTGTCAGGAATATGACGTCTCCAGGGCTCAGATGGAGGAGGGCGAGGAAGTTATGAGGGCTCCTGATCTCGAGGGTTCTGATCCCGTTGGCAACTAGCTCCCTGATCACCTGTCTGGATATCCCCGTAAGTGCAACGCATTCCATGATCATCACCCGTACATCGGGAACTGGAGCTCTTTTTTGCCTGGGACCTCTTCGGCGGAGGTGCTCTTCACCTGCTCTGCGAGCTTCTGCATAGAAAGCTCGATCTCGTCAGCCCTTTCCTCCAGCTCCGCGGTTTCGACTTCGAGGCCGTAGAGGGTGTTGAGCATCTTGACGGTGAAGACCGCCGCCCTGGGATCGGGGGCCATGCTGTGGGTCTCCCCGAGGAGGCATATCGCCGGCACCTTCCTGAGCAGGCACTCGTTCATGACGGATCCCGATATCCCCGATATCGTCCCGATCTCGAAGACCTCCACCTTCCCCTTTATCCTATCCAACATCTCCTCGGTGGTGGCGGCGCCGAAGACCCGCTGCTCCTCGCCCATCACCGTTATCCCGGCGAGACAGACCATCTCCTTCGTCCCGATCGACTCCGCCCAGGATACGATCCCCCGGGCGACGTCGTACGAGGCTGCGGGGTGGACGGGAATGTCCGAGCTTATCACCACCACTCCCAGCTCCGACTTCTCGTATATCCTCACGGGCATGTGGGCGATCCCCCCCACTAGGACTGATAGCGGTGGGAAGAATCGAGAGTCTATGGCGCCGAGGTAGTCCATCTCCAGCTGGTTGACGACGTACTGGCTTGCGATGTTTCCGATCAGCCCGATTCCGGGGAACCCCTCTATGACCACTGGGTTCTGGGATCTTGGCCTCTCGGCTATGACCTGGACTTCGTCAGTCATGAAAATATCTTTTCCCTCTGATGGCTGATAAGAGCATCGCTCCCGTATCCTCCCTCATCGCGTCAGAACAGGCCTGCGACAACTTATTAATTCCAAGAGCGACCAACGTAACCATCAAATCTTCGAGATGGAGTGATCCTATGGGGTTCGAACACGTCGAGGGGGAGAAGAGGGGTAAGGTGACGCTCTACGCCCTCAGCACCTGCACCTGGTGCAAGAAGACGAAGAAGCTCCTCGCTGACCTGGGGGTCGAGTACCGCTACGTCTACGTCGATCTTCTTGATGGAGAGGACCGAAAGAGAACGCTGGAAGAGGTGAAGCGGCACAACCCCAAGGCCACCTTCCCCACCACGATCGTAAATGATGATAAGTGTGTCGTCGGATACAAGGATAAGGAGTTGAAGGAGGCGCTTGGCCTATGACCGATTTTGAGCCGTCTTCTGAGGAGGTGGAAAAACTTCGCGAGCAGCTGGGCCGGGAGGCAGAGGAGATGGGCTACCACCTGAACCCGGACCTCGACTTCACCAGAGACCTGGTATGTGGCCTGCTGGTGAATGAAAAGCGCTATGGCTATCCCTCCTGCCCTTGCAGGCTTGCCTCAGGAGATAGGGATGAGGATCTGGACATAATATGTCCCTGCGACTACCGGGACCAGGATCTGAGCGATTACGGGTCCTGCTACTGCGCCCTCTACGTCTCCGGGGATGTCCTGGACGGCGAGGGAGAGCTTTTGCCCGTCCCCGAAAGAAGGCCGTTGCCCGAGGTGCGAGGAAAGGCGTCGCGGCCCCTCTCCGCACCCTCCGAAGAATCCTTATCCACCCTTTCTTACCCGGTCTGGAGGTGTAAAGTCTGCGGGTACCTCTGCGCAAGAGAAGAGCCCCCGGGAGTCTGTCCCATATGCAAGGCCGAGATGGACCGGTTTGAGCTATTCCTCTGAAGAGACGATCCGAAATTCGAAGGCACGATCGAAAGATGGGGAAGAGGGCTATGGCTGAAGAGGAGCAGAAGATGGTGAGGAAGGAGACGAAGGCTGACCTCAAGATATCGGGGATGATGTGCGCATCTTGCGCCTCTGCCGTCAAGGAGGCCCTGAAGGGGGTGGAAGGTGTCTATGAGGTCAGGGTTAACCTGGGAACCGAGACCGCCTCCGTGGAGCGTGATCCCTCGAAGGCGAAGCTCGCTGACTTGGAGAGGGCCGTGGTGGAGGCGGGGTATGGTGTCGTCAACGAGAAGGTCGCCCTGAGGATAGGGGGTATGATGTGCGCCTCCTGCGTCTCCGCCGTGGGGGAGGCCATAGGTGAGGTGGAGGGGGTCGGTGACGTCAGCGTCAATCTGGGGGCTGAGAGGGCGTACGTCACCTACAACCCGAAGGTCGCCTCCGTCGCCGATATGAGGGCGGCGATCGAGGCGGCCGGCTACCAGTACCTAGGGGTTGCCGGAGAGGAGAGCGAGGAAATCGAGGAGAGAGAGAGAGAGGAGGCTGAGAGGGACCTCCGGGATAAAAAGAGGAGGATTCTCGTCGGCTTCGCCGTCGGGGCCTTCCTGATGATCCTGGGGATGACGCCTCCCCCCCTGCCGGTGCCGATGCCCTACCTGATGCTGGTCATATCAACCCCGGCCTTCGTTTACCTGAGCCGCCCCATCTTCTCGGCCGGGCTCAGGGCCCTCCGGCACAGGAGCCTGACGATGGACGTCATGTACTCCATGGGGATCGGGGTAGCCTTCTTAGCGAGCCTGATGGGGACCTTCGGGATCCTCCTTACGCGGGAATTTATCTTCTACGAGACGGCAGTATTTCTTGCGGCCTTTCTGACCCTGGGAAGGTACCTGGAGGCTAAAGCTAAGGGGAGGACCTCCGAGGCGATCAAGAAGCTGATGGGCCTAAAGGCCAAGACCGCCACAGTCCTTCGGGACGGCCGGGAGGTGGAGGTGGCGGCCGATGACCTTCTGGTGGGCGACTTGATCCTGGTTCGGCCGGGGGAGAAGGTTCCTGCTGATGGGCTCGTCCTGGACGGCGAGAGCTACGTCAACGAGTCGATGATTACCGGCGAGCCGGTCCCGGTCAAGAAGAGGAAGGGAGACGCCGTCGTCGGCGGGACCCTCAACAAGAACGGAGCGATCAGGTTTCAGGCCTCAAAGGTCGGACGAGAGACGGCTCTAGCTCAGATCATCGCCCTGGTGGAGGAGGCCCAGGGCTCCAAGCCGTCAATCCAGAGGCTGGCGGACGGGGCCGTTGCCCTATTCATCCCCGCGGTCCTCGTGATCGCGGCCGTGACATTCATACTATGGCGCTTCGTCCTCTCAGATCTCGTCCCTGGAGATCCGCTCCTCTTTGCTCTCACCGCCGCCATCTCAGTCCTGGTGGTGGCCTGCCCCTGCGCCCTGGGCCTCGCGAGCCCTACAGCCATCACTGTAGGCCTGGGCCGAGCCGCGGAGCTGGGGGTCCTGGTGAAGAGCGGCGAGGCCCTGGAGGTCTCAGAGAAGCTCAATGCGGTCGTCTTCGACAAGACAGGGACTCTCACCGTGGGAAGGCCTGAGGTGACCGACCTTCAGGGGTTCGGCATCGACGATGCGGAGCTCCTTCGCATCGCCGGAGGGATCGAGGCGAACTCGGAGCATCCTCTCGCCGAGGCGGTGGTGAGAAAGGCCAGAGCCGAAGGCATCGCCCTAGCTGAGGCCACCTCCTTTGAGGCTCTGGGCGGCAAAGGGGTCCTCGCCCGGATCGATGGAAGGGATGCGGGCGTCGGAAACAGGGTTCTCCTCCGGGAGATGGGAATCGAGATCTCGGGAGAGGCCGAAGAGGCCGCCCTCCGCCTCGAGGAGGAGGGGAAGACCGCCCTCCTCGTCGCCCTCGGCGGGAGCGTCGCAGGCATAGTGGGCGTCGCCGACGCCCTCAAGGAGAACTCCGGAGAGGCGATCGAAAGCCTGAAGGAGATGGGCTTTGATGTGCTGATGATCACCGGCGACAACCCCTCCACCGCCGGGATCGTGGCAAAAGAGATCGGGATCGAGAGGGTCCTCGCCGAGGTTCTCCCCCCGGATAAGGCCCGGGAGATAAAGCGGCTCCAGGAGAGGGGTATGGTCGTCGCCTTCATCGGGGACGGGATAAACGACGCTCCGGCCCTAGCCCAGGCCAATGTTGGGATCGCCATCGGGAGCGGGACGGACGTGGCCATCGAGAGCGGAGAGATCGTCCTTTTAACTGACGACCTGATGGATGCGGTGGCTGCAATCCAGCTCAGCCGGAAGGTGATCGGAAGGGTGAAGCTGAACCTCTTTTGGGCCTTCGCCTACAACTCGGCTCTGATCCCGGTGGCGGCGGGGGTTCTCTACCCCTCCTTTGGGATAGCCTTCCGGCCTGAGCTGGCGGGGCTCGCCATGGCATTAAGCTCCGTGACGGTGGTGAGCCTATCTTTGATGCTGAAGGGATACGTTCCCCCAGCGAAGAGGGCGAAGGGGTCGAAGGGTGAGAGGGTGAAATCTCAGTCGTCTGAAGGTTCGTTGGAGGCAAAAATTTTGGTTATAGATCCTGTATGTGGCATGACCGTAGACGAGAAGACTGCGAAGTTCAAGGCCGAATACGAGGGCAAGACCTACTACTTCTGCGCTCCGGGATGCAAGAGGGCCTTTGAGAAGGAGCCTGAGAAGTATCTGAAAACTTGAACGCTCGAAGTTCGAGGTGACAGGGTGAAGGCATGAAAAAGTACGACCTGATAGTCGTCGGCTCCGGAGCCGGGATGATCATCGTCTCGCGGGGGGTCAGGGCCGGGATGAAGGTCGCCCTGGTGGACCACGGCCCCTTGGGTGGGACCTGTCTCAACAACGGCTGCATCCCCTCGAAGGTTCTGATCTATTCTGCGGACGTGATAAGGACCCTCAAGGCGGCGAAGGCCGTCGGGGTGGAGGCTCGCGTCGAGAAGATCGACTTCGACCGGATAATGAGGCGGATGCACACCGTCGTCGACGACGGGAGACGAGGGATGGAGCGGTCCGTCGAGGAGGCCGAGAACCTGGACTGGTACCGGGGATGGGGCGAGTTCGTAAGCGATCTGGAGATCAGAGTCGGCGAGGAGACGATCGCCGCCCCCAAGATCTTCATCGCCTCGGGGGCGAGGCCCTCAGTCCCGTCGATCCCGGGCCTCGTGGAGGCGGGCTACCTTGACAACGTCTCTGTCATGAAGCTGGAGCGTCTTCCCAAGAGCCTGATCATCCTGGGCGGGGGGTACATCGGCTGCGAATATGGTCACTTCTTCTCGGCGATGGGAACTGAGGTGACGATAATCGGGAGAAGCCGCCGGCTTTTGAGCAATGAGGACCCCGAGATCTCCGAGATCGTGGAAGGAAGGCTATCCGAGCACGTCAATCTCAAGACTGGTCATGAGGCTTTGAAAGTGGAGTGGGAGGAAGGAAAGAAGGTCGTGTCCGCCAGGGATCTCGACACCGGCGAGATGAGGGAGTTTGCAGCCGAAGAGGTGATGGTGGCCCTGGGGAGGAGGCCGAACACCGACATCCTCAAGCCCGAAAAGACGGGGGTCGAGGTCGACCGCCACGGCTGGATCGTGGTGGACGACTATCTGGAGACGACGAGGCCGGGGATCTGGGCCGTCGGGGACGCCATCGGAAAGGACATGTTCAGGCACGCTGCAAACCGCGAGGCCCGGATCGCCTGGGATAACGCCTTCGGCGAAGAGGGGACGAAAGATAAGGAGAAGGTGAAGGTCGATCGTCACGCCGTACCCCACGCCGTCTTCACCTACCCTCAGGTCGGAGCGGTCGGCATGACCGAGGCTGAGGCGAAAGCCTCTGGCTACAAGATCCTGGTGGGAAGGGCGAGGTATGGGGACGTGACCAAGGGTTACGCCATGGCCGAAGAGGAGAGCCTGGTGAAGGTGGTCGTCAACAGGGAGGACGGCCGGATTCTCGGCTGTCAGATCGTCGGGACCGAGGCCGCAGACCTGGCCCAGCAGGTCGTCTATTTGATGAACGCCGGATATCAGGACTACGGCCCGGTGGCGCGATCGATGGAGGCGATGGAGGGGATCGAGAACGACGACGGCGGCCCCTTCGGCGCGGTCATCGTCCAAGACGGCGTCGTCATCTCGCGGGCCCACAACGAGGTCCTCAAGCGAAACGACCCCACCGCCCACGCCGAGATCCTGGCGATCCGGGAGGCCTCGGCGATCCTGGGGCGTTACGACCTCTCGACTTGCGAGATCTACTCCACCTCCGAGCCCTGCCCCATGTGCTTTGCCGCCATATTCTGGGCGAGGATAAAAAGGCTCGTTTTTGGGACGACCCGGGAGGACGTGGCCGAGATCGGCTTTGACGACAGCCTCATCTACGACGTCATACGGGGCGAGGCAGAACTGGAGCAGATGGAGCTGGTGAACCTCGATCGGGAGGGGTGCCGGGAGGTTCTGGAGGAGTGGAGGAGAAAGCCGGGGCGGAGGGTGTACTGAATTGGGATTTTTAATTTTAAATGGTTTTTTTCGCGAAGAAATATAATCAGCGTCCATATTTAGATTTCTCTCCAAAGTCGTCTCACACTCGGCGGAAATCCTGATATAAACCGGCGGCAAAAAGCCGTCCATGGTCGACCACTACGTCCACGGCTACCACCCGAAAGAGAGCACCCGGCTCCAGGACCAGGCCGCCACCCTCGTCGACCTCCTCCACTCAGACACCTCTTACCCACCGGGGTCTCTCGTCCTGGAGGCGGGCTGCGGGGTGGGGGCCCAGACCGTCCCCCTCGCCAAAAACAGCCCCGGGGCAAAGATAATCGCCCTCGACATCTCCCGGTCCTCCGCCGCTGAGGCGATGGATAAGGCGGCAGCCGAGGGTCTTTCAAACGTCCGGATTCTTCAGGGGGACATCTTCCACCTCCCCTTTCCGAAGGCCTCCTTCGACCATCTCTTCGTCTGCTTCGTTCTGGAGCACCTGCCGAGGCCTGTCGAGGCGCTCTCGATCCTCAAGGAATAGGCTGCCAGGTGAGGCTCCAGGAGCGGGCGGGCGGAAACGCCATGATCGGCCGGGAGCTTTACCCCCTCCTCACCCGGGCCGGATTCGCCGATGTCTCCGTCTCGCCCCGGATGGTCTACGCCGACGGGTCTAGGCCCGCCATGGCCGATGGGTTCACGAGGAAGACCTTCACCGCCATGATCGAGGGGGTCCGGGATGCGGCCCTGGCGGCGGGGATGATGGGGGCGGGGGAGTTTGACGTTGGGGTGCGGGACCTCTATCGGACGGCCGAGGAGGACGGGGTCTTCTGCTACACCTTCTTCAAAGCAACCGGAAAGAGGGGATGAGCCGAGCCGGATGGGCCGGACGATCTCTTGCGTAAATTAGGCTGAAGTAGAAAAGGTAAATATCCCGCAAGCCCACCTCGAACACATGATCAGAAACTCTCGGCTCATCCTCGCCCTCGACGTCCTCTCCGAAGAGAAGGCCCTCAGCCTCGCCTCTGCCCTGAAGGACAGGATCGACTATGTAAAGGTCGGCTACCCCCTGATCCTGGCGGCGGGGCTCGATATCGTCGGGGAGATCTCCTCGATGGCGCCGGTCATCGCAGACCTGAAGATCGCCGACATCCCCAACACCAACACCCTCATCTCCGAGCAGGTTCTGGAGGCGGGGGCGGCAGGGATCATCGCCCACGCCTTCGCCGGAAGAGACAGCCTCTCGGCCTGCGTCAATGTTGCCAGAGAGTACGGCGCCCTTGCCTTCGCCGTGACGGAGATGAGCCATCCCGGCGCTGTGGAGTTCATGGCTCCGGCAGCCGAGAGGCTGGCGAGGGTGGCGAAAGAATGCGATGTAGATGGCGTAGTCGCCCCGGCCACTCGGCCCGAACGGATAAGGCTGATCAGGTCGATCGTCGGAGAGCGGGCGATCATATCGCCTGGGGTCGGAGCCCAGGGCGGCTCTCCCCGGGCGGCTCTGGCGGCGGGGGCCGATAGCCTGATCGTCGGAAGGTCGATCACCGAGTCGCCGAACCCGGCGGCTTCGGTGGACGCGATCCTTCGGGAGATACAGTGATGGTGCGAAATCCCTAAAAACTTTTTTATCCTTTTCCGCGAAATGGCTCTTTCATGATAGTGGCGGAACTTAGCATGATAACGATGGGGGCCGGCACCAGCGCCAGCAAGTACGTTCAGGCCGTCCATCAGGTTCTGAAGGAGTCGGGGCTCAATTTCGTTCCAACTCCCATGTGCACCGTCATCGAGGCGGGGTCTATGGCCGAGATCTTCAAGGCGGTGGAGAGAGCCGACGAGGTCCTGGCGGGGATGGGGGTCGGAAGGATCATAACGTCGGTGAAGATCGATCACCGGTTGGACAAGGAGATATCAATCGAGACTAAGATGGGGGCGATCGAGGGATAGAAAAGGAAAAAAGAGAAGATATATAGAGGATAGAGGGTCCCTCTTAGGACAGAATAAATCTATGGAGGTAAATCTATGGAGGGACGGCCCGGAAGGCTCACTGGACTGCGCCCTTTACCTCGTCGACGATCTTGCCGATGAAGCCCTTCTCCTTCTTATCAGAGGGCGGCCTCTCCTTTTTTTTCGCGCCCTCTGCCTCTTTCACCTTTGCCTCTTTCTTCCCCTCTCCGAACTCGGCGGCCAGCTCCTCGAGGAGCTCCCTCTGCCTTCCGGATAGGCCCGTGGGGGTCTTGACGTTCACCCGGACATGCATGTCGCCGGTGCCGCCGAAGCCGTGGAGCCTGGGAATCCCCTTTCCCTTCAGCCGGAAGACCGAACCGCTCTGGGTCCCGGCCGGGATCTTCACCCTCGCCCTCTTCCCGTCCAGGGTCGGAACCTCCAGCTCCGTCCCCAGGGCCGCCTGGGTGATTGTCAGGGGAGACTCATAGAGGAGGTCGTCGTCGGCCCTCTTGAAGAGGGGATGGGGCCGAACGTTGACGAAGACGTACAGGTCGCCAGATTCGCCTCCGGGATCGGGGGACGCCTCCCCCTGCCCCCCGAGCCGGAGGTGCTGGCCGGTCTCGACCCCCGCCGGGATCTTGACGCTGATCGTCCTGTTCTTTCTGACCCTGCCCGAGCCTCGACACTCGGTGCAGGGGTCTGATACGATCTGGCCCCTCCCACCGCATTTCGAGCAGGTGGTCGAGGTCATCATCTGTCCGAAGGGGGTGTTCTGTACCCGGGTCGTCTGGCCTGAGCCGCCGCACTGGTCACAGGTCTGGGGAGAAGTTCCGGGCTTCGCCCCCATCCCATTGCAGGTGGGACACTTCTCCATCCTCGGAACCTCGATGGAGGTCTCAAGGCCCGTCGCCACCTCCTCCAGGGTCATGGCGAGGTCGTAGCGGAGGTCGCGCCCCCGGGCCGGACCCCTCCTGCCGCCTCGGCCGCCGCCTCCAAAGAAGAGGTCGAAGATGCTTCCACCGCCAAACCCCCCGCCACCTCCGAAGCCGAAGCCCCGGAGGAGGTCCTCGAAGTCTACGCCCCTGAAGATATCCTCCTGGGAGTAACGGCCGTCGATCCCGGCGTGGCCGAACTGGTCGTACTGCTTCCTCTTGTCCGGGTCGGAGAGGACGGCGTAGGCCTCAGAGATCTCCTTGAACCTCTCCTCGGCGTCGGGCTCCTGGGACTGATCGGGGTGATACTTTAGGGCGAGCTTACGGTAAGCGCTCTTGATCTCCTTTGGGTCCGCCTCTTTTCCGACTCCGAGAACCTCGTAGTAGTCTCTTTTGTTGCCTGCCACCGATCATCCTCTCCGGCATCCTCAGTCCAAGATCTTCAGGGATCCGTTCGACCTTCATCGGGCTTATTTCTTATCGTTGACAACCTCGAAATCGGCGTCGATCGTCTCGCCGGAGGCTGAGCTTGAGCCCTGCGGACTCTGCTGCTGTTGTTGCTCTTGCTGTTGTTTCTGCTGTTCAGCTGCTTTCTGATACATCGCCGTGGAGAGCTCGTAGATGGCGTTCTGGAGCAATTCTGCCTTCTCCTTGATCTTCTCGATCTCTCCTCCGGCGAGAGCCTCCTTCGTCTCCTCGATCGCCTTCTCGATCTTCTCCCTCTGGTCGGAGGTGGCTATATCTCCGGCCTCTTTTAGGGTCTTCTCCGCCGTGTAGACGAGGGTCTCGGCCTGGTTCTTCGCCTCGATCTCCTCCTTCCTCTTGATGTCCTCGTAGGCGTGCTCCTCGGCCTCCCTAACCTTCCGCTCGATCTCGTTCTGAGATAGCTTGTGAGGGGCAGAGATGGTGATCGCCTGCTCTTTGCCTGTTGCGAGATCCTTCGCATTGACGTTCAGGATTCCGTTAGCGTCGATGTCGAAGGTCACCTCGATCTGGGGTATCCCCCGGGGTGCCGGTGGGATCCCCGTGAGGGTGAACCTCCCCAGGGAGGTGTTGTCTTTCGCCATGGGCCTCTCACCCTGGAGGACGTGGATCTCAACGGAGGTCTGGTTGTCGGCGGCGGTGGTGAAGATCTGACTCTTTCTGGTGGGGATGGTGGTGTTCCTCTCGATCAGCTTTGTGTCTACGCCGCCGAGGGTCTCGATTCCGAGGGATAGGGGGGTCACGTCCAAAAGGAGGATGTCCTTCACCTCGCCTCCGAGAACTCCGCCTTGGATCGCAGCGCCGATGGCGACGCACTCCATGGGGTCGACGCCCCTTTCGGCCTCCTTTCCCATGAACTCGCTGACGAACTTTCTGACCGCGGGCATCCGGGTGGGGCCGCCGACGAGGATTATCTTGTCGATTCCGCTCTTATCCAGCTTCGCATCTTGAAGCGCCTGGGTCATGGGGCCGCGACACCGCTCCAGGACGTCTTTTACCAGCTCCTCCAGCTTCGCCCTGGTGATGGTCATCTCCAGGTGCTTCGGGCCGGTCTGGTCGGCGGTGATGTAGGGGAGGTTGATCGTCGTCGTGAGTACGCTGGAGAGCTCGATCTTCGCGATCTCCACCGCCTCTCTCAGCCTCTGCATCGCCATCCGATCGCCTTTGAGGTTGACCCCTGACTCCTGCCTGAACTTCTCGACGACGTACTCGGTCAGGATATCGTCCATGTCCCGGCCCCCGAGCTGGGTATCGCCGCTCGTCGACTTCACTTCGAAGACCCCCTCGCCCGCCTCCATGATGGTGACGTCGAGGGTCCCTCCGCCGAAGTCGAAGACCATGAGAGTCGCCTCCCCCTCCTTATCAGCGCCGTAGGCGAGGGCAGCGGCCGTCGGCTCGTTGATGATCCTGACCACGTCGAGGCCAGCTATGGTGCCGGCATCCTTGGTGGCCTGCCTCTGGTTGTCGTTGAAGTAGGCGGGAACGGTGATTACGGCCTTCTCCACCTTCTCGCCCAGGTAAGACTCGGCATCCTCCTTGATCTTTCGTAGGATGTAAGAGGATATGTCCTGAGGGGTGTAGGACTTGCCGTAGACCTCCACCTTATATTCCTGACCCATCTTCCGCTTGATCCCTGTTATGGTGCCGTCGGGGTTGGTCGCAGCCTGCCTTCGGGCCGGCTCTCCCACCAGCCTCTGGCCGTCCTTGGTGAAGGCGACGTAAGAGGGGAAAGCCTTTCCTCCGGCGACGATGCTCGTCCCTTCTGCGCTGGGGATCATGGTGGGCTTTCCGCCGATCAGAACGGCGGCGGCTGAATTGCTGGTTCCCAGGTCTATGCCTATGATCTTGGACACGTTATCACCTTCTCGAAATCAAACTTTTGAATATTTACCGTTTTTTGGATACGAGGACCTTGGAGAAGCGGATCACCCGAGAGTTGAGGGCGTAGCCGTGCTGTACCTCCTCGATCACTGTCCCTTCGTCATATTCTTCGGACTCGACCATCATCAAGGCCTCGTGTCTGTAGGGATCAAACTTCTCTCCCATCGCCTCGATCGGCGAAAGGCCCTCAGTCTTGAGGACATCTAAAAGCTGCTTTCTGACCCTCTCCATCCCCTCTACCTGCTTTGCGGCCTGATCGAGGCTGTCGAGGACGGGCAGAAGCTTTGATATCAGCCTTTCCGAGGCGCGATCTGTGAGGGCCTCCTTCTCCCGGGCGGCTCGCTTGATGGTGTTGTCGAGCTCCGCCCTGCACCGCAGGAGCTGATCGAGCCGCTCCTCAGCCGCTTTTTTCGCCTCTTCGAGCTGCTCAGCCAGCTCTTTTGGGTCCAGCTCATCCACGTCCAGACTTTCCGATCCCTCGGCCACCTCTTCGGCCTCGGAGCCCTTCCCGGCCGGCGCGGTCTTCCTCTCGGAGAGCTTGTTCTCATTTTCTCTGTGCTTCGCCTTCATAAACCACCCCGTATCGTCAAGAGGCACTGAAGATAATCGACGAAAAGCTGATCGGATCGGGAACGGAGGGCTAAATTGGCCCTCCAACTCCCATCCTTCGACCGGCCCCTCTACATCATGGGGGGCATCATGGGCTGCCGGGTGTAGTCGTGGGGGCTCTGGCCTGGCTTCGGCTTGAGGCCCTCGACCTTGGCCGCGATGACGTCGTCGACCCTGAGGACTAAAGTGGCGGCGGCGGTGCCAGACTTGATCGCCTGGGTTTTAACCTTGAGAGGCTCGACTACCCCCTGCTTCATCATGTCGGCGGGCTTGCCGGTCTCGATGTCGAGGCCATAGGTCTTATTTCCGGCGCCGTGGCTGGACCGGAGGTTCACCAGGGCGTCGATGGAGTCGAAACCGGCGTTCTCGGCCAGGTTCAGGGGGATCTCCTCGACGGCGTCGGCGAAGGCCCTGACCGCGAGCTGATCTCTGCCGCTCATGGTCGAGGCGTACTGCCGGAGCTTCTCCGCCACCTCGATCTCGGGGGCGCCCCCACCGGGAACGATCTTTTTCGAACCGAGGACCGTCGCTACAGACCAGAGGGCATCCTCAAGAGCTCTCTCGACGTTATCCCGGATCTGCTCGCTGGAGCCGTGGATGACCACGGTCACGGCCTTGGCGCCGTGGCATCCCTCGACGAAGATCATCTTTTTCTCCTTTCCGACCTTCCTCTCCCTGACGAGGTCGGCGGATCCCAGGTCTTCTCCAGCCATCTCCAGGGGGTCGGTGACGATCTTTCCGCCGGTGGAGAGAGCCAAGAACTTCATATCCTCGTCGCTGACCCTCCTTGCGGCGATGATCCCATAGTTTGCCAGGTACCGGGAGGCGTAAGCTCCTATGCCCTGCTTGCAGAAGACGACGTTTGCGCCGACCTTGGCCATGGCGTCGACCTTCTCCCTCAATACCTCGTCCTCCCCCTCCCGGAAGCTGCTGAGGCTTTCGGGGCTTTTTATGGTGACCTTGGCGTCGGTGGAGAGCTTCTTCAGCTCCAGGGTGCTGTCCAGAAGGGCGATTCTCGCTCCGGCCACCTTCTTCGGCATATCGGGGTTTAGCCTCTCCTTGTCCAGGACCACCCCCTCGCAGAGCTCCGTATCCTTCACTGAGCCGCTGCCTATCTTGACGAAGTTGACCCTCTCCTCGACGTCCACTTGCCCATCCTCCTCGATGGCCGCGGCGGCGTCGACGCAGATCTCGGTGAGCTTCTCCTTGAAGATCTCGATGCCCTTCCCGGTCATGGCGGTCCCGGCGATCTTCTTCAGGATTTCGCGTTCCTCCTTTGAGACGGACACCGCCATCTCCTCCAGGAACTCATAAGCCTTCTGCTGGGCCGCTTTATAGCCCTGGACGATCACCGTGGGGTGGACGCCTATGTTGATCAGCTCCTCGGCGTTATCGAGGAGCCCTCCGGCGAGGACGACGGCGGTAGTGGTCCCGTCCCCTACCTCGTCCTCTTGGGCCCGGGCCACCTCGACGATCATCTTCGCCACAGGATGTTCAATATCCATCTCCCTGAGGATGGTGGCCCCGTCATTGGTAATTACGACATCTCCTGAGCCGTCTACCATCATCTTGTCCATCCCCTTGGGGCCGAGAGTCGTCTTCAAGGCCTCAGCTATAGCCTTCGCCGCCATGATGTTTTTGTGCTGAGCTGCCTTTCCGGTCTCGCGCTTATGTCCTTCTTTTAGGATCAGTATAGGAGCGTTTGTTAAGCCAGCCAAATCGGGTCCTCCCCTTTCGTTCTGGTCATCAGCAGTTTGAAGTTCTATATAAATATTTCGTGCGCCCTCGCCACCCTCGACAGCACTGTATATAGGCTATATAGGAAAATCGTATATCGGCTATATAGGGAAATGCTATATATAAGGATACGATGAGGTTTGAACGATTGAGCGAACCTGATAGATCACGAAGGATTCAGCTTCTGACGGCGGCATTCTTGGTCTTCATGGGCGCCGGGTGCGTCGACGAGGGCGCGAGAGAGAGCCTAGTCATTACCGGATCGACCACAGTTCTTCCGGCTGTGGAGAGGTGCGCGGAGGTCTTCAACCTAAACCAGGACGAGATCGGAGTTCAGGTGAGCAGCGGCGGATCTGGGCGGGGAATTCAGGACGTGGCCGCCGGTCTCGCAGACATCGGCATGGCCTCCCGAGAGGTGAAGGAGTCGGAGGTTCAGCGATTCGGAGACCATTTCACAGAGCATCTCATAGGCTATGATGCCATCGCTGTTGTGGTCAGCCGAGAGATTTATGATGCAGGCGTGACGGGCCTTACCTCAGAGGAAGTCTCGAAGATATACTCCGGCGAGATCTATAACTGGAAAGCCGTCGGCGGTCCCGACGAGCCGATCCTTCCCGTAGCGAGAATCCCAGGTTCTGGGACCGGCGATACCTTCAATGAGATGATCATGGGCAGCATCCGAGCAGAGACCGAGGGGGTCGAGGTAAACGCCATGGAGAACGCAGAGATAAAGACCCTCATAGTCCAGAGCGACAAGGCGATAGGGTACCTGGGCATAGGATACGCCAAGACCGGCGAAATCCGCGCAGTGGCCATCGATGGGGTCAGCCCCTCGGCTGCAAATGTCAAGGACCGGAGCTACAAGCTGTCGAGGCCGTTGTACCTTTATACCTGGAACGGGACCAGCGAAAGCGAGGCCGAGTTCATAGATTTCGTCTTGGGGCCCAGGGGTCAGAGGATCATGGAGGAGGAGGGGTTCTTCCCGGCCGCAAGTTCGTCGGAAGGTGCAGCATGAAGATGGGCGACTTTGGGCCAAATTTTATTTATGGGGTCTTACAATGTCTTTCAAGATTGAGTCGAAGAACTTGAACTTGTGGTACGGCGAGAACCACGCCCTGAAAGATATATCGATCGGCATCAACGAAAATCAGATCACAGCTCTGATTGGCCCGTCAGGTTGCGGGAAGTCCACCTTCATTCGCTGTCTCAATCGGATGAACGACCTCGTCGACATAGTTCGGATCGAGGGAGAGGTCCTCTACAACGGCGTCAACATCTACGACAAGGATACGGACGTGGTGGAGCTTCGAAAGAACGTCGGCATGGTCTTTCAGAAGCCGAACCCCTTCCCCATGTCCATCTACGAAAATATCGCCTACGGCCCAAGAATTCACGGGGTTAAGAACGTGGACAAGATCGTGGAGGGGAGCCTTAAAGACGCCGCCCTCTGGGAAGAAGTATCTGACCGGCTCGATAAACCCGCCATGGGGCTCTCCGGTGGGCAGCAGCAGAGACTCTGCATCGCGAGGACCCTCGCCATGAAGCCGGATGTAATCCTCTTCGACGAGCCCTGCAGCGCCCTGGACCCCGTGTCGACGGCAAAGATCGAGGAGCTGATGGACGAGCTGAGGGGATCGTACACCCAGGTGATCGTGACCCACAATATGCAGCAAGCAGCCCGGGTATCCGACTACACGGCCTACTTCCTCCTCGGAGTGCTGATCGAGTGTGGCGAGACGAAAGAAATCTTCGAAAACCCCAGGGAGAAGAGCACCGAGGATTACATAACCGGAAGGTTCGGATGAGTTCATCGGCGATTGAGGGGGAGAGATGAGTCCTTACAGAGAGCGTTATCGTAGAGAGCTTGAAGTGCTGAAGACGGACGCGGAGGAGCTGGTGGATCAGGTCGATCTGGCGGTGGCTAAGTCGGTGGAGGCTCTTCGTGAGTACGACGTGACTAAGGCGAGAGATGTCATAAGGGATGATCAGATCATCAACGACCTGAGCCTGAGGATTGAGAAGCGGTGCATGCAACTATTGGCACTTCAGCAGCCGATGGCAAAGGACCTCCGGCTGATCGTCGCCACTCTCAAGATCGGGATCGATCTCGAGCGGATCGGGGATATGGCGGTGGACATAGCGAGGATTGTGGTCCACTCCAAAAATAAGGTCCACGTCAAGAACCTGAAGAACATACCGAGGATGGCAGAGATCTCAAGGGAGATGCTGGCTCAGGCTAATAAGGCCTTCAAGGAGAACGACGCAGACCTCGCCAGGGAGACGACCAAGTGGGATTATGAGGTGGACGCCCTCTACCAGAAGGTGAGGGACGCCCTCCTCAAGATCATCGGCGGAAACCCCGATCTGATCGAGGACGCAACCCCTCTTCTCCTGGTGAACAAGCACCTCGAGAGGATCGCAGATCACATCTGCAACATATGTGAGAGCATAATATACATGGTCGAGGCAAAAAGAGAACACCTGAACTGAATTTGCCGGAATTTTATGGAGACCAGAAAAGTACAGAGGACGGGGAAGTCGACCTTCATAGTCTCCCTACCCAAGATCTGGGCTGTCAAAAACGACATCCAACCAGGTTCCCTTATCTATATCACTCAGAGCGACAATGGGGCCCTGGTCCTATCTCCCGACAGGTCTGAGAGGGAGCTGGTCACGAGGCTTGAGATCGGAGAGAAGGGGGGCGACGCCCTGGTGAGGGACATCATCGGCTGCTACGTCTCCGGGTACAGGACGATGGAAGTCACCTCCGCTCACATGACCGCAGACCAAAAGAGGGATATTCACCAGATCGTCCAGAAGCTGATCGGCCCCGAGATCCTGGAGGAGACGGTCAACAAGGTCTTGATACAGGACCTGATCGATCCCGAGGAACTCCAGTCTGAGAGAGCCCTCCGGCGGATTAAGACGGTGGTCCGGTCGATGATCCAGGACGCCCTCAGCGCCCTTTTGACCAACGATCGGGATATGGCCACCGACATCATCCAGAGGGATGACGACGTCGATCGGCTCTACCTATTGGTATCGCGCCAATTCACCGAGATCCTCAGGTCGGGCTCGGTGAAACAAGACTCCCTCGACCCCATCACCGCCTTCAACTACACCAGGGCGGCCACAAACCTCGAGAGGATGGCAGACCACGCCGCCAGGATCGCGGCGATGATCCTCAAGTGCAACTGCACCCTTTCCCCAAAGACCATCGAGGAGATGGGCACGATATCTCCTAAGCTTCTGGATCTCGTCGAGGACTCGATATCGTCCCTCCTCACCCTCAGTTCGAGAAAGGCGAACGAGGTGATCGAAGAGAGCCGGCAGCTAAGAAGGCAGATCAACCAGATGGTATCGGCCGCGAGCTTCTCCGACGAGCACGAGGACGCCCTCCTGAGGATGGCGGCCACCAGCATAGAGAGGATGCTCGACTACATTAAAAACATCGGCGAGCTGGCCATCAACCTCAGCCAGACCGTCCCCCCCACCGAGGCTAAGTAGGTGGCGCCCTCTTCGGCCCCTTCCCCCGAAGAGAGGAGGCGTTTATATTCGCTTCAGGACGAGATCGCGTCCAGGGTCGCCCTTGAGGATCGGTTCTCGGAAGAGGTGGTTGCCGGGGTGGACCAGGCCTTCATCTCGGGAAAAGACGGCAGAGATATGGTAATAAGCGGGGCCGTCGCTTTCGACTCCTCGCTTCGGCTCATCTCAAATTCCTGGACGGCCCTCGAAACGAATTTTCCCTACATTCCGGGGCTTCTATCCTTCCGGGAGGGTCCGGCGGCCCTGGAGGCTGTCCAGCGGCTGGTGACGAGGCCCACCCTCCTCTTCGTCGACGGCTGCGGAATCAACCATCCCCTACGAGCGGGCCTGGCAAGCAGCATCGGAGTGACCCTGGACGTTCCCACCATAGGCGTGAGCAAGAACGTCCTCTGCGGCGCCTTCGACCCGCCCGGTCGGGTGGGGGACGTCTCTCCCCTGGTCTACGAGGGTGAACGGGTGGGCTACGTCCTCATCTCCAAGAAGGGGTGCAGGCCGATCGTGGTGGCTCCGGGCACCGGAGTATCCATCGATTCCGCCCTGGACCTCGCCCGGAGGTATCTCAGAGACCACAAGCTTCCTGAGCCGTGTTTTGCCGCCCATCAGCATGTAAACAATGTGAAACGTCGAATTATGAGCGGCGAGATCTCCCTTCCGTCCGAGAATTCGTCTTCACCCGAATGAGAGATGGTCAACAAGAGAGTCTATTTCGGGCAGATGTCCCTCTCGATATCCAGAAGTCTTCGCTTCAAATCGAGGCCTGAGCTGTAGCCCCCTAGATCCTTCGATCCCACCACCCGGTGACAGGGGATGATCAGAGGGAAGGGGTTTTTTCCCACGGCCTGACCTACAGCTCTCGCGGCTTTGGGCTTGCCGATTCTTTCAGCCACCTGGCCGTAGGTCAGGGTCTCGCCGGGGGGGATGGAGGCAACGGATTTCAGGACCTCTTTTTGGAATTCAGTGAGGCTCGAGAGGTCGAGGATTTCCCATGGGACCTCTTCGCCCTCAATCCAGCATCTCAGAAGGCCCTCTTCCTCTTCCGGCGGCATGAGAACCTCTGGTCTTTCTCTGGAATAGCTGATCCTACTAAGTCGGCCTTTGCGCCTCTCCAACTTTAAATATAGGCCGAGGGGCTCAAGAAAAAAGCCTTCCGTCATGCCCTCTTGACGACGCTCCTCTTTCCCTTCTTTTTTATTCACGGCCGTCTCCCGGTCATGTCTAGGATGGAAGGGCGAGACCCCATCTCCACGATATCTGTCGCGAGGGAACTCGTATCCAGGATCGCCACCGTCTTTCGGCCCGTGAAGTGGCCCCAGACCTCGCCGGGGTTGATCATCAGCGTCTCCCCGGGAACGACCCTTACATGATGATCGTGCCCCCGGACGACGACGTCGTAGAGGCCCGATTCCACGAGCCCTCTCACCAGAGGCTCGTAGGTCCCGTGGAGGAGGGCGATCCTCAGACCATCGGCCTCGACCTCGCCGAAATCGTCGAGAAACTCGCCACCTGCCCGGGCGAAGTCGCGCTTGAGGCCGGTTCTATCGCCGTCGTTGTTTCCATAGACGAGGAAGAGGTCGCCCTCCCATCCCTCGAAGGCGCGGCACATCCCGGGAGCGATGACGTCTCCCGCATGCAGTATCATCTCCACCTTACGTTTCTTGAAGATCTCCAAGGCCTGCTGGAGGCCCGGAAAGTTGTCGTGAGAGTCAGACAATAGACCGATGAGCATGGTAATCACAAACCTTCCGCCGAAGCTTCTTGGGCCGAGATGACCCATGGAGTTACCGGGATTCTCATTTATAGCTTTTGACGCCGGAATTAGAGAAACGGATATGCGTCACGCCCTTATGAATCGAAAGGGCTAAATACGAGAATGGCTTTGCATCGTTGGACCCGCCTTAACTCAGCCTGGTAGAGTGCGCGGCTGTAGTAGGTTACGCACCAGAAAGGTGCACCGTGCGGCTACCGCGATGTCCCCGGTTCGAATCTGGGAGGCGGGACTTTGCTCTGAGTCCGGATAGTGTAGAGGCCTATCATGAAGCCCTGTCGAGGCTTCGACCCGGGTTCGACTCCCGGTCCGGGCGTTAAAGGGGCGCAAGTTTCGATGCCTTGCGCCCTCAGCTCTTTTACTTCATATCGTTCTCGAAGAGGATCTCATCTTCCGGCGAAGGGGGATGTGCGTAGTATTCCAATCGAAATGTTTATTACTAAATAATATGATCTTAGCTTGTCGTGTAAAACATTTCCATCTATCCAACAAAGGACCGCAACTCTTCGAGCCCAGGGCGGTGAGATGCACGACCTCACTGGATCATTTAGGGCAAAGGAGATGCCCGAGCCCAATGGTTGGGCTCGGGCATCCTCACTTCTCTTCTGGAGATTTTATGTGCATGCGTCTCTTCCAGGAATTCCACCGATGGCATCTTCTTTTATCGATTTCGAGGGCCAAATTTAGGTTCCAGCTCCTCTATCCTCCTCTCAAGGGTTCGGATCTTCTCATCGAAGAGCTCCCGATCAACGCTGCCTTTGGTGGTGAGGGCTCCGAGCAGCTCGATGATATCCTGAGTGGACTCGTCCTCAGAAAACCATGGATGGGTTGTTGAGAGGCGCTCGAGCCGCTCTTCCAGAGCCTCATAATTCTCAATAAGCCGATACCCCGGAGATTCCCTGTTCTCCTGGAGGAGGGCCAGAGGCTTCATCAGGCTCTCAAGGCATCTGTAGTATCCAAGGAGGTTCTCACCGGGAAGTATTGGAGGAGCCATGCCCCTTTCGAGACACTCGTAGGGCTTCGTGATCTGCTGAAGTATTTCGCTCCACCTTGCCCAATAATCATCCATATGCTGAATTCCTCCATCAATTAAGTAAGGTCGTAAGGTACTTAATTTTATCGGAGATGGTTCATAATGGTTGGCATCACTTCTCCATATTTGGATAGACGAACTTGCGCGGCCTCTGAAGGTTTCCTGCATTGCCCTCGTCATTCATGGGAACTGGCGGGCGCAGGTTCTGGTCTTGCTGGCGCAGCGGCTCGACCAGAGGGGTCCCTCCTTTGGGACCGCCCCCCGCTCCTTGAAGTTGTAGAGCCGCCAGCCGATTCTCATGCCGTTTGAGACGCGGAGGCTGTCGGGCATCTCTTCTGGGATCCGCCACCCCGATTCGCCCCGCTCGAAGACGTAGTAGATCCAGGCCTGGTCGATGCCGTTAAAAAAACCGTCTATGGCGGTGACCATCGGGCCCGAATGGCCGGTGGAGCTTTCGTCTGGTGCGACCTCGACGTTGGCTGCAGCTTTGAGGGCATCGAGGACGGAAGCTCCAAAGGGAACCTCCACGGCCTCGTGCCTGATCTGGTCGGATCCATAGTTTATGCTGACGAAGGCTTTGATCTCGTCTCCCCTGCCCTTGCTCCAGCCAAAGAACATCCTGGGAGGGTGGGCCCTAAGATACAAGATCCTATCGGCCCCTTTCTCGCCAGCTTATCTCTTAAAAACCTCTTTTTGGCCCGATATCAAGCCCCAAGATATCTGTTCTTGAAGTAGGAGTATTCACCGAGAGCCGTTCGTATCGCCTCCATCGCCTTCTCCCTCTCAGCCTCGCCGAGGCAGCACCTGGAAATCATCTCGCCGAGACGCTCCTCAGGGTCATAGTTGAAGAAGCGGAGGAGCTTCTCGCAAGCGTCCCCACGTACGATCTTCGATATCCTCCAGCTCCCATCTACCACGGTGATGTGGACCTCGTTGACGCAGCCCAGAAGGTTGTGAAAGTCCCCCAGGGTGTCCTGGTAGGCCCCCAGGAGGAAGGTGCCCAGAAAGTAGTCCTCGCCAGCCTCGAGTTCGTGGAGGGCGAGAAAGTCGCTGTTCTCTCCGGCAAAGCTTCTGATCTCTCCGTCGGAGTCGCAGGTGATGTCCGCAATCGTCCCCTTTACCGTCGGCTCCTCATCGAGCCTGTGCAGCGGCATGGTGGGAAAGATCTGCTGGACACCCCACATGTCGGGGACCGATTGGAAGAGGGAGAAATTTCCGATGTATTTCTTGCTCAAGAGTTTCTTGAGGCTCTCGAACTCCTCAGAGTCGTTCTCGTCGGCCTTGGCGAACGAGGCCGCTTTCTGGCAGACCTTCCAGAAGAGAAGGTCGCCCTTAGACCTTTCTTCAAGGCCTATGTTTCCCAGGTTGAAGGCGTCGAAGAGCTCCTCTCGGTAGTGGAGGGCGTCGTGATAGAACTCGGCGTAGTTCTCCAGGTCCATGTTCTCCAAAGCCTGGCGCATGTCCTCAATCTGGACGGGGTCGTCCTCGGTGGGCGTGACCTCGAACCCATCTTTGGAGTTCTTCTTTCCTATCACCTTGAAGGCGAGAAATGAGTGATAGGCGGCTATCGCTCTGCCGCTCTCCGAGACGATGGTGGGGCAGGATACCTCCTCCTCGTCGCAGGTCCTCTGGAGGGTGTAGACTACGTCGTTTGAGTACTCCTGGAGGGTGTAGTTGGCGCTGGCGGGGGTCGGGGTCTTGGACCCGTCGTAATCGACGCCAAGCCCTCCTCCGACGTTGAAGTACTCTACCTCGGCCACCTTTCTCACCTTGGCGTAGATCCTTGCGGCCTCGTTCATGGCGACCTTGATCTTTCGGATGTCCGTTATCTGGGAGCCTATGTGAAAGTGGAGCATCTTGAGACAGTCGACCATGCCCTTCTCCGAGAGGATCCGAATCGACTCCAGAATCTCGGCTGTGGAGAGGCCAAATTTGGATAGCTCTCCGCCCGATTCCTCCCACCGGCCGCTGCCTCTCGAAAATAGCTTTGTCCTGAGGCCGAGCCTCGGCTTGGCCCCAAGCTCGCCGGAACACCGAAGAAGGTCAAATATCTCCTCAAAGATGTCGATGACGATGACGATGTTGTTCGCCTCACCGAACTTGAGGGCGAGCTTGAGGTAGTCCTGATCCTTGTAGCCGTTGCAGATTATCAGGGCGTCGGGGTCGAGGCCGAGGGATAGAGCCGCGAGGAGCTCAGCCTTCGTTCCCACCTCCAGGCCTACGTTCAAATCCTTCCCTCCCCTGACGATGTACTCCACCACCTCTTTCCTCTGGTTCACCTTCATGGGGAAGACGAGCCTGTACCCGCCTTGATACTCCAGCTCCTCCATCGAGGCGAGGAAGGCCCCGTTGATCTCCTTGAGCCGGTCCTCCAGGATCTGAGGAAACCGAAATAGGATGGGGAACGAGGCCATTTCGGACTGGCTGATCCGATCGACCACCTCCATTACGTCGATCTTTTCCCCGGCATCCTTTCGGGGCGATACCGCGAGGTTTCCCCGCCCATTTATGGAAAAGTACCCATTACCCCAGCCGTCCACGCCATAGAGGTTGACGGAGTCGTCAATCGTCCACATCCATCCTCCTCCTGCAGTTCTCGACCCCCCTGAGCTGCCCCCTTTTGATGTCGCCTTCTCTGAGCCGATCATATCCTCTTAATTTCGTCATAGTATCATCAAACCCGCTTGCTTCTAGCTGGTGCCGTCCAAGAATGATCTCAGGCGCCGGCTAAATTGCTCATAATTTGCGATTCTGAAACTTGAGCTTGGCATTGAGGGCGATCACGGTATATAAAACCTCGATGTCTACATTTTTTATAAAATAGATGGCCGATCTGTGACAACGTTTAATAGTCCTGTGGCCTTACTCCTCTGGTACGGGATAAAAATGACGGGTAATGATCACGATCGTGGAGCCATCGATCTCGAAAAGCTAGCCACCACCATGGGTATGGAGGGCCGGAGCGTCCAGAAGCTCGCGAAAGATATGGCAAAGCTCGGATTTCAGGCAGGCCAGCTCGGCCGCTCGGTGGAGGCCTGGGAAAGGATGCTCGCTGAGGAGGAGATCACCATCTTCCTGGGCCTTGCGGGAGCGATGGTCCCCGCTGGCCTGCAAAAGATCATCTCCTTCATGATCACCGAGAGGTTGGTGGACTGCGTCGTCAGCACCGGGGCGAACCTCTTTCACGACCTCTGCGAGGGGCTGGGCGTAGTCCACTACCTGGGCGACCCTCTCGCCGACGACGCAAGGCTCAGAGAGGAGGGAATCGATCGGATATACGACGTCTACGTCTCCGAGGCAGGTCTCCAGAAAGGGGACCGATACATAGCAGAGTTCGTCAAGACCCTCGATCCGAGCCGGATTTACTCCTCAAGAGAGCTGATGGAGATTCTGGGCGAGAAGATGCCTTCCACCACCCTCCTCGGCAGCGCCAGCCGGGCCGGGGTCCCCATCTTCGTTCCCGCCCTCTCCGACAGCTCCATCGGGATAGGGATGGTCCTGGCCTGGAGGGAGGGGCATCGGATCGCTGTCGACCATATCAAGGACGTCGACGAGATCAGCCAGATCACAGAACAGTCCTCTCAGACCGGCGTCGTCTTCGTCGGAGGAGGGGTTCCTAAGAATTTCATCCAGCAGACCAAAGTCGTTGCAGATCTCTGCGGGAGGTATCGGGGTGGCCACAATTACGCCATCCAGTACACCATCGACTCGCCCCATTTTGGGGGCCTCTCGGGCTGCACTTTCAGCGAGGGGGTCTCCTGGGGCAAAATAGCGAAAGAGGCGAGGATGATCCAAGTCTTCGTCGACGCCACCATAGCTCTTCCCATCGTCGTCCACGCCCTGGAGGAGAGCGGGACCCGGCGAAGGGCTCCGCCGAGTTTTGCGTGGGAAGAGGGGAAGCTCTCCCTCTCCCGCGATTGGCAGTAGATGAAGAGAAGATGGAAACGCCGATCAGAAAAAGAGGAGATGGGCCCTCAAAGGCCCGTCGCGCTGGCCAGCTCCAGGCTGTCGGCGCGGTCTCCATTCCCCTCCACCAACACCACTCGGTTGCCGTCGTTCCAGAGATAGATGTACTTCAGCTCCTTTTCGACCTTGTCCCTGATCTCAGTGACCTGGCGGCCGTTTACGACGGCGGTGCTGAACCGGTCAACTCCTTTGAAGGGAGGGTTTTCAAAATCCGGCTGGGCGATGTAGTTTGCGACGGCAGCCTCCGCCTTCAACTCACTCTCACAGTCGATCACCGTTATCCTCGCGTCGTAGTCCTTTCCCATCTCGCCCCACTGGTACTTGCCCACGACAGCCTCGACCTCGCCGATATCCTCATCTCCCCTGAAATCGGCGATCTCATCCTCCATGTTTATGCCCGGGGTCGAGTCGTCGACGACGGCGATGAGGGAGAACCCCTCGGGCAGGTTCTCGGTGGGCACGCCAGCGGCCTCTTCGCCGCCCGAATTCTCAGAGCCGATGCAGCCGGCGGTGAGGACCGATCCGGCGATGAGCAGCATGCAAACCGCGTACTTCAGGTTCATGAGAGCTAAATGACCAGCTACAGCCTGATAAAGGCTTTGCTGAAATTGTAGCTGCATCGATTTAGACTTGTGATTCAAGTCTTGATGAACTCAGCGAATCATCAGGTTTCCCAGGGCCACCAGGAATAGGGCGAGCATCAGCCACCCCAAGACCCCCTCGATGATGACCAGATACTTGTACCTCCCCAGGGCCAGGTAGTCGGCAGGAGCCTGGGCGAACATGCTCAATAAAGCGTTGCGATCTGCCAGAATGATCCATGTGTAGAAAATTATTAATACAAAAAATTAGTAGATATTATTTGTGGATGGGACGA